>Ga0233403_10000260_pt1 | contig 24692 bp, 15 predicted proteins | sample Na_oxic_1_MG_FD_179866 | JGI IMG/M metagenome (GOLD analysis project Ga0233403, IMG submission 179866) | Seawater microbial communities from Saanich Inlet, British Columbia, Canada - Na_oxic_1_MG | ecosystem: Environmental > Aquatic > Marine > Inlet | place: Canada: British Columbia | collected...
CGTTAACCATTGGGTGTAAGCCACCGCATCATGCCAGGAAACATTAATCACTGGACGATGGCCTCGTCCCCAACCTTTGTCATCTGGCTTGTTTCTATCGGTGGCTTCGGCAAATCGGTCGTATTCCGCAAAAGTCACCTCGTAGCGTCCTATCGCCAATTTTGTCACGGAGACCCAATGTACTGGCTTTTCATTGTCATCACCGCCGCCTTGGATATCTCCCATTTGAAAGTGCCCAGCCGGTATCCTCACCATTTCAGGGCCTAAACCGCCGTTCTTTAAACGGTCATGGAAAATTTCTTCAAAAAAATCACCCATACCCTCACTTTGCGAAAGGGAGGAGTCCTCATTTTCTCGTTGTGGAATAGAAGAGTCCTTTTCAAAGGGGGGAGAAGGCGGATTTAATCGCGCTTCTAATTCAGCCAACTTGGGCGATTCTGGATTGATTTTGCGTAAGCTCGCTAAATACTGTTTGGCTTGGTTGACTTGTTTTTTTGCTAAGGCAGTTTCTATCCATTGTTGGTATTTGGCCGAAATTTTTTCTAGCCCTACCAATGCCTCTGCATTGGTTGGGTCTTTTTTGAGTACTTCCTCATAACAGGCTAAGGCAGTTCCGCCGCGACCGATGCTTAAACGATTGGCCGTCAAATGTTTTTCACATACGCCCAACAGTTGCGAAACGGATTGCCAAAGCTTGGTACAACTACCAAAACAAAATCGCTGCGTCAACGAATCTGATTTCCAAGGAACTTGTATCCCATTGGTTTCCGTCACCACTTTTTGCGTCACAATCGTTAACATATCGAGAACACTCATAGAAATTTTCTGTTTATCACGCAAAGCAGCCAACAAATATTTGGTATAAATACTATTGCGTTCACTGCTGTCTCCGTAAGAAGCTGTATTAGGGACTGTGGCATAGGCAATTAAGGTGCCGGTAGGACTTTTCATTTCAGCCAAGCCCACTTGAGAGTTATCAACCGGGGAGATGTCATTAGGATTATCTCGACAAGCATCGAGAATCACAATATTGAGCTCATTATTCGCCTGCTCCATTTGTTCGAGAACTCGGTTCGCGTCTACTGATTCAAATTCAATGTTAGCCTGACTCGCGATCTGAGCATCAACCGGTATTAAATAATTACGGCCACCACTTTGTATTCCATGCCCAGAGTAATAAAATAAACCAACATCATTGTCACGCAACCGCGCCCCAAATTGTTGTATTGCTGTTATCATGGTACGCTGGTTGATATTACTTTCATTGATAACTTCAAACCCCAAATTTATCAGGCTCTCCGCTATATCACTGGCATCATTAACGGGATTAGCCAGCGGGGTGACATGTTGATAATCAGCATTACCAATAACTAAAGCCAGGCGCGAAGCGTGGGCGGGCAGTATCATTAAAAAACTAATAAGAACAATAAAATAACGGTACATAATAAAATTGGTCATTGGTTAGAAATTGGAAATTGAAAATCGAAAATATATTTTTTCTATAACTTTTCAGATAAATATTTTGGCCTGATGAGGCCAGCTTTAGCTTGGGTGTGCCAAACTTGAAAGTCTATCGTAAAAAATCCTTTGGAGTTGATTTTTCTGCAATAAGGCTTCAACACGAAAGGGGTTGAATGGGCGAATAGCTTTGTAGGGTGGGTAGAGCGTAGCGAAACCCACCAAATCTCAAATTTAAAATTTAAATTTTATATCAGAACCCCAGTTTATCAAAACAGCATATTTTTAAATTTAAATGAAATTTCTTGTCAGTAAGCGTTTTTTATTTCAACCATTTATTGTATTTATTATATTTATTATAGTGAGCCTTCTTGGCATTGCAATAGGCAGTATTGATATTCCTATAGAAATCGTATTGCGTGTCTTAGCCGCCAAACTGTTACCAAGTGATTGGATAGAAATACAAGACATTTCTGAATCGCAACAAGTTATCATTTGGCTTATTCGTACTCCACGAGTGATTGTTGCCGCTCTTGTTGGGGCGGCTCTGGCGATGGCTGGGGTACAAATGCAAGGGTTATTTCAAAATCCTCTCGCTTCTCCCGATATTGTTGGCACCAGTTCTGGCGGCGCACTGGGCGCGGTGATTGCTTTGGCGACGGGTTTGGCCAGCCATTCACTGTTTTATCTTCCCATCTTTGCTTTTGCCGGAGCCTTTTTGGCACTATTTGCCGTTTATGCGCTGGCAACGCGGCGTGGTCATACGCCGATTGCCACTTTGTTATTAGCCGGAGTTGCGCTGAATGCTTTCATTGGGGCGATGACTTCGTTGGTGATTACGATGGTGTGGGTAGAGTATGATGCGGCGCGAGAAATGATTTTTTGGTTAATGGGCGGTTTAGACAGTCGTACATGGACACATGTTTGGATAGCTTTGCCCGGCATTTTGGTAGGAAGTTTTATCGCGTTATTTTATACTCGTGAATTGGATATATTACTGATGGGTCAAGAAACGGCTTATTCTCTTGGCATTGATGTGGAACACGTCAAAAGAATTATTTTAACCAGTTCCGCCCTACTCACTGGCACCGCGGTGGCGGTGAGTGGCGTGATTGGATTTGTTGGCCTAATTATTCCTCATATTGTTCGGCTGAGTATTGGCCCGAAACACCGCTATTTAGTGCCAATGAGTGCTTTCACTGGTGCCACTTTTTTGATTTTGGCCGACTTATTGGCGCGTACTCTACAGCGTCCGCAAGAAATACGATTAGGTATTTTAACGGCCGCTTTTGGTGCGCCTTTTTTTCTGTACTTACTATTGCGATATCGCCAGGAGTCCAAACTTTAGTTTGGAGGTCTCAACTATGAAAGTATTTTTAGAAACGGAGAGATTGATTTTGCGTCAATTGACTTCGGAGGATGCTGATAATTTGTTTCAATTAGACAGTGATTCTGAAGTTATGCGCTTTATTAATGGTGGAAAACCTACCCGGTATGAAACGATACAACATCAACTGTTGCCCCAATGGCTGGCGTATTATGATCAATATCAAGGCTATGGATTTTGGGCGGCTATTGAAAAAGCCAGCGATGAATTTATCGGTTGGTTTCATTTTCGGCCAGCCTCCGATAATCCTGATGAAATTGAACTGGGTTATCGTTTAAAACAACCGGTTTGGGGTCAAGGCTATGCCACCGAAGGCTCTAGGGCACTTATCTCAACCGGTTTTAACGAATTAGGAACGCAACGAGTGGCTGCCCTCGCGTTGCTAACGAATAAAGCCTCTATTCGTGTCATGGAAAAATTGGGTATGCAGTTTGAAAAGAAGTATATTCACCAAACTCATCAAGAAGAAGTTGTTAAATATTTTTTAGCAAAATCGGATTTCTGGTAGTGGTGCAAAGAAACAAACCCCAGGTTTCACCTGGGGAGGGACGGGGTCACTGCCATTGAGTTAAGGGCAACCATAAAGGATTGCCCCTACGTAATTCATTGATTTTGTAGGGGTAATCCCTTGTGGTTACCCCAATTAAAATCCTTAATTCAATGGCATTGAGGGACGGGGTGGGGTCCCCAACTTTGTACTTCACTCAATCGGTAAACGCTATATGGACACCTTAGCATTACATCACGTCGGGATAGAAATCGATGGCCGTTGGCTAGTCCAATCGACCTCATTAACGCTTTCGCCTGGGCAATTAACGGCGTTGATTGGGCCAAATGGGGCCGGTAAAACGACTTTACTCCGTCTATTGGCCGGACTCTGGCAACCCAGCGAAGGTTTTGTGACGCTGAATGGGTGCCAATTACCTCAATTTCACCGACGCGAGTTGGCACAACACATCGCCTTTGTGCCACAAAATACTGACGTTGGCTTTGCTTTCACGGTGAAAGATATTGTGATGATGGGACGTAATCCGCACCTTGGACGTTTTCAGCATGAAACTGAATATGATTATTATTGTGTGGAACAAGCCATGATAAAAACCGATGTCGCTCATTTGGCGCAGCGGCTGATGACTGAACTGTCCGGCGGAGAACGGCAACGAGTCATCATCGCCCGTAGTCTTGCCACCCAAGCTAAAATTATGCTACTGGACGAGCCGACGGCCAGTCTTGATGTGGCTCATGCACTGGAAGTGCTGGATTTATTAACCCAATTAGCTGAAGAAGGCCAAACCATCGTCTTTTCTATGCACGATATTAATTACGCGATGCGCTATGCTGAGCAGGTGGTACTGATACATCAGGGCCGTATTTTTGACTTCGGTTTAACTGACAAGGTGTTGACAGATGACGCGATGCGTGAAGTTTTCGGAGTCCGTGTAGAAAGGCGAAACGGTTTGGTTTTTTCGGCGATAGAAGGAGTCGGCCAACTTTAGCTTCACTGCCATATCATGTCGCCGCCAAGTACAACGGATACTCGAAAGAAACGGATTTAGGAAAAATTTTGTAACATTATGATTTTTAATTTTTTTATCCGTTTTTTTTCGAGTATCCGTTGTACTACTTTTATAAAATCAGTCAGTTATTCGTTACGATAGGCCGCATTGAACTTTAGCTTGGAGGTCCAAACAAGCCTTCTGCCAATGCCCGAATGCCATAAACAAGATATTGTGAAACTGACAAAAAATAGCGATTATCAATGATAATAATCTGCCCAGCCTTGCCGGCAGAACTGGCGGCAATCGCCGTATTGTTCAACAATTGCCGGCGCACTTGTTCAAATTCTCGTTGGGCAGCGTGCGTCACAATAAAATCGGGTTGCCATGCCAAAATTTGTTCATCGCTAATCAACGCGTGTTGCTCAATGCCCTGTTCCGCGGCGACATTAATCGCGCCTACTAGGTTGGCCATCTCATCAAAAGTGGTGTGACGGCCGGCTGTGTAGTTGCCTAAACTATATGACATTACTCGCGGCGGTTTCAGGTTGCTCGGAATACGGCGGCGAATGGCTTTGATATCTTGTTCCATTTGCGCGACGAGGGCAGCGGCGCGTTGCTCCTCACCAATGGCGGTGCCTACGGTTTTGATATTTTTTTTGATGTCGGCCACATTGCGAAAGTGGGCAAAGCGAAATACCGGTGCTCCGGTGGCTTGCAATAATTGTACCGTTTCTGCTCGATTATAATGAGCTACGAAAATAAGGTCTGGGTTTAAGCTTAAAATGTGTTCGATCTGTTCACTGGCTTGAACAAGGGTGCGAGCTTTTTCAGCCACATTACTATATTTTGGGTTCGATGCCAATGGACTGACGGCGGCAATGCGTTCAAGTGGACAAATAGCCAGCAAAATTTCATCCGTTGCCAGCGTCTGTGAAACAATCCGCTGTGGGCGAGAAGCAATGTTCAGAAGGTTGCCTGCTTCATCGCGTAGTTGGCGGGGAAATGAGGAGGTGCTGGTTTCAGTGGTTGGCGAAGAAGGTTGTTTTTTTAATAAGGGTAATAACCATTCAAGGCTGCCAATGATTAAAACCATTGAACCAATGATCAGTAACCAATACGTTTTTTGACAGAGGGTATGGGTATTCATAAGGAATGAAAAATTTTTTTTATTCTGAAAATTCTGATTCGGACCATCAAATTAAAAAAACTGAAAATTTCTGATTCAGTACTTATATAGCGTTTCCCGATTGCATTCAATACCAGGATTGGGGGTAACCATAAAGGATTTGCCCCTACGGTCATTGATGTAGGGGCAATCCCTTGTGGTTGCCCGGCTGGGTATTTGATTAAATATTTAGTGTTGATAGTGAAGGCTAACAAACCAAAATCGTCCCTGAGTGTTATAAAAAGCCGCCGTCTCATACTCCTCATCCAGCGCATTCTCCATCCGCACCCGTAATGCCCAATCTTGATTCAATTGATACTCACTGGTGAAATTCAAAATACTGTAACTGTCCAAGCGTCGAGTATTCGCTGCATCATCATAGCGGTGGCTTTCGGCTAACCAACTGACTCCTAAACGCGCCGGGCCGCGTTTTTCGGCCAATTCCACCATAAAACTGGATTCGGGGCGGCGTGGTAGTAATTGACCGGTCGCCTCATCTTCTGGCTTCAGCCAAGAAAACGTGGTATTAAATTCCCAGCCGCCGTTGCGAAAATTTAAAGCACCATCAATACCGGTGATTTTGGCTTTGTTGATATTATCAGCAAAGTAGCGACCGGTTGCCGCATCAAAGTTGGTGGCAATCAGCTGATCAATCTTGGTGTAGTAGGCATTGAGTGACCATTCATAGAATGGTTGCGTACCCATAAAGCCCATTTCAACACTGTCCGATTCTTCTGGAACCAGGTTAGGATTACCGAAGTTTGGAAAATACAGCTCATTAAACGACGGCGCTTTAAAGGCGGTTCCATAAGAGAGTAGGAGGCGCGTGTCAGAATTGAGTGTATAACCTAAGCCGATATTGCCGGTAGTGTGTTTGCCAAACTGCTCATTGTCGTCTTGGCGCAAGCCCATAACCCAATCGGAACGGCCAGATTGACTTTGATATTCGGCAAAAAAACCTTGATTGTCTAATGAAGTCAGCGTGTAAGCGGTGCTACTGTCCACCTTATCCTTTTGGTAATCATAACCAATGGTGAGCGTGTTCTCATTAGAAAATAAAAAGTTGCTTTGAACCGAGCCAGTCGTGCGTTCGGTATTAAAAAAAGACGTAGGCGAATTGTGACCAAAACTATCCATTTCATCAAGGCTTTGACCCAAATTGAGATTCATCAACCAGGACTCACTGGCCGCATAATCTGCCTTCAATCCAATCAGTTGTTGGGAAAAATCCGCTTCGTTGTCGAACGACGAATCATACTCCGTATGGCCATCGGTACGCAACGCGAAGGCTTCCATATTTAGGCTTTTCCCAAAACGATGGCCTAATCGGACACTATAGGAAGTATTCTGATAGCCATCGTCATCTGGCTCAATGGTAAAACAACCGGCAGTCTCAGACCCCTGACAATCATTAAAGCCATCGGTTTGTAAATGTTCACCAAACAGACTATACCAACTGTTTTCAGTCGAACCAGACAGACCGCCGGCGAGTTGATAAGTATTATCAGCACCATAGCCGCCGCTGAAAGTCATCTTTGGTTTTTGACCCTTGCCTTGACGAGTAAAAATCTGTATCACGCCACCAATTGCCTCGGAGCCATACAAACTAGAACGCGGCCCTCGCACAATTTCAATGCGTTCAATCTGCGCTAACGGAAAATGATGCAACGGCACAGTGCCGGCAGTAGCCGATCCGACTTTGAGGCCATCGACTAACACCAAAACATGGTCCGACTCGGTGCCTCGCATAAACACGGAACTGGGTTTACCTAAGCCGCCATTATTGATAATATGCAAACCCGGTACCCCACGTAACAGTTCCGGAACCGTTAAGGCGAGACTGTTATCAATCTCCTCACGAGTAATCACCGTCACTGACGCGACCGACTCATCGACTGTTTGCGCGGTGCGTGTGGCGGTGACGACAACTTCCGGCAGCGTCTGCTGGGCGGCAACGTTTGTCCAAGGATAAAAACCTAAAATGAGTATCGGTGCGGCAACGCTGACAGAAATTTTCTTGAACTTATTAACGGGAGGAACCGCACCCTTTCGCAAAAGGGGAGTGAAGGGAATTTTTTGACCAGAAATCGGTGAGAGAATTTTATTCAAGAAGGGTTTCCTCCACAATTTGATTGACATCTATTCAGATGTTATAGTTTCTTCTATAAATTAATTAGGTGCGGAGGAAAAAGTGACAAACTGGCACAATAGCCGGTCATGTCTGTCGCCCTCCGCGACACACATAGATAAATACTGGTTTAGGCCGGTCTCCGGACTTATAAGTCGGCAAATTTATCCAAGTTTTATGAAAAAAACTGGATTTTTATAAAAAAATGCCTAGTCAATCGCCTTCCCACGTCAAACGCCAATGCCATTAAATGAAGAATAACTAACTCATTTTATCAAAGTAGTACAACGGATACTCGAAAAAAACGGCTAAAAAAACATTTTTGAAATTATAGTTTTACCCAAATTATTCCTAAAATCCGTTTAGGAAAGTGTATCCGTTGTACTTGGCTCCGACACGATATGGCATTGACGCTAAACGCAGTGGCTTATGTCTGATTGACTTAAACTTAATAACCGTTGCGGGGGCAGTATCGGAATTGCACCGATTTCCCGTTTATCTCGTTACAAGCACCTAAACAAGTGGATGGGATTAAACAACATGAACAAAAAAATGTCAAGCCTGAAAAAAAGGCGAACATGATTACACAGATTTAAGGATTTCCAGGATTAATATTTGAAATTTGTTCGCGGAGGTAAAACTATTTTTCAGGCTAAAGTTTAACCGGAAAGCCATTATATAAAAACAATAACGGCGGCATAATGACTGTAAGTTATTGATTTATAGTTTCACGGACGGGGCCAAAGCCAGTCCCTGTTAATCCTGTTAATGGTTAAATTCGTGTAATCATGTTCGCATTTCTTCCATGAGTTTTGCAAGTTCCTCCGTAACAAAACTGATTAACGGGGCAATTATTTTCATAAGTTTTTTTCAAATTCGTTATCAATCTCAATAAATGAACACCGAACAAAACTGACCGATTTATAGTAAAATAAATTTTTGGTAAAACCAAATATCATTCGCATACTAAAAGGAGAAAAACGATTAATGCCATTTCAAGAACAAGTACCGCAAAAAGACTCACAAATTCCGCCAATGGGCAGAGAACCTGAGCCGTTTCCAAGAATCATGTATCATGATTTTCGGGCAACTATCCAAACCGTCCTAAAAGTCGTCAAAAAGTTTGGATTACTCATCCTGCTCGGATTAATCATCTACTTCATCGTCAGTTCCTCTGTTTTTAGGACTCAATCTGGATATGTGACTATTTACGAAAACCAACTGACTGGCCAAATTAAAGTGTTTTACGAACCAGGGATTCACTTTAAAATCCCGTTGATTTCGCAAGTCACACGTTACAACCAAGTCTGGACAGTCAACTTTGGTACCCCATTTGCCGGCAAACAAATCCTAGAAAAGGGGCCAATTAAACTCCGTTTTGCCGACAGTTATACGGCCCAAATTCCGGCCATATTTCGCTACAAATTGCCGCTGAACAAAGACATACTCAAAAGAATTCATCAGGATTTTAACAATTTTTATAATCTGATCGACTCCCTGTTGATCCCAATTTCTAAGAGTGTCATGGTGAGTACTGCCACCCAGTATACTGGCGAAGAATTTTTTCTGGGCGGCTTAAATACTTTCAAATCGCAATTAAGGAGTCAGCTTCAATATGGTATCTATGAAACCAAACGCCAACAAGTGGATGTAGAACAACGAGACTTGGTGGGACTATTTCAAGACGAGTCCAAATCACAACGAACCACCTCAGTGAAAATCTGGAAAACGATGCCCATTAAGGATGCCGATGGTGACTTCAAGCGTATGGACAATCCACTGGTGGATTACGGCATTACCGTCACCCAAGTAGAACTCGGAGTACCCATCGCGGATCGGGAACTGGCTCAACTGCTGGATGACAAAAAACGTTTTGACCGAGTGGCGAATCAAAAAGCCGACGAATTAGCCCTGATTATGGAGGAACAGAAACTAAAACTGGCTGATATTAGCAAGGAGGAAAGAACTCAGTTAGCCCTGATTAAGAAGGAAGAAAAAACTCAATTAGCCACCGAAGCCAAGCATAAAACCATCCAGTTGGCTCAGGAAGACCGGAATCAGGCATTTCAACTGGCTCAAAAAGCCACTTCCTTAGCCCTTGTTAAGGAAGACGAAAAAATCAAGCTGGCTAAAAAAGCCGAAGAATTGCTTCTTGAAAAGGAGGACGCGAAAATTGAGTTGGCTAAAAAAGAGAAACTATTAGCCATTGAATTAGCCACGACTAAGGCGAGAAAAGAGGAAGAATTAGTCATTGAACAGGAAGACGAAAAAATCAAGCTGGCTCAACAAGCCAAAGAGCAGAAAATTCTGCTGGCCAAAAAAGCCGAAGAGTTAGCCCTTGAACAAGAAGACGAAAAAGTCAAGCTGGCTCAACAAGCCAAAGAGCAAAAAATTCTGCTGGCCAAAAAAGCCGACGAGTTAGCCCTTGAACAAGAAGACGAAAAAGTCAAACTGGCTCAACAAGCTAAGCAGCAGAAAATTATGCTGGCCAAAAAAGCCGAAGAGTTCGCCCTAGTTCAAGAACAACAGAAAATTCAAATGGCACAGGTTCAAAAGGACGAACAAATTCAGTTGGCACAAGAAGCTACCAACTTAGCCCTAGTTCAAAAGTCCAAGGAAATTAAATTGGCGGAAAAAGAGAAAGAGTTAGCCGTTGTTGAACAAGAAAAGAAAATTCAAGTGGCTAAAAAATCCGAAGAATTAGCCATAGCCAAAGCCAACCAGGATATTCAGAAAGCCAATTTGGAAGCGGCGCAATTTGAAGCAAAAGCCACACGAGAACAAGGGATTGCCGCAGCAGACGTACTCAAAGCCCAATATGAAGCCCGTAATCCAGAACTTTATCAGGCCGAAATTCAAAAAGAAATAGCGGCGATTATTTACCCGAACCTGAAAGGACTCCATGTGACGATGCCACATAATATCGTCAACTTAGGTGACAAAAACGCCCCATTACAAACCAACCTCGATGTGCTCTCAAGCTTTGCTACCCTGAGAGTCATGGAAGGACTCGAAAGTAAAGCACTTGAAACGGACACTGCGGCTACTTCAAAAACACCAACCCAATAAGGCAATTCCCAAAAAATAAAATACCAAGGGTAACCACAAGGGATTACCCCTACGGACATTGATGTAGGGGCAATCTGGAATGGTTGCCCTTTTATCGATTGCCCCTTTATGGTTGCACCATCAGGGTATATTATTTCGGCTCAAAAAGAAAAGGATAAAAAAACGCCTATGTCTATATCAATTGAAAAGATTTTCAGTTTTCTAAAAAAGCTGCTAAGCACCAGCACCCTCATTACAATTGTTTTGGTTATCTTAATATTAACTCCAAAATATGCCTTTTTTCATACACAAGCCGGTTACATTTACCACTATCAAAACCTGATAACCGGCGAAACCAAGGTGTACGATAAACCGGGAACTTATTTTAGAGTGCCCTATTTTTCACATGTCACTCCTTACGTGCAAGTTTGGTCAGTCAAGTTTGGTAAAGCCTCGGATTCTAGACAAACGTCGCCAAACGAACATAAATCGATTACTCTGATATTTGCCGACATGACGACAGCAACGATTCCGGCCAATTTTCTATTTGAGATTGACCAAAAACAATTCAAACAGTCCATTGTAAGCATTCACAAAGACTTTACCAGTTTTGAAGAGATGATTAATTTGCTGCTGATCACAACTCTCCGTAAGGCAATGCTGAATAAGGCCACACCGTACCTTGGCAAAAAGTTTCTGAAGGTCAATCGCTGCTTAAACCAATTCAAGCTGGATCTGGAATACGATCTGAAAGTTAAGCATCAAACTGAACTGCAACCCTCTGAAACCGAAATCCCAATAGAAGCTAAGCATAAAACTGAACTGCAACCGTCTGAAACCGAAATCCCAATAGAAGCTAAGCATCAAACTGAACTGCAACCCTCTGAAACCAAAATCCCAATAGAAGCTGACTGTTTTGAGCAGCCAACACCAAACATACAAACACTATCAGACGGAAAACACGTGGAACTACCGTTCGATAAATACGGCATTCGAGTCACCCAAATCATATGGGGTAGTCCAATACCAGGGCCTCTGCTGGAATCAAAGCTGTACGACGAGAGGAATAAAGAAGCCGCCAAAGGCGAACTTGAAACTGAGAAAGCCAAACAGAACGCCCTACTGGAAAAAGAAATTGCGATCAAGGAACGCGAGGATAAGATAGCTGATCAAGAGCACAAATTGGCTATGAATGCCAAAAAACGTGAGGCTAAAATAGTCGAGATGGAACAAGAGTTCGCTCTTGATAGAAAGATAAAAGAACAGGCCATCACTCAAGAGCACCAAAATTTAGCCCTTGAAAGAATGAAAAATGAAGAGAAAATAGCCGAACAGCAACACCATTTGGCTATGCTCATCAAGAAAAATGAGATTACATTCGCGGATAAGCAAAAAGAATTGCTTAAAAAAACCATCGAAATAGAAGCGCAAGAGGCTGAAAAGGCCAACCAACTGGCCAAAATTGAAAAGGCCAAAGAGTTAGCCTCTGCTCTGGCTGATCGGGATATACAAAAAGCCAAATTTGAAGCAGCGCAATTTGAAGCCAAGGCGATTCGAGAGAAAGGAATTGCCGAAACCGACGTACTCAAAGCGAAGTACGAAGCCCTGATTCCGGAAATTTACTTAGCGGAAATCAAACGGGATATTGCACAAGTCATTTACCCTAATCTCAAGGGTATTGAGGTAACTATGCCACGTAATATCGTTAATTTGGGTGAATATGGTGACAAACTACAAACCAATCTGGACATATTATCCAGTTTTGCCACCATTGGGGTTATGGAAGGACTGGAAAAGAAAGCCCTAGAAGCTGACACAGCCGCTATGAGTTCGGAAACATCAGCCAAGTAAGTTCTGAATCATAACATCAAGTATTTTGTCTGAATATGAATTTTAAAAATTGGGTAGTGGTGCAATGTGGGTGATGGAACTCAAACTGGCACATTTCTATTCTGTTGATAACAAATCAAATGTAGGGTGGGCAAAACTTTGCCCACTCCACGAATTTATTATCCACAGAAAACGGTAGAATCAGGAATAATCCTAGGGGGCGTTCTCAATCACTTTAGCCAAATTAAAGTAGAGATCAAACGGGGCCTAGAAAAATAGTGAGTAACAGAACGCTCAAACCGAGTAGCAATTCGTCTAAAATGTTTAATTTGTTGAAAGAAGCACTCTACTAAATGACGCTCTTTATACAACTGTTTCTCATATTCACGTTGTTCTATTCGGTTTTTTCTGGGAGGAATAACCGGAATAGCACATTTACTTTCTTTTCTGTCAATAATCTTGTCAGAGTCATATCCCTTATCTATTCCAAGAAAGAGCGAGAAGCTGTTGTTCCTTCGATGTGACTGGTATTAAGTCCATCAAGGATTCTGTATGCCTGTTCTCGTATTTGTTGCTCGTCATCTTTAGTCATAGCCTGAGCATAATTTTTGATACCGGCTGGATCGAGATAATCTTGGTGCAACAGAGACATAGCACCGAAGCGTATTTCGGGATTATTGCTGCTTAGCAATCTCTCCCATAATGCCAGTTCTTCTGAGCTTAGCGGAACCATTGCTTTAAGTGCTTTGCCAAGAATATGCGGTGCTAATTCTTCTATGTCAATATCGTTCAAAATTTGCAGACGAGGACTATCGGGCGATCCAAGCCAATTTATGAGTTTATCTTTTGCAATGTCTTTTACGTCTGAGCGTGAATCGGCGGTATATTGTTTTAACTCAATGTAACTTGGTGGTCTGATTTTGAACAGTGTTTCAAGGAGCTTTGCCCGTGGGCTAAGCGGAATAACTCCGCCTTTAGTTGGGTAAGGTTTTTCATGTTCAAGCCAATAGTCGAAAGCCTCAGTGATAAGGTTAGCTAAGTCTACTTGACCAGGCTTAGCGATATTGGCAGCAAGTTGAGCAGCTTCTACAGCAATCTTAACCTCTCCTTTCAATCCAGTAACTAAAACATCGGAAAGTTCATCTCCCCATTGAAGATTAAAATCCGGTAATAGCTTAAACAGGTATTCACAACCATGAACAAGGGGATTAGACAAACGCTCGAATACGAGTTTAAGAGATTGTTCTTGCTTGAGTTCAGCCGCTATTCCACAAGCAGCCCGAAGTGTGTGCCCATTACCATTTTTGAAAAGTCGCTGAATAAGTAGTTTTAATTCTGGTGGTGACAGCATGTTTTCTATCAGATTGGCAGCAATCCATACAATCCACCGCGAGGGATGAAATAATGCGTTTTCGATTAATTTGTTATCCAAGTCTAAAGAATTGGCTTTATTCCAGTTGATTTTCGGTGGGTCTACATCTGTAATGATTTTATATAACGAATTGGGAGAGGTACGTAAATACGCTTTTGCTTGTTGAGCTTCACTGCGAAGCAATTCAAGGTCAATACCACTTAAAGCAATCAAACCTTTGAACGTTTCGCGTGTTGCTGCTTTATCAAAAGGCTGAGTCCAAGCCCAAATATCTGAAACTGGCATTTTTCCAAAGTGACTTGCTTCAAGAAACGCGCTGAAATGTAGCAAAGATTTAGGTTGGCTATCGTCTTTGACAGCGATTTCATGAGCTTCTAATGCATCAAATATTGCTTCATAAGCAATCCATTCTGCTTTCCTATAACCTTCTGGTGGTTCTAGGAAATTAGGGTAGTTATCTTTTTCATTTAACTTTTTGACAATATTGGTTTTACCCTTAGAAAGCAATAGCTCTTGAGCCTTAATCCAAAAGCCTATTGTATTCAAGCTATTCTCTATAGCATACAAGATGATAGAGTCGGTTAATTCAGATGGTGGTTGTTCAAGTAATACAAGCAATACATTTAAAGTGAAAGATTCGAGTAATTCATGTTCATTATCTTGACCAAGGATAATACCACCACCTAATGATGACCTTATACTTGGTCCAATAATGTCTATACTGGTTTGCAGAGCCTCTGCCAAATTATCCACTGGATAATAATCAGTTCCAGCGGTAACTGCTATAGCCCATGCGATGGAGTATGTCCAAGGTTGTTTATGATTAAGTAGTTTTCTTGCTAGTGGGCCAATTTCTTCAGGAAAGCGACGCGATCCAGCTAAGAGTTGTTTGCCAACTTCAAATGCTTGTAAACGCCGATTTGAACAAACAACTCTGAATGCTTCATTGATAATCTTTTCGCGTAATGCGGGCTTGGGTGATGGGTTGGCTGCTGCTACCAGTTCAATAGCCAGACTAATTCGTTTCACGTTTTTGGAGTTAACCATTTCATTGGAAATCAGTACCTCACCAATAATGTCAGCAAGCCCCAGCAATGCTGCAAACCGGATAACTTCTGCCCATTCTACAGCATCAATGATGTTTATTATGGTAGTACGCTGTTCCTCGGAAGACATGGAGCCTAAGTGGCGCGCCGCTGCAAATTCGCCAAAGCTCTTGTGAATGAAAGACAGGGTCTCATCATAGCCATGACCAATCCGTTCAATCATGCCTACATCTTGCCAATAGCAAAGATAGGTTTCTGCATCGGCTCGATCTTTGAGAGGTAGGTTTCCCGTTTCGCGTATAATATCCTCGGCGCAACGCTCAAGCGTCCTATCGATCCGATTCAAAGGCTGTGCTGTGATATGCCAGCCAAGCATATCTAAATAACGCTGTAGTAATACCACAGCCGCAGGTGGCTCCGGTATGCGGGCATTTGGCGCATCATCAATGAGATCAAATATCTGCTCAAATAAGCGTTCTTTGCTTACACCTAAATGTCCGCCGCGCACGATGATTGATGCAGCAAGTCCTAACAACAAAGGGGTTCTGGCTACAATTTTATGAGTTTTATCTTGCTTAAGCTCAGCGGAACACACGTTATAAGCCAGTTTATTATCCGGTAACAGTGAACCTTCCGGCGCACTGGCAGATACAAGCGTTGCTAGATATGTAGAAGCAGATGACGACTCAAGAGGAGCTAAATAATAATGTCGCCAATCACTGAAATGCGCTGTATCATAGCCAACTGGGCGAGTTGTCACGAGAACCCGGCAGTCAGAGTGTCCCGCCACAAAACGTGCTACACCGGCAGCAACTTCCTCTTGCTGTCTCCCGCATTCATCAAGGCCGTCACACAATAAAAGCCAATTTGGAAAGGCGGATTGGCGCGCTTCTGCTGAGGTAATGCCACTGCCATCTAAACCTAAGTCAAAAATAGCTTCTTCAAAACTACTTCCAGCCTGCATCATACGCTGCATAACTTTAATGAGCTTTACATGAAGTACGGGTATGCGTTCCTCACTGTAGCGGCGGGCAATTCGCTTTAGTAAAGTCGTTTTTCCCATGCCAGGGCCACCAATAAGAATAACTCGTGTGACAAAGCGGGCAAGTGTTTCAGGATCAACCTTTATTGCATCCCTATCAAAAGAACGAGACTCCCATGTCTGATATTTTTTGAGTGCATCCGCTAAATCCTCAGTTTTAATTTTAGCCTGATCTTGCACAACGGCATGAAGCGGAATCCATGCTTTATCAGTTGGTAATTTTTTCTGAACACCGAAGATGGAAAAAGTTGCATGTGTCTCAAAAGTCCAATCACTCAGTTTTTTCAACAAAAGCATAGGTGCGGTTAATTTGTTTTCAGCCAATTTTATGCCTTCTGTGTGCAATAGGCGTAGAACTGATGACACATCACGCCGTCCGCGTTGTTCTATTAAAATTGAGGCATCTTTATACAAAGTATTCCATGCCAAATTTATTTGTGTTTGATCAGCGCAAAGATGTGTAAGTTCACTACGAGCAAGACGAATCCCATCCTGATTTTCCGCAAGTGCATTGATTGTTTGAATGCGGATGCAGCTACAGCTGATTGGCAGATTTAGGCCCTTTAGCTTGTTTACCAATTTGGTAGCGATATCTGAAAGGTTATCGCCACGACCGTTTCCAAGTCGCTCAATGTCTTTAGCAAGATTCTCTCTTATGGTTTTACTGCTGGTTGGAGAGACAATTAAAACCCCATAGTTAATTACATTGTTGTTGATAGCTTTCGCCAAGTTTATCAGTGGATTCCATAATTGGTCTCCCGATTGGAGTCCCTTTTTTACTTGAACTTCAACGATTTCACCAGACTTAAGCCGAAGTTGGATATCATCACCCGCACCACCCGTTTCCGCATCAATAGTGATGGGTACATCTTCAGCTACTTTTTCAAGCCAAGAAAGTTGTTGCCCTCTCAGCATGTAGACATAAGCGATAGCTGACACGGCAGCTTGAAAATTCATTCCACCGCCAGTTGCCGCACCGCCTGGTCTGCTAGTTTTTGTAGAATTAGTCATATCTGTAAGTGTTTTTAGAAAACGTAAAGAGGGTAGAAAACCCACCTAACCTCAATGAATACCATTTAGGTGGGCAAAAGCTAAATCCGCTCAACACATTAAAGCTGAGGCAACCGCCTTAACTTCATATAATCCAAGAGTCCATCTAAATCCGCGCGTGTTGACCAAAGCACCCCCTGTTTTTCCATGAATTGCTCCGCTTCCTTCGTAAAGCCATCATGGCTAAAAAACCAGACACGGGCAAAATCAGCCCCAATATGCTTTGTTACCCATTCGCCCTTATCAATTAGCTTTTGGATGTCAGCGATACCCACTTGACGATTCTGATACCATTTACTTTCGGCAACCCACTGTTCAACACCAGCACCGCCATGAATATCAATCTCACTCTCAGCACCGGGCGCAATCCGTTTACGTTGATGAATATAACTGAAATCGGGTATTTCTACCTCAGCGGCGTGATGAAAGTAACGCCCAGGTAATTTCTGCCTTTGGGCGTTGAATAGAATTTGCACCATATAGACTTCCGCTAAATAGCCTTTGAGATCATGAATTTGTCGCTTGAGACGACCATATTTGAGACGCAATGCCTCCCTCACTTGTCCCTGGTTTTGTCGTTCAATTTCAATGCGTCCCCACACCTTTAAAAATTCTAATAGAATCGGGTCTTGAACTTTGCGAAACCAGCCACCTAGTTCCATATATTCTAATAAATCGCCACGGGAAAGTTTAATTAATACCTCCCGAATTTTTTCTAGGGAAACTTCTTTGCCTTCTCGTTCTAACAGGGCTGTTTGAATTTGATCGGGGAAAATTTCATCGTCTTTATGATCGGCTTGAATAGCGGAAAGATATAAAATCCATTTAGTGATCCCATATTCATTGATCCGCTCAACCCAGCGATTGACTTGATCATTGAGTTCGCTCCAGATAAAGCCAGAAGACAAGTCAACCGCTAAAATCTTATTTAAGTCCTCTTCTGTTAGCAGGACTTGATTTATTTCGACAGATTGTTCCACTATCGCATTGATATAAAAAGGATTACCTCCACAACGTTCGGCGACAATCGGTGCCAATTCTTGAGAGACGGTTGCCTGATGATATTTAGCAGTTTTTTTGACTAATTGCGTTCCCCAATAGCCGGTTAAAGGTTCAATTGGTTTACTCCGAAACCGTCCAAACAGCGAACCCCGTCCCAAAATTTCTCGCGCTAAAATACTCATACTCGAACCGGTGACAAAATGGGGACAAGTCGGTGATTCAACGGCTTCCTGCATATAACCGACGACATCAAAACGATATTGAGGGAGGCGAGTATTTTGGAATTCATCTAAAAACATCACAATCGTGCCTTGATCAATCGCCGCAACGCGACGAGGATGACAAAGCGCAACTTGTTCTGGGATAATGATCGTCTTTTTTAGAAGATTTCCCCAAAATTTTAAAGTCATTTGAAATCCTTTCGTTGGAGACATTTTTTCATGAATAATGCTTAGAACCTCGTTATAATCCAAATTGCCCTCGGGCAAAATGTCAGTTTCACGTAAGCGAAATGCCGCATACCAGCGGATGAAATTTTCCACGTATTTGAGCGCAAAATCCCAGCGATCTTCAAAAGTATCCGGAAAGCTATAATAAATGGGAATCACCGCATTGGGATCGTTATGATCCTGCTCAAAAAACAATCGGTTGACTACCCGCTTAAAAATTTCCGTTTTACCCATGCGCCGCTGCCCTAACAATACGGTTGAACCAGTGCGACGAGTTTTTGCTTTTAGGGCGGCTTTGAATAAATAGTCCAAATATTCTTGGCGATCCGTATAAATTTCTTCGGCGACTAAGGTTTCAATAGCCCAGTTTTGAGTCATTTTAATATTCTCCTGATTAAATTAGCAGAATTTTTCATTATACGATAGTCTTGTTCACCATCCTAAAAGGAATAATCTTAAGCCCCCATCCTTAGTAAAGAAGGATAAAGGGGAAGTTATTAAGATTGTGTCAAATCGAGAAACATTGTCGCGCTGGATAGGGAAAAAAAGCGGACTCTAACGTTTTCTGTTGATAACAAATCAAATCAAATAGTGGACAGTTTGCCCACCATTAATTACAAGCCTCTGGAAAAATGGTTTGTTATGTAGGAGATGGAATTAATGACGCAATTGCATTGAAACAAGCAAATGTTTCGGTATCGCTTCGAGGGGCATCCACCGCTGCGACTGACACAGCACAAGTGATCTTGAGGCATGAAAAATTAGCCCAACTGATACAATTATTTATTTGAATTTTCAAAAGAGTTTGAAAGAAATTTGAAAAATAGTTTTACAGCCATTATACTTGGTGGATTCGGTGCATTTTTTCGGCATTTTACGATTACCTAAATCCGGCAAGTGATTCACTAACTCATTGAAAAGTTCACTTTCTGTGTGAACAGTGATGCTGTTTTATATATAACTAATTGATTATTATAGTAAAGATAACTTTTATCCGTCTGAATATGGATGTTATTTTTACTGAGTGCCTTAACTTGTACCTCCTTGGGAAACGTTAAGAATGAATATTTTTTCGGTTATGAATGGTGCCAATACGGCGGTTTCAGATATTTTTGAACAGCAACTGGCACAACAAATACTCGTCAGTGAAAAAAAGCGTGTCACAATTCTTGCCATGATTTTTATTTTTTTGGTTCTAGAATTTCTGACAATGGTTTATTGTTTTCCAGCTTTTCTTCCGAAAGAATTTAGTCATCAAATATATGGATTACCGTTTTGGAGTTGGTTTTGTCTGCTATTAGTCTTTGCTGCTATTTATGAAGGGGTGTTGCGAATAGTTATTGACTATGTGATTAAAACCGAAAAAAAAGTCTCCGCAATTCATCGCTACTTCAATGTCTTTGAAGAAACTTTTTAGGTGATGGATTCATGGCGATTTTCGGCGCCCCACTTTCTGATGGTAAAGATAGCCAAAATGCCGTTAATGCAGCCCAAGACATCATCAAAACGCTCAAACAACAAATTGAAGGTGGAACTATTCCTCCCACAACGGTCGGAATTGGATTACACACCGGAAAAGCCGTGACGGGTACGGTGGGTTCGACACAACGAAAAGAATATACAGTCATTGGAGATGTCGTCAATTTAGCATCGCGGATTGAACAATTAAATAAACAATTAGATTCACAATTACTCATCTCCGCCGCCGTTTGGGAAGCCATCGACCAAAATATCGAGACAATCGTTGATAAAGGTTTAGTACCGATAAAGGGACGAAAAGAACCGGTGCAAATTTATCAGATTTCAACCGACACTCGCGGCTAAAACAATCCGATAACATAGGGCAACCCCAACGGATTGCCCCTATATCAAATCAATAATTAACATGAGCCTCTTGCAAAACTTCCCAAAAACAGATGTTTAATTTTGAATATTATCCAGTTATCAAAAAATTTTTTATAGTTTTATAGTTTAATTAATGTTAGGTGTCAATAAAAAAATCTATATTTTTGGTTAAATTTTAATGAACTTAGGAACGTGCCTGAAATAATTAGGGCAACCATAAAGGATTGCCCCTACATAATGTGACAATCCGTAGGGGTAATCCCTTGTGGTTACCCCAATCCCTTGTGGTTGCCCCGGATGGGTATTTTATTTTTTGGCGAGTTACCTTATACTCCGCACGGTCATCTTTTCGGATTTTTTTGGGTAGATGGGGCCGGCAAGCTGGCTTAAAGATTGTGGTATTTTTTAACAGAATCGCGCCAGCTTACCGGCCCCCTACCGGAAACCAAAAAATCCGAAAACTTGAACGTTTGGAGTATAATATAGTTTGTCAGATAAATCGGTTGGCCTTGATATAGCTTTAGCTGTTGGCCACCCAATTATTTTTCTGAAAATCTCTAGTTCTCCTTTGGAAACAGATTTTATCATTTGCAAACCACAAAAATAAGCACTTGCCAATTTCAATTGTTCTATAAAGAAACGACAGCATTGGATAGGTGGGACACACTCCTTTTTTTTCACCCAAGATTTGTTTGTAGGGTGGGATCACTGTCGGCAATGAACTCAATATAAACCCTTATGTCACCGCCCGTTTTCCCACCATTCCTCCTTCAGGGAATAAAAACCGGGTGAAAAATAAACCAAGAAATGTGTTTATATTTAACACCCCAGGATACACCCAAATTTCATAATCCGCTTCGGTTATATTTGAACTTATACTGGAGTTGTAATGACTCCGAGATCACGCTGAATTTACGCCAGCCGGTCAAATCGTTTCCGCTTACAGTTAATTCTGTAATTCAGACAATTCTATTGAAGAATTTAATTTTATCTATGAAATACCAGGAAACTTACTATTATGATGACACAAATCGGACTGAAAAATTTTAAATCTCACCAGAACACAAGACTTTCCTTATCCAATCTGAATCTCCTGACTGGAATCAATGGTATAGGGAAATCATCGGTATTTCAAGCATTGTTATTGCTCAGACAGTCATACTTAAAAAATAACTTGCTGGACAAAGGACTTGATTTGAACGGATTTTTATGCGACATTGGCGTTGCCGAGGAAGCGATTAACCAATATGCGACTAATGGTTTGATTGAAATAGCATTGGAGACAACGGAACAAAAAAACGACCATTGGCAATTTGAGTACCAACAACCCACCGCTACATTTATGCGCCGATTCAATCTCTCTGAACCCACCCCAAAAGTGAGTCTTTTTGGCGACAACTTTCAATACTTGAGTGCCGCACGATTAGCTCCTCAAAAAAGCTACCTTAAAGATACTTATCAGGTGGAAGTTTTGCGACAGATTTCATACCAAAAAGGCTTAGGTGAATTTGTGGCCCATTTTTTATATTATTACGCGCACGAAAAAATTGCTTTTGCCAATCTAAAACACCCGATAACGGATTCAGAAGAATTACTCAACCAAACCAATGCTTGGTTACGTGAAGTGATACCGAATGTACAAGTCATCGTCCATGAAAATAGAGGGCTTAATGCCTTTGAGATTCGTTACCAATTCACGTCCGATCCAACTGATCGTTCTCCTACCAATGCATTCAAAGCGGAAAATGTCGGATTTGGGATATCTTATGTTTTACCTATCATTGTGGCTATCCTGTCGGCAAAGCCTGATAGTCTCATTATGATTGAAAATCCCGAAGCCCATTTACATCCTCAAAGCCAATCAAAACTGGCCCAATTGATGGCATTAGCGGCCCAAAATGAGGTACAAATCCTGCTTGAAACGCACAGTGATCATATTATCAATGGAACACTGGTGGCCGTCAAAAATTTTGGCCTCGAAAAACCCGTGAAAATCCACTATTTCCATCGTTCCGATAATCAACATACCGCCCAGGTGATTGATTTACCGGTTTTAAAGGGCGGCCGAATCCAAAATCCGCCGGCCGGTTTTTTTGACCAAATTGAAACCGATTTAGAAACTTTAATGGGTTTTTAATAATGGCCGTTAAAATTTTTTTCTTATTTCCGCAAGAGGATGATGATATTATTGCACTTGATAACCCAGAAGCGGCTAAAGAGATTATTCAAACCTCTGTCAAATTACGTCAAATTATCCGTCAACAATATAATGAATTTGAATTGTTTTATGACAGCAACAATCTCAAAACCTTTTTACAAAAAATTGCGGTTTTGTTTGATAATGAATATCTACAAAAGCCAGCTACGCAACTTAAAATTAGTTTGCAAAAGGCTACTGATTGGCGCACGGATGCGATACAACAACCAGAATGTAGTTATGTGTTATGGTTCTTAGAACAATTTGAAGTCAAAGCGGTGAATAATGGTACCCTGGCCGAAATGGCGGAAAGAATGTTAAACCAAACAACTGAGAAATACTTACTGCTTAATATACACCAAGGCATTCGTATCAATCGTCAATTTTTGCCGGTTTTCAAAGATTGTCAACATATCGCCGGTTTACCTCAGTTTGTGCCTATTGAATTTATTTCTGATGAAAAAGAATTTCAACTTTGGTGGGAGATTTATAAAAAGACTGATGGTATCAGTCTTTTTAGCCTGTTAGAGAGACACAAATTTACCAAAACTCACCTAGTTGAACAAGGTAAAACCGTTTATAAAGAAGTTTCAACTAACCGTTACTGGTATTTAGATAATCTACATAAAGATCATTATGAAGTCTTTAATGCTCTGGGCGAACATCTTGGAATTGCTTCTTTACAAGGGGATATTGACACTTCTAAAAAAGAAAAAGGCCGAAAGATATCAGTCAATTAAAATGCTCTTTGGACTGCTAATGGAGTACCAAGCTTCAGCTTTGGACGAGCGGGCATTATAGGTTATTTGGCTTTTTTGGACTGGTATTGAAGACGCAAAGGCGGTTTGGCGTGTGTGAGAGTGTTGTTGGACGAACTGTAACAAGTTTATCGTGACGAGACGTGGGAATGGCAAACTTAGGTGGGTTTAGCATCGCTGACTTTCGGTTCACTTTCGATCTATCCACCTAACATTATATAACACTACCATCCCAACTGCCCGACAGAGCATAGCGTCCATCGTCAGAAAAGGCCACTGACGTAACCGTATTGGTATGCCCCCTTGGAAGGTGCGAATGAGTTCTCCGGTCTGAGCATTCCAGAGCTTGATGGTTTTGTCCCGGCTTCCCGACAAAACCTTTTTAGCATCAGGAGAAAAGGCCACCGATTCAACCGCCAGGGTATGCCCTTCAAACTTACGCTGGGGTTCTGGGATATTAATATCCCAAATTAGGAGTGTTTTATCCCAACTCCCTGCCAAAACGTAGTTACCATTGAAAGAAAAGGCCACCGAACTCACATAATCGGTATGACCCGGAAAATGGCGAATAGCTTGTCCATTAGGAGCAAGGGACCAGTGTCGAGTTTCATCCGATTGAGTATCAGAACTCATTGCACTTCCTCCTCCTGAAATAGCTGTGCGTCCGTCTGGCGAAAAAGCGACTGAATAGAACTCGAACCCGGTGTCAAACCCGTTAATGATTGTAGCTTCATTGCGATCCCACACAAGAAGCTTTCCATCCAAACCTCCCGACATAACAGAACGTCCATCTGGAGAAAAAGCAACGGCCATAACATAATCCGTGTGTTGTTGATCAAATGTGCGTATTTCTTCACCCGTCTCAAGATTCCACAATTTGAGTGTTTTATCATAACTTCCTGACAGAACAAATTGTCCATCGGGAGAAATCGCAACGGAGGTAACCCAATCGGTATGCCCACTGAATGTGCGAACCGGACTGCTTACCGTATCGGCAATCACCGAAACATTACCTAGCAACGACCCAAGCACAAGGGTTTGTGCCGCTCGCTTTGGCCAAGATTCCGGAAAGTGTTGGAAAAAACTTTTTTTAATCATCATCTATCCTCCGTGGTTTGAAATAAATTAGTTAATTGGGTCGCTCGCAAAAAGTTTCATTAAAAATAAATCAATAACTTATATGCCATTCTATGATCGTAAGTTATTATTTTATAGCTTTGTACCTGACAAAAAAAATGAAAAAAGAGGAGAGAGTAAGAAAAATGGTTAAAATAATAACTTACGAGCCTTTTGCAAAACTCTTTTTGAAAGTTTCCCCAGGTTTCACCTGGGGCTATTCAAATTCAACCCCTATCGGGGTTGTCCCAGGTTTCACCTGGGGTGAAAGCAAGAGGCGAGTGGGGTTATTCTTTTAAC
>Ga0233403_10000261_pt1 | contig 24668 bp, 21 predicted proteins | sample Na_oxic_1_MG_FD_179866 | JGI IMG/M metagenome (GOLD analysis project Ga0233403, IMG submission 179866) | Seawater microbial communities from Saanich Inlet, British Columbia, Canada - Na_oxic_1_MG | ecosystem: Environmental > Aquatic > Marine > Inlet | place: Canada: British Columbia | collected...
CAATCAGTTACTATAAATAACTGAATTTATAAATTACAATTCTCAATTAACAATTCATAATTAACAACTCATTAAAAATGGCCCTCCCCAAAATCCGTTATAATCAGAAAATGTTGTCTGATTATAATAGGAACTTCAAACAAATAAGCAAGTATTTCCTGCCTTTCTGGCGGAAGAGTATTGACTTCCTCTTCATTATAAAATATAGCCATATCAATATCATTAGGTTGTGGCTTTTCTGTCGTAAAGGAACCATCTATCCAGATTTCACAATGTATCCCTGATTCTTTCAACTTGTTAATAAAATGACATAACTTATCACAAAGAATTTGTCGCCACTCTGATTCCTCAAAAGGTGCAACAAAAAGAGTGTGAAGATCATCAAGAGTCATATTATGAAATCCTGCTTCTAACAAAGAAGGGTATTCTAATGCCATCTAAAAACCTCGATTGAAATCAAGCTCGATCATAAAATAATCAGCAACTGCGGTGAGTATTGCACCAGGTGGCCGTTTTTGGACTTCCAAAGAGAAAATAATTCAATCCGCTTACCCCTTCTATGGCATTATCAATCGTTGTGAGTTTTGCTAGGTAATCCCTAATTTTCTGTCTATCTTCCTTAATTGTTTTGGGTTGCCCCTTAACTGAGGTATTTTTGATAGCTTCAACAATCAGCATAGCGGCATCATAAGCAAAAGCCGTCGCTTCATCGGGTTCCTCTTGATATTTCGCTTGGTAGATTTCTTTGAAATGTTGCGCTTTTTCATTGGCAGTATCAAATATGATAGGGGTAGCGACATAGAGTCCATTGGTGTAATAACCTGGGTGAACTTTTTCTTTAGGAAAATCATTGAAACCTTGCTGAAAATTGATTGAAGCCAAGTCTTCAGAAGTCATGATTGGATTATGAATACCGGCATCTTTGATTAATTTTACCAGTTTAATCGCTTCCGTCGTATGGGCTGCCAGAAAAATGAGACCCGCATTGTCTTTGACAGTCTGCAAGTTTTCTACAATACCGATTAAAACCTGATCAATTTGAGGATCGTTTTCGTCAAATGCCCAATGATATTTCATATCAATCCCGAGTTTTTGGGAGGTGTCTTTAAAAACCTGAGCTAGATCATTGCCATCAGTACGAACTTTATGAATAATACTAACAGTTTGATATCCTAAGACTTTTTGTGCATAGTGGGCTAAAAAACTACCTTGTAAGTTATCATCAAATATTGTTCTAAAGTACCAAGGGTTATTTTCTGTCACCTTAACATTAGTGGAACGGGTACTCACGGCTGGAATGCCAGATTTTAAATACACTTTTCCACCGCTGATAGAACAAGAACTATAATGATGTCCAATAACGGCAACAGCTTGATTTTGTTGTACAATTTTAAGTGCTTTGGCTTTGGCTTGGATGGGATCATTCTGATCATCAAAAGTGTCAAGCGTGATTATTTTCCCATTTATCCCTCCTTTTTGATTGATGCTGTCAAAATATAATTGAATGGCTTGAACGGTTAATTGCCATGATCTCGCACCTTCACCCGATAAGGGGCCGACAACAGCAATATGTATAGCGTCTTGGATTTTTAAATACTGGTTATAGCCTATCCATAAGAAAACAGATAGAACAAGCGCAATACTCCAAAATAGTTTTCGATGTTGAAGTTTTTGCACGCAAAAACTTTGAATTTTAGATTTGGGTTTTATAAACGGTTTTCTCATCAGGATTGTTATTTGGTGTCATTTATTATAAGGGATGAAAGTTGATTTCGGAAAAATAACGCAAAAGACGCAAGAGACGCAAAAGACGCAATAATTTAGAATTCTCTTGAAAAATAGCGTCTTTAGCGCCTGTTGCAAAAAAGCGCGTTTATTTCTATAGGAATGCCTAAAAACGAAAGACAGGATGACATTTCATTGTAGGCGATGCAACCTTTTGTTGGTAGGGTTTGCTTATTGGTAAAAGCTGCTTGAGCGGGATAGAGTGGCTAAAGCCATTACTACAAGCCCTGTCTTCTGTACGCGCAGATTCAGCACTTTCTGCGTTAATATCAGAAGCTTCAGTGCTTTCAGCTTGGATATCAGAAGATTCTGCACTTTCAGCACTGTCTTGGGTTTCAGAAAGTTCGGCACTTTCAGCACTGTGTTTGGGCTCTGAAGCTTCAGCACTTTCAACACTGTTTTTGGGCTCAAAAGAGTCAGCATTTTCTGCACCGTCTTTGGTTTCAGAAAGTTCGGCACTTTCAGCACTGTCTTTGGGCTCTGAAGAGTCAGCACTTTCAACACTGTCTTTGGGCTCTGAAGGTTCAGCACTTTCAGCACTGTCTTTGGGCTCTGAAGGTTCAGCACTTTCAGCACTGTCTTTGGGCTCAGAAGGTTCAGCACTTTCAGCACTGTCTTTGGGCTCAGAAGAGTCAGCACTTTCAGCACTGTCTTTGGGCTCAGAAGAGTCAGCACTTTCAGCACTGTCTTTGGACTCAGAAGAGTCAGCACTTTCCGAAATGTTCTCGTTTTTGACGCTTTCGTCACCGTTTAAGCGACTTTCAGTTTCTCTTTCAGTTTCTAATTGGCTGTCATCATGGTTGTTTGAACGATCCTCATTATCCGAAGGTTTACCGTTGTCAGCAGGGCTAACGGCGATGATGTTGACTGTAATGGTATTTTCGTCAGTCAGATTGCCCGCATCAGTCGCTTGAATAATCAGGTGATAAGTGTCACCCCCTTTCAAGGTGCTGGCATTAGCGACTGTGATTTCACCCTTGTCATTAATAGCAAAGACGTTGTCCGTGTTACCTGCGAGAAGGGTATAACCGCCAGTGGAATTGAAGTTGTTTTCGGCATCGGTTATGGTGACTATTCCGACACTGTCCCCATTGTTAGCCTGTTCAGTTAAACTGAATGTCGCCGCATTAAGAATAGGCGCAGTATTGCCTGCTCCTTTGATGCTAAACTGATAGGGGTTATTATCACCATCATCATTGTTTAGGCTAACATTACCTTTCACAACACCGCTTTCTGTTGGCTGGAATTTCACCTGAAAAGGGGTTGTACCAGTGAGGGCAGCAACTGGTGAAGTGGGTTGGTTCATAATCGAAAAACCGGTGCCCATCACACTCACTTGGGGAGAACCCGTCAAGTTTAAAACCAATTCACCCGTATTTTTAATGGTAAAAGTACGTGTAACGCTACTGCCAACATTGACGGTGCCAAAATCAGTATCCTCTTCATTGCAAGGTGTGGTGTCATTGTTAGCGATGGTAATCCCTTTGCCTTCTACTTTGATTTCAGAACTCGGACAAGGTGAAGTCGCACGGCCAAGGTTGCCAAAGTAGTTGTTATCACTTGTAGAGGCCTTATTGGCACGATGCCCTCGGCCAAAAGTCACGCCACAAGATTGTGCGGTTACCATTGCATCGCATGAGGAAGCCGTTGATTGATTGATTTCACCTAGCCCTGTTCCGTGTTTGCAGACAAAAATCGCCCCACCTTTACCCTCACTGGCTTGAATACCTTGACCGCCACTTTGCGCTGAATTGTTATCAAATTGAACCTTTTTTAACGTTAAATGGCCCCCTTTAATAAAAATAGCGCCCCCAAAGCCGGCACCGCTGCCACTGTTGTTGCCACCGCCAAAACCGCCGTTACTACCGACACCGCCAACACCGCCAATGCCACCGCCGCCACCAAAACCGCCCTTGCCGCCGATAGCACCGATAGCGCCGCCACCGCCACCACCGCCACCAAAGCCGCCGTTACCGGCGCTGCCACCGAGGGTTAGGCCACCGCCGCCACCACCAAAGCCACCGATACCACCGCCACCAAAACCGCCGATACCGAAATGGTTGCCGTTATGACCATAGTTACCATTGCCACCATATCCCCCGTTATGGCCTATGCTACCAGCAAATAAACCACCGCCTCCTTTGCCTCCGGCATTGCCACCCATACCGCCGCCACCATTACCTAAGAAATTGACACCACTTTTACCAAAAATCGCTTGATTCTTACTAAAAGTCACATTTTCAATGGCAACCGAACCGGCATAAATAAATAAGGCACCACCGAGTCCAGCGCCTCCCCCGCCTTTCTTGCTATCACCCCCTTTTGCTTGGCCGTGCTTCAGGGTAAGATTATAAAATTTAACCCGGCCTGATTTGACAAAAAAGGGACGATATTGATTGTTCCCATCAATGATCGCTTGATTACCAATAAATGTGATGTTGCTGTCAATCAGCGTTTTCATTACACCATCAATTGTGACATGGGTTTTGAGCGTAATGGTGTCATCACCTGCCAGCGTATTAGCCTGCTTAATTGCCCAACTGAGCGTATGAGGCGTTTTGCCTTTGCCATTGTCCGTTGTCTTGGTGACTTCAAAGTTTTCAGCATAGATTGGCGTACTCAGAGACAGTGCAGCGGCAATAGATAGGGCAAGTTTAGTTTGACATTGCACAGATTGTGTGGAGAGTTTGAGAAATTTCATTGTATTTACCTTTAAAATCGGTTAGATCAATTTTCAGAAATGATGATCCGTTATTTAGATTTTATAACTCCCCTTGCTTTAACTTAACTCAATGGGTAAAAAAGTTGAATTTGCAACCCATATCGTATTCATGCAGAAATATAATATTTTGATCCATCATACAAAAATAGATATTGCATTCTGAATGCAGTCTTGTTAGGGGCAAGTCTCTAAGGCAAAATTCGTTCCCAATCGCTTGTTCTTCGTAAATGAGTTATTGTTTTATTGTATGGAAATAAATAACGCAAGAGACGCACGCAAAGATTGAGAAAGAGCATCAAAAGCGCCATTAGCGTCTTTATTAAGTCTTTAGCGTTTATTTATAGCGTTTCCCGATTGAATGAAGTACAAATTTGATTTGAGTGCAAAATTTATTTTGCGTTTTTTTGGAGTGCAAAATTTATTTTGCGTTTTTTTGGAGTGAAAAATTTATTTTGCGTTTTTTTGAGTGAAAAATTTATTTTGCGTTTTTTTTGAGTGCAAAATTTATTTTGCGTTTTTTTGGAGTGCAAAATTTATTTTGCGTTTTTTTGGAGTGCAAAATTTATTTTGCGTCTTTTTGGAGTGCAAAATTTATTTTGCGTCTTTTTGGAGTGCAAAATTTATTTTGCGTCTTTTTGGAGTGCAAAATTTATTTTGCGTCGAGATTTTGTTCCAAATTTTTTGGCTTTTCGTGACATAGAATGTTGCATAAATGGCTTTGAGGATATGCATTTTCCCAGTACCATTGGCTCCGATGAAAATATTAATGCCGGTAGATAGGGGTATTTCTAGACTGTCAAAAGCAGTAAACTTCTCAAACTTGATTTTTTATAGCATCCATTAAGCCTCCTAAATAGCCAAGTGGGCAACATGCTTGCCCACCCGTTCTGATTCAAACAAGATTCATTTCTAATTATCGTATCAGATGAGAAAGCCGCTCAATCTTGTTGTGCCTTAATGGCCTCAAGCAGTACGGCAATAATTTTTCAGTAATCTATTGATTTATAAGACTATTCTGGTGTTTCTCCCCCATTTGGGCAGTATCTTTTCGACTGCTTGGGACCGCCAATTTGTGTCAAAACTGACTCTGCCTTACTTAAAAACCTCATCAAAAAAAGCCTCTTTATCTAATTGCGCTTGCCATTCTTGATGCCATTTGACGGAGTCGTCATATTTTTCATCAGAGGACTTTAAGGCTAAAAAACGAGTGGCTTCGAGAAGGCCTAATTTGTCCATCAAAACCTCAACCGCTTGATTAATCAGTTCTTCTTCTGTCATCAATACTGTTTCTGTCATTGTCAGTTCGTAAAGAAGATAAATGCAATGGGGTTCATAGCCACTATAGATAGTGATGTTTTTTGAATTCTTTTCAAGAGTTTATCATCACAAGTGATAAAAACGTCTGCTATTTGTTCTGCATAAGCCAAATGAGCGGCATCTGCAACGCCAAATTTGAGCGCGTGAAGTTCGTTAGCTCTTTGATGTGCCTTGTTAGCGTCGTAGGGAATTTTAGTGTTAGCTTTGTTTAACAAAGCTTGTATTTTAAATCGTTTCTTCAACGAAGCCAACAGCTAAAGCAGTTGTCTAAAAGCTCAAGTCAGGTGGTGGTGACTAACATGCTGCCAGTTTTTACTAAAACGGCACGCTTTAAATGGATTTTTACTTCCAAAAAAGCGCAAAAAATGATAACTGTGAACAGTATTTAAACATTTTTTATATAGAAATGAAATCAAAAATAGTATTGTGTGGAGGTAGTCACCACCACCTGACTTAAGCTTTTAGACAACTGCTTTAGCTTCGCTGACCTCCGGTTCACGCCAAAGTTTTTGCGCGCAAAAACTTTGGCGTGAAAAGCTGTTGGCTGAGGGGTCTCGATATTTTCGCTCTCTTGCACTAGGTGGTCTGATGATTGTAGCGATCCTGCACTAGTCTATATCCTATAGTTCAATTTCTAGGCTAAAGTTTGTACTCCCTATTCATAGTTATGGAAAAGTAAAAAATGGGTTTCAAGTTGTGTGTTGGAAAAACGAGCAATCAATTAACGGTATTCATAAATCTTTGTGGATATGATCGATTTATTGATGAAATCAATAACTTTTCACGATTTCACGCAGCGAAACTTTAGCGTGAAATAAAGTTTTGCGCGCAAAACTTCTTAAGTGAAAAAGAGACGCAAAGATTTCTCTTGACATAGCGCATCGAAAGCGTCTTTAGCGTCAAAGCGCGTTTATTTCTTTCTCTGATCGAAACGAAACCAGTTGCATTGGACATTTTACCCGCATGAAATGAATTGCAAAGCTTTATGATAAGATGAAAGCTAATTCTGTTTTTGTGATAAAACGCGGATATTTAGCGTAGCCGACTTTCGGTTCACACGGAGAAGTTGCGTGCAACGCTGATTTTTTTTTGATGGGCGGATAAGCGCTTTGGTAGTCCCTATATCGCTTGATAGGAACTACCGACAATTGAATCCGTAATACAGACACAAAAGATGTGATAAGAAGAAATGAATATGATGGAATCTATTTTTTTACTTGCTTTGCTTGGATTTTGCGCATGGTTTTGGTTTGATACGCAACATTGTCAAGAAAGCGCCAAATTAATTGCTAAGCAAGTGTGTGTGGAGTTACACCTGCAATTGTTAGATGACACAATTGCTTTGGTGCGTATGCGTTTAAAACGCAAAATAAATGGCAAGTTAAGTGTGCAAAGAACTTATCAATTTGAATTTATTGATGGGGGTGATAAGCGTTTGCAAGGGACTCTCATTATGCATGGCATCTCCTTGGAAATGTTGGAGTTGCCAGGCTATATGAATAGAACTATTTCACCCGTGTAAGTATCGGTTTGCCGCGACGAGGGGGCCTTCTGGGCGGTTCAGGGGGTGGGGGAGGAGAAGTCTCTTGTTCTTCTTCAGGTTGAAAAAACATCCCCTTGCCATTTTCTTTAGCATAAATGGCTAACACGGCTAACACGGGAACAAATACGGAAAACGATCTCCCAGAAAAACGGGCACTAAAACTGACCCATTCATTGTCTAATGTTAAACCTTGCACGGCCATCGGGGCAATATTCAGAATAATTTGACCGTTTTCAACAAATTGGCGAGGCACTTCAACCTGATCGTGGTCCGCATTCACTAAAAGATAGGGGGTCAAACCGTTATCAACAATCCATTCATAGAGGGCACGTAATAAATAAGGCCGCATTGAAGTCATGCACGCATCTCCCGTTCAAGTTTGGTCAAGCTGGTTTGAAACGCCTCGCGATTGAATAAACGATCAGCGTAACTGTGCAAAGGTTTAGCTTGCCTAGGTAATTCAATCCCGAATATTGGCAAACGCCATAATAAAGGTATCAGATAACAATCCATTAGTGAGTATTCATCTGACATAAAATAGGGTTTTTGTATGAAGACAGGCACTAAAGAGGTTAAATTTTCCCGAATTTTTCGTCGGGCAGTTGCTGTTTTTTTTGTGCTGCCTCGTTGTAATATATCAACATGGTTATACAAGTCACGTTGAATGCGATAACGGCAGAGGCGATTATGGGCCCGAGAGACGGGATCGACTGGCATCAAAGGTGGGTGGGGAAAGCGCTCGTCTAAATATTCAATGATAATTTGTGCATCATGCAAAACAACCTCACGATCCATAAAAATCAGCCTTTCGTTATAAGGATTTAATTTAAACAAATCTTCAGGTTGATTTTGGGGATCAATCAGTTGAAAGTCAAAGTGAATACCTTTTTCTGCCAACACCAAGCGCACACAGTGATTTTCAGGACAAATGCCGTCCGAGTAAAGTGTCATCACGGCTCAGTTAGTTATCAGTTGTCAATTGTCAGTTATCAGTTCCACGCAAAAGTTTTAGCAAAAACTATTTGCGTGGATCAGAAGGTGTGCTACGCTAAATCAGTTACTCGTTACCCTTATCAGTTACCCGTTAAATTGCGCTTTTTTTTATACATTACTTAGCGCGGTAACAAACTTTCAGGCAAAAGTACAGCTTCGCTTAACTTTTGCCTGAAAAACTTTTTAATGAGGATGGTGGGCAACAAAAATACAAAACCCACCATTTAGCACATAAAAGTTTAATTTATGACCGCGTGCAGTATAACTGACATGAACACCGGGCAATAAATAATAACGGTTCACTGATAAATCGCTGGTTAGTGTACGTCCCGCCAATACTCTTTCTTCAGTAAAAGCGCGAATATAAAGAAGACGAACAGGAATAACATCACCTTCCAACCTAAGCTTTGTCGTTCTAATTTGGCCGGTTCACCAATGTAATCTAGGAAGTTGACTAAATCGCGCATATCCTTTTTATACTGTTCAGCTTTCGCCTTATCAGCCGAATCTACCAGTTCCAGTGACTTAATCACTTCATGAGATTTGCCATCCTCATCTGTGATTGTTTCGTAAACTGGCTTTTGCCAACCTTGTTTTTCCCATAAAACATGGGGCATACCCACATCCTTAAAGACCAGATTATTGACACCCCAAGGCTTCGAGGGATCTAAGTAAAAAGTGAGAAGATAGGTATACAACCAATCTACACCACGGGCACGAGCAATCACACTCAAATCAGGAGGCGTAACACCAAACCATCTTTTGGCATCATCCGGGTCCATAGCAATCGTCATGGTTTCACCGACTTTTTCGGTACTAAACATCAGATTTTCTATCAATTCATCATCACTCAGGCCCAAGTCTTTGCCCATACGAGAAAAGCGAACATATTTGGCAGAATGACAACCCATACAGTAATTGACAAACAGCTTGGCACCCGTTTGCAATGAGGCTTTATCAGAAATGTCATTGTCTGCATGTTGCAATTGAACACCACCACTTGCGGCAAAGGCCATTGTGGGTAATAACAAGGTAAAAGCTAGAATTACTCGTCTCATCAGTCAGTCACCCTCTCTGGTACAGGTTTAGTCTTATCCCATTTGGAATACCAAGGCATTAACAAGAAAAAGCCAAAGTAAATCACAGAAAACAGCCGTGCAAACCAAGTTTTCGTTGGTGTAGGCGCTTCCATACCCAAGTAGCACAATCCAAAAAAGCTAATGATGAATAAGGCTAAAGCCAGTTTAAAAATCAAACCTTTATAACGAATGGATTTGACCGGACTACGATCCAACCAGGGGAGGAAAAACAAGACAAAAATAGCCGACCCCATCGCTATCACACCCAATAATTTATCCGGTACCGCACGTAAAATGGCATAAAACGGGGTGAAATACCACAGTGGCGCAATATGCGTCGGAGTCTTCATCGGATCAGCGGGGAAAAAGTTGTTATGTTCAAGGAAATACCCCCCCAATTCTGGCGCGTAGAAGACGAACCCAGAGAAGATGAACAGAAACACGGTGACACCAACAATATCTTTAACCGTGTAATAGGGATGAAATGGAATACCATCTCTTGGAATGCCTGTTTCAGGATCCTTGTTTTTCTTGATTTCAATCCCATCAGGATTGTTAGAACCAACTTCATGCAAAGCAATGATGTGTACCACCGCTAAAGCAAGCAAAATAATCGGTACCAAAACCACATGGTAAACGAAGAAACGGTTTAACGTCGCATCGGCAATTACATAATCACCCCGTACCCACACAGCCAAGTCTTCACCAAACCAAGGAATGGCTCCAAACAAGGAAATGATAACCTGTGCCCCCCAATAAGACATTTGTCCCCACGGTAACAAATAGCCGAAAAAGGATTCAGCCATCAAGCACATGTAAATAAACATCCCGATAATCCACAGGAGTTCTCGCGGTTTTCTATAAGAACCATAGATCAAGGCCCTAAACATGTGTAGATAAACCACAATAAAGAAAAACGAAGCGCCAGTTGAATGCATATAGCGAATCAGCCAACCATAGTCGACATCACGCATAATGTATTCAACCGTGCCAAACGCCAAAGTCGCATCAGGCTTGTAATTAATCGCGAGAAAAATACCCGTCATAATCTGCAACACCAGCACTAACAAAGCCAACGAACCGAAGTAATACCAAAAATTAAAATTCTTCGGGGCATAATATTGTGCTAGATGTTCGTTCCACATCTTGCTTAAAGGGAAACGTGTATCCACCCAGTCCAAACTGGCAGTCAGTATTTTATTCATGAGGCCACTCCTTCTTGAGAATCAACACCTACCACAATACGGGTATTGCTAAGATAAGCATGAGGGGGGACAACCAAATTTGTCGGGGCCGGTACACCTTGATAAACACGTCCAGCTAAATCAAAGAATGAACCGTGGCACGGACAAAAAAAGCCGCCTTTCCAGTCGTTACCCAAGTCATGGGAATCATCTTCTTTGACATAACTTGGCGAACAGCCTAAGTGCGTACAGAGACCGATGACCACGAGATATTCAGGCTTAATCGAGCGAGTTGGATTTTTAGCATAACCGGGTTGCTGCTCCACGGCAGAATCAGGATCACTCAATTTGACCCTTAAAGAGGGCAAATCGTCCAAACTTTTTGCTGTGCGTTTAACAATCCAAACGGGTTTCCCGCGCCACTCGATGGTCAGTTTCTGACCTTCTTCTATTTTACTTATATCAACTTCAACCGGAGCCCCAGCTGCTTGCGTTTTAGCACTCGGTCGCATGGACAAAACAAAGGGTACCGACACAAAGCCAGCCCCAACACCGCCAACTACAGTCGTCGCCGCAATCAAAAATCGGCGTTTACTTTTATCATTTATACCTTCAGTCATGTTTTCTATTTCCTACATTAGTTACACCTACTTTACTCATCTATGTTATGAACTGTTCCTAAAAAATGGCAGAAAAATTTGGACATTTTTAGGTAATTCGCGAACTAAAGAGAGTTCTTGAGAACTGCAACTAGAGTCCTGGTTGAGCAGTCCCAACCGTTGATATCAATCCCACTTTTTGGTCTGATATAATCACGTACTGTAATTTTATCGGGCTGTCCCATTGGGTCAAACCCATCCCCAAATTAAAATTCGTAAATGGAATAGATGCGCGCAAAACTTCTTAAAGCGAATACCTTATTTGAAAATGAATTTACCTATCCCAAAAAACCAATACCAGATACGAGAAAACTTTTCTCGTTGTTATAACGTCAACCTGACTTATGCATTCAATATTAATAATGTCACTTAACTTCATTTTCAATTTACCGGATTTCTGGGACAAATTGTATAAGTAAGTCTTTGTTTGTCCCGCTTTTTGGTAGCCGTTAATTTGCTCCTTTGATAAATGGCTATGAGTTAAAAAATTCAGCAAAATTCTAGCGCAACCTAATCATTATAACAGCAATTTGTTATAAATTTTAAAATTTTTTATTTCTCATTGATTAATAAAGTATTTTCCATAAAATACATCACTCTTTTTAGGTTTCAGTTATCAGTTGTCGGGTAAGCTTTGTTGTTGCCCTGAACAGAGTTATCTTATAATAATCAACAATATTTAAAAGGAAAATCAGTGTTTATCAGTGATAAGAAGTAGACTCAGTGTGCTATAGTTTAGAAGAATAATCTCTTAGGCTTAACATAAGAGAGCGCAAAGATTTAATCACTGATAACTTTAAATGTTCATTTTTCATTTTATCTTTGCGTGAAATGGTATTTGCATTGAGCATCACTTTGCAAAAGTCAAATCACTTTCAATCACAAACGCTATTATAACCGATGTTTAAATTTTTAAATGCTTACTATTATCTAAAAAAAATAGGTATTTATAGCCTCTCTCGAAGCGCCATCAAGACAGGATGCCTTTTCACAAAAACGAGATCATAAGTCTGCCCTAAAAATAGGGTATAATAAAAAAATAATTCAGTCAGTCAAATTAAAATTCTTCTTGAAAATACAGCGAGTTAATATATAAAGGAACAATTGTTGTACTGATAATTGCTCAATTATCAATTATCAATTATCAATTAGTAATTAGTAATTAGTAATTAGTAATTAGTAATTTGATTACTCATTTTATAACCTCAGAATCATGCGTAAAAATAAAAAAACGCCTCAAAACCGGCCCATTGAAACATTAGAAGCCAAAGCCGCTGACTTCTTAGCAAAATCTCATTATAAAGAAGCGATTGAAGCTTATAAACAACTGTTAAAAAGAGAACAACGCGAAGAATGGCAGACTGCATTAGCAAAAACGTATTTGTTACGTGCCCAAGCATTAGCGAACAAAGGATTGTACAAAGAAGCAGCGGTATTATGGGAAAACCGCGCTAACTTGTGCGATGATAAAGAACAGTTTGATCAATACCTCCACTGGCTAATACAGGGCGGCCGCCATCTCAGGGCAGCTCGCTTATTAGTGGAATCGGCAGAAAAATTGCCAGACGAATTGGTTCGCCAATTGTGGATTCATTTTGGTGCCTTACTACTGGCCGGAAATAATGAAATCACAGACGCTTTTCCTGATGATATTCCTTTAATTAAACACTATACGCTTGTTAAAGCCGCATTAGATGTATACTCTCAGCAAGATGATCAAGCCACCGAAGACTATCTCAAACAAATTCCGTTTCGCTCTCCCTACCGAGATATTCGCACGATAATCAAGGCCCTACTGATTATAGAGTCTGATCCAAATGGTGCCCATCAATTATTAGAAAAAGTGCCCTTAAGCTCACCGTATACCCATTTTGCAGAATTGATACGACTCGCAGGGCAACCCGGTGAAGTACAACTGGAGCAATTGAATCAACTCGGTTCTAACGAACAAAGCCTCGTAGCCCAGCTAAAAGGTTGGGACAAAAACCAACAGAAAGTGTTTTCCACCTTACAGACAGCGGCAAAACGAGATAGCCGCAAAGCCCTGATGGAAGCCGTTATCGCTCACCAATCTTTTTTTGGTGAAACCTATACACGTCAATTTTGTTTAGCCTTGTTGCCAAGCTACTTGCCAGGGATGAGATTTTATGAAAAAACCTTTGGCTCACTTTCCGCATTTGAAAAAACCCGCATCACCGCCCTCAGTTATGAACGCCGTGAACGTTCCCATCGAGAAGATGACTGGCATTTATACGAAGCTGAAAAACACTGGCGCTTATGTGTGACTCATATCAAAGCACAGCGTGAGGCCAAAGATAAGGCCCTCAAGGCAGCTTTAATTTTACGTCATCTGGTTAAACTGACAGAAGAACGGGGTGAAATTTTTGACAATGAGAATGTGCCAAACGATCTAATCCACAGCCTAGAATTTGATCCAGACGACAAAAGCACTTATCTTAAATTGATTCAATGGTATAAACACAACGACGAAACAAAAGAGTTTAACAAATGGGTTGATGCCGCTGTAAAGCAGTTTCCCAAAGAAAGTGATGTTTTATTAATCGCCATGGAAGCGGCTACCAGTAAAAAAGCCTTTAAAAAGGCTGCAGGATTGGCCAAAAATCTGTTAAAAGTCGATCCGATAAATGTCAAAGCGCGGCAAATGGCACAAACCTCCCATATTTCCCATGCCCGTAAACTCATTAAATCCGGCAAATATGCTTTAGCGCATAAAGAATTAGAACTAGCAACGCAACTGGAAAAAAATACGCAACGTAATGGTGTGATTCAAATCACGCAAGGTTTGCTCGACTTACAAGAACAAGGCTTTATAAAACCGAAAACAAGAAGAAAAACCAAAACAACGGAAACGCGGACTAAAAAAAGCAGTCCTGATCCCAATGCGATCAAATTAATCCAAGAAGGGATACAACTCACAGGCGGCAGTCTTGTTGGACAATTTAGACTGATCGTGGAAAGTGAAAGTCAGAGCCTTGATTCTGCCAAAATCCTGTCTTTGTTACTAGCTGATAAAAGCCCCCAATCCACCCGTCAAGAAGTATTAGAACTGATCCATTTGCTCAACACTTATGAAAAAGAAGGCATCACATTTCTAAACAAGGCATTGGACAAAATCAAAGCCCCCCTTCAAAAAGCCTTTAAACTAGACTTTTCTCAAGACGAAATGGTGAGCTTATGCGAATGCTTCAAAAAGATAGAACACAAAGAATTTCTGAAACAATGCGCCGAACTGGCCATCAAACGTTGGCCCAAACATCCGCCCTTTGTATTCTATCAAATCTATAGCAAAAGCAAAGGCAATATTATGTTTCTGCCAATGCAAGACATGGAACGTCTAAAAAATGCGGCTGAGAGAGCAGAGCAACAAGGTGACAAACGGACTTCAGTCATGATTATGGGATTTATAACACAGATGGGAGGCGGCTTCTTCCCCGCTCCGTTTCTTGAGGATTTTGACGACGATGATGACGATGAGTTTTTTGATGAGGAATTTTTTGATTTGGAGGATATGCAAAATGAACTAGAATCCCTTGAAAATCTTGACTTAGACAAGATGACACCTGCGGAAGTCATTAAGATTCTCAATCGCTTAGAACAGATGGGTATAGAGATACCAGAATTTCTTGATTTGCCCATTCCTCGATTACCACGCAAAAAGCCTAAAAAACGATGAAAACACCTTTTGATTTGCTAGGGCTTCCCGAAAACGCAACAGATGAGGCCATAAAAAAAGCCTATTTACAAAAAGTACGGCAATACCCGCCAGAACGAGCGCCCGAACAATTCCAGAAAATTCGAGCCGCGTTTGAAGCCATTAAAACTCAACAACAGCGTTTAAAATACCAACTGTTTCACCACGAACCACCGAGCCTCAACGCCTTACTGGAACACGCACAACAAAGCGGTACCCCACAACGCCCCAAGGTAGAATTAATGACTCAAGCATTAGCAGAAAGCCTCAATAGGCAGCCCAAATAAATCATGCCAAGACACAGAGAGTGCGAAATTTATTTTGCGAAAGCTTTTCGTTCCAAATTTCTTTTGATTTTAATTTGGAGTGCAAAATTTATTTTGCTTTAATGTGGAGTGCAAAATTTGCTGGCTCGCCCTACTGGGCCAATCTAGGGGGCGAACCTAGGGTGTTAAATCTGTTGGCAAAAGCTTGATCAGTTTTCACCCTTCCAATGGGGCCCCAACTCAACCTAACCTATGCATACCCATAATTTGTAACAAACAGTAGGCTCACGCAGAGCCGCAGAGCCGCAGAGAATGAGAGTTCAGTGATATCAGGGTTAGACAAGCCGGCTTGTTTAAACCGAGCTAAACACTAAAGCGCCTCTGCTTTGAAGCTGGAGCCTAAAAAAATAGGTTATTATTTACCTCTGCGCCTCTGCGGCTCTGCGTGAGCCTAAAAAAAACGAGCAAAATCAACTCATATTTAACACCCCAGGCGAACCTTTGTTATCGCCCTGCCCGGAAATTTTTTAAGGAATTGATTTTTATGATTGATTCGCCTTTGTACTGAAAGAAAATCGGGAAACGCTATAATCACTATGGATGAAAAAACAAAAGAACACTTGATAGATCAATTTAGCGCATACTTGGACACCTACTCAGTTAACGAGGAAACAGAACAAACCGACTTATTTTCCCTATTCACGGAACTCGCCGCACTACGCGTTGAAGTCAAGCTTGAATCACGGCAAGTCAAATCAGCTTTAGATTTGTTTAAAACAACCTTCGACACCTTACAATCCAGTTCTGAGCAATTAAGCCGAGAATTAGAACATTGTCACAATGATCAAGAACGCCAAATCCGCGAAAACACACGCACCCTCCTATTAGCCTTTTTGGACATATATGATCGCCTAGAGGCCGGACTGGCTACCCTAAAAAGCTACTCTCCTTCATCATTAGGCTTGTTGTTTAGTAAACGAGAGTTCCGTCTGATAAGAGGCTTACAGGAAGGACAGGCCATGACACTGCGGCGACTCGATCAACTCCTAGCCCGTTATCAAGTACGCCCCCTAGAAGCCCTGAACAACCCCCTTGATCCACACTGTATGCAAGCCGTAGAAGTGGATTCCCAATCCGGTATAGAAAACGGGATCGTAACAGGTGAATTACGGAAAGGCTTTATGTGGGAAAATGAAGTACTTCGTCTAGCTGAAGTTAAAGTCAATAAAAGATAGGAGATCAAAAACCAGTTTAGAAAAGAGGGCAAACACACAGGATCGCCCCTACATCTGTTCAGAAAAGAGGGCAAACACACAGGTTTCCTACATAAAATCTACAAAATAACGCCTTGTAGGGGCATATCTACGTGTCTGCCCTTTGTGTTGTGCAAATTTTCTCTATTTCAAGGCATCACATACACGCATTAACACCGCTTTCGTTTCTTCTGCAATCTGGGTGACTTCGGCATTTTGTGTCAATCCAAATACGGTTGCCGTATCCATGAAAACCACCGTTGTTGTGCCATCGGTTTCTTCACGCACTAGCACGTTGCATGGCAATAATACCCCAATATCAGGTTCTTGATTAATCAAGCGATGCGCGAAAGAGGGGCCACAGGCATGTAAAATACGATAGTGAGGTATTTCGACATCCAGCTTCTTTTTTAAAACCGCATCCACATTGATCTCGTTCAAAATACCCAGTTTTTCTTTCTGTAATGCTTCGGTGACTCGTTGGATGGCCGTCTCGAAGTTGTCATTGAGTTTTACGCTAAAACTATACATAAATATATACTCTCCTAGAGTTTGTTTGATAATCGGTTAGCTTGGTAAATTATGAATGACTCAATATCAAAAGTATCAATTATACTGAAAACTTCGGGAAAGTCTGCAAATCATTGATTTTTCGTTGGCCTTATTTTTGTAAGTCGTTGAAAATATTAAACGCTAAAAAGTTTTCCGAAGTTCTCAGAATGATATTATAATAAATCTAAAAATTCCTCTACTGTCAAACGTGCTTGTTTCAAAATGTATTACAGAGTAGAACGCTTTATCGGAGTGTGTGCAGGAACCGTCATATTTAAAGTTTCTGCTTCTATCTGTTTTTGTAGTCGAATATGACTTCCCTTCTGACGAACAACCTCCCAATTATCGCGTTGTAATGCGTTGATAACTTTTTCATATCCTATATTGGGCACTTTACTCATATAGCTACCTCCATAACTTGGCCGTTGGGGGTAGTCATGAAATCCTCTTCAAGAGGCTCCAAATAAAGTTCGATGGCTTCCTTAATATTTGTCAGTGCTTCTTCCTTGCTCTCACCTTCACTGATACAGCCAGGGAGGCTAGGTACATATACGGTGTATCCCCCATCTTCACTGGGTTCAAAAACAATTTTTAATTTCAGGGTTTTAAATCCTCTTCTTAAAATTGAGTACAACAGATGACGAGGATAAACGGATTTCAAAAAGTTTTCAAAAAGCCAACCATTAATTAAAACAATTAGCTTTAAGCATGATAGCTTTTAGCCTTAAGCTTTATCTACTAGGCTTTATCCGTTTATCCCCGTCATCCGTTGTACTTGTCTTTTCAAACGCCGGCATACATAGCCCACTTGCCAACTACTTCATGGCGAAGCTCTGAACGAAGTAACGTGAAGTCATAAACTGATAGTTTTGTTTGAGTCTTTTTTATAATAATCAATATTGCCTTGTAAATCCGCTTCTCCAATATGTTTTCTCATTTTATCAAAAACTTCTAAATGCGCTGCTTTGCCATAATGTAAATTATCCACATACCAATATCGGTGAGTTGCCCGTTCTTGATAAATACTTCTACCTTGACAAATCAAGGCGGTTTTTTCAAATTGAGTATTATCACTCAAAAGGGTTTGTTCATCTTTTGGGGGTTTGTTAGCAGATTCATCGTACAAATTAACTTTGACTTTTAACCAATTTTCAAGCGCCGATTTCTCATCAAGGCAATCTAAATTGATAGGATTTTCTTCATCGTTATTTTTGACAATAGAAATTATAAAGCATTTAGGAATATTTGGATGACTTTTAACAAATTGAGAATGTTTAAAATTAATCAGTAAGTAGATAGTTTCAGAATTTCGTAAACTTCTTTCCGTCACTTCTGCTAATGAAGTATTTCTAACATCTTGACTTTTCGTTTCAGTGACATAATCAAAATAGTCGTTAACAGAATGTACCTGTTCATCGCGCCATTCCTTAGGATTCAGCTTGTTGAAAACAATATTCGTAAAAGCACGTTTTAACGATTTATCTCTCATTTTATTCAGACTTATCATAAAATTAGAACCTTTTATCGCTTCATAGTTAATCAATAATTGACTATCTTTATAAAGTTTTTGGGCTTTAATTTTTTGATTAATAATAGAAAAAATGGCATGAAATGCTTTTACCGCTTCCTGAAATTCGGTTTCTGTCGCATATTGTCCTTCCAGTGAGACTTCATTGATAAATATTTCCATTGTTATACACCAAAAAGCCGATCAAAATCTTTATCCATTTGGTCAAAAAAGCCTTCTGGCCATTCTTCAATACCACCATTCGTCTGTACTGGAATTTGTACCGCGACGGGTTGTTGTTCACTTGCTTGAAAATATAGGATGCTTAAATCTTTTGGCGTAACAATTTTATCCAAAACAGCGATTCTTAAAGCATTCAAAATATGATCGCTATGCGATTCAATAAAAACCTGCACACCACAACGACTCACTTTAGCCAAAAATTGAGCCAACCGTGATTGTGCTTTAGGATGTAAATGCGCTTCGGGATTTTCAACGATCAGAATTTCACCTTCTTGTGCAATCAGTCCAGAGACAATAATCGGCAAAATATAACTGTATCCAAAACCCACATTAATCGGTTTAAAACGATCTCTTGAAGCACTGGTATTGAAAAACAGTTCAAGAATATTGGTTTCTGAATGGGGAATTTCGACTTTCGCGCCATCAAAAATGTGATTGATCCACGCTTCTGTTTGGGTAATTAAAGTTTTCGCATCTTCTCCAAGACACAGTTTATCATTGACTAATTCGTCTTTCTTTTTGTGAAGTATGTTTGCTGTCAATTCGCCTTTAACCCCAACATTAGGAAATGGGGTTAAGTTGGATTTTAAATAAAACTCTTGAGGCCCAACACGATCAGCTGAAATGTAATGGATTTTATTGAAATCGGAATATTTATCTTTATCCCAATTTGAAATGGGTAAATTTTTTATATCACTACCAGTAAAAGGTATTAAATTATGTAATTGAATAATAAAATAGTGATCTGTAGAAAAAAATTCAGGAAAATCTTCTTCAAAAAGAAGGTTGGAGTTTGAACTATAGGCATCAATAATGATTCTATCTGTTATATCTGTAAAATCTTGATGTTTTTTGTTTTTCATGTATAATTTATGACTAACAAGATCGATCTTGTATGTCACCGTTTTTTTATTATATTCTTGAATATCAAGTAAAATCTTACTAATATCAAGAGTCATATTATCTTGTTTATTTTCGTTTAATTGATATTGAATGTTACCTTCCCGTATAATATTCTCTTCGGGGATCCAATCTAGTTTCTTCTCCATATAAATCCAATATTCCCATAAAATAGGTTCATTTTTTGAACTCTTGCTATTTCTCACATCATCAAAATTACCCAAATTCAGACAACTACCATTCAACAAAATCTGCGTACTCCTGTCGTTGTGTTCAACAGACTGTCGCATCAACAACAAAGATTGCAATAGGGTAGATTTACCCTGCCCATTAATGCCCGTTAGCAAATTTAATTGACTTAACGGAAAAGTCGTTTCCTCTTTAAAACATTTGAAATTCGTTAGTTTGATTTGCGTTAGCATGTTTATACCTTTCCCAAAATTTTTCGTACTCGTTTAAATCGTGTTATCACTTTGGTTGTATTAGCGGTAGAAAATCGCACGGCATCTAAATAAGCTTCATCTTGCAGCAATTGATCAAAATGACGTTGAATCGTTTTTTTATGCGTTTTCAAAAACGCATCATGCTTAATAGAAAAGAAATAAGAAACCGATTCAAAAACGGCAAGATTAATTCTGCCTCTGGTTTGTTCTGTTGGTAAACGAAAATTGTGTTTTCCAAAGAAATCAAACGTTAGCGTCATCACTCGTTTAAAATCTGATTTCAAGGCGGCGATTTCTTCATCTGCCATCAAGTTAATTGTTCGCATGGCCTTTTCGACAAAATCACTCATATCACCATGATAGTTGGTTTCATAATCCAAAATTTGGAAGGCTAAATAGCGCAAAACGGCTTCTCTGTCTTTCATACGTTTAGATGAAATACCGTTATCAATCGCTTTTTTAAAATAGTCTTGCTCAGATAATTCTTTTAGCAGTTGCGTGGCTTTACCAATAAAAATGCAATTTCTAACCTCTTGACGGTTAAGCATCGTACCACTGGTATTGATTCGATTAAAAATATCATAAATGACTTTAAGGGGAACTGAGGGGCGTATCAAATAAAGCAGTAGTTTTTTGTCTTCAATTCGAGTTTGGTAATCACCAGGTTGCTCTATCAGTTCAGAAAAATAATAGCCATTCAGTTTAGCTAAGGCTTCTAAGCCGGTTAACTTAAATTTATCATTGACAAATTCATGCAAAGTCGAAGTCCGTTGTAATCCATCAACAATAATATATTTGCCTTCCTGCGTTTGATTCACATAAAAAGGCGGCAGGGGAAAATTCAAAATGATCGATTCAATAAACTTACTTTTTTGCTCAAGTTTCCAAACCAGATTGCGCTGAAAATCCGGATTAATAATCAGCCTACCCTGATCATATTTTCGCATCAATTCAAAAACCGTGTGTGGCTCCTGCCGAATATCAATATCTTCTTTTGTCGGATCATAAGGATACAAACCACCGCTGCCTTCTTCATCGGCAGTATCGGCATCTACTTCAATGATTTCATTGTTTTTAATATCACTCATATTGTCTATTATCAAATATAACCATTAAAAATATTGTGGTATCTTTAGCGTCAATGCAGGGCGAACACGCAGGTTCGCCCTACAGAACCGTCATTTTGCTGTTTGTAGGGGGCAGTCCTACGTGTCTGCCCAGGTTCTACTCAACAGTAATCTCATTGGCAAGTATGTTACTCTCTTGGCCATACACATCTTCTGCTTGTGTTATCAAAATATAATTGCCATTTGGCACAGATTGTAAACTCACAACCAATCCCTCAAGGCCATTATCGGGTATAGTAAGGGGCTTCCCTGGGGAAAAGTCTGCTTCCCAAGTATCCTCATCGGTTGGTTGACCCGTAAACTTGAGCATCAATGGAATGAGTGTGTTACTTGGATCAAGTTTTACCCCCCGCGGGGCGATTCCACTTGAAGAACTCAGATCAAAAACCAAAGCACTGAGTATTTTGGCACCGTCAACTTTTCCATCGCCATTCTCATCAGTGAGTAGGGTGACAAGCACTACCGGTTGACTTTGGTCATCAGCGCCTTCTTTCTTGTCAAGATAATAAGCAAAACTCAACATGACTTGGCTCAACACATTATCACTCGGCGGCTCAAACAGAAAACCACCCAGATAGGCCTCACTTCCATTCTGATCCCGTATGAGCGGAAGACGACTGTCCCATGCCACATCGTACACATTAGCCCCAGATAGAGGCCTAAAGATTTCCGCCTGTCCCACTATGATATACTCATCAGGATTGCCAGAGGGAGCGAGTACCGCAGTGTCGATGCTATAAATGTTATCCGCGACAGTCTGTACACCGATACTTGCTGGCGAGTCAAGACGAGCAACGTTATTGGAAACAGCATTTTGAATCAGGCTTGGTTTAGCCGCATTCTGCATACCCAACTGAACACTACTTGCCAAGTATTCATCCCATTTGCCTTTGAGGGATAGGGCTAAACGGTTGTAGTCTAAAAATTTTGTGACGACTCCCAAGAAACCGTCCAGTGGATTTTCCGCACTGGTTAATCCACCGCCAACCGGATACCAAACGGAAAGGCCCAAAGTGTTCAGCTTTCCAACCCCCAACTTCTTGACCACTACCAACGCATTGATAGCTGTATTCAGTTCTTGCGCGGCACTTTGCAAATTAGGATGTGCCGTTTCAGTAGCCACCTTGCTGGCAAATTCTCCTAAGTCAATATACTCAGTGGGATCGCCACCTATTGAATCAAAAGAATATTGCGTGGTATCTCGCCGAACTGTCGCAAACAACACCTGTTCATCAGTCGCTTCGATTAATTGATCTGTGAATGAGACGAACTTGTTTTCAAAGTGGCCATAGTGAGTGAGATCATAGATGACGTGTGACGCAAATAATTGGTCGCTATAACTCACCTCATTCTCATCAGCATCATCCTCCTGTTCTAACTTGTGATGAACGCTCCAGTGTTCTGCCTCTTGTTTGGCAAAATCCAAGGCACTGGCATTTGGATGTTCCCGTAACCATTTCAAGCTGGTGTTATAATCCCAACCATCCCCAAAATCAAGCTCAGGATTAGCGATAAACACATTGGTGAGATCAACAAAATCAACCAAAACCTCTGCACCACCCATTAAGCAGGTATCAAAGGAAATAAATGCCCACTTCTGATTAAGCTTTGAATTTTTCAAAGCCTGCGACAAGTCGCCTGTCTTCATTGGAACAGGTTGTTGAGTAACCGTACCATCCTGCTCATCGCTACCAAATCCTTGCCATTGACCACCGTGATCCCACAGAATGAGTCCATATTTGTCCGCTGGATAGTTTTGGACTCCCCAATCGACAAATTCGGTCAGATTAACCGGATCATCCAAGTTCTGTTCAGGCACGATTTCCACAGACTTCAAACCCTCTGCTGTCATCAGGCCACGTTGAATGTCTTCTCCAGTAGTGAGGGTTAATCCTAAGTCTGACCAGATTTTCACGAACTCCTCATCTTGAGCAAATTGCTTGATTTGAGACGCATCAAAATCAGCCTGTACAACAACATTAAAGCCTTCTCCACTACCACCTGATTCTCCCATTTCTAGCATATCACGTAAAAAACTAGGTGTCAGATTATGATCAGCATGACCATAAATCATAACAGTCCATGTTGGGGATGAAGATGAAATCGTACTGACATCATCATCGTCATCATCACAAGCGGTAAGCAGTAAGGCCCCGGCAGTCATTATGAGTACGGGGATGAATTTCTTCATAATGGTAATTAATCTCCTTTAGTATTGAGTGTTTAGTGCGCGTGACAGCACTGAAGTCATTCAATGGGATTGGGTAAATGGATCCTTCGTGATTTCGTGATACCAATGAGTCATTACCAATGACCCATCTTCATCGCATCGGGTTTTGATAACTCAGTTCACGTCATTACCAATAACCAATTACAATAATTACCAATAAAAGTCAATAAAACCATCCCATTCAACGACTCCAGTGCCCTTTTCTCATCAATTCTGTGAATGAGTGTTTTCTAATATACCCTTCATATTCATATATCTATTAAGCGGGCGCACGATACACCCCTAAAATAATCTTGTCAAGCATCAAGCTCAAATTATTGTCACTTTTAAAAATGGGGTAGTAATGCTATAGCTTTTCAGATAATTACGGCAAAAGGGCGAACACCTCTGTTCGCCCCTACATAAAATCTTGTTTTTAATCAAAAATCAAGTCAATTTCCCTTGTTTCTTGAGATTGAGGCTGTATACAAATATGGCAATCAATATGCCCATACCGACTAGCGAACTGATTATCGAAACAATTTGTTCTGCGGGGCTGGCTGGGCTATACCCAGAAATGAAAAAAGTATACACCATTAAAATCGGGCTCAGGATTAAAGTGATTAACAATAATTTTACCGCGATTGCTCTGAGTCGGAACAAGGTAATGCCTGCGGCAAGATTGAGTAGGGTGCTTGAAAAAATCAACAGGTAATCTAGCATACCCTGGTTGTCAAAATAAGCCCTTTGTTCAGGTGTCATGGGCAAACTACCGCTAGACATGATCAAGTAAGAGTACACGATTCCAATGGCACCCATAGAGACGTAAATCAAAAAGAGTTTAACCCATATCGGTTTCCGGTTGGGATCTTCAGGCTTTTTCCTACCGCTTACGAGGCGACTGCCCACTTTCATCAACCAGATGCCTAACACGAGGAAAAGGGCAGCACCCAACAACTGAGCGAGTGCGATAGCATTTGGGATGCTATCAGAAAACAAATTATTAATGGCACCGACAACACCCACAATGCTAATGATTAAAATCAATAGCGACAAAATGATCAATAACACACCTGCCAGCACTTGAAAAAAACGGCCAACTGGACTTTTTTTCGCTTCTTCAGTCGGGATTTCACTTGAAGGCGGGGCGTAAGGGTTGTTTTCCATTGCTTTG
>Ga0233403_10000262_pt1 | contig 24657 bp, 14 predicted proteins | sample Na_oxic_1_MG_FD_179866 | JGI IMG/M metagenome (GOLD analysis project Ga0233403, IMG submission 179866) | Seawater microbial communities from Saanich Inlet, British Columbia, Canada - Na_oxic_1_MG | ecosystem: Environmental > Aquatic > Marine > Inlet | place: Canada: British Columbia | collected...
CCCTTAGATAGTAGGATTTTACCTACACCAATATTCAAAATTATAAATTTTAAAATAAAATTTACGACCACTTATTTATTAGGTGACCAACGTGTCACACATCCTGATTCAGACAAATAAAATCCTCAAATCAGGCAAATCCTGATTTAGATAATTGGACCCCTTCTAGCGAATAGCCCGTAGGTTGGATTGAGCTTGCGAAGTCCAACATTTTGGAGTTATTATTTTTGAATGTTGGAGTTTGCAAACTAACGAAAACCTACGGGCTACACTCGCTACTTTTGGATTTCAAGCAATTCAACTTTCTGCTTTTCTAAAGAGGCAAGTTTTCTTTTAAGACTATTTATTTCTTTGTTAATTTTTTGCAATTTATGTTTGATTTTTTGTTCTTCTACCCCTTTATCTCCGTGTAATTCTAAGGCTAATGCCTTAACTTCGACTCGAAGTACTCTGAAATATGGATTACCATGAGCATAGTTTTGCCGGTATTGCAATTTACCCACTTTCATCGCATCAATGATTTCTTCTTCTGTAAGCCCAAATTCCTTACACGCATTTTTGTGGCTTAATGTCGCACCTTGCTTTCCCCACAGAGATTCTGACATTTTCTACTATCCCATTTTATTAAGCTCAACTATAAGTAAACACCCTAAAAAATATCCTATTACTACACTATTTTTGTAACATTAATGTCAATTATTTATTATAATTTAAATTTATTGATATTTAAAATCTTTATAACTCACATTGAGCAGCGAGCGTAGGGTGCGTCTCACGCACCATTCATTGAACCGTGAATAAGAATAAGGTGCGTAGGACGCACCCTACGCTCGCTACAAATAGTATTTCTTTAAGAAATAGTATTTGTTTTAAATGCCTAAGTGATTTTCTGCGGAATCCATTAATAAAAATTATGTTTATTATAACTAATCAATTATTTTACAATAATTAATTTTATCCGACTTTTTTTAAACTTTTCCCTAATTTTTTCTAAATCCTGTCATCAAACTGTCATATTGACTTTATATATTTGTCATTATTATCTTATACTGAGTGTACTTCAAATCAGTGAAAATTTTGAATCAAGAGAAATCTGATTTCTTCAAGAAATCTGATTTCTTCGACATTTTAGATTTTCACAAAATTCAAAGGCGAACAGTATAGATAATGATGATTCTTGATAGAATTTCCATTTTCTTGTACTAAATAATTGATTTCTATTCGCTCATAAATGAATGTCTCCACTCTTTTAGTCACGCTCGCTGTACTTGGCTTATTCAGTTATTTTTTTGGCAAACAGCGTACTTTAGGAATAGTCACGAAATAACTTACCGCTAACCCCCCTCCTTTGTAAGGCTAATCTTTACCCACAAGTACCCTAACATTATTTAGCCATAGAAATAATAAGGGGATTAGGTAGCTGTAACGCATAAGAAATCAGAGTATGAGGATAGGGAAATTTTTTACACTGTCATTGTAGAGTGAGAGTTTCTATCAAAAAAATATCATTGATTTCAATAAGTTTACCTACTTGTGGGTAAAGAGTAGTTTGTAAGGCGGGGGAACGTACCGAATTGATAAGGAGGGGTTGGGGGAGGTGATTTCTAAAACGGGAAGTTATTTCGTGACTATTCCTTAGCCCAAGCATTAGGATAAACCGCGCCCTTACTGATGATTGGCATGGTGGCTTTTATCGTTGGTATACCACAAGGGACCACTGATGCAGCAACGGTATTACCGGTCCAAATTTATTTATGGGCTGATAGTCCAGAAAGAGCTTTTGTGGCTAAGACTGCGGCTGCCATATTAGTGTTACTATCATTTTTGGTAGTGATGAACGGATTAGCGGTGTGGCTGCGGAAAAAATTTGAACGACGATGGTAGAAATTTGGAACGAGAAAAGGAGTGACGCTGGAGCGTCACAGAATGCATTCCAACGCAGGAGCGTTGGAACGAGAAAATATTTTTAAGGAGTGACGCTGGAGCGTCACAGTATGCATTCCAACGCTGGAGCGTTGGAACGAGAAAACCGGACCGGTTTTTAAAATTGCAACTTAACTGGAGGAAATAATGATTGTTAATGACAAGTGGCAAGAACAAGTTCTTAGTTGGGAATATGGTTCTTCTGCAAACCCAGATATTGCAAGTATTCCAATTCGGGCTTTTCCGGCCCAATTACATGAAGAAGGTGAAACACGTATTATTGAACTTTCTTTATCTGACATTATTGGAACACCTTATCCGGCAACAACGCCAAATTTACTGGCCAATTATATACGCATACAAGCAAATGAAAATATTGCGGCTGCCGTTAATTCGACTTCAGAGGTTTTCTTTATTATGCGTGGTATAGGTCGTACTGAGACAGAACACGGTACACTAAAATGGAAACAGGGTGATGCTTTTACTTTACCAATGAATGGTGGATCAATACACTATGCTGATGAAGATGCTGCAATCTATTGGGTACATGATGCACCCATGTTAAATTATGTCGGAGCGATTCCATCAAAAGCGCGTTTCCAGCCAGCTTTTTATCCTAAAGAATATCTTGATGGAGAAATTGCTCGGATTAGGGAAGCTGGCATTCGGGAAAATCGTAACCGTAATGGCATCGTTTTAGGTAATCCCGCCAGTGAGAAAACACGTACCATGACTCCTAGCTTATGGTCTTTATATAATTTGTTACCCAAAGGTGCTATACAGAAACCACATCGTCATAACTCGGTTGCAATTGATTTGGCCGTTTTTGCTAAGCCAAATGTTTATACACTGATTGGTAAAGAGATTGATGAAGAAGGTAATATTATCAATCCAGTTAAGGCCATGTGGAAATCCAATACGGTTTTTGTAACGCCTCCTGGTTGGTGGCATGCTCATTATAATGAATCTGATGAGGATGCTTATGTTTTCCCAGTACAAGATGCCGGTATACAAATTTACATGCGTACACTCGATATCCAATTTGTTAAAAATTAGCTTGCTGTAAATAATCCTGTGAAAGCACAAAGCGCAGCGAAGGACTCAGAACGACATCACAGAAAAATTTATTTATAGCAAGAACGGATTAAAGGATAGACAGGATTTATTAAGAAGTGCTTATCGTCTCCAATTCTCTTGAAACGAGCAAGAGTGAAGAATGCTCATGGTTTAAAATCCTGTTAATCTATTAATCCGTTTAATCTTGTTTAAAATCATTGGCGAATATATTAGACATTATACCGATTTAAATTACAGCCGTTTCATAGTTCCAAGGTCTGAATATTAATCTGAAATTATGCAACCCACAGCAGGTTTCGATAACGATGTCTTTAAAACCGGTTTTCCAATTTCTAAGTGGTTCGAAGACAATTCTATAACGTTTAACGGAGCCTATCGCATGCTCAACCCGAACTCTAACACTTGAAATAGTCCGATTTTGTTCTTTTTCCGCTTCAGTTAATTCACCACCACGAGGTTTTTTTTTAGGCTGAACTATATTCACCCCAGGTATTTTAAATCGCTTTCCAACCAGTGTCTTGACCAAGATAACTTCCCTCGGGCAATTGATACTCCGCTTCATCGGCGATTTTTTATCGTGTTTTTTACCTTCACAAGTCTTGCTCAAAAACAGAATATCGCCAGAAATGTTGATGAATAAATGGTTTTTCAATGTATGCTGTTTTTTCTTTCCATTATTAAATCGGTATAATGTCTATTGTGCGCAAATACCGGGAGGAATATGAATAACACTGAACAAATTAAAAAAAGTTAAAACAATAATTAGAAAAACGGGGGGGTCGGGAATTCTCATGTTCGTTGATGTGGGAAAACAGGGAAAACAATTTATAACTTATTAATTAGTAAATTAAAATTTTATCCATTTTCCTATATGAGCGGCCATTTTATTTACCTGTTATCTCATTTGCAATTAATTCAGCTTGTTTCAATACAGTTTCTGTTGCCAGTTTTTGCATATCTGGTGGATATCCGAATTGCCTTAAAGTCCGCTTTATGATGACTTTCAGTTTCGCTTTGACACTTTCTTTTATAGTCCAGTCAATGGATGCGTTTTGTTTTACTCGTTCTGTTAAGATGACCGCTAATTCTCTTAATTTGTCCTTTTGCATTAATTCTTTGGCACTGTCATTATCTGATACTGCCGTATAAAATGCATATTCAAATTCCGTCAAACCGAGTGCTTTGGCTTCACTGTCCATATTGACAATTTCCTTACTCAATTTGATGAGTTCGTCTATGACTTCGGCGGCGGTCAATATTTTGTTGTGATACTTTTTAATGGTGTTTTCAAGCATTTCCATTAATGACTTACTTTTTACCAAATTCTTTTTTGAACGAGATTTGATTTCGTCATTTAATAGTTTTTTCAAAATTTCCAATGCAATATTTTTATGTTCCATTCCTTTCAGTTCCAAAAGGAAATCTTCTGAAAGAATTGAAATATCAGGCTTTTTAATTCCTGCTGCATCAAAAACATCGATCACTTGTTCAGAAACCAATGCTTGGTCAATAACCTGACGGATTGTTGTTTCAATTTCTTCGTCAGTTTGTCCTGTTCCTGTGCTGTCAAATTTTGCCAATCGTGCTTTTACTGCTTGAAAAAATGCAACTTTTTCTTTTACATCCATAGCCTGTTCATGTGGAATTGCAATTGCAAAAGATTTTGAAAGTGCTGTCACTTCGTTGATATATCTTTTCTTTCCATCTTCCAAACTGAAAATGTGTTCTTCGGCGGCAAGTATCATTGATAGCTTCTTGGAAGTTTCAGCTTCAAAATAATCTTCATAAGCAAAACTGTAAAAAAAATTTGAAACGACTTCTAATTTTTCTAACATCAATTCAACGGCTTGTTCTTGTAGTATTGTTGGATCGCCTTTGCCACCGGCCTCTGCATAAAATGAAAGTGCCTTTTTTAAGTCAGAAGCAATTCCAAGATAATCTACCACCAATCCGCCGGGTTTATCTTTGTAAACACGATTAACCCTTGCAATGGCCTGCATGAGGTTATGACCTTTCATTGGCTTGTCGATATACAAAGTATGCATACTTGGCGCATCAAAACCAGTAAGCCACATATCACGAACAATAACTAATTTAAGTTCATCATCCGTGTCTTTCATTCGGTCGGCTAGTGTTTTTCTTTGCTGTTTTGTTGTATGGTGTTTGGCAATTTTAGGGCCGTCCGAACTGGCAGAAGTCATTACAACTTTGATAACGCCTTTGTTCAAATCATTGGAATGCCACTCTGGTTTTACTTTGATGATTTCATCATAAATATCCGCTGCAATCCTTCTCGACATTGAAACAATCATTCCTTTGCCATCAAAGACTTCCTGGCGTTGCTCAAAATGATTGACAATATCTCTTGCGATATTTTTCACTCGGTTTTCACTGCCAATTAAAGCTTCCAATTGTGTCCATCGTTGAGACGCACGGCCGTGCGTCTCTTCATTAATCAATTCATCATCTAAACCTTTAACCAGTTGTTTTCCCGCATCGCTTAAATTTACTTTCACTAAGCGGCTTTCGTAATAAATACGAACGGTTGCACCGTCTTCTACGGCTTGGGCAATATCATAGACATCAATGTAATTTCCAAAAACCGCGGGCGTATTGGTATCTGTGCTTTCTATGGGTGTCCCTGTAAATCCAAGATAGGTTGCATTTGGCAACGCATCACGCATATATTTAGCAAAACCATAAACGATTTTCTTTCCAATGACACTTCCATTGGCCTCTTTGTCATCTATTGTTTTCGCTTTAAATCCGTATTGTGTTCTGTGCGCTTCATCAGCAATAACAACAATATTTTCTCTTTCCGATAACGTTTCATAGATATTACCTTCAGCGGGTTGGAATTTCTGAATTGTTGAGAATATGACACCGCCTGAACCCACTTTGAGTAACTCTTTCAGGTTCCCACGGTCTTCCACTTGTTTGGGTTCTTGTCTTAATAGTTGGGTTGATGCTGCAAAGGTGTCAAATAACTGGTCATCCAAATCGTTGCGATCAGTGATAACGACTACGGTTGGATTATCTAATGCTAAAACAATTTTACCGGTGAAGAAAACCATTGAAAGTGATTTGCCACTTCCTTGGGTATGCCAAACCACACCGCCTTTTCTATCGCCTTTAGGTTGGGTTTTAACTCCTGCGACACCATAACTCTCAGGGGTTTCCATTGCCATGCTAACTGTAGAGACGCACTGCCGTGCGTCTTTACTAATATTATAGCCTGTTGCTCGAAGTGTAGATTCTACGGCTCTGTTTACGGCATAATATTGATGATAAGCGGCTAATTTCTTTATTGAAAGTGTCGTTATTCCAGTTTTAGAGACGCACGGCCGTGCGTCTCTCGGCCGTGCGTCTCTCGGCCGTGCGTCTCTACTCTTTTCAAAAACCACAAAATGACGGATTAAATCCAAAAAGGTTTTTTTATTGAGCATTCCATTTATCAATGTTTCTAACTGGCTGACCCGGTTAGATGCTTCATTGATTCCGTCTGCCGATTTCCAAGCCATAAAACGGGTTAAACCCGCAGATAAAGAACCTGTTTTGGCTTCCAGTCCATCAGAAATAATCATAAATCCGTTGTAGGTAAAAAGGCTGGGTATAATTTCTTTGTAAGTCTGTAATTGTTTGAAGGCTGATTTTATAGTGGCGTTTTCATCCACTGGATTTTTCAACTCAATGATAACCAAGGGAATGCCATTGACAAACAGAATAACATCGGGGCGTTTGTTGTTTCCGTTTTCAATAACGGTAAATTGATTGGCCACTATAAAGTCATTATTTTCAGGGGTTTCAAAATCAATAAGCCAAACTAAATCCCCTCTTTGATGTCCGTCTTTTTGGTAAGATACATTGATGCCTTCAGTAAGCATACGGTGAAAACTTTCGTTATTGGCAAGCAATTCAGGTGAATTAATTCGCTGAATTTCTTTTAGAGCATCTTCCCGGCTGTCGTGTGGAACCTTTGGATTAATTCTGCGAATGGCTTCTTGTAATCTTCCTGTCAGCAATACCTCTTCATAAGAATTTCGTTCAGGGCTTTCGCCATCGTGTGCAATATCAGGCGCGTAAATGTATTGATAACCCAAACGCTCCAATAATTCTATTGCAAATTCTTCTATTGTGGTTTCTGTTATTTTTGTCATATTATATCATCCAAATTTCTGAATTATATTCTGCTGATGATTCCATAACAATATTTCCTTCACCACCGTTTAATTTATCAGTTTTCCATTTTTTTGGGTTATCAATTATGTATTGTGCAATACGATTATATTCGTTTTCATTACGGATAATATGGTCGTAATAATTGGGTTGAAAAAAATGGTTATTTCGATTGTATTTTGGAATATTCAAATTATGTTCGTCTATGTAATCATCAATTTTTGAATTGACGGCAGATTTGAAACCACCAACAAATGATGATATTGATTTTGGTTTTCGGATGAATTCATGGCCTTGTTGTAGAGACGCACGGCCGTGCGTCTCTACAGTTGTATCATCATTTTTATAATTACATGGTTTTTCCAAAATAATGATTGCGTGCAAATGGTTTGGCATTATAACAAATGTATCCAAAATCAATTCTGCACGAATTTCAAATGATTTGTTCCATTCGGTATTAACTATTTTTCCAAAATCCGATAATTGTAGAGACGCACGGCCGTGCGTCTCTACGATTGTTCCCAAATTGCATTCACGGTTTTGTGTTACCAATGTGATAAAATAATACCCATTGCCTGAATAATCCCAACCGGGCAACCGATGCGATGTTGTGCGATATTTGTTTTTATATTTTTCGTCCATAATCATATTTTCACTCTTATTTCCCCACTCATTAGTTTGGGTAATAGGGTATCTCGTAATTTTTCGAGGGTGTGGATTTGGATTTGATTATTGTTTATTTTATTCCAAGCATCTTCGCAATAATATGAAAAATCGGCTAATTTGTAATTTGGCGGTAACTGAAATTCTAAAGATTCAATATCACTTGGCTTCAATGATGGATATGTAGATGTAGAACCTTCGGCAATTGAATGCAAATACTCTGTCATATCAGAGGTACTCAATAATACATATATGAAATGAGAATCAATTTTTTCACAAGTTATTACACAAAAACCAGTAGAAACCACTAAGTTGTCAATGGGGTTTTTAATAATCCCATAATGTCTTTGGTTTGGTCTTACAGTAGAAATTAAAACATCATTATGTTGTACCAATCGTTTAGCTCTACTCGGAGCATTTTGAAATTCTATTTCTTGTAGTGATTCAATCTTTCCTTCTATAAGTGAACCTGTGTCTAAATATTGAATTGTTTTATAAACGTTATTTCTGGTAATGGATTTACAATTTGTTGTTACAAAATCTGCAATTTTAACTATTTCCCAATCCTCTTCAGCTTCTTCCACAAACCACTGTCTAAAAAGCGTTTCAGCCATTTGTTCCAATGTTTTGTTTTGGCGGTGGAGCAAGTTTATTTTGTCGTCTAAACTGCTTAGGACGGAGGCTATGGCTTTTTGTTCTGTTTTAGATGGTAATAAAAACATATAAGAAAAAATATCTTCTAATGTAATACTTGCTTGATTTGCACTTCCTTGTGCATTAGCAACCAAATACATTGAAAAAATTTGTGACTTTAATCTGTAATAAAGAAATGTATTATCAATTTCTCCATTGCTTTTGATACGTACTGCATTTTGATTTAGCAAAGCATCTTCTGCACTTTTAGGAACTTTAATTACTTTACCAACAACTGAGGCAGGATTATCAGGCCATGAACCAACTGTCATTATAACAATATCTCCATAATGCAGTTCATATTCCGAAAAATCTTTAGCCAAATGTGCGTCTATTCTAACGCATGATACTACATTTATAGAATTAGAAGTTGTATCCGATACTCGTACAATTAGCCTGCCTTCATCTTGATAGAATTTTGATTTAAAAGCAAAACCTTTTTTATAATTTATGTGTTCTCCTAAAGTCGTTTCTCTCCACTCACCCATTGATATTTACCTTTTTTAAGTTAGCAGAAATACGTTCATTTAAAACAGCTTCCTCTTTTAGCTGCTCTTCAAACTCCGCTTTCAGGCTTGCAAAACGTTCTTTAAAATCAAAGTCGTCCTCTTCATCAGCCAAACCAACATATCGCCCAGGCGTTAGCACATAATCTAATTCTTTTACCCGTTCAATGCTTGCCGCGTTACAAAAGCCCTTAACATCTTTGTAATCGCCATCAGGGTTTCGCCAATTGTGGTAAGTGTCAGCAATTTCTTGTATATCTTCTTGTGAAAGTTCACGGGTTCTGCGATTTATCAGATGTCCCCTATTTCGGGCATCAATAAAAAGTATCTCTTTGCTTCGGTCTCTGTATTTTGAGACGCTCGACCGAGCGTCTTTACCACCACGATTACGGCTCATAAACCATAAAGACGCAGGAATTTGAGTATTTAAAAACAATTTAGCCGGTAAATTGACAATACAATCAACCAAACCGTCTTCAATCATATTTTTTCTTATATCACCCTCACCAGAAGTTTTAGAAGTAAGCGAACCTTTAGCCAAAACAAAACCCGCTTGTCCGTTTGGTGCAAGGTGATAGATAAAATGTTGTATCCACGCATAATTGGCATTTCCTGCTGGCGGTGTCCCATATTGCCAACGCCCGTCTTTACGGAGTAAATCACCGCTCCAATCGCTGACATTAAACGGTGGATTGGCAATGATATAATCGGTTTTCAGGTCTTTGTGAGCATTATTTAAAAATGAGCCTTCGTTATTCCACTTTACCTGTGAACTATCAATTCCTCTAATGGCCAGATTCATTTTTGCCAGTCGCCAGGTGGTTTGATTGCTTTCTTGTCCGTAAATAGAAATATCGTTTATCTTTCCTTTTCGTTGTTCAACAAACTTTTCAGATTGCACAAACATTCCACCCGAACCACAGCAAGGATCAAAAACTCGTCCTTTGTATGGTTCAAGCATTTCAACTAATAATTCCACAACACTTCTTGGTGTATAAAATTGGCCGCCCTTTTTACCTTCGGCAAGCGCAAACTCCCCCAGGAAATATTCAAACACATGCCCAAGAATATCAGCACTTCTTGATTTAGCATCACCCAAGGCAATGTTCCCAATCATATCAATCAGTTGGCCCAAACTTGTTGGATCAAGATTTTGCCTTGCATACACTTTTGGAAGCACACCTTTTAGAGAACGATTTTCCTTTTCGATAGCATCCATTGCCTCATCAACTGTTTTTCCAACAGTTGTTTGTTTGGCTTTAGATAAAAGAAAACTCCACCGAGCATCGGCAGGCACAAAAAATATATTCTCTGCTTTGTACTCATCTTTGTCTTCGGGATCAGCACCGGCAAATTCGCCTTCACCTGCTTTTAGTTTTTCAAAAAGTTCTTCAAACGCATCAGAGATGTATTTTAAAAATATAAGTCCAAGCACAATATGTTTGTATTCTGCCGCATCAATATTTTTTCTGAGTTTATCAGCCGATTTCCAGAGTTGTTTTTCCAATGGTTCGTTTGTTCCGTTACTGTTTTTTTTCTTTGTCATTAAATTTAATTCCAGTCTTCATTATCGTTCATTTATTTTCAAACTTATCTGATATCAGAGGGCTAACTATACTGAAAACGTTCAAGTTTTCGGATTTTTTTGTAGGGGCGAACCTGCGTATTCGCCCTAAAACCGCTAACAAGGGCAGACACTTATGTCTGCCCCTACATTTTCCGAAAAATCGAACGTTTGGAGTATATAGTGGATAACTTTACAGAATTCACTAAGCAGAGCTTGGCTGATTGAAAAATCATTACCGAACAGAACGGTTGGTAACGATTGGTATATTACATAATTTATTTTACCAAAAAATCAAAATTTTTTCTGATTATAACGGATTTTGGGGAGGCATTTATTCACCCCAAATTTATAATTAAGAATTAGAAACAATAAATCGCGAACAGCAAAGCTTTGAACCAATAACTATTTGTTTTTTCAAATAAATCCATTTATAATCTATAACCATTAAATATTTAATGAAATAACGCTTTCCCCTTTTTAACCGAGGTTGAGAATCATTATCAATGCTTTAAAGCTTTGAAATTAGGGGCTCCCCAAAATCCGTTACAATCAGAATTTTTTCAAACTTTTAAAGTAATTAAAAATAGAGTTGTCCCTAAATAATTATATTTTATATTTCATATACTTACCATTAAATAAAAATTAAAAGTACTTAAAAATTAATTGTTTATGAAAAATAGACCGGCCCATAAATAAACGTAAACCCTTGGAAAAATGAAATATAAAAATAATATAAATCAATCCAGAAGTCATCTTAATGGATGAACCGGCTTCCGCACTTGATCCGATTGCCACCGCTATGAGGAATTAAAGGGGTCAGGCTCGAATTAAATATGGCAAAAATTCAAACAAAAAATATTCTAACTAAGCCTTGCAGCCGACGCAAAAAGTCGCGCGGATGAAGAGAAGTGTTAGCTAAATAAATTATGAAAAGATTAATTTTAATTATAATACTAAGTTTAATAAGTGTAGTTGCCTATTCTAATAATGATACGAATATTCCAGTACGTCAAATTTTAGTTGAATCGCAAATTGTCATCGCCAATAGTAGTTTTAGTAAGGAATTAGGAGTTAGATTTAATCATAGTGGTAATGAAAGCTTAGGAGGAGAAGACTTAGGATATGGTAATGAAATTATATTAGAAGGTGAATCAAATGATGGCATCCAGTTTTTGGCAGTTGGCAAAATTGGTAGTTATTTACTCCAATTAGAATTACCCGCCATGCAAGAAGAAGGTCGTGGTGAGATTTATCTAGTCTCAATAGTTATTACTGGCAACCAACAAGAAACTGTTATAACCGCAGGTTTAAAAATTCCTTATTATCAAACTACTAGTTTAGATACTGTTACCAAAATTCAGTTTAAACAAACTGTGTTAGAATTTAAGGTTACACCTCAAATTAATTCAGATGAGCGAATTAATATGACATTAGCTATTAAGAAAGGTGTTCTAGATAAGAAGAAAGGAGAAGGGGAAACCAATATTGATAAACAGGAAGTTAAAACCAACATTTTGGTCGATAGTGGTGTAACCGTTGTGTTAGGTGGATTTTATGAACATCAACAGAATAACCGTTTTAGAAGAATACCATTTCTTTCTGGTTTATCATTAATTGGTAATTTATTTAGGCATAAAACTTTCAAAAATGAAAAATCTGAACTTTTGATTTTTGTTACTCCTAAAATTTTAAAAAATAGGGGACATGCCTCTATTTATCCCTAACTAATCCTTGCAGCCTTTGCCTCAAGCCGCGCGGCTGAAGATAGGTGTTATCCTGATGAAACGCTCCACCCTTCTGCGCTTAGTCCAAGTCGCTACGGGTGGGTGGAACGATGGATAACCAAACGTTGGAACAGACAATTTACGTCCATGTTAAATGCCGCTCAACTTGGGGCATTAGTGAGTCAAGCTCCTGTGGTGGCAACTCACTAATAATAAGTTACACATTGGAGAGTATAAAATGCAGTTAGTAAAAATATTAACTTTGCTTATCGTAGTTGCATGGTTTCAAAAAGTTGCAATTGCAGAGGATAATGTAAAATATCACGATAATCTCCTGATTATACCCAGCGTAGATATTTCTGAGCAGGTTGGTCGGTTTCAAAATGTTGTATTTGAACTGAATGAGCAAGGAATATGGTTGTTGCGGGATTATCAAGAGACTCTTAAATTTACCTATATAGACAATGTGAATCTTGTTACAACCGATTCTTTTCCGGTGCAAGTTTTTTTGCAAGTTAGTGGACACTTTATCGGATGTGGTGGTTTGGGTGCAATCAATAAGCGTTTGGTTGGAGAGCAATTTGAAATTTCAATTAATGAAGCTCCCGGACCTGACCCTATGGAGTTTACATGTACGGCAGATATTAAGCCATTTAAAACAATCATTGCTTTACCTGTTTATGGATTAGAGGCTGGTATTTATTCATATAAAGTTAATGGTCGTGACTTGAGTAGTGGCGAAATTATCAGTCCCACTGGAACATTTGAACTCAAAAAAAACAATGACACAAATGAATTCACCTCATTTGAAGAGCGTTTTAATACTGTTCAAAATGGTGTAAGTCGCCAAGAAGTTATAAAAATATTGGGTATACCACCAGGGATAAAAAACCTTGAAATAAAATCTAGCCCTTTTTGTAGTGAACCATTACTTGATGTTGGTAGTCTATATGAACAATGGGAGTATGGAGTAGACTCAAGCTCTCAAGGCCCTTCCGGGTATGTTGTATGGTTTTCAAAGAGTAACACGCCATCAGAGTGGAAAACAGTTGGTAAAGGTAAAGGTTATAGTTGTATCTAGAACTCGTAGGGTGCGGTGAGGTAACGAATAGCATCAAAAGTTTCATTAATCAAGAAAGTCCTAACTAATCCTTGCTCTTCGACCTTACTGCGAGAGAAGAGGGGTGTTATCCTGATGAAACGCTTCCCCTTTCTCCACTTAGTCCAAGTTGTTACGAAAAGCCCTTGCATCATTTCGATACAAGGGCTTATTTTTTTCTCGTTCCAACGCTCAGCGTTGGAACGCATACTGTGACGCGCCGGTGTCACTCCTTAATTTTGAAGTCGTTGAGTCAGTAGTCAAAGAGGTTCCAACGCTGGAGTGTTGGAACTAGAACCAATGTTTAGTAGCCCTCTCCCAGAGGGAGAGGGAGTCCCCTCGCCCATTAGGAGAGGGTTAGGGAGAGGGCCTCTGTTAATTTTTATCTTTCAGAAATTGCCCAAATTCCCAATCAGAATATCCAATATGATCTGTCATCCATTGAACAATATTTTTTTGAATTTTTAAAGCCAAATATAAATTTCCCCCTCTTTCTCGGTAATCTTGTTTCAGTTGTTCAACATGTTTTAAAAATTGGGTATGTTGTTCTTTATGAAGCGCGTAGTCTGGATAGTAGTACTGTTCCATGTACATTTCTTCAACGTGAAAATGCGTAATGACATAACTTTCTAAAAAATTAATCGTTTCTTCTACTTCTTCTTCGGTTTTCCCATTACCGATGGACATAATCAGATTTTTTATCCTAACGAATAATTCCTTATGTTGTGCATCAATGACACTGTCTTGAATTTCTAAATACGGTGTCCATTCCACTTTTTTACCCAGTTCTTCCCAATAATCACTTTGGTTAATTTTTAAAAAATTTTGACAACGTTGAATATAGATTTCAGCTGGGGCATCACCCGGCGTTAAAACCAAACAAGCTTGCATTAACTTCTTAGCTTCAAGAAATTTTTGCTGTTGATATAAACGCACCCCTTCTTCAAAAGTGGTTAGAGTGACTATTTTTCCTTCTCGAATCATGATTGGATCAGAATCAAACACTTCAAAAATTTTGATTCGTTCAGAACGTCCTTTTACTTTAATATTGTCAAGAAAACGCATGGCATATTTTTCTGGATTGCTCAAACTGGCTAATGTGTTTTCACTAATGATGAGAGAACCTTTATAGGTTTTGGTTGCGCCTTCCAGACGCGAGGCTAAATTGACAGAATCACTAATAACAGTACCTTGCAACCGATGTTGTTCTCCAATAATACCCAACATTAATTGACCGGTATTTAGGCCAATACCTATTTTAAGGGGTTTAAGTGATTTATTTTCCTGATTATTATTAAATTCAGTCAATTTTTTGAGCATGGCAATAGAGGCATTAAGCGCATCGTCCGCACTAATAAACAGAGCCATAATGGCATCGCCAATATATTTGTCAACAAAACCACCATATTCACGAATAATGGGGCCCATTTCTTTGAGATAGGCATTAATAAAATTAAAATTGTCTTGAGGTGACATTCTTTCAGATAATGTGGTAAAAGAACGAATATCTGAGAATAAGATAGTCATGTTCATTTCCAGATGATTACCCAGTTGAATATCAATAATATGATTTTTGTTGAGCAATTGTAATAATTCATTAGGCACAAAACGTTCATAAGCCTGATTAGTGGCCCTTAACATCATTTCAGCTTGCTTGCGTTCATTAATTTCTTTTTTCTGCATCGCTTCTGAATAAATAATGGAATCAAGCATTTGTTTCATAGCACTGGATAATTGGCCTGTTTCATCAGTAGAATTGACTTGAATCTCAATATTTCTACTGCCGGCAGAAATTTGATGAGCTACTTGAACCAGTGCTTTCAAAGGTTTAGTGATGCCACGAGCCAATAAATAAGACAAAAATAGCGTCAATAAAATCGTGAGGCCAGTGAGAATCAAATAAAAAATAAATGTCGATTGTGCGTTTTGTTTGAGTGTTTGCGCTGAGGTTTTTAAATCATAAGCGATTTGCTCTTCTATGGCTTTGAAGAGATTGATTTTTCCACTAGCCATTTTCCACCACTGTGTTGATTCTACCCCTAAATGACCATTCTTTAATAAATGATGTAAGGCTTGAACAATGGGCGCATCATCTATTTCTATCAGTTCGTCAATTTCATCAATCGTTTTTTGTTGTTTTTTGAGTGCAATAGTCGTTGTTAAATATTGTTTGTAGATATTAAAAGTCTTTTTAATGATCGCCAGATGTTGCTGTTCTTCTAAAGAAACTTCGGGTAGATTGTGATAAGTTTCTAAAACGATTAAGGCACTTTGGTATTGTTGATTAAAGGTATCAATATACTTTAGTTCATCCCATAAAATATAATTATGGAGTTGTTGGATAATGCCATCGTAGCCGACATAAGCATGTAAAGTCGCAATTAATTGAAATTTAAAGGCACTTTTAGTCGCCAATGTTCTGATTCTAGTCACTTCATCGACAAACTTGCCCTGCATAATTTCACGATAGTATTTTTTCTGAGTTGATGTTGCAAAGAAAAAGAAATTGGTGACATAAATGTCTTGGGCTCCAACAAGCAAGATAAATTCCTTGTACTTCTGTGGCGTAAAATGTCCTTGGCTAATGGCATTGTTTAAAGTGGCTCTTTCAATACCCGCTTTTTCTTTGGCTTGCAGAAGATTCACGTAAGTGACTACCATATTAGACAATTGGGCATGGGTAATGATTTTAGAAAGGTGATTAATTTCCTTTAACAGGGCGTTAATAATATCGGTATAATATAAAAGTAATATTTCTAATGAGACATTTAATTCATCAGTCCAATCCCTTCTAGCTTCAATACTAGAAAGCTCGGCAAAAATACTCTCCAAATTTTTTTTAACTTCTTGGTTAAAATTATCAAAATTAAAATCATTGACAGAGTGTTTAAGTTCTTTGATGGCAGTATGAGTTCTCATTCTCTGTTCTGGGAGTTCTTTAGAAAATTCAATGCCTTGACTGGCAATAAATCCAGCAGACATACCTCTTTCTTTTTGCAACTCATGGATTAATGAACTGGATTTGACGGTGAGCGCTGACAAATCCTGCAATAAATTCATTTCATGAACGATTTTTAGTTTATCGAGGGTACTATCTATAGTGAAATAGATAAGCCCAAGAATTGGAATCACTACCATTAAGGCGAGTTTATATTTTATTTTAATATTTTTTAACATCGTTAAGAATTATGGCGAATGGCGAGTAGCGAATTAGTAATTTTATTAGTGTATTATTTTACAATGAAAATGAAAACCGCAAACTTGATACCAATTTATTTTTATGTGAACAACAAATACTATTTCTTAAAGAAATAGTATTTATTTAAGAGCCTCAATTAAACTGCGTCTCTTAAATTTTTCGGTGTTGTCCCTTATTAATATCCAAAGCTAAGGGATATCCAAAAAATAAATTATCCGGGAAAAAAATTTTGAAGGCATGAGAAATCCTATTTATTACTGATTTCCTTTTGGGATGATTATTTTTCTGGAATTTTCTAAAACATTGATTTCAAATCCCTGGCTTGGAATCCAAAGGTTTAGCTTTGCTCAAGCAAGTCGGAGAAAAATAATTTATGTCTCACAAAATGACAAAATGGGCCCTTGATAGGCGCGAATTCCTTAAATTAGCTGGGCTAAGTACTGCAACAATGGCATTGCTTACCAGTTGCTTTGGATCAAATATGAATACTGAACCTGTGGCTCCCCCAATCATTGAACATTCACCAATCTCTCCAGAAATTCAATCCATTAACGATTTGGATATAAAAATCGGACAAATGTTAATGGTTGGATTTCGAGGCATTGAAATTAATGATAATGATGAGCTTATTGTACAAGATATACGAGATCGTCATATTGGTGGCATTCTTCTATTTAATTATGATGTCGCTCAAAAAAGCCCAGTGCGTAATATTCAATCGCCAGCACAGGTAAAAAAATTGGTGAGTGCATTACAAATTTATGCAGAAATACCGTTATTGGTGGGTATTGATTATGAGGGTGGGATTGTTAACCGTTTGCCACAGAAAAATGGATTTCCAAAAACAGTTTCACACCAATTTTTGGGTCAAAAAAATGATCTAGATCTTACTCGTCGTTATGCAACAGAGATGGGTAATACATTGAAAGGGCTTGGGATTAATCTGAATTTTGCGCCAGTGGTAGATGTCAACACCAATCCCAATAATCCGATTATTGCTGGCAAGGAACGGAGTTTTTCATCTGATCCCAATTTAGTGGCAAAACATGCCATGGAATATATTAAGGGCCATCATCAAGCCAATGTCCTTTGCACACTTAAGCATTTTCCAGGGCATGGCAGTTCAACCGCGGATTCACATCTTGGTATGGTTGATGTGACGGAGACTTGGAATTCCAAAGAATTGATTCCCTATCGTGAAATTATTCATGCTGGGGAAGCGGATGGCATTATGACAGCGCATGTATTTAACAAAAACCTTGATCCCGAAGTTCCAGCAACACTTTCTAAACCAATTATCACCGGTTTACTGCGTCAAAAATTAGAGTTCAATAAAGTCATCTTTTCCGATGATATGCAAATGAAGGCGATAGCGAGTCATTATGGATTAGAGACAGCCGTTCACAAGGCTATTGATGCGGGCGTTGATATTTTGGTCATTGGGAATAATACCGGGGATTTTGTGCCGGATATTGCAGCGCAAGCATTTAATATTATCAAACGCTTAGTGCAGAACGGTGCAATCAGCGAAGCGCGGATTGAGGAATCCTATCAACGGATTCAGCAAATGAAACGTCGAATATAGAAAAAAAAAGGGTAGACACATAGGTCTGCCCCGGCGTAAGGATATTGATTATTGAATTTGATGATATAGGAGAAATATAATGTTAGCCGTTTATTATCCTCAAATAATTTTTTTAACTATATCATAGACAAATAAAAAAAGCCTCAAGGTGACAATCACCAAGAGGCTTTTTTATGGCTGTATGATTTTAAGCAAAACCGCACTATAATACTTGCCAAAGTTTTAAAGCCTTTCCTTTACTTTTTTCACAACGGTGAAATTTTTGTCACATAATAATAAAAAACGAAACTGTCCCTAACGAACAAAAAGAAATCTTAATATAGCAATTCCCGATTAAATAAAGCACAATTAATCTAGTTTAAGTTATTTATAATTAAATAAAAAACGCTATGACGCTGTAATGCGTTAAACGCAAAAACGCTATATCTTGAACCATCTATATTCTAAAAATACTATTTTTTTTAAAAATAGTATTTTTTAATCCGCCAAAAAATGAATTAATGAATTTTGGACTTTAATTTTGGCTTTCTTTAAATTAACGGAGATATTTTATGCACCCCATGCTCAATATTGCAGTACGAGCAGCCCGTCGTGCCGGTATAATTATTGTCAAAGCAATAGAAAAAAGGGAATATTTACAAGTAGATACAAAAGGTAAAAACGATTTTGTCAGTGACATTGATAGAAAAGCAGAAGCGGCTATCATTGACATACTGCGTAAAGCCTATCCTAATCATGCGATTTTAGCAGAAGAAAGTGGTGCAATAAGTGGAACAGACTATCAATGGATAATTGATCCACTAGATGGTACAACCAATTTTTTACATGGTCATCCTCAATTTTCTGTGTCGATTGGGTTGAAATATCAAAATCAATTGGAACAAGCCGTTATTTATGATCCATTACGTGATGAATTATATACGGCTTCACGAGGTATGGGTGCCTTCTTAAATGAGCGTTCTCGATTACGAGTGAGTCACCAAAATGGCTTAACAGGTGCATTGTTAGGCACCGGTTTTCCTTTTAGACAGCCAGAACATATAGATACCTATTTGGAAACTTTTAAAGCTTTATTTGATCAAGTGGCAGATGTTCGTCGGGCAGGCTCCGTTGCTTTGGATTTAGCTTATGTGGCTGCTGGGCGTTTAGATGGTTTTTGGGAATTGGGTTTATATCAATGGGATATAGCAGCAGGTGCATTATTGGTTCAAGAAGCCGGTGGCTTTATCACCGATTTTAGTGGTGGCAATGATTATTTGGACACTGGTAATATTGTAGTGGGGAACCCAAAAGTGCATAAAGGAATCGTGCAAACGATTCAACCGTATTTATCAGAAACACTGAAAAAATAATACCCATTTTGAGTGAGAATTCATTTGAGGTAATTTCCAGAACTAAATTTCTGTAAAAAAATCTATGAATTCCAAATCCAAAATTTATTTTGGACTCCAAATCTGGTGTCATTTCAAAAAAGCACTGATATTAGGCAGTTGCGGGAAAATAATATACCCAAAATCCTTCTAACCCCATGTTTCGACAAGCTCAACAACCGGGTTAGTGGGAATTTTATTTTCCCGCAACTGCCTTAGAATAAGAAAAATCAAAAGCTGAGCTTTGGACTCTAAGCCTATGTATTGGAGTCTAAAGCTTTAGCTTTGGTATTTATTTCTTATGGAGAAAAAAATATGTCTGCACAACCTCAACTAACAATCCTAACACCAGAAGAATATTTAGCCATAGAACGCCAAGCCGAGTATAAAAGTGAATATTTTGAGGGTGAAATTTTTGCTATGTCCGGCGCAAGTCCAGAGCATAATCAGATTGCCATTAATATTGTGGGTGAACTTTATGCTCAATTAAAAAAGCGTCCGTGTCGTGTTTTTATGAGCGACATGCGTGTGAAAGTCAGTCCAACTGGCTTATATACTTATCCAGATGTCGTTGCCTTTTGCGATCCACCTTGCTTTGATGACAAACAAAAAGACACTTTGCTTAACCCAAATGTGATTATTGAAGCGTTATCAGACAGTACCGAAGGTTATGATCGTGGCAAGAAATTTCAACACTATCGCACCCTGGATTCTTTGCAAGAATATCTCTTAATTGCCCAAAATAAGTGCCAGATTGAACACTATGTTCGGCAACCTAATAATCAATGGTTATTCTCAGAAACCAATGAATTAGAGGCAACGATTGATTTGCCTTCTATTGAATGTTCTTTAGCATTATCTGATATTTATGATAAAGTTGACTTCAAAAAGGACCAAAGCTAAAGCTTTGGACTCCCAAAAAACCAAAGCTAAAGCTTTGGACTCCCAAAAAACCAAAGCTAAAGCTTTGGACTCCATTTCCAAAGCTAAAGCTTTGAATTTCATACCCGGGTTTTGGAATCCAAAGCTTTAGCTTTGGATTTCAATCAATTTACCGATACAACCAGACTCGCATGAGTGAAATGAGTTTATCAGTATTGACTGGCTTAGACAAATAATCATTGGCACCAGCTTCGATACATTTGGCTTTGTCGCCTTTCATGGCTTTGGCAGTTAGGGCGATAATCGGGAGTCTCTTAAAGCGAGGCTGTTCTCGTATTTTTCGTATGGCTTCATAGCCATCCATTTCTGGCATCATGATATCCATTAAAATAATCGCAATATCAGGATGTTCATCCAATAATGTGAGTGCTTCTTTGCCATGATTGCCGGCAATGACTTCCATATTTTTATCTTCTAACACAATGGCTAATGCAAAAATATTGCGAGCATCATCATCGACAATTAAGACTTTTTTATTAGCCAAAATGGTTTCTTTGTCATGCACCATTCGGAGCATTTGGCGTTTTTCTTGCGGTAATTTCGCTTCTATTTGATGGAGAAATAAGGTTGCTTCATCTAATAAATGTTCTGGGGTTTTCACTGAAGTTATCGGTATATGATCGGCACATCGCAATAATAGGGCTTCTTCAGCCGATTCTAATTCGCGCTCGGCGTAGATAATCACCGGGGTTTGACATAATCCCTCTATATCTTGCATTTGTTCAAGCAGTTTTTTACCTCCTCCTTGCTCTATATCCATATCCAAAATAATACAATCAAAAGGACCCATTTTCAGGTGTTGTAATGCCGAATCCACGGTGACAGATAACGTTGTTTGAATCTCTTCACCGGTCACTAAACCAATAATTTTCTGTTGATGTGGTTCATTGTCCACCACCACCAACAGATTTCTCATCGTCTTGGTGATAAATTTTTCGATGTTTTTGAAGATTTCACCAAGTTGTTCCATGTTTACGGGCTTTTGCAAATATCCAATAGCACCTTTCTTTTTGGCATCCTGCATGTTGTGATCCATTGCCGAAATAAAATGTACTGGAATATGCCGCGTATTAGGCGTATCTTTCAAAATTTCCATGACTGCCCACCCATCTAATAAGGGTAAACCAACATCCAAAATAATCGCATGGGGTTGATATTGTTCTGCTAATTGTAGCCCAGCTTGTCCATCTTCAGCAACCAAGCATTTAAAATGCTTGTCATGGGCTAAATCAACGAGTAGGCGTGAAAATTTTTGATCATCTTCAATCATCAAAATGGTTTTATCGTTGGGCTGCAAATTATTTCGGTCATCAACAATCTCTTTGGGCTTCATTGGCGATGTTACGATGTTTTCTGCTTCACTGCTTTGAGACGTTAAGATTGGTTCGATATGGGCAATTTCTGGTATTTTTATTTCAGAAGGCTGATTTTTAATCCCATTTTCAGGTAGATATAATGTAAAGGTACTTCCTTTACCTTCTTCACTGTCCAGTTCAAGCTCGCCACCGAGTAACCGTGCTAACTGGCGAGAAATGGATAAACCTAAACCGGTGCCACCATAGCGACGGCTGGTACTGCCGTCTACTTGTTGGAAGGCTTCAAAGATAACTTTTTGTTTATCTTTAGGAATACCAATGCCGGTGTCGGTGATACGAAATGCAATTTGTTGGTCCTCTCCAAAAACGTTTATATCTAAGCGCACTTCTCCCGCTTTGGTGAATTTGAAGGCATTGGAAAGCAGGTTATTCAAAATTTGTTTGAGCCTTTGCCCATCGCTGTTAATTGAGGGCGGTACCTCGTCGGCAACGATGAGGTGAAAAGCCAACCCTTGTTCTTCGGCAACATGACGGAATTTATGCTCTATAGCTTCTACCAAATCGGTAAGAGAAATAGATTCGGTATGAATTTCAATTTTACCGGCTTCCACTTTAGACAAATCCAAAATTTCATTGATAAGCGTCAGTAAATCTGAACCTGCACTGTGAATGGTTTGGGCGTATTCTACCTGCTTATCGGTCAAATTGCCGTTTTTGTTATCGGTTAACAGTTGGGCCAGAATGAGTAGACTATTTAAGGGTGTGCGAAGTTCATGAGACATGTTCGCCAAAAATTCTGACTTATAGCGGCTAGCAAGTTCTAATTCATTCGCTTTGGTTTCTAACGCGATTTGCGTTTTTTTCATTTCGGCTTGCGTTTTTTCTAACGCAGTATTTTTTTGTTGAATTTCAGTCTTTTGTTGCTCTAATTCTTTGGTGCGTTCTTCAATCGCCTCGTTGGTTTGTTTTAATTCTTCTTGTTGGGTTTGTAACTCCTCAGACTGACTTTGCAATTCTTCATTATGATGTTGAAGTTCAACTTGTTTGTGTTCTAATTCTTCGCGTTGACTTTGCAACTCTTCATTAATTTGTTGCAGTTCTTCTTGTTGGGATTGTAATTCTTCCGATTGCTGTTGCAATTCTTCGGTTTGCCGTTGACTTTGTTCCAGCAATGTCTGCATTTTGGTGCGTGATTGGGCGGTATTGATAACGATGCCAATGCTAGACGTGACTTGTTCTAGGAATGTTTGTTGATTGTCAGTGATGGCTTTTGAAAAACCGATTTCAATGACACCTTTGACTTGATTTTCGTACAAACAGGGAATGAATAGGACCTGATGAGGAACGGCTTTTGATAATCCAGATTGAATAATGGTGCTATATTCTTCTGGGGTATGAGTACGAAGTAGCGGTTTTTTTTCTAAGGCGACTTGTCCAACTAGCCCTTCGCCAACTAAAAATTGATTTGGACTATTTTCCAGCATGGTATAAGCGTAACTGGCTATGATGTGTAAACAAGGTTGTTGGGTTTGCGTTTGAGATTTCAATAGGTAAAATAACCCAACCGGGGCTTCTATATAAGTGGTCAAAAATGTAATGACATTTTTGGCTAATTTGACGATATCTTGTTCACCGCTCATTAAGTCATTGAGTTGCGTTTGCCCGGTTTTCAGCCAATCTTGTTCCGTATTTTTAGCAGTGGCATCGGCCAGTTTGACAGTAGCTGTTTCAAGTGCCTGTTTAATATTAAAAAAATCTCCCAAATATTCTGCTTGGGGCTTAATATGATTCCCTTCTGCTAATCCTTGAGATACCTGGACAATGTCCTCAATCACGAGCTGCAAGTTATATAAGGCAATATCTAGGGCTTCTTTAATTCGGATAAAATCTCCCCGGTATAGGGCTTGAGAAACAACGCGTAGATTGCCTTCTGCTAGTCCCTGAGACATTTGCACAATATCTTCAATGACTTGTTTTTGGTTAGCTAAAGCGGTTTGTTGGGCATTTTTAATAGAGAGAAAATCGCCTTGGTAATTAGACTGAGGTGTTACCGTCAGATTACCTTCGGCAAGTCCTTGAGAAACATGAACAATGTCTTCAATAACTAATCGTTGGTTAATCAAGGCAGCTCCTAACGCATTTTTGATTTGGATAAAGTGGCCTCGATAGTCTGCTTGTGGTGTGACACGTAAATTGCCGTCCGCTAATCCTTGCGATACTTGGACAATATCTTCAATCACTGCTTTAAAGTAAATGGTTTGCTCATCAAAGGCTTGCCCCAGTAAGCCGATTTCATCTTGTCGATGGGAAATGTTTTCAATGTCGTTCCGTGCGAGTCCGTTGATATTGCCGGCAACCAGTTGTTTGGAACCTTTAACAATCAAGCCAAGTGGTAGACTGATAGAACGCCCCAGGAAAATACTAATACCCAATCCAATAATAATGGCGATGAATATTACAATGATGGTGGTGTAAGTCATTTCTTGAATGATGTGTATAATATTGCTGGTTGCTGTGATAGCGGCTTGTTTTTTGTCGGATGTTAATTCATTCAATAGGGTTTGCAAAGGTTCCAAATTGTCATGTTCTAGCTGTTCAAGCGTCGTGAGTGCTTTTTTCTTGGTTTGGGGATCATATTGACGGAAGATATCTTCTGCACCTTGTTTGAATTGCGTATAGAGAGAAAAGAGTTGACTGAATTTAACCGTCTGGTTCTGTTCTAGGGATTGAATTTTATGGAAAGACGTTTCAAATGCCTCAGTATTAGCCACAAATTCTTCTTTTTCCTCAATTATGCCATTGAGGTATTCAGTGAGG
>Ga0233403_10000263_pt1 | contig 24620 bp, 21 predicted proteins | sample Na_oxic_1_MG_FD_179866 | JGI IMG/M metagenome (GOLD analysis project Ga0233403, IMG submission 179866) | Seawater microbial communities from Saanich Inlet, British Columbia, Canada - Na_oxic_1_MG | ecosystem: Environmental > Aquatic > Marine > Inlet | place: Canada: British Columbia | collected...
GAGGGACAACTGATTGATCCTCATAATGGTTTAGCCGATTTACGGGCAGGTATTTTGCGGCATGTTTCGTCTGCCTTTGTTGAGGATCCAGTACGCATTTTGCGCTTAGCCCGATTTGCTGCTCGCTTTGGTTTTACAGTCGCTGATGAGACTTTGGCTTTGATGACTGAAATGGTGAACAAGGGTGAAGTCGATGCCTTAGTGCCAGAGCGCGTGTGGCAGGAAATGGTGCGTGCCCTGAGTGAACGGCAACCTGATTTGGCAATTGAAGTGTTAAGACAGTGTGGTGCCTTAGCGCGAATATTCCCTGAAATTGACCGCCTTTTTGGTGTCCCGCAGACGGCTAAATCTCATCCTGAAATTGATACGGGCCAACATGTACTATTATGTTTGCAACAAGCGCGACTTCTGACTGATGATAGCCAAGTGTTGTTTGCGGTATTAACCCATGATTTAGGTAAAGGCACAACGCCTAGTTCACAATGGCCTCATCATAGTGGCCATGAGGAACGCAGTGTTGAATTGATAGAGACATTATGTCATCGTTTACGTGTGCCTAATCAGTATGCTGATTTAGCGATATTGGTTGCACATTATCATACTCATTGTCATCGGATTGCTGAATTATCGCCCGAAACCTTGCTCAACACGTTGCGATGCTTAGATGCTTTTCGCCGCCCACAACGATTTGAACAATTTTTATTAGCCTGTGAAGCGGATTCACGCGGCCGTAGTGGCTTTGCGGATCAACTTTATCCTCAAGCAGATCAATTTCGCCATGCCTTTGAAGTGGCTTTAAAAGTGGAAGTGGCCGCTATACTAGCAGAGGGATTTAAGGGGGCTGAGATAAGGGAAGAATTACAGCGGCGGCAGGTGCAAGCTTTAACGAAAGGGTTTCTATAACAATTGAGTCTCAGTAAAAGACAAAACTCAGGATCGATAGGGGTTTTTGTTTTGATCGTTTTTATACTGTCCACCATTTCACGCAAAAACTTGTTAAGCGCAAAAACTTCTTAAGTGAAATATAATTTGCGCTGTAGCTGTTGTCAAAATCCATTTGAAGCGGCAAGTTGTCGCAAAAAAGCGAGAAAGTCACCACCACCTGACTTTTGCTGTAAGACTTGGCTGTTAGAAGCGCAAATTATGACGATGCTAAGTATAATTGCTCACGCTTCGAGCTTCGAGCTTATGATTCAGACTTGATTTCGCATCGAATCTTTGAGGCATAACTGATAACTGTTCACTGATAACTGATTTCCACATTTCACACGGAGAAGTTGCGCGCAACTTTATTTCACGCGTGAAATGTGAAATACCGTTTTTGCAAAAACTTGCAGCAAAGAACTGATAACGCCACTTTCGATGTTCAAATTGAGGCACCCCAACTTGAACATCGAAAAAAAATTGACTGACATGAAACGATTGATTTTAGCCAATTTTTCTGATTATTGGGTTCCCTTTAGGCACCGACTACGACTTTATGTGTCGGCTTTGTTTTTTTAGGTGGCATTTGTTCAGGCTTAACATTGGGTAGCAGCATGGCATCGGCCTCATCAATGTCTACGATTTGTTTGTTAATATCAAGCAGCGGCAATTCGTAATCATTCCAGCCTTTCACGCCCGTTTTTAACGACTTCACGGACTGATAACCCATCAATTGCATGGTATGAGCCGCTAGGACGCTACGATTACCAGAGCGGCAAATGACGATAACCTCTTTATCTCGTGCCATAGCGAGTTCAGGTACAGTCTCATCATAACCATAATCACAAGAGGCCTCTAAAATGCCACGCGGTACATTCATAGCATTTTTGATATGGAATGCCTCAAATTCAGAAGGTTCACGTATATCAAGTAACATTGGGGATTGTTTGCTTTCTAGGCATTCTTGTAAATCCCAAGGAAAAATTTCATTGACTGTTTTTAGGCAATCAGCAATTATATTTTGGTAACTTTTCATAACGCTTTTACTTAGTCTTTGAGTAAGGTATTATAAACAAAAGCACTAGGCACTTCGCATCAGTATTTTATAACATTCTAATATTTCTTGCTAGGGACTTGCAAAGCGTCGCATAAAGATGAACGGGTTGTGCAAAATGCTGCTGTAAGTCCAGTAATGGCGAACATGATGTTGATAACTCATTAATTTAAAATCATTTGTTATTGAATTTTAATGAGTTTGACAAGACCATTCTTAAAATAATTAATTGTACCCATAACAAATTAAATTTTGGAAAGAGTACCAAATGATAGTATATTATAATACGCTTATACAATAAGCTTAGCTTGCAAGCATTTCAAAAGATTTTTTAATCACTAATTTAATTAATATGAAGAGGTATAAAATGGACCAGAATTACTACGATAATGTGACCAAAATGGAAAAAGCGTCAACAGACCGCGAGTATGTACTTGGTTGGATGGGGGGCTATTTACAAAACCCCCCTCGTGAAGAGCAACGGGTCACAGAGGGCTACGAGGCTGGGTACACCGATGGCGGTAACGGTAATACTAACTCTGCTTCAAAATGGGCAAAATAAATCAGCCCCTTGTGATAATGGGTAATTGGTAAAAGGGCAATGAGTAATGACCGATTACAGGTTACCCATTATTCCAAGCGAAAGCTTCTTTCAATAGAGTAGTCTTTTAATGAGGTATTTTGCTTTTCCAAAGCGTTCTTATTGTTGGGAGAATGGAATAGATTTATACTCTAAATTATTGATTTTTATGTTGTTTGTAGGGACTCCCCATAGGAAGTCTCTACAAACCAATAGCATTGTTCTAATGGATGGTGTGAATTGTCAATTAAAAATTTTCAATTTATAAAATGGGAGGTAGGCTAAATATTAGACTTGTCCGTAAATAACTTTTAGCTTAACAAGTTTTGCGCGCAAAACTGTATTTAGCTTCGCAGATCGAAGGTTCACTTAACAAGTTTCGCGGAGCTGTACTTGTTAAGTGAAATGTGAAAAGTTAGATTCACAAAAGCCTTATTTTCGGACAACTCTATTAATATTAAGGAAAGGAAGGAACGTGCATATTATAATAACTTAGTCAACTTTTTCTCAATACCGCAATGACAATAGACTTGTCCCTAAATAAACGTAAGTGATTGAAAATACGAGAGACAACCAAATTAAAAATCAAGGACTTAGCTTATTAAGGGACAAGTCTAATGGAATCGCTAATTTTTAATGGCGATTTTATTTCATGCACGTTCCTAAAAAATGAAAAAAGACTGATTAAATCACTTTTAATCAGGATTATTTTATAACGCTTTGATTTGACCTGATTCAATTCAAATTAGCCGCATTTCCATTGTGTGTTATTCCCCCCCAATCCGCTATACTGTCACGAAACGCCAGCGTTTTGTAAAATTTTATTGATTTTAAAATGAAACACTTCAAAAATTTTAGAACGAAACCGCCGAAAAATCATAGTACACCCATTACCGTCTTATCCCGATTTTACTTTACAAAGCACATAAGGAAGGTCAATAATTGATGCCTATAGTCCGCATGTACAGTACGCTTATATGCCCTTATTGCATGAGAGCAGAACGCCTACTGAATAAAAAAGGGGTGCAAGTAGAAAAGATTTTAGTGGATATGAACCCACAAGAGATGCTCAAGATGATTGAAATCACAAAGCGGCGTACTGTCCCCCAAATTTTTATTGGGGAACGGCATGTGGGTGGTTACGATGATCTGGTTGAACTTGATATGGCAGAAGAACTTGAGCCCCTCTTGGCTCAGTAAACCATTATCACATCAATTTTCAATTCTCAATGACTCAGTGAACCGTGATCAATGAGAGGATATTCTCAATTATCAGTTATCCAATACCTTCGCCAATTTTAAAAATTAGCCATTTTTAGCAAAATCAATTTTTCAGGCTTATGTTTTTGCGCGCAAAAACATTTTCACGCGCTTCGCTTCGCGCGTGAAAGCCTGAAAAGTTAAAAATTGACTTCTGCTCGAAATTGACGATTTTTACAATTTGGCGAAGGTATTGTTATCATTATCAGGTTTAATCAGCGTTCTATTCCAAATCAATAGTTGACAAACTTAAATTGATTACTGACAACTCATCACTGATTGGTTTTAGTTTTTGCCGCGCAAAAACTCGCAAAGAACTGATAACAGCAGAGTTGATTTTCACGCAAAAGAATTGATTTCCCGATGCGTCGTTTTTGCGCGCAAAAACTGGGGCAAAGAATTTGATAATTGATTCATTGATATAGAGTGTTGTAAAATTCGCACCAGTGTCGCGTATAAGTCACACCGTGCGGGTGCTATACAACTCAAACCTATTCCACCATAAAAGTCGTTTGAGTCAAAGTCAACTTTAAATTTGTGTGGTTTAATTGATACACTGTGATATTTTTGCCAAAATGGCATAAGCTTCATTCAATGGACAATGGACAAGTGAACACAATTAACTAATTAACAATGGACTAAAAGTTTTATCTGTGGCTTTAATCAAAGCCTTGTCATTATAGCTTTGCAAAATGTTCTGTGTTCTGCGCGAATGTTGTTAGTTAAACTTATGCCCACATGAGTCATTTTTTGGGTCACTGTTTTTCATTTTTGATAGCCTAAAGTTCAAATACTTTGAGCTAGAATTTTAACCCACAGCCCCGAAAAACCCATTTTTTGTAAAGGGGGTTAGGGGATTTTTTCAAATACTTTAACTAGAATTTTAACCCACAGCCCCGCCCATTTTTAAAAGGGGTTGGGGATTTGGATTTTGAATTTCGGTAAGGAATATATATCTATGTCTGATTACTTTAGCCGTAAAATTTTGATAGGGGTAGTCACGGGTACGCTGCTGTCAAGTGCAGTGGCTTCCGTTTTAGCTATCGACACGCATAATCTGCTTGATTCTCAAGGTAATCCCGTTTTAACAACACGTCCTGACGAATGTGTTCAAACACCGAAAACGCCTAATCTTCCTGCTAAACCGTATAGAATATGCGGTGATATCGTGGATAGAGATGGAGATGGCATATTCGATGACGAAGATGTCTGCCCTGATAACACCCGTCAAGAGATCAGCCGTGGTGTTGTACAAAGTGGGCCTCGGAAAGGTTGCCCTGTAGACAGTGACAATGACGGTATGCCTGACTATCGTGATGATTGCCCCAGAAACACGCCGTTAGAAGTGTCTAAGGGGATCGATGCACGCGGTTGTCCACGAGATAGTGACCAAGACGGGGTGGCTGATTATAAAGATATGTGTCCAGGCACGCCATTTGGTGTCGAAATTAACGTTGATGGTTGCGCGGTTATAATAGAACCGAAGGCACCAACCGTCCTTTCAGGTGATGTTGCCTTTGCCTTCAATAAAGCGGATTTGAACGATGCGGGTCAGGACGCCCTTCAAGAACTTCTCGACAATGCGGGCGGGGCTGATTTGATCAATAGTCTGACGGTTGTCGGTTATACAGATAGTACAGGGCCTGAGGAATACAACCTGAAGTTGTCTCAAAAGCGGGCGGCCAGTGTTGGCAATTACTTTATTAGCCAAGGTGTCTCTTCTAGCAAGATTAGCGAAGAAGGTATGGGCGAAGAAAATCCCATTGCGCCTAACGACACAAAAGAAGGTCGTAGAGCGAATCGTCGCGTCGAAATTACCGTCACGCGGTATAATAAAGTGGATAGATAAGAAAAAAAACGGGTTGAGTTTAAATCCTTTTGACCCGTCAACAGTTATGTCGTTTTAGACACTCGCTGCGATGTTCCTTAAGGAGCATCGCATTTTTTTTGATTCACAGTTCTCGCACATCAGTGCGTTTTTGCAAAACTGACTTACGAGAACACACACGACACACTATGAAACTCATTATCACAGGTGGTGCAGGCTTTATAGGCTCTGCGGTTATTCGTTATCTGATCAAGGCAACGCAAACAACGGTTCTTTGTCTTGATAAACTCACTTATGCCGGCAATCTTGATTCTTTAAAACCGGTGTCAAACAACCCCCGTTATCATTTTGCTCAGGTGGATATTTGTGATGGGCCGGCATTAGAACAAGTCGTCGCCGAATTTCGGCCCGATGCCATTATGCATTTAGCGGCTGAATCGCATGTTGATCGATCTATAGATGGCCCAGCTGAATTTATCAATACGAATATTGTAGGCACTTACACTTTACTTGAGACAGTGCGAAATTATTGGCAATCGCTTGACAGCGAGCAAAAAACGCAGTTTCGTTTTCATCATGTCTCAACGGATGAAGTATATGGCAGTTTAGGCAAGACGGGATTATTTTTAGAATCAACACCTTATCAACCCAATTCACCGTATTCAGCCAGTAAAGCGGCCTCCGATCATTTAGTGCGCGCATGGCATCACACCTATAAACTGCCCGTCGTGACAACCAATTGTTCTAATAATTATGGGCCCTATCAATTCCCAGAAAAACTGATTCCATTAATGATTCTCAACGCCTTGGAAGGCAAACCCTTACCCGTTTATGGGCAAGGCGAAAATGTGCGTGACTGGTTATATGTTGACGATCATGCTCGTGCGCTGTGTTTAGTGCTAGAGCAGGGCAAACTGGGTGAAACGTATAATATTGGGGGGCATAATGAAAAAACGAATTTGGAAGTTGTGCAAACATTATGCAGTATTCTTGACGAACGCTTGCCCACGTCAAAACATAAACCACATCATCAATTAATCACCTTTGTCACTGATCGCCCAGGGCATGACTTGCGTTATGCCATTGATGCGAGCAAAATTGAAAACACTTTAGCTTGGAAACCGCAAGAAACATTTGAGACGGGTTTACGCAAAACAGTACAATGGTATTTAGAAAATCAAAACTGGTGCCAACGAGTGCGCGATGGTAGCTATCAGGGTGAACGTTTGGGTTTGTTATGTGCGACCCGTTCCGTTCAAAATGCAATAAAACGCATGTAAAACGGGCTTAAATAGGAAGTATCTATTTTTGATAACTCAGAGGTTGTGGGGTTAAAGCTACCCTAAGACGACCTAAAGTCAACGCCAATACCCTTATCGGAAGTCCGTTAAACTTCTGGTAAAGCAGGGTATAATGTGTGTTTAGTAGGATTAGCCTTATTAAAGATGCTAGGCAATTGGATATGGTAACGAGAGGAACTTTCGACATAATAAAGCGTTCGTAACCTAAAGCGGAAACAAGCTAAGTAGTAACCCGTGTTTGGCAAGAAAACACATATTGCAAATAATGAGTAATATGATAGGTGTTGGACTCGCAAGAATCATTGCCACGGCGCATAGAAAGTATCTAAGTCCAAGTATAGCCAATCTCTGGGAACGGGGTAATTAGTTTAGTCTTACTCAAGATACAAATTGAGTTGAGTTTAACAAACTTTAATAAGCTAAACTAACAAGATTGTGCAAGAAGCTAAAGATTAAGTGTAATGCTTAATATACGCAGACGTGTACATTGTCAACTAAGAACAATAATATTAACTAAATAATTCAGTACCCAAAATGAACAAATTACAAAATGCGTTTCCATTTTGGAAAGGAAATGAAGCTAAGGATATCAAATGGCAGGACATCAATTGGGTGTCAGTCAGGAAATATACAAGGCGTTTAGAGAATAGTATTGCAAAGGCTGTAGAATATCATGACTTCAATCAAGTCAAAAAACTTGCGTGAATTTGGAATTCAAGTAAACTCGTCAAGTTACTAGCTGTTAGGAAAGTTACCCAGGATAATAGGGGTAGAAAGACAGCAGGAGTAGACAAGGTAGTCATTAAAGACGGTAAGCAGAAACTAGCACTGGCGGATAAATTGGAACTAAGCGGCAAAGCAACGCCATTGAAAAGGGTGTATATTCCCAAACCCAATGGAAAGATAAGGTCGCTAGGAATACCGACCGTTGAAGATAGGGCAACGCAGGAATTATGCAAAGGCAGCATTCAACCAATTTATGAAGCTATGGCAGAAAGCAATGTTTACGGATTCAGACCTGCACGCAGTACACACGACGCTATCGAAGCAATATTCAATGGTATAAACAAAAGTCAAAAATACGTATTGGAAGGGGATTTGACAGCCTTCTTTGACAACATCAAACCAGAAGCAATTCTGGAAAGTGAAGTCATCAAAAGAACGGATAAGAAAACCCAAAACCAAATACAGGCTTGGATAGAAACTGGGGCAATAGACAAAGAAACATACTGCAAAACGGAAAAAGGCACACCTCAAGGGGGAGTTATATCGCCACTATTGGCAAATATAGCCTTCATGGGAATGGAAACAATGCTATACGAATGGGCAGACACATGGAAAGGTAGAAAAAGGATGAACAGGGAAAGCCTAACGATAAGCATATACGCAGATGACTTTGTAATATTGCATAAAGATGAGGAAATAATTAAAGAAGCTAAAGAAAGAATAGCCAAATGGTGTTTCGAGAAAATGGGAGTCGAGTTGAATAAAGACAAGACGCATATTTCTCATACCTCAACAGGTTTTGATTTCTTAGGTTTCAACATCAGGCGGTACCCAGTGACAACTAACAAGCAAGGCTTCAAAACCCTGATTAAACCCAGCAAGGAAAGCATCAAGAAACACATTAGTGCTATCCACGATGTACTCAAAAGGAATAAATCCGCCCCGCAAGAAGCAGTTGTAGTCAAGTTAAATCCAATTATCACAGGATGGTCGAATTACTTCAGCCATGTCGTGTCCAAAGACATATATAGTAAGGTAGACAACATCATGTGGAAAAAAACATGGAGGTGGGCAAACAGACGACACAATAATAAAGGACGTAGGTGGATTAAAGACAAATACTTCAAAAAGGACGGTACTAGAAACTGGGTATTTAAAACCGAGGTTAAGAGTAAGACTTACACACTGAACAAGCATAGCGATACCAAAATCGTGAGACATGTGAAGGTTAAAGGCACCAAACACATATTTGACGGGGACACAATCTACTGGGTTAAAAGAGGTCAAAAAGACCCTACGTTAAGTACGAGGGTTCAAAAACTCTTAAAATCACAAGATGGAAAGTGTAGATGGTGTAACCAGGAATTCAGATACGAAGACATCATGGAAATCGACCATATCAAACCAAGGAAGGATGGAGGCAAGGATGTTTATTTGAACCTACAACTTTTACACGGTCACTGTCATGATACGAAAACCCAGGATGATATGAGGAAAGCTGAAAAAGCAATCCTAAATATATCAGAATGGAATGCAGTCAAGTAATAATAGTTGGGAAAGGAGCCGTGTGAGGTGAAAGTCTCACGCACGGTTTTGAAGACGAGCCTCTTATGGCGACATAGGGGGTTTAGTTTAATAACGGGCGCATTTCTAAAAAAAGGGTCATCAAGATAAATCTTGAAGCCCGCTTTTGGTTTCAAATTTATTTTTCTTTTGCCTGCTTTTTGTTAAAATTTATTTTGCTGCTCTTGGAGTGCAAAATTTATTTTGCTGCTCTTTTCGTTCCAAATTTATTTTGCTCAAAGCTCTTGGAGTGCAAAATTTATTTTGCTTTTCGTTCCAAATGAGTGGACTTTCAAATCTAAAAACTTGACACCACGCAAAAGTTTTTGCGTGCAAAAACTGATTCCGAGAACGCTGATTAATATTAATCAGTTCAACATCTTAACGAACCACTACAAAAATCCGTTTATTTCGTCAATCCGTTGTACTATCAATATGAAAGGTATTATTTTAGCAGGGGGTGCGGGTACACGTTTGCATCCCATCACCCAAGTTGTTTCCAAACAACTGTTACCCATTTACGATAAACCGATGGTATATTATCCGTTGACAACCTTAATGTTAGCGGATATTCGCGACATCTTGCTGATTTCAACGCCGCAAGATACCCCGCGTTTTGAACAATTATTGGGCAATGGCAATCAATGGGGTATCAACCTCAGCTATGCCGTACAACTAGCGCCCAATGGCTTAGCACAAGCCTTTATTATTGGAGAATCCTTTATTGGCGCATCAACCTGTGCATTGGTACTCGGTGATAATATTTTTTATGGCCACGATTTTCAAAAACAGCTACAAAAAGCATCCCAGATCACAAGTGGTGCAACCGTATTTGCTTATCCAGTACATGATCCAGAACGCTATGGCGTTGTTGAATTTGACAAAGCGGGCAACGCTATCAGTCTTGAAGAAAAACCAAAATCTCCTAAATCGCGCTATGCCGTCACGGGCCTCTATTTCTATGATAATGAGGTGATCAACATTGCAAAACAGGTTAAACCGTCAGCCCGTGGTGAATTAGAAATTACCGATGTGAACAATATCTATTTACAGCGTCAGGCTTTATCAGTCGAAAAAATGGGGCGAGGCATGGCCTGGTTAGACACCGGTACCCATGAAGCACTTTTAGAAGCCTCTTTATTCGTAGAAACCCTTGAAAAACGACAAGGGCTGAAAATTGCCAGTCCCGAAGAAATTGCTTGGCGCAAGGGTTACATTACGACTGAACAATTAAAAGCATTAGCCCAACCTTTGATAAAAAGCCATTATGGCGAATATCTCGATAATCTTTCAAAACACGAAATCTAATGAAAGTCATAAAAACGGCAATTGAAGGCGTATTAATCATACAGCCTAAAGTTTTTGGCGATTCGCGCGGTTTTTTTTTAGAAACTTGGAATCAAGCCCGTTATGCAGAAATTGGCATTTTTGGCCCCTTCGTACAGGATAACCGCTCACACTCCGCAAAAGGCGTACTACGTGGCCTACATTTTCAAAAACAATATCCACAAGGCAAATTAGTGTTTGTCACCAGCGGTAGCGTATTTGATGTCGCGGTAGATATTCGCAAAGACTCACCCACTTTTGGGCAATGGTTCGGGCTCACATTAACCGCAGATGAACATCAACAATTCTATGTACCACCAGGCTTAGCACATGGATTTTGCGTACTCTCTGAAACCGCCGATTTTCAGTACAAATGTACAGAATACTATCATCCTGAAGATGAAGGCAGTATCCGTTGGGATGATCCCGATATTGGCATTCAATGGCCGATAAGCGAACCACCAAGCTTATCGGCTAAAGATGCTAAAGCCCCCTATTTAAAAGACTGGTAAAAGATTAAATTGTCGTGCCTGTTTTCAATACCGTCGCCAATAAATAAAAATGAGCCATTTCCAAAAAATACTGATTTTTAATTTTTAGCAAAATCAAGAAGTTAAAATATTAACATTGGCTCGAAATTGACGTTTTTTACAATTTGGCGAAGATATTGTGTTTTATAAAATTGTTTAAAAGACTGGTAAAAGATTAAATTGTCGTGCCTGTTTTATAAAATTGTTAGAAAATGCTAATGGTAAATGTTGCATGGAACTCGGAAAAATTGAAACTATCCTAGCTCAACACCCTGATGTGCGAGAAGTCGCGGTGATTCTTCGAGAAGAAGCTGCCAACAAACGGCTTGTCGCTTACATTGTGTCTGAACTCATCCCGGAAAGGCTGCCTTACCATCGCACCTGCTTGGTAGAACTTGATCAAAACACGATGACACTCTACACGGAGGATATTTCTTATAATGGTTTTTGCCTTATGAATGTCCCTTCGAGTTTTAAAAAAGGCAAACTTGTCCGCTTACGTCTACTGTTACCCAGTGAATCCGAGGAACGGTGGCTAAAAGGGACAATAGTCTGGAGCCAAGAACAAAAAGCCGGTATCCTGCTTTCTCTCACCCCATTTGAACAGCTTCTTGTTCATCGGAGTGTAGACTATATTCTTGAAACACAAGGTTTTTTAAAAGTCTTGCAACGCATCATCACGGGTAGCCTACGCAAGTACTTAAAGCTGTATTTACCTGAAGAGCCAGTGCCAGATACGTTTGTGATATTGCAAAGTTTACCTTTAACACCTGATGGTCAAGTAAACAGCCAAGCCTTGCCTACCCCAGAAACCAATTCTTGGATTGGTTAATCTCTTGTAGATTTGCTCTGCCTCGCGTCTCTACAGACGTGATTTGTAGATTTGCTCTGCTTCGCGTCTCCGAGATTTAGAGACGCGAAATTTAGAAACGCGAGATTTAGAGACGCGAGGCAGAGCAAATCTACAGACGTGATTTTAGGGTTTGGATGTGGGGTGTGTCTGTTCATGTCTTTTTGCTACTTTTTTTTCACCCCAGATTTGTAGGGTGGGATCGCTTAGCGACAATGAACTTAATAATAAACCCAAATTTCACCGCCGCTTGCCCACCATCCCACATTTGGAATAAAAATAGGGTGAATAAATTATTTTTTGTAACACCCGATTATTTGGCCCCCCTTAATTTGTGAATTGTGAACCAAAGAATTTTATGTCCAATCAACGCATTTTGCTTATCGGCCCGTTGGGTCAAGTCGGATGGGAATTGCAACGCTGTGTGCAACCACTTTACGATGTTTTTGCGGTAGGCAGAACCCCTACCAAAGTGGCACAAGCCTTTATAGATTTAGCCGATCCCGATTCCATTCGTCGTATCATACGCGAAATCAAACCGACCATTATTCTCAATGCCGCCGCCTATACGGCCGTAGATAAAGCAGAACAAGAATCAGAATTAGCCCATACCATAAATGGCACAGCCCCAGGCATCTTAGCCGAAGAAAGTCTGCGCCTCAAATCGCTACTGATACATTATTCAACCGATTATGTATTTGATGGCAGCCATTCCCAACCTTATACAGAAACAGACGCTATCAATCCGCTATGTGTTTACGGCACAAGCAAACTCGCAGGTGAACAAGCCATTTGTGCCGTTGGAGGCCACTATTTTATATTTCGCACAGCTTGGGTATACGGCTTACGGGGAAAAAATTTTTTATTAACCATACAACGGTTAGCCAAAGAACGCGACGAACTCAAAATTGTTGCCGATCAAATCGGAGCCCCAACCTGGAGTAGGATGATTGCACAAGCCACAACACTGATACTCGCGCAACTGCGCTCACCCTTATATTCACTTGATATTGAAGGATTATCGGGTATTTATAACTTAACCAGTGCTGGACAAACGAATTGGTATGAATTTGCCAAAGCCATCATAGCCCAGTTAGATAAACAACCCCGAATGTTACCCATTACCACCGCTGACTATCCCACTCCAGCGAAACGCCCCGCCTATTCAGTCTTATCTAATACAAAACTGACACAAACATTCGGAATCAATTTACCGACTTGGGATAAAGCATTGGAAGTGTGCTTAGGATGATTTAAATCATTTCCTCATAAGTAAGTACACATAAGTCTTTTAAGATTTTTATCTGCGTAAATCAGTTTCATCAGCGTCATCAGTGTTCTATTCTTAAAAAAAGGTTAATGACTTGATAGAACGCTGATATGTCACATTTCACGCAAAAGTTGCGCGCAACTTTTGCGTGAAATACAGTTTTTGCGCGCAAAAACTTTTGCGTGACATACTGATTGTCATGATTTACGCTGATTAATCTTAATCCAATTGGATAAATAATTTCTGCTTACTCTTTTGCCGTAATTAGATGAAAGAGTCTATTTGGGAATTACTCTATCCTAAATGCTTTCACATTCAATTCCCCTTGTTCTAAATTGCTCAGAGGATTTTCAATCCTTTGAGGCATCCGCAGCAAATAGAGTTGATAGTCTCCGCGTGGCATGTCATCGGCTATCTGTTTATCAATCACCACTTTTTATCGTTAATGTTTCTGCCATGGAAGGCAAATTTAACTACCCTAACAAAATGCCAAAACATCCTCACACGAATATGGCAAAAGCGGCATTAAACATGATGACTCGTACTGCTGCTCAAGATTACGTCAAGACTGGCATTTTTATGAATAGCGTAGACACCGGTTGGATCACTCAAGAAAATCCCTATCCGAAAAAAACACGGATACGACAATATGGTTTTGTTCCGCCTTTAGATATTATCGACGGTGCCGCAAGAATTTATGATCCGATTGTTCAAGGGATTGAAGGCACACCGATTTATGGTCAATTTCTCAAAGATTATTACCCTACGGATTGGTAAAACTTGATGCTCAATGATTTTCACGCTGAAGTTTCGCGGAGCGAAACTTCAGCGTGAAATGGAGTCCAAAATTGATTTTGTATAAATATGAACAACTTACCCAATATCGCGCCAACAGATACTCCCCCTATTGCCTTTTGTCAACGCATGTGCCCGAAATCACGCCTTGTGATTCAGAAGAACTCATGCCAATCATTCTCCGTCTTGAGGAAAATGCCCTGAATCAAGAATTTCGTTCCAACTTTAGTTTGCGATAATTGGAGTGGGAGAGATGGTAGGCAAGCGTTTGGTTCGATTTATCCTTTCTTATATCAAATCCTTGTAGTTTCCGCTTACCCACTTTAGTTTGCGATAATTGAAGTCGGATAGATGGTAGGCAAGCGTTTGGTTCGATTTATCCTTTCTTATATCAAATCCTTGTAGTTTCCGCTTACCCACCCTACGTGTTTTGCAATAAAAAAATGAACTATTCCCTACCTTTTACTTTTGCTAAGCGTCATGGTGTCATCTTGACTCACCTGAATGAACACAGTGCTGAATTGTGTCATCATCCCAAAATCACGCGCCATACTTTAAGCGAAGTGCGGCGATTTTTAGGTAGGCCATTGAATTTAAAAGAGATTCCCATTGAGCAATTTGATGCCTTGTTGACCACACATTATGAGCAACAACAAGCGAATCAATCTATGCAAATGATGGCCGGTTTAGGGGAAGAGTTGGATTTATTTCAAGTCGCTCAACAACTTTCTGAACCTGAAGACTTGTTAGAAAGTGATGATGATGCACCCATTATTCGCTTGATCAATGCCTTGTTTTCAGAAGCGATTAAAGAAAATGCCTCTGATATTCATATTGAACCTTATGAAAGTCGCTTAGTCGTGCGTTTTCGTATTGATGGCGTATTACGTGAAGTCTTGCAACCGCGACGTGTGTTAGCCCCTTTATTAGCTTCCCGTATTAAAGTCATGGCGAAATTGGATATTGCTGAAAAACGTTTACCCCAAGATGGCCGGATTTCGTTACGTGTTGCCGGCCGCGCCGTTGATGTGCGGGTTTCCACCATGCCCTCTGGACAAGGCGAAAGAGTCGTTTTACGCTTATTGGATAAACAGGCAGGCCGTTTAGATCTAAAACAAATTGGCATGTCGCCGGATACCTTGAACCATTTAGAAAGCACCTTGCAAAAACCGCATGGCATTATGCTTGTGACAGGGCCAACCGGTTCCGGTAAAACGACTAGCTTGTATGCCATGTTAAATCACTTGAATGATCGTAGCCGCAATATTCTGACGGTTGAGGATCCCATAGAATATTATTTAGACGGTATTGGTCAAACGCAAGTGAATACGAAAGTTGAGATGACTTTTGCACGAGGCCTATGGGCGATTTTACGACAGGATCCCGATGTGGTGATGGTAGGCGAAATCCGCGATGTCGAAACGGCTAAAATTGCAGTTCAAGCCAGTCTCACAGGGCACTTGGTTTTATCCACCTTACACACGAATACGGCTATTGGCGCGGTGACGCGATTGCGTGATATGGACATCGAAGCCTTTTTACTCGCTTCAACCCTGATAGGTGTCATGTCTCAACGCTTAGTACGCATACTGTGTCCTGAATGTAAACAAGCTTACACACCAAACGGGGTTGATAGGCAAGCAGTGCTTGCCAAATTACCAAAGCCAGAGGCAATGGAAACAAATAGCGACACCATAAAAGTCAATGAAAACATTGAGTTATACCATTCTCAAGGTTGTCAAGAATGCAATTTTATTGGCTATCGCGGCCGTAGCGGGATTTATGAATTGATCAATCTTGATAACACATTGCGTACTATGATACATGATGGTGCAGGGCAACAGGCTTTAGAAAGTTATGCCCATCAACACAGTGCCGATATTCAACAAGATGGTATGCGATGGGTGTTGGCAGGAACAACGACATTGGATGAATTATTAAGAGTGACGCAGGAAGAATAGTGTCTATAACTACAAGGATTGTTTATTTGATGCGGATAAGTCTTGTCGTTGCGTTTTTAACTAATGCAACACAGAGAACCACAGAGATTTGAGTGGGTAACTCTGTGAAACTCTGTGTTACTCTGTGAACTCTGTGTTGAAAAAATATTCAATAATTCTTGCAACATCAGATTTGTCTTCGCCTAACACACCGTACACCGACTAATCCTCCTGTATGGTTTCAATAAAGTCTGACAATGTGCCCTCTTCACAAATAAATTGATGTGCTACAGCTCTTTCAGTTTCATTAAGGGGGCGAAGAGAAGTGAAACCGTTTTCCATTGTCACTAAGCGAATTTCTTGAGGGGCTAATCGGTTCACGATTTCAGGAGAATGACTCGCAAAAATGAATTGTCCTTGATCAGCATAAGACTTGAACAAGGGAATCATTTTATGTAACAATCCGACATGAATCCCATCTTCTGGTTGTTCTAACAGCAATACTGTGCTTTTGTCATAAATGACTGAGACAAGAATACGAAGCAGTCTTCTGGTGCCAAAAGAGAGCTGATGATAAGAAAATAGGCCAGTATTTGAATGCTCACTTAAACTAGGTTGAAAGAGAATCCGATAAAAGACATCTGATTGCTCTCCTTTTTCAGATGAATGAATCGTTTCAATTTTGATCTCTTCAATAATATCTAAACCTTTTGAACCAAGCAGTGTTTTTAAGGCTTTAAAATCGGTAGGCCTTTCCAATGAGAGATGTAATAATCGCATGACAACTGAGCCATTCGCATCAGGAACAATCTGATATTGATTTAGCCAATTGATATAAGATGTCTGTTCAAAAAGCGTTGCTTCTGTCAATAATTGTTTTTCGTCAAGTGGATAATAGCGCACTGCTTGTAAAAAATTGATGAGAGATGAAATCGGTTTCATCAGAGTCGATTCTTGAGGCAGTAGTGCCATTAATGCTGACAAACTCGGTATAGCAATCCCGACTTTTATCGAAGTCTCATATCCTTCAACTTGAATGATATCCCGTTGACGATGAAAGAGTGTTTGCCAATGATCTGAGGAAATTTGGATTTCTAATTTTTCAATCAGAAAAGCTTGAGGCAGCTTAGGTATGATTTTCAATTCATAATGATAATGTGCATTATCCAATTCCAAAAATAGCTGAATTTCCGTATTCTCATCACGCAATGTTTTAATCGGTTGATGTGAAATCACACTATTCGCTATCCAAGCAATCGCTTTAAGAACATTGGTTTTACCACTACCATTGCGCCCAATAAGCGCAGTCATGCCTTCCATGTTGTCAATCACAACATCTTGACAAGACAGAAAATTTTGTATCTGAATACGCCTAAACATGGTTATCAATAATAAAATGGGTTTGTAGGGGCAAACCCTTGTGGTTGCCCCTTATGTAGTCGATGTTGATCAACACATACCTAATTTTTTTTCCAAATAGTGAATATTGACGCTACCCTTTTGGAAAATTGAATCGTTCAGCAAGGTTTTATGTAAAGGAATATTGGTTTTAATACCATCTATAATGATCTCATCTAAAGCCATTCTCATCCGTGCCATAGCTGATTCACGGCTATCACTAAAACTGATAAGTTTACCAATCATTGAGTCATAGTAAGGCGGAACACGATAGCCGCTATAAATATGCGTATCAACACGTACACCCGGCCCACCAGGCGCATGGTAGCGAGAAATCATGCCTGGGGAAGGTAAAAAACTATCCGGATCTTCCGCATTGATACGGCATTCCATAGCATGTCCTTGAATACGAATATCTTTTTGGCTATAACTCAAAGGTTCACCGGCCGCTATGCGTAATTGCTCGCGCACAATATCTATACCAGTAATCAGTTCTGTAACAGGATGTTCAACCTGTAACCGGGTATTCATTTCAATAAAATAAAACTCTCCATTTTCATAGAGAAATTCAAAGGTGCCCGCACCACGATAAGATATCTCTCGACAAGCTTCAGCACAACGTTCTCCGATTTCATTACGACGTTCTACAGGCAAACCCGGTGCCGGTGCCTCTTCTAGCATTTTTTGATGTCGGCGTTGTATCGAACAATCGCGTTCACCTAAATGAATAGCATTACCATAACTATCGGCTAACACTTGAAATTCGATATGTCTTGGATTTTCAAGGTATTTTTCCATATAAACTTGATCATTTCCAAAAGCCGCCCCGGCTTCGCTGCGCGTTAAAGAAATAGCACTCGCTAATGTCGCATCGCCACGTACAACGCGCATACCCCGTCCACCGCCACCACCTGACGCTTTAATAATCACCGGATAGCCAATATCGTGTGCTAACCGTAAATGCAGATCGATATCCTCATCAAGTACCCCATCGGAGCCAGGTACGCAGGGCACACCCGCTTTTTTCATCGCATTTATGGCCGAGACTTTATCCCCCATTAAACGAATGGTATCAGAACGTGGCCCAATGAAAACAAAGCCACTTTTTTCAACTTGTTCAGCAAAATCAGCATGTTCTGATAAAAAACCATAGCCCGGATGAATAGCAATCGCATCTGTGACTTCAGCGGCGCTAATCACAGCCGGAATATTTAAATAACTATTAACCGAAGGAGGCGGGCCAATACAAACAGATTCATCAGCCAATCGTACATGCTTGAGTTCACGATCAGCAGACGAATGCACCGCCACCGTTTTAATGCCCAGTTCTCGACAAGCCCTTAATATTCTTAATGCAATTTCACCTCGATTAGCAATAACCACTTTAGACAACATGCATTTAACCTCTTTTCAGTTATCAGTTATCAGTTATCAGTTAATCAGTTATCAGTTATCAGTTATCAGTTATCAGTTTCGCTCCGCGAAACTTTTGCCTGAAAATCAGTTATCAGTTTCGCTCCGCGAAACTTTTGCCTGAAAATCAGTTATCAGTCCTGATTATTTTTGATATCAAGTGATTTTTAAGTGAACTAATTTATCTATACTTATACTGCACGCGGGCACAATTTAAACTTTTTTCCTTATGGCATAACGTACAAAGGCAAAATCGATCAAAAAAATATTAAAACGCACAACCCCGAAGGGGTTTTCAGGCTAAAATTTCGCTCCGCGAAATTTTAGCCTGAAAATGTGAATAGCCCTAGGTGCAACCTGGGGTTGCCAAAAAATGATAAAAGTTAAGTTTATTCCCGCGCCGAGTATAGCATCGTCATAATTGGCGCTTTTTAATTTTTTAGCTCAAGATAAATCAGTTAAATCAGCAGTTTATCATGATAACTGATAACTGATAACTGATAACTGATTTCCACGCAAAAGTTTTTTAAGCAAATACTTTTGCGTGGAACTGATAACGAATTATTCAATCACAAATAACGGTTCGCCATATTCTACAGGTGCGGCGTTGTCTACTAAAATCTTGGTAATAATACCAGCCTTGTCTGCCGCAATTTGGTTGAGCATTTTCATAGCCTCAATAATACATAACGTATCGCCTTCACTCACCATTTGTCCTTCTTCAACAAAGGGTTTGCTTGTTGGAGACGGGGCCCGGTAATGCGTGCCAACCATCGGTGAAGTCACAATATGTCCTTTGTGTTTAGTTTGCTCTGATGCGGGTGGTGATGTGCTATGTGGCGCGGCTTGCACAGGGACTGGCAGTGCTTGCGTCGCAACGGGTGCCGCAGTTGAATAGCGACTGATACGCACTTGATCATCGCCTTCATGAATTTCTATCTCTGCAATGCCAGAAGCTTCAATGAGTTCAATGAGTTTTTCTATTTTTTCAATATCCATGAACCTACCTCGAATTCGACAAAATGGACAATGCTGCTTGCAAAGCCAAGGTATATCCTTGTGCCCCGAGTCCAACAATCGTACCGACAGCGATATCTGAAAAATAAGAATGGTGTCGGAAAGGTTCACGGGTATGCACATTGGACAAGTGTACTTCAATAAACCGAATGTCAACGGCTAACAAAGCATCGCGCAAAGCGACACTGGTATGCGTGAAAGCGGCAGGATTAAATATAATAAAATCAACGTGATTATGACGTGCCGCATGGATTTGTTCCAACAATTCGTGTTCAGATTGACTTTGAAAAGTCGTCAAATTGTGGGAAGCAGCCTGTGCCATTTCAACCAGTTGTTCATTAATGCTTGCTAAGGTAGTACCCCCGTAATGCTGTGGCTCACGTTCACCTAACAAATTAAGATTTGGGCCATGTAGCACCAGTATATTAAACATAGAACAATCAGTTTTCTTAGAATAAATTCATTAATGTGTGGGATTGATGTTGAACTGATTAATCAATATCAGTGTCAATCATGACAATCAGTACCATCAGCGTTCTATCACGGATTAAATTAAAAATCATAAACTGACACTCTGTGGCACTCTGTGGCACTCTGTGTACTCTGTGTTGAAAAAAAATATTAAAATCAACACATTATATTGCTCCATCAGCTTTGGACTAATTCATGTACAATATCACAATTAAAAAAAAAATGATGCTTTTTATACTCGGCGCGGGAATAAACTTAACTTTTATCATTTTTTGGCAACCCTAGGTTGCACCTGGGGCTATTCACATTTTCAGGCTAAAGTTTCGCGGAGCGAAACTTTAGCCTGAAAACCCCTTCGGGGTTGTGCGTTTTAATTTTTTTAATTTTTTTTATCTGAAATTTGCCTTTGTAGTCCATGCAATCGAGAAAGCATTTTAAAAGTTTAAATTGTGCCCGCGTGCAGTATAATATCATTAACTCATGTTTATGGTGGATAAACACACTTTGCCGAGTTTGAATTTTAACGAGTTAATGCACGATGCCCAATATCAGTACGGTAATACATACCCGCCCAATTGATTTGCTCAACCAAGGCATACGCTTTTTTTTGTGCGGAGCGCACCGTATCCCCCAACGCACAAGCACAAAGGACTCGTCCACCCGAAGTCACAATTTCTCCCGCAGTTGAAGCAGTACCCGCATGAAATATTTTGCCCTCCAAGCGTGCAGCATCTGATAACCCATTGATCACAAAACCTTTTTCATAGGCCCCCGGATATCCGCCCGCCGCTAACACCACGCCCAAAGCCGCACGTTCATCCCACACCGCTTCAACTTCATGCAAACGTTTATCTAAAGCGGCCAGACACAACTCAACTAAATCTGAACGCAGCCGTAATAAAATCGGTTGAGTTTCAGGATCACCAAAACGGCAATTATATTCCAAGACTTTTGGATTACCTTCAGCATCAATCATCAAACCCGCATACAAAAACCCAGTATAAGGATAGCCTTCAGCGGCCATACCACGCACAGTCGGTTCTATGATTTCGGCCATAATGCGCGCATGAACATCAGATGTCACAACCGGGGCAGGTGAATAGGCCCCCATACCACCAGTATTAGGGCCTTTATCGCCATCATCGCGGGCCTTATGATCTTGAGAAGTCGCCAAAGGCAAAATATGTTCCCCATCTACCATACAAATAAAACTGGCTTCTTCACCTTGTAAAAAGGCCTCAATCACGATACGTTGTCCCGCTTCTCCAAACCCGTTACCTGAAAGCATATTTTGCACAGCGGCAATCGCTTCCTCTTCCGTTTGAGCCAAGATTACTCCTTTTCCGGCCGCTAAACCAGAAGCTTTCACAACCAGCGGCGCTTTGATTTCGTGAATATACGCTATCGCTTGTTCTATATCCGTAAAATGGCGATACTCAGCAGTTGGAATATGATGACGAGAGAGAAAATCTTTAGTAAAAATTTTAGAACCTTCAAGTTGTGCAGCGGCTTGACAGGGCCCAAAACAAGGTAAATTCAGTTTTTGAAATTCATCAACAATACCCGCCACAAGAGGCGCTTCAGGGCCAACAATCGTCAAATCAATCGTATTATTTTGGGCAAACTTAACGAGAGCCTTGATATCATCGGCCTTGATGGGCACATTGTCAATTTTCGATTCTTGTGCCGTACCCGCATTACCAGGCGCAACAAAGACTTGTGTCACCCTTTCAGATTGAGCGGCTTGCCATGCCAAAGCATGTTCGCGGCCGCCACTACCAATGATTAATATTTTCATAATGTTGTAAAATTAGATTGTTATAAAAATCTGATAGAACGCTGATTGTCATGATTTACGCTGATTAATATTAATGATGTTCAAGATCAATCTGACCACTACAAAAATTTAGGAATGATTTTACAAATAATAACATACAATGAAAAGTGTCAAAAAATTTTTCGTTTGTGTCTGTTTCCAAAATACACACATTTTTAAAGTATTTTATATATATCATTTCATTTAAAAATCAAATACTTATTCTAAGTGGCCCTGAAGGGGTACTCTGTGTTGAAAAGAAAAATTTTAACAACTGATAAGTGGTAAGCTCTTTTATATACATTTCAATGTGGCTATTTTTTATCATCTGAATTAAAAAATGAACACTGAAACTTTTAATTTATGGGTATAATATATAATGAGTGAAAATGTATATTTATAAAAATTATGTAGTGGTCAAACTGATGTTGAACAGGCCAATATTAAATCAGCGTAAATCAGGACAATCAGTACAATCAGCGTTCTATCAGGTTTTTAGATTTGTTCAACTCCTTGATTATTTACAGCAATAAATTATTTACATGAAAATCTATAGAAAGCAAAATGTGTTATGCTTCAGAGATATTGGAAATCACTGTACCGCACTTGAACATCACATTAAGTAATAAATATATTATTAGGAATTACTCATGAATCACATTTCATCAAACGATGAGCAAAAATTATTACCAAAAGATGAAATAGTAACGTTGTCAAAATTGGCTCAAAAACATAATAAAAAATTAGGATTAATTTTCTATATCAATGAGGGTGAACTCAAATATGACATTGAGTTATTAGAAGAAAAGAAACCTTTGATAAAATTAATCCGTTGGTTAATTTTTAGTGTGACATTTGCTATTATTCCTTTTGTTTTTAAAATAGGTAGTGGAATGATTAGAGGATTTTCTTTTAGTTGGGAATCTATACTGGGTAATGGTGAATTGTTTATTGTCAGTTCAACGCTTTGTGCCGTGGCAGTCGGGGAATTATTTGGTAGTTCTTCTAAAAAAACCTTCTTACAAATTATTTTAGGCGGAATGGGCATTCTTATTATTGCATTGGCATCATTTGCGTATGCCGATGTTTCGTTTGGGAAAGGCGAACTACTTATCAATAGAGTGATGTTGATATCCAGCGTCTTATTCATCAGTTCAATTCTTGTCAGTAGTGCCTGTATTGTCGTTACAGAGTTGAAGGGGAAACAACATGAATATTGATTTAGTATTATTAATTTTAATTATTTCGATACTATTGCAAATTATCAGTGTTATAGCTGGCGTAACAACTGTCAATAAGTGGTTAAAATCAAAAAAGCACACCATAACAGTGGGAAAAGGTGATACTAAACAACAGCTTAAATTGATTATTGAAGAAATGAAGAAAACATAATAAGAAAAGCTAATCTGATTACGGCCAGTGTATATTGTCCACCGTTATAATTTGCGCTTTTTCTGTTAGTCACCTTTAGGTGACTTGAGCTTTTAGACAACTGCTTTAGCTGTTGGCCGTTAGATGTCAATAGGTCGCTATTATATGACGGTGCTAAGTATAGCTAGGGTTAATTAGTAGGATAGGTAATCGTTCTACCCATCCTACGCCTGATAGGGAACCCTTATCTTTACCCACAAGTCAAAACGGATAACTAAATGGCAAAGCTAGATTTAGCAAAAGAATACAAGTCTTATTACAAGGCAGGAACAAAACCAGAAACAGTCGAATTTGGAGCGGCCAAATATTTGACCATTGAGGGCAAAGGGGAGCCAGCAGGAGAAGTCTTTACAAGCAAAGTCGAGGCCTTATATCCTCTTGCTTATGGCATAAAAAAAGTCTGTAAAGACAAAGGAGATGATTTTGGCGTTCCAAAACTTGAAGGCCTGTGGTGGGCTCCAGATAATAAACCGGCCCTTGAAGTGCCAAGAAATGAATGGTGCTGGAAGCTCTTGATAAGAATGCCTGATTTTGTTTCAAGAGAGATGATGTTGTCAATTCAACCAGAAATGTCAAAGAAAAAGAAGAATGCTCTGATTCAAGACATTTCGTTTGAATCGATAACAGAAGGCCAGTGTGTTCAAATCATGCACGTTGGGCCTTATGCGACTGAACCTGAAACCATAAACCAGTTGCTGAATTTTGTTAAAGATAACGGTTTAACGGTTAATGGATTACATCATGAAATCTATATTTCTGATCCAAGAAAAACAATGCCTGAGAAGATGAAAACGCTCATTAGGTATCCCGTATACTCCAACCAACCAGCAAACTAAAGTTGGAACGTAGACCAGCAAACTCAAGTTGTAACGAGCGTAGCGAGATAAACCTGGGGAAAGCCAATAGTTCTACGTTCCAACTTGAGTTTGCCAGTTATGTTTAACCCATTGATTCCTGTGGTTCCTCGGCTTCCTGTGGCGGCTCAGGAGCGCTTTCTTCAGGAATGAGTTGATCAGCTTGTTGTGTACAGCCTTGTTCCCTCATCCACTGTTCCGTCGTGGTTTCTAATTCAGCCGGCATCTCGTGCAAAGTGATAAACCTATCAAACTCAATACCTTGTTTCGTTT
>Ga0233403_10000265_pt1 | contig 24493 bp, 17 predicted proteins | sample Na_oxic_1_MG_FD_179866 | JGI IMG/M metagenome (GOLD analysis project Ga0233403, IMG submission 179866) | Seawater microbial communities from Saanich Inlet, British Columbia, Canada - Na_oxic_1_MG | ecosystem: Environmental > Aquatic > Marine > Inlet | place: Canada: British Columbia | collected...
GCACTAAATTGAACTTGAAATTTTTTCATTATTTAGGTGAACCTCTTACTATTTAGAAACGGAGCTATTATATTTCATTTTCAATTATATGACAACTTTTTATTAAATCTAATTGCCATTTTTAAGTGTAATACAATTTGACCAAATTTTCCAAGGGTCTGAAAATTGATTTGAATTTGATTTGTCTTTAGTGAAAATTTTATGCGTTTCTCATTTGGATAAATAACTACTCCTTTAAAAATAAGGGGATAGGGATAGATTATTGGGAAATGTTATAATACAGCTAATTCCTCTGGAGATTCGTTGATACATTTTTTGTTGAATTCGGCGCGTTAACCAAACGATGGTATAAACCGTCCGTTCCAATGGGTTCCAATTTATAAAATTTGTCGCTTTTCGCTAATTACCTGAGTTCGATGTAAAAACATTTCATTTTCAATAAATTATTATCACAATCGCGTGAAATCATAATCCTTTTTGAATGCGGATTTTTCTTTGTGGCAAAAAATCGTCTTAAAAAATCAAAACACCTCAAAAACATTAATAATTGATTGAAATTTAATAAGTCTTACATCGAACTCCGGTTATCAGAACCAGCGAAACAAGATCATTTAAAAATGCACAACGAATGCTAGTTTAGATGATATGACCCTTCGTTGCTTTGTTTCGCTATCTAAAATATTTTTAGGCTTAATTTAATGGCAATGAGGATTGGGGGGGGATTTATGGGGAGGTTGGAATTTTTCTAATTCCTGCGTTGATGTGACACTGTCATTAAGTTAAGGGCAGACACGCAGTTTGCCTCTACAAAATCCCACGTAAAAAGGGGATGTAGGGGCATAGCTGTATCTGCCCTCCTGCATATTCTCCCAGACTTAATTTAATGGCATTGACAATTCAGAGCAGTGTAACAATTAACCATTCTTAAGAACTCAGGATTTAATAACACCCGAAACTTGAATGTCCAAACCTGCCAGGTTTTAAAAACCTGGCAGGTTTAAGTTCGGTTTTTATTGAATCCTAATTCCTAAGCATCTAAATTAACGACGGACAGTGCATTTTTCTCAATAAAATCCCGGCGAGGTTCGACGGGATCGCCCATTAAGGTGGTAAAAATTTCATCACAAGCAACCACATCTTCAATACGAACTTGCAATAAGTTGCGCGTTTCAGCATTCATTGTGGTATCCCATAATTGTCTAGGATTCATTTCACCAAGCCCTTTATAACGTTGGATATGCAAACCACGTCGCGCTTCTGCCATCAACCATTCAACGACTTCTTTAAAATGGCTTATCGAGTGTTTTTTCTCGCCACGTTGCACATAAGCTCCTGTTTCTAAAAGCCCCAGGAGTTTTTGACTCAATTCCACAATCGCTTGATATTCAGGCGTATCAAAAAAGTATTGACTTAATGTATAAGTGCTATCAACACCATGAGCAATCATCGTGATGTGAACTGTAAAACGTCCATCCTCTGAAATGGGTGGTATCGAAATCTCATAACGATGCGTTTTTTTATCACCACCAAGTGCGTTTGCTAAGCTATCAAACCAAGGTTGCGTTTGCGTTTGATCGTGCCAATCTGTGGGCTTGAGCGGTGGCAAATCAATCATCGTTTCTAACACTTCTGCTGGGATTTGGCGAGCAATGCGTTGAATAATCGCCATTACTTGGAGATAGTGTTGAAATATATTTTCTAAGGCGTTGCCACTGAGAGCCGGTGCTTCTGCATTCACAAATAGTTGGGCATTTTGCAATGCAAGTGTCAGTAAATGCAGATTCAGTGCTGGATCATCTTTGACATATTGTTCTTGTTTGCCTTTGGTGAGTTTATACAACGGCGGTTGTGCGATATAAATATGCCCACGTTCAACCAATTCTGGCATTTGCCGATAAAAAAAAGTTAAGAGTAACGTTCTGATATGGCTACCATCGACATCGGCATCGGTAGCGATGATAATGCGGTGATAGCGCAAATTATCAGGATTATATTCGTCCTTACCAATACCACAGCCCAGTGCCATAATTAAAGTACCCACTTCAGCAGACAAGAGCATTTTATCAAAACGCGCTTTTTCGACGTTTAGAATTTTACCTTTTAGCGGTAAAATGGCTTGGAATTTTCTATCGCGTCCTTGTTTGGCTGAACCACCAGCACTATCCCCTTCCACGAGGAACAGTTCCGATAATGCCGGGTCTTTTTCTTGACAATCGGCTAATTTTCCGGGTAAGCCGGCGATGTCAAGGGCCGTTTTACGGCGTGTCATTTCTCGCGCTTTGCGAGCCGCTTCTCTAGCGCGAGCAGCATCAATGATTTTAGCAGCGATATTTTTCGCTTCTTGGGGTTTTTCGAGCAAAAATTCGTCTAATTTTTCTGCAACAATGGCTTCTACCGCTGCCTTAACTTCACTTGACACTAATTTGTGTTTTGATTGGGACGAAAATTTGGGTTCGTACATTTTCACCGATAACACGGCGGTTAAACCTTCACGAACATCATCACCAGTGGTAGACACTTTGGCTTTTTTCAAAAAACCTTCACGTTCTAAATAATTATTGAATGTGCGCGTGAGTGCGCCGCGAAATCCGGCTATATGGGTTCCGCCATCGCGTTGGGGAATATTGTTGGTAAAACAAAAAACGGTTTCATGATAAGTATCATTCCACTGCATAGCTACTTCTACCGCAATGTCATCTTTTTTGCTATTGATATAGAAGATGTTGTTATGCAGTGTGGTTTTGTTGCGATTAAGCAATTCAACAAATGAACGGATTCCGCCTTCATCTTCAAATACGTTGTCTTTGTCAGTCCGCTCATCGCTTAGGCAAATGCGTACGCCAGCATTTAAAAACGAGAGTTCTCGTAACCGGTTGGCGAGAATGTCATAATGAAATTCGGTATTAGTGAAGGTTTTGGTACTGGGTTTAAAGCGAATTTCGGTACCGGTTTTGTCCGTATCACCAGTTACTGCTAAGGGTGCTAGTGGTACGCCTTCTTGGTAACTTTGTTGATGAGTCTTGCCTTCTCGGTGAATAGTCATATAGAGTTCTTCAGAGAGGGCGTTGACAACAGATACGCCTACGCCATGCAATCCACCAGAGACTTTATAGGAATTATCATCAAATTTACCGCCAGCATGGAGTATTGTCATAATGACTTCAGCGGCAGAACGGCCCTCTTCGAGATGAATATCGACGGGAATTCCACGCCCATTGTCTATCACTGTGATAGAATCATCACGGTGTATTTTGACGGTAATTTCTGAACAATAGCCGGCTAAGGCTTCATCAATGGCATTATCCACCGTTTCAAAAACCATGTGGTGTAGCCCGGTGCCATCGTCAGTATCGCCAATGTACATACCAGGGCGTTTTCTAACAGCATCAAGGCCCTTTAAGACTTTGATATTAGTGGAATCGTAAGTTTTTTCCGACATTGTGTTTCCTCAAAAAATGAATCTTAAGTATTATAGCATTTTTGACGACGATTTTGTTTAAAATCCAAAGCTAAAGCTTTGGACTCCTATCCAAAATAAATTTTGGACTCCACCCCGGGATTTTGGAGTCCAAAGCTTTAGCTTTGGGAATCAAATTCTGGATCGATAAAAGGAATGGAAATCCGTTCACAAACTTTTTGCATTGACTGATCTGATGTGACCAAAATCGGAGGGGATTCTAACGGCAATTTTTTAACTATCGCTAAATGCAGCGCATCCATTGAGCCAATTTGAAAAGTACGCGCATGATGAAATAAAATGTCTTGTGCTTCAAAAAATACTTCTTCAGAAATCGGTATGATTTGAAAAGGATGACGTGTGGTATTGAAACGAGCATCCTTTTTTAATTGCTTAAATATTTTATTGACACGCCGACTTTTGAAAAGTTTTTTACGGCGACAACGCATCACAACATTTAGACATTCTAATAAAGTGAGTGAAGATACCAAAATCGGTTTCTGATTATTTGATACCAAGCGTCGGATTTTCAAATCACCATTTTCATCTTGGTAGTATTTAAAAAGCGCATTGGCATCAAAATAATATTGCTGTTCTACCATTTTAATTCCTCTTTAGGAATAGAAGATAGCATTCGCGCCATTTCTGCAAGTGGCACACCTTCAGCCACTTCCTTGATTCTTTGAAAGAATTTGGGCATTTCAAGGCGGGATTTTTCAAACCAGTCGTTGACACCCAGTTTCATGGCAGCAATCGTATCGTATTTATCGTATTCTTCTGGGTTGCTCCAAATAATCATGTCTGCCTCTACTCCAGCATGATATGCTTGACGAATCATATCAACCCCATTCATGTCCGGCATTTTGAAGTCAACGAGGGCTAGATCAAATTCGTTATCGTGACGGAGTTTATCAAGTCCCTCAGTACCATTATGAGCCACTTCAACAAGAAATCCTTGCTTAACAAGATGATTTTGGTATTCAGTCAGAATGTCTTTATCATCATCCACAATTAAGAGTTTGTATTTACGTTCCATAAAAATTTCTCCGTTCGCGCATTAAACAAATCTGATTTCTTTAAGAAATCAGATTTGTAAGAAAATCGTATTTTCCGGCATTATGCTACCCAAAAAATCATTTTTATTATTATAACATTTCCAAAGCTAAAGCTTTGGACTCCAGCGGTGCTTTTGGAGTCCAAAGCTTTAGCTTTGGCGGTTTTTCGCAATAAACGCAAATATGAACTACTCTAAACTTTTTATTTTTCCAGCTATTTTGGTTATTGGTAGCTTATCATTTATAACGCTTTATAAATTTTTACCGCCTTTACCAATGTATGTTGAGCAGTATGCTTATTTAGAACATGTTGGCACTCAACTATTATTATCTTTAGTGTTGGCTCTGTTATTGGTTGGTGTTTGGATGAAGTCTGAATATGTTGCCATGACGTTGATATTAGGCGCGAACTTAGGTTTATTGTTTTTTATCAATATTCTCGGCTTAAAGATGGTTGATCCAACACAAATTAATTGGTTGATGCAAGGTGATTGGGCTACTCATTTTATTGGATGGCATTTTTTTAGAAATGAGCCTTGGCAGTTTCCATTAGGCAAGCTCACCAATTATTATTTTCCATTGGGAACCTCTATTGGTTATACAGATTCATTGCCATTGTTTGCATTTCCGTTGAAACTATTTTCTCGTTTTTTGCCAGAAAATTTTCAGTATATCGGCTTGTGGCTATTGAGTTGTTATGTATTGCAAGGTGTTTTTGCCGCTTTGCTCATCCGATTAGTGAGCCGAAATTTACTGATTCAAGCATTAGGTGCTTTGTTTTTTGTGATGAGTCCAGTTTTACTTAATCGTCTTGCTCATGATACGCTTTGCGCTCATTGGCTATTACTTGCTGGATTGTGGATGTATTTTAGAGGCTGGGATCAAAAATTACCTTATCGTCCATTCGCTTTGTGGGCTATTCTTGTGGGTATCAGTGCCTTAGTGCATCCTTATTTGGCGATGATGGTATTAGGATTAGCAGCGGCTTTCTATGCGCGTTTTTGGTTAATTGAGCATCACTATAAATTGACAACTGCTATATGGCAATTAACTCTCTTGGGATTAATTACCTTATTTTTATGGTGGCAAGTGGGTTATTTTCTCATTGAAAATCAGCAAATGTCTGGAGAAGGTTTTGGCTATTATTCTATGAATCTATTAGCACCGTTTAACGCAATGGGTAGTTCGATTTTCTTCAAAGAGATACCACTAGCAACTGGTGGGCAGTATGAAGGATTTAATTATCTTGGAGCGGGGGTGTTATTGATGGGTTTCTGGGTTCTATACGAACTCAATAAACAACCAATGCAAAAGAAAACGGTTAAAAATCTTTTACCTTTAGCACTGGTTTGCATTGTTTTTACGATGATTGCCATCAGTAATAAAGTGACATTTGCTAATATCGTATTGGTTGATTTTCAATATGAGTGGTTAAATAAATTAGCTATATTTCGTTCATCAGGACGATTTTTTTGGTCAGTCAATTATCTGCTGATGTTTTTGATTCTCAGTATGTTAATTATACGCAATTCAGCGCGGACCGCATTCATGTTGCTGAGTTTTGGTTTGATGTTTCAAAGCGTAGATTTATTTCCAAGTGCGAAAAGCCATTCTAATTCTAATTTACTAGTTTGGGACAATCCATTAAAGTCTCCCCTGTGGAAAAAAGTTGCGCCTTATTATCAGCATATCACTTTAATACCTCCCCCGCTTTGTGGGAAGGAAGCTGCACCTTATCAGCCTTTTTCTTATCTTGCCGGAAGTTTTGGTATGACCATAAATACCGGTTATGTTGCTCGCCTTGATGTTAAAAAAGCAATTCCGTATTGTGAAAACTTGCTTCAAGATATCCAACAAGGCAAAGTCAGAGATGATACAGTATATATCTTGCACATTGACTATTTGGAAAAATTTCAAACAGCGGCACAATCACCGCTTGTTTGCGCGAAAATGGATGGTTTTGATACCTGTGTAACAAAGCAAAGCTATGCGAAATGGGAAGAGAAGGAGAAAGGTGTCAGGGGACAGGGGACAGGTGTCAGGGAACAAAAATAACCCATTAAAATATTTATAATTATTTATTTGAAATTTAATGAGTATTCTGAAAACAAACGCCGGAGAACTTTTTTGCGTATAGTATTTTCAAAGACTTACGTGGATAAGCTCAACTAAAAATCAAAGATTTACAGAGTTTTCCGGAGTTTTCAGTATTATAGAATACCGGTTAAAAATACTATTTCTTTTTCTTTAAGAAATAAGTGCTGAAGCACAAATTATCGGATAGGATGGAGTTCAAACGAAGCTTTGTACAACGGTTAACAAAGTTTCGCATTGAATTCCAAAAAGCATTAAAACTTATGCTTCAGTACTTACTTAGTATTTTTAGCGGATAAAACTTTTCTAGGAGTCTGTCGGACTTAATAGCTAAATCATTGTTTTTAAATTAAATTATAATTGAGACGCATTTCGTAAATTATTTATGAATCAATAACTTGACCCAACAAGTCCGACAAACTCCTAGACAATTATACAGTTGATAAACTGAGGAACTCTAAAAATGGAAATCAAAATAGCTGAAACTTCTCAAGAAATTGATAATTGCTATTCAGTGATGCTACAACTGCGTCCCCATCTTACTCGTCCCGAATTTGTTTCTCGGATTCAAGCGCAGATGCAAAACGGCTATATATTAGTATTCGTAAAAAACCATCATCAAATAGTTTCGCTAGCTGGTTGTCGGATCGGAAATAATTTAGCTTGGGGACGATTTCTTTATATAGATGATTTGGTTTCAGATGCGAATCATCGTTCTCAAGGATGGTGTAAGTATATTTTTAGATGGTTGCTTGATTATGCTAAATCCAATCATTGTCAACAAATTCACCTAGATTCTGGAATTCAACGACTTGAAGCGCATCAATTTTATTTACATGAAGGTATGGAAATGACGGGTTATCATTTTTTTTTACAGTTAAGTAGGTCGGGTTAGCGAAGCGTAACCCGAAGAAAGCCTATATATGGTTATGCTTACTTAGCTAACCCGACCTACATATCACTTCCAGTATCTGGTTTTAGGAGACAAAATCCAAAATAAATTTTGAACTCCAATTCAATTGAATCCCCAGTTTTCCTGCCACCTGTCCCCTTTTACCTGTCCCCTTTTACCTATCCCCTTCCATTGTCTCCTTTTGTTTTTGACGAATTTTTTCCAATTTTTGTAAGTTTGTCTTCACATAAGTATTACTTGGATTGATGGCTAAAATTTTTTGATAGATGGCTATTGCTTCATCAACTCGTCCGGTCATGCCCAAGATGCTGGCGAGGTTTATATGCGCTTTCAAATTCTGTGGATAAATTTGAATCGCTTGACGATAAGATTGTTCTGATTGTTGGTAAAACGATTTAGCTTTGGCGTAGCGATTCTGATTTTGGTGAGAACGTCCTAATTCAAAGAAAATATTGCCTTGATTTACCAAAAATTTGGCATGATCAAACGGGCGCAAGCGATGTTTAAGGGTAAGGGCCCGATTAACCCATTTCAGTGCTTCGTCATATTGACGCAATGTTTTGTAAGCAACAATCAAATTGAGTGCTGTTTCTGGTGTCACAGAAATGGAACGTGAACCATCTGGATTTATTTTTTCAATGACTGCTTTTTTTAAGACAGTGATCGATTGGTTCAGCGTTTCTTTACTTTGTGGTAATTGACCTTGTTCTTTTTCAAATTGCCCTCTTTGAACCAAATGCTTACCAAGAATAACCCAACCACGTTGTTGATTCGGTGATTGATCGACATTGTGTTGCCATAAAGCCACCGGATCACGCCATATTTGGTTGCGTAACCAAGTTGCTGTTCCTAACACTGACAATAATACCAACACTGGTACAAGTACCAAAACAATAAATGTTACCCGATCCACTATGCCTTTGTGTAACCAACTTGGCAATTGGACGACCAGTAACCATGCACATAGAATAGCTAAGCCCAAATTGGGTAAATAGGTACGATGTTCAAAGATGACATCTCGGATCGGAATCACACTAGATTCAATAATATGAGCTAGGTAATACAATAAAATACTAAACGCTACCAGGGGCAGACGGCGTAAACTCAAAATGGCTAATGCTAAAATCAATAAATGTCCTATCAAAACCCAAATTGGATTGCTATCTAGCAATCGAGCCACCAAATGATAGTTATCGTTAGTAGAAAAAAATCCTTCTACCAAAAAACGACCATTATCATAATCAATATGGGAACTAGCAGTCCAAAAAAATAAACTGATGTATTGCCATAAAACGCCCATTTGGGTAGCTAGGTATGAAGTACGAGAGATTTCAGTCGTTTCTCGTGTTAAGGCATCCAATTTATGAAAAAATGAATTTTCACCAAACAGATTTAATAAAGAAGGATTTTGGTCAAATACCAGTGCAACAACCATCAGTAGCATCCCAAAACTGAACAGTCCAACAATCGCTTTGAGACGAATTTGTATTGATTGGAAAAAAATAAATTCCAATAATAACAGCGCAATTGGCAAAGTCAAAGTGTGTTGTTTCGTAAAAAAAGCCAATAACGCTAAGAAGAGACAAGCGAATATCCAGAAAATCCTCCCTATATTTATATTTCCCTTTCCCTCTTTTTTAAAAGGAGGTAAAGGAGAATTTAAGCGAGCCTGAATAAAACAAGCCATAGCTCCAATATAAAATAAAGCGGCTAAAGACGCTAATCTTTGAACAATATAAGTAACACTTTGAATTTGCAAAGGATGAAGCACAAATATCAGTGCTACCACAAAGGGCAACCAACGTTTAGCTTCTTTTGATAAAGCTTCATTCAGTGCCGGTGTGCGGACTAAACCACGTAATAAGCCCAAAACAGCGAAACCCGTTAAAACATGAATTAGGATATTAATGACATGATAGCCTGCTACTTGAAATTGATGAACTTGATAATTGAGTGCAAAGCTAAAATAGCCGACAATTCGGAAGGCTGCCAAAATACCTAATTCAGCCAATGTATTTTGCCAAAAATCAACTATTGAGCCTTGCCAATTATAAATAACCGGATTTTCTTGAATAGAGGAAAAATCATCTAAATAAAATGGCACATCCAAAGTATGCCCATAAGCCAGTACAACAGCAATGGCGAGTAAAACTGTTTGTAAATACCACGTTCCTAAGAATCGCATTGAAAAAATGGATTTTGAATTGGTTTGCATAATAATAAAGGGAACAGGTTTCAGAGGACAGGGGACAGGGACAAGTTTCAGGTATCAGAGGACAGGAGAACCAAATTGAGTTGGAGTCCAAAATTTGTCCAAACCTGCCAGGTTTTAAAAACCTGGCAGGTTTAGTGAACGAGGCAAAAGTTTCGGAGAAACTTTTGCCTCGATCGGATATTATTCTCATTCCTTATTGAGTTGGAGTCCAAAATTTATTTTGGAATTCTGACTCCTGATACCTGTCCCCTGACACCTTTTTCCTGTCTAAAGCATTTCACGAATATGAGGTTCTGCGCGTTTAAACAATACCCATGCGGGCCCAAGTAATATCAACCAGAGGCCCAATGGTCGCCAGATATTGCCATAAGTCCAAGGTAAATTTTGGGTGCCTGCATGAATCAGTGCCATTAAATCCGCTACTGGATTAATCACTAAAACCCACTGCATCTGCTCAGGCATTTGAAGAGGCATATATAAAATTGGTGTTAAATACAAAGTTACTGTGATTAAAAATGGAAAAATTTGCCCAATATCTTTCAGAAATAATCCAATAATCGCTAATAAATAAATGAAGGGAATTAACCAAATCGTTAATATAAAAATCGTTAATATTCCTGTAGGGACCGTCATAATACCTTCAAGTAAACCAACGGTAATTCCCATCACTAGAACATATAAAATCGCTGATAAAAATAAAGGCAATAACGGTAAAATAATAATCGGAAATACCGCACGCCGATACAATCCCCCAAACTCGGTTAAAACAGTTAAACTACGCGATAAAATTTCGGAGATAAATAACCAAGGTAACATGCCAATTAAAAAATAATCAACAAATGCTACCCCTCCCGGCAACTTAATTTTTAGCACAATATCTAACAAAAACCAAAAGCCCAAAAGTTGTAAAGCCGGTTGAAATAATAACCACGCACTACCTAACAATGTTCCAGAAGTGCGTGTGGTAATATCACGTTTAATCAATAAAAATAATAAATAACGATGAATATAAGCTGCTTTTATGGGCCCAACTAAACCCAGGTAAGTTGCCCTAACATAACGTCTCAAAAAATTGAATATAACCATCATAAATAATGGTGAATGGTGAATGGTGAATGGTGAATAGCGATTTATTAGAATAACATAATCTATACTCTGCACGGGGTTGCTAATTTTCTGTTTCCAAAATTTATTTTGGAAATAGTATATTTTTTCTCAGAAATCGCCTAACTCAAAGATTTCTCATCTTCGTTCACAACGAAGTAAGAGACACAGCAGAAAATCACTTACCCACTCTCAACATAAGCTATTTCTTGAAGAAATAGTATTTGTTAAGAACCTTTATTTCAAAACACGTATTTTATTGACGACTGCCTTGTCCCTAACGAAGTAGCTTCACTAGATGACGAGCAATGACCGGCTCAGTACGAATTATTAAAGCATTGTGCATAACATGAGATATTAATTATGAATTTAATAAAACTTTTTTCATTTTTTTTATTATTGATTTTATCAATTTCCACACACGCAGAGCGTGTTCTTATTCATCTATTAGAGCCAATTAGCACAATAGAATTAACACAATTGAATAAACAAGCCCGTATTATCCATGACTTACATCCACTACCTTGGTTAGTCCTAGAAATACCGAATACTCGTCGAGTCTTGCGTACCCAAGTGGCAGGGCTCTCGAAAAAATGGGATTATCAACCAGACATTCTTGGGACTTTTGCGGCTGATATAAAAACAACGCCCAATGATCCACGTTATAAAGAACAATGGCATTTGACTGAAATCGGTGTGCCATCATTATGGGAACAAACACAGGGCGAGGGAGTCATTGTTGCTCTGCTTGATAGTGGTGTCGATCCTAAACATCCTGATTTATCAGAAAATATTTTATTTGAATCGGGTTATGATTTTGGTGACGAAGATAACGAGCCTATTGATGAAAATGGACATGGTAGCGCAATGGCAGGATTAATTGTCGCAAAATGTCACAATCAAATCGGAGGTTGTGGGGTAGCACCTTTAGCTAAAATAATTCCTTATAAAATCAATAAAAAATCTGGCAACCAATTTTATGCCTCTAATTTAGCCGTTGCCATTTTAGCTGCTGCTGACAGCCCTGCCAAAATTCTCTCATTAAGTTTAGTCCTTGAAGAAGAATCACCTATCGTCCAAGATGCCTTACTTTATGCCAAAAGCCAAGATAAAATTATCGTTGCTGCCGCCGGTAATAACCGAAACAGCACAGTTGCTTATCCTGCCAATATACCTTGGGTTATCGGTGTCGGTGCTTTTGATAAAAAAGGTAAACGATTTCCCAAAAGTAATTATGGTAATGGCTTATCACTCAATGCACCTGGCTATGACTTATTAACGACTGGGCGTGGTGATGGTTATGTCAACTGGTATGATGGCACATCGCCAGCCGCGGCTTTAGTTAGTGGTGTTTTAGCATTGATGACAGCCCAAAACCCCAATGCGACTGCTCCAGAATTAGCTGTCACATTACTCGCTGCTTGTCAAGATGTTGATATACCAGGCTTTGACAGCCAATCAGGATTTGGACATCTTAAAATCCCATTTTCTCAAGTTGAATTAACCACCGAACCCTCTTTAAAATTTATCTCTCAACCAGCAGAAGTCTTGTACCCAGAAAAAACGCTACAATTAGACTTATCTTTAGAGAATGTGACTGGAAAAACGGCTGATTTATATTTGCGTATTAATTTACCTATTGATAATAAAGGTGAACGCTATCATTTATACAAAATTTGGAACAGTAGCGATAGTATTGAAGCAATACCTTACAATGATCGAATTGTCAGCCCCTATTTTTTGACCAGTGATATTATCTTACCCCTTTATGGAACACCTAATGCTTTACTGGGTACCGGCAAAGTGGATTCTTCTTTGCATGAAGGTATTTATGAATTTTTAGCGTTATTAACTTTTACTAATAATAAAACCATACAAACTCGAAAAATGATTTGGATCACAAAATAAAGAGCCAAAATAAATAATCTAGGCAAAAGTTTCGGAGAAACTTTTGCCTAGATTGGACTCCGTTACTATAGTTTGGAGTCAAAAATTTATTTTGGAATCATTCCAGGTTTGTATTCGCTATTCGCTATTAGCGAATAATATTTAATTTGCTCAGTAATTCAAATGATTTAATTTGTAAAGAAGCTTTTCATTTTTAGCTTTTTACTTTTTTACTTCAAATGCTATGTGGTTTTTTTGTAACAAGTGTTGCAATTATATCTTAACCTTTGTATAGTGACTCCTACTTGAGAATAGCAGTGTTTAGTGCGAGAATATAAAAAGAATTTTTTATTATAAATATTGATTAAATCAACTAATTATAATAAAAATAGGATTCTCTATACACTAACATTTTGACAATGATGCCAAAAAAATGGGTAGTGAGACTTGAAATTAAGATAATTGGTGTACTATAGTTATAATAATTAGTATTAAGGTAAATTAAAGTCTGAAAAATTGAAAATGCTATACACCCTCATTTAAATTCTATGAATAGTCCATAAAAATATTCTATAAAATTTTGTCTACATGTCTATCTCTATAAAAAATTTGTACTTGAAATTTCACTTAACTGAAATTTCCTTTTCGAGTGGGATGTTGCCCTATTTTTTGGGCTTAACTCTATATGACACTTTAAAGAGACTTTAATAAATTGAGAGTCATACTGATAGAGTGATAAAAAATAAACCGCTCGCGGTATTTTTTAGGCATAAACTCATAAATTAATAAATAACCCTGAGCTTTTAATCTAGTGAGGGGATAAAGGGTTGATACTCCCTAATTCACCAGAATATGAATATGTATACCTCATAGTAGACATGTCTATAATTTTGTCGATGAAACTGTTATTTAGTGTTATCATTCTAAAGACTTTGATTACCAAAAATTCGACGGAGACTACTCAATCATGAATATAAGAAAGACGGCACTCGCGTCAGCGATTGCTTTGGCTATAACAGGTGCTGCCTGGGCCGAAACGACGACCGTCGGTGTTGAGGCTATATTTGATAGAACCACCGTCAACGCGGGTGGTGTAGTCAATATGGCTGTGTTGGGCATGAATGTGACCGGTGAAACCGATATCACCGGCGAACTAGGCGGTTCTAAAATTCAAGCCATTATCAACACCACGGTATGCGATGTCAAAGGCGGTTGTATAACCCCTGATTGCAGCGAAGAAGAAAATGATGAAGGTCCTGGGGTAAGCTCAGGACAATTTGCTGCAACAATCAATTACTTAACCTTAGCAGAAGGCAATGGTCGTGTTTATCTGGAATGTCCTGCCGATATTACTGAAGAAACCATAGAAACGGTCAAGGTCAATTTACAAGAAATCCTGCCAGATGGTAGCACCAAAGCTCTTGGTATTCCAAAAACTTATGACGTTACCATCATACCATCCTCTGATACGGATCCGGAAAAATTAGCCATAATGGGCTTTGTTCCCGCCGAGTCAGATACCCATGGCAAAAAAGATTGTTTTTTGATCGAGGATGATTGCGATATTGTTGATGACGGTATATCAGGTGGAATGACTGCTGGACAATCGGGTGGTCAAATTCTGGTGTGGGATGCCAATCCAAAGGCAACCGGGACTGTCACTGTATCCTTAAAAGAAGTAGGGACCGATATAGAATACACCTATACAGCTGAAATGGTCAATGGTGAAGCCACGGCAACTTTGGATAGCCAAATCACAACAGCTGGTGACTACTATATTGCCGCTACGATGGAAGTTGAAGATCAAACGCTCAGTAGCGTCGATTTTATTTATCCCGATATGGTAACAGTCTGGTCAACTGGTGTGCCAACTCAATTGAAATTGTCGGCCACCAAAGCACGCATTGCTAATCCAGACTTCTCAAAAGAACCGTTCGCAGATGAACTGCTCAAACAAGGCACGGAAGTCACTGCCCAATTGTTAGACCAATACGGCAATGCAACCAGCCATTGTAACCCAACTATCGATGAAACCACTGGTCTGGGCGTATGTACCACCGGTGGCGAATTGACTATTGCTGTTGAAGACAGTAGCGCTCCTGGCGTTGTTAACGCTGCTGCCCTTAACTTAATGGTGCCGGTGAATGATGCCGAAGGTGATACCGAGGCAAAAAGTGGTAATGACATCTTAGGTGATGAAAATGGAGAACTACTTCTCACCGTAGGTACGAGTGGGACTGCCTCATTAGTAGCAAACGTATTCGATAGTGCAGGTAATTCAAGTACCATTGCGGCTTCTGACCCGTTAGAAATTGATGTTGTACCCACCTCATTGACAGCTGAACTCCTAGCCGGTTTTAGTGCTGATCAAATTGCTGGGGTTGAATTTGATGCGTTTGAAGTCAATGTCATTAACGATTCTGGTCAACGGCATGTTGATGCAAGCAATAATCCAGTAACTCCAGGTAAATTGGTTGTTACAAACATGGCTACCGGTGAAAGCGGTCAGGCAAATTTCAATCCTGACGTTGACAATGATGTACGTGCTCGGTTTTTACAAGAAACCAACGGTAACAACCAATACATAATTTCTGATCAGGAAGGTCAATACGCTCAAATACTGATAGATGCCTCTGCTATTTTAGGTGCCGCGGCTACTCAGGTTGAGTTGCAAAACGCTCATGGTAACCCTGTAACGGATATACCACCAGAAGTCATCACCGCCGACAAGATGTATTATACCTTAATCCCTGAAGTCGCTATTAGGCTCTTTGATGACTATGGTAATCAAGTGACTGGTGAACAACCGCTAACCAGTGATGATACCGGCCAATTTACCGCTGAATCAAGTAATGCCGCTGAGATACTCTATAATACCCCTGAATTCACTTATGGTATTCCAGGGCGGTTTATTGCTGATGCGGGTAACTTCCTACCTTCTCTCCTTGCTGTGAGATATGAGGCAACAGGTACTACTCAGTTTGCGGGTCAAGATGCCATTACTGTGAATAGCTTCACCAAACCGGGTTTGGCTGATAAAGACCTTACAGTGACAACCACCATTCCGGCCTTTAGTGGCGTGACGGATATCGTCACCTATATTGAAGCACCAGAAAACACTGTTCCAGTGAATAGTGAAGTGGCTATTTCGGTTGAAGTATTAAACAGCGAAGGCGAAGTCTTTATTGAGCCTAATCCTAATGCCGCTATCAATGTCACACTGACCGTGAATGGACTTGAAGGTGATACGGTAACTCCAACCTCAATAACGGAAGTTCTGTGGAATGATTATGCTTTAACCCAAACGGATTGCAATACCATTGGTGGTACTACATTCGATGCAGCAAGTAATGTATGTATCACGGCTGATGCTTTAACTGATATCCAATGTGAAGCCATAGCCACAGCTAACAGCAACGACAAGATCATGTTGAGAAACGGCCAATGTATGGAGTTTGTTGAAATTCCAGTGACATCGGGACAGACTTTGGACTTCAATGTAACCAACGGACGTAAAGTTTTTGTGGTTGGTGCCGGCGCAACTGACGGACAATTTAGCCTTACATTTACCTCAGTTGATGATACAACGGTCACAGCCCCACGGACGCTCAATGTTGGCAAGGTTGTACCAGCCTCTTGCGTACCGGGTTCTACTGATGAAACACTGATATGTGGTGATGTTGAACAATGTCAATCCGAATCGGGTGTCTGGACCGGTGGTATTTGCATGGCAGGTGACTTGATGACAGCCGTTGATGTCAACGAACCGGATTATCAGCTATTAGGTGGTACTGCTGCTTTTGGTGGTGGTGCTTTAGATACCACACTATCTGTTGAAAATTCTGTCTTTTTACAAACTATTACTTCTTTGGCTATCGCCTCTGAGGTCAAAATTTCAGGCGTTATCAAAGTAGATGACAGACACTTAGGCTACCCAGCCTCTCTTGCAGTGGGTGTGTTCCATTATAATCCCCCACTATACGAGTCATCCAATAGCGAGTATCAATGGTTCTTCTTGGAAGGTTGTGATGCTGGGATAGTTAGTGCTAGTACCACCTGCGCCGTTTGGGGATGGGATATTATGTTGTGGGGTTTTGAGCCCAAAACCGGTATGCCAAATTTATTTGAGTTGGAACCATTCGCTTCTATTGATGCCTTGGGTGAATTCTATCAACTTGATCTCTACACTGGTAATATGCCATCGGGATTATGGATCATATACTATGGTTACGTTGTTACTGATGGACCTTATGCAGGTTCAATAATTTACAACGAAGCTGGTATTAGAATCACTGTAGAATAGAAAATGAAATAGGAATCCTTACTTTTTGACTCCTTCCTTTTTGTAAAGGAGGGGGAGGATTTTTCATTCTCAAACAGATATTTCAAGTATTTGATGTTTTGGGAATTTCTCGAAATACACCGTAAATATTTATGGCACACTCATAGCAGTGTGCCTTTTTTTTTGCTAAACTTATGGGTGAGATCAATTTTTAACTTGAGGTCCACCATGATAAAATTTCAAATCATATTTGGAACAATATTAGCTTTACTGTTATCTAGCAGTGCTTACAGTGATTTTGATTTATTTAATCCAGATCGAGGAAAGCCACCACCACCACCACCGGTACCACCAGGACCTTTTATACCTAAGAATAAGAATACTACAACAAGCAGACCTAAACTTCCAACCAATACATTACCTTCTTTACCCTTTATCCAGTCCCGCAAACAATCAACACCACGCCGACTACTGCCACCCATAAAATTGCCTCCACAAAAAGACTTTGAATTACGAGGCACAAGTATTATCGGAAGCTATCGGACAGCTATATTAAAGGGACCTGATGGCAAAGAATTCATTCAACGCCTTGAAAAATCAGAAGAAACACCCGCTGGCCATTTAGGCATAAAAATAATAGAGAAAGTGACCGGTTATAATTACTATTTACTAGATGTCGTACAACGAGAAATCAAAATTGAATATCCAGAAGAATCCCCCTGTCGTGATTCCAATGAGGAAAAAGGACTCAAGTGTGAAGAGGATCAAAAAACCGCTATGTTAACATTAAGGTCTCTCCAAGCACTTCCGCCTCGTAAACCAGCTAAACCAAAAGTCGCTAAACCACCTAAAACAAACACAACAGCGCGAAAAAAACGCCAAACCGAACGGGATAAACGTAAACAACTCTACAGAAATTTCAAGAGACGAGTCATTAAAGATGAAGAAGTACCACCTGGTATGCGAGTGGTGCGGACACCATTTGGTGATCGTCTAGTCCCCGACAATAAAAATAAGTAATCAGTTACCAGTTACCAGTTACCAGTTACCAGTTACCAGTTACCAGTTATCAGTTATCAGTTATCAGTTATCAGAATTCCTTATAACTCATGTTACGCACAATGCTTCAAATCAAGCTTTTAAACAAATCTCTATTTGCTTTTTGAGATTTCTTTAAAAGCTCGAAATGACACTCATTGAAAAATATACTCCAAACGTTCAAAAATTCGGTTTTTGGCTTATTTTGAGGAACGAAGGCAACCACAAAGGATTGCCCCTACAAACCGTTATTTAGCGTAGTAACTGATAACTGATAACTGGTAACTGGTAACTGGTAACTGGTAACTGGTAACTGATAACTGGTAACTGGTAACTGATAACTGGTAACTGATAACTGGTAACTGATAACTGATAACTGATAACTGATAACTGAATACATGTTAAACACTTATAAACAACATACTGAAGAACGCGCTCAACAAGAGCTACCGCCTTTGCCTTTAAATGCTGAACAAGTCGTTTCCTTGGTGGAATTATTAAAAAATCCACCACCTAATCAAGAACAAATGTTAATTGATTTGCTCACTCACCGAGTTCCGCCTGGCGTAGATGAAGCTGCCTATGTCAAAGCTAGTTTTTTAACAGACGTTACTAAAGGAAAAACCACTTCTCCCCTGATAACGAAGAGTTATGCAACGGAATTATTAGGGACTATGTTAGGTGGTTACAATATACAATCGCTGATTGAACTGCTGGATAATGATGAATTGGCTCCGATTGCCGCTAAAAGCTTGTCACAAACCCTATTGATGTTTGACGCTTATCATGATGTTGTGGAAAAAGCGAAAACCAATCAATTAGCCCAAAGAATCCTAAAAGCGTGGGCTGAAGGTGAATGGTTTACCAACAAACCCAGCTTACCAGAAACCATTACTGTCACTGTGTTCAAAGTACCGGGCGAAACGAATACTGACGACTTATCCCCGGCTTCAGAAGCATGGAGTCGTCCCGACATTCCTCTACACGCCAAAGCCATGCTTTCTCAACGACTAGATGGTGCTTTAGAAACCATTGCAGAACTCAAACAAAAAGGCTACCCCTTAGCGTATGTAGGCGATGTGGTTGGTACAGGTTCTTCCCGTAAATCCGCGATTAATTCCGTATTATGGTATATTGGACACGATATACCTTATATACCTAACAAACGCCAAGGTGGTATTATTTTAGGCAATAAAATTGCCCCGATTTTTTTTAATACCGCAGAAGATGCCGGCACACTGCCAATTGAATGCGATGTCACTCAACTCAATACCGGCGACATCATCACCATTTATCCCTACAAGGGCTATATCATCAATGAAAAAGGTCGAGAAATTAGCAGTTTTGAACTTCGTCCTACCACACTACCTGATGAAGTCCGTGCCGGTGGACGCATTCCACTGATTATTGGGCGCAGTCTCACCGACAAAGCACGTCAAACCTTAGACTTGGGCCCTTCTTCTCTCTTTATTCGTCCAAGGCCACCCCAAGATACCGGCAAAGGCTTTACGCTGGCTCAAAAAATCGTTGGAAAAGCCTGTGGAGTCAAAGGGATACCGCCAAATACCTATTGCGAACCTAAGATGACCACCGTCGGTTCTCAAGATACCACCGGTGCCATGACACGCGACGAACTCAAAGAACTAGCCTGTTTAGGTTTTTCCGCGGATTTAGTCATGCAAAGCTTTTGTCATACTGCCGCTTATCCCAAACCGGTTGATGTAACATTACAACATGAATTGCCCGATTTTATCAAAACTCGTGGCGGTGTTTCCTTGCGTCCCGGCGACGGCATTATTCATTCCTGGCTCAATCGCATGATTTTGCCTGATACTGTTGGCACCGGCGGAGATTCTCATACGCGCTTTCCGATTGGCATCAGTTTTCCAGCCGGTTCCGGCTTAGTCGCCTTTGCAGCCGCTTTGGGCGTGATGCCTTTGGATATGCCAGAATCTGTCCTCGTGCGTTTCAAAGGTCAAATGCAACCGGGTATCACCCTACGTGATTTAGTCAATGCGATTCCTTATGTCGCCATTCAAAAAGGATTATTAACCGTCGCCAAAACCAATAAGAAAAATGTGTTTTCTGGGCGCGTATTAGAAATTGAAGGTTTGCCACAATTAAAAGTAGAACAAGCGTTTGAATTTGCTGATGCTTCTGCGGAACGTTCCGCCAACGGTTGCACCGTGCGATTAGATAAGGGACCCATCATTGAATACTTAAATTCCAACGTGACCTTGCTCAGATGGATGATTGCGAATGGTTATGGAGAGGCCCGTACCCTGCAACGGCGAATTGAGGGCATGGAAGCGTGGTTGGACAATCCGGTGCTATTAGTGCCGGATGCGGATGCCGAATATGCCGAAATCCTTGACATTGATATGAATGAGATCACAGAACCCTTACTGGCTTGTCCTAATGATCCAGATGATATTAAGCCATTATCAGAAGTAGCCGGCAATAGCATTGATGAGGTGTTTATTGGTTCTTGTATGACCAACATTGGTCATTATCGGGCCGCCAGCAAAATTTTGGAAAATGCCGGTAATGTACCCACTCGCTTATGGATTGCGCCACCAACGCGCATGGATGAACACCAACTTATTGAAGAAGGCGTGTATTCAATCTTTGGGCAAGCAGGGGCGCGTACAGAAGTCCCGGGTTGTTCACTGTGCATGGGCAACCAAGCGCGAGTACGAGAAGGCGCAACGGTTATTTCGACTTCAACCCGCAATTTTCCCAATCGCTTAGGCAAAAATGCCAATGTCTATCTTTCTTCAGCAGAATTAGCCGCCGTGAGTGCTAAATTGGGCTATATTCCTAGCGTTTCAGAATACCAGCAACTGGTTGAAGTGATTGCTTCTTTATCAACAAACATCTATCGCTACCTCAATTTCCATCAAATTGCAGCTTACCAGTCAGTTGCTCAAAAAGTTGCCGATAAAATTATCCCAATTGCAACAATTTAATGGAAAAGCGGAAACCTGATATTTAGATAGGGAAAGTGGAAATAAATAATATAGCCATCCTAAATGATTTGTATATTTTCTGGTTCCAACGCTCCGGCGTTGGAATCCATTCGTGACGCTCCGCGTCACTCCTTTTTTAAAAATGACAAAGTCTATACAACTCATTTAGGATTGCTATATGAGTTGGAGTAAGGTAGGAAGTCGTAGCTTGGCTATTTTGAAAGTGGTTGAGTTGAACAATCAATGGAACGATATTTGGCTCCCCCCAATTGCTGCTAATGATTTACAACAAGCCGCTAATGACCCTTGCTGCTCTTATGAACTAGACCTTGTCGCTTGATATATATTGCTATAGCTTCATCACCGGTTTTTTTACAGCAAGAATTTCTTCACAAAAACGGGATGCACGGGATGCACGGGATGCTCATCTGGTGGTCCTTTGGCTTGAAGATTACCCATACGAAATTGACCGGCTGGTACAATGATCATTTCTGGACCATGAGTACTATCTTGCAAACGATCACGAAAGCTTTGTCCAGGATTTAAAAAACGATTGTTACTATTTGTCAAAGCGTTAGCATACCCTGACGTTAAAATAGTGATGAAAAAAATTAGGCTGATAAAATAACGAAACATAATATTCCCTATATTCCCCAACAAATACTATTTCTTTAAGAAATAGCATTTGTATCGAAGTATCTTAAGTTTAAAAAAAACATCCCAAGTTGTCCAAAATGCAAAAAATACGATTTCTTGAAGAAATCGTATTTTTATGTGGGATAATATTTTTTGCTTTTTTTTGATGAGATAGATAATACTTTACTTTTAAACAGGAATAATTGATCCATTTTTTAATAAATATTATATTTATTGAGCAAAGATATTATCTAATGTGTATTACTTCCTACATTCACGCTTTGGCGTTTTTTAAAATGGAGAAATAATTTTTGAAAACTGATTCATTGCTAAAATTCATCGGATTATGTTTCTTATTAATTAATTTGAGTATTACTGTGATAGGTTGTGGTAAAAAAGGTGATTTAATTCGCCCAGTACCACCTGAAGAGGAGGAAATAAAACTAGACAATTACCAAGAATTTTTTGACAAAACTGAAAAAACGGATGATTCTCAAAAAACGGAAGAACCGCAAACACAACCAGACGATTCTAAAGATAAAGAAAATACTTTGCGAATTGATGATGAATGATGAATGGTGAATTCAAAACCCATTCATCATTTATGATTTTTTATCAGACCGAATTAAAATGGGAGCAACTTTTAAAAATCAAAGGCATACACTCACCCCAAAGCTTCGCTTTGAACTCTAAAATCCAAAGCTAAAGCTTTGGACTCCAAAAAACAAAGCGAAGCTTTGAATACCAAAACCAAAAATTAGGATCAATATGAGTGAACTCAACATGAAAGAAGACCTTTATCCATCTCACCTTAATGAATCTGATTTGGAAGAAAAAGATTTAAAAACATTACGCCGAGAAGCAGAAACCAAAGCAAAGGAGGCAATTAATTGGTATATCCAGCGCAAAAATTCAAAATCTGCATGGTCTAAGTTTCTTCGTATTAGCGCGATTTTCATGATTTTTGCGGGCGGGTTATCACCGATTTTGCAAGGAATTGAGTGGTTTAACTTACAAGACTGTCAATATGGCTACATTGCTCTGGCACTGGCAGCCGTTTGTATCGTCCTTGATAAATTTATGGGTTTTTCGTCCTCTTGGATGCGTTATATGACGACTGCTGTCAAGCTGCAAAAAGCACTGGCGGATTTTCAGACGGATTGGATATTGATATGGTCAGAAGTGAAGGATAATATCCCTACTGTTGAACAAAATCGGCAATTACTTCAACGGATCAAGGATTTTCGTTTAAAGATGCTTGCTGAAATTGAGCAAGAAACTCAAATGTGGACTCATGAATTTCAAAGTAATTTAGCGCAATTGGAACGAGTCACACAAACACAACCAGAAAGTTTGAGACCTGGTATTCTTGATCTTACAGTAATTCATGGTCTTATGGCTGAACAAGGTTTGACTGTGATGATAGATGGTCTTACTGTTGCCCATACACGAGGAGAACGCGTTCAAATTGGACATATTTTGCCAGGTCAACATGATGTTAAAGTGCATGGTATGGTAGACGGTAAAGAAATATTGGCAGCCGGTGTTGTCAATATGATTGCTGGTACAACAGTGGAATTAAAATTGTCATTACCTATAAATATTCAAAGCTAAAGCTTTGGCACATTCAACTCTTACGCACCATACTTCTCAAAGATTGTCATTTCGAGCTTCGTTCCGATCAATGACAATCATGGTTGTTGTGTGCGTAACTTGAGTGACTAAGGAATGAAAATTAAATAACTGGTAATTTTGAGCATATCTCATATCTCTCCTTCAGTTCGAGAAGTTAAAGGAGTGGGAATTTATTTAATTTTTGTTCCTAAAAAAAATGAAAACCAATCATGCGTATACTTGTAATTGAAGATGATGCTGAAGTGGCTGCTTATCTTGTGAAGGGATTAAAAGAAAATGGTTATAATGTCGATGGTGCGACTGATGGCAAGGAAGGACTTTTGATGGCAGCCAGTGAAAATTATGATGTAATGGTTATTGATCGAATGTTGCCTAATGTCGATGGGCTGACTATTATTAAAACTATTCGTGCTACTGGCAAGCAAACGCCAATATTAATCCTCAGTGCTTTAGCCCAAGTCGATGATCGTGTTCAAGGTTTACGTGATGGTGGCGATGATTATTTGACTAAACCCTTTGCTTTTAGCGAATTGTTGGCCCGATTAGAGGCCCTCTTACGTCGTGCGGCCCAAACCACTGAAACTGAAACATATTTTAACATCAGTGATTTGGAAATGGATTTATTAACTCGTGTTGTTAAACGAAATGGACAAGTGGTTGATTTACAACCACGAGAATTTCGTTTACTGGAATATCTGATTCGCCATGCAGGACAAGTCGTAACACGCACGATGCTATTAGAAAATGTTTGGGATTATCATTTTGATCCTCAAACGAATGTGATTGATGTACATATTAGTCGCTTGCGCCGTAAAATTGATAAAGATTTTAGTAAACCCTTGTTGCACACGGTTCGTGGTGCAGGCTATATTCTCCGTGAATAAAAAATGAAGGCGAGGGAACGCTCCTCGCTCTTGGGAGAGGGTTGGGGAGAAGGCAAACATTATATTTCTTGTAACACACAAGCAATCAATAATTGGGTAACTTGCCGCAAAAAAATATAGTCAAGTGTTTCAGGTGTATCGGTAAGCGAATGGTAGTTGGGATTTCTGAATTCAGACGTATCTGTCCACATTAAAGCTGACATTTTGGCTTGCCAAAATGGGGCATGATCACTTCTTTTTAAAACCGGAAAGACATGTTCTAATGCAAAATAGACTTTCAAGCCCATAACGGGAAATTCAGATAAGTAAGTTTTGGCTTTTTTT
>Ga0233403_10000266_pt1 | contig 24454 bp, 23 predicted proteins | sample Na_oxic_1_MG_FD_179866 | JGI IMG/M metagenome (GOLD analysis project Ga0233403, IMG submission 179866) | Seawater microbial communities from Saanich Inlet, British Columbia, Canada - Na_oxic_1_MG | ecosystem: Environmental > Aquatic > Marine > Inlet | place: Canada: British Columbia | collected...
TCAATCGCAGTCCGTTATCTAACGCCTACTTCAAAGATGTGCGGCTAGATAAAAACACCCAAATTCAAGGGAGCATTATTTTGAAGGGCCACATTTTGGGTGATGAAAAAGGGCCAGCGACGTTGAACGCAGTAATCATTAATACTGGTAGCCATGTCGCCAATGTGGTGATTGAGAAAACGGTGATCATCAAGCAAAATGCCACGCTGGAAAATGTGACTTTGCAAGGACTTGAAGTTGAGCAAGTGACGTTAAGTGGTCGGGTCCAAAATACCACTAGCGGTAGTTTCAGAAACGTCAAGTTAGGACCTGATGCTCATATCAGTGGTGGCACTTTCTTAGGCACTATTGCTGGCGATCCAGAATCACCGGCCCTGATTGAGTTTGCGACCATTCTCGCCGGAACGCGCTTATCTCATGTCATTATTGGTAATGATGTGGTTTTGGAAGAGGGAGTGATTTTGGGCGATGGCGTTGAATTTGTTAATCCGCCCATTGATGAAACCGAAACTCAAGAAGAGGAAACGGTTACTGAGGAATCAGTGACAGAAGCCCAATGCGATGATTCGACCAGCTCATCAACCGCGATAAGTCTTGATTCGGATGAAACGGTTGATAGTTCCACTTGTTTCGCGGGCCAATTGGAAATCGACGGGAAAAAACGGCCCAATCGTGCCAAACTGTCCAAAAAAGACGCTAAGAAGTTGAAAGTGTCTCTCACCATCAATCCATTTTCTGGACAAGTGGGTTCTGGAGCGAAAATCCTGATAGTGGGCCTTTATCAAGCGGATAATGGTTCCGGTGCGGCTTATTGCCGTCACGGAAATTCTTGGAATGCTTGGGATGGTGAGGTTAGCAACTTAACCACCGCGGAAAATGTAGAGGCGTTGCCAGAGAGCTTAGATGTGTCAATTTTTGACGGCGATTTAAGTTCGATGCCGGGGAGTTTTACCGTTTATGTTGGTATCCAGTTAGAAAATGGCACCATTCATTATAATAGTGGAGGGCCAGTGCAGTTTGACGTTGAGTAGATAGTCAATGAGGTTCCAACGCTGGAGCGTTGGAACCCGAAAAATGTCGGGTTACGCTTCGCTAACCCGACCTACAGTTCCTACTTTCTCCCACACGACTCGTTCAAAACCCAATGCCACCACGCTTATCAAATGCAATTGCAAGGTGTTTTCATATTTGGTTTTTAAGCGTTTTTCATAGTCAAGCAATTGTGCTTTTGCTTCAATGAATTGTTGCTGAACTTTGGGCAGTGCTTTTATCTCTTCATACCTCATTTCTCTGGCTTTCTCTCCGGTTAAACCGCCTAAACTCACATATTTGAATTCCAGGATAAAGTTAAGCTGAGCGGATTTTCGTCGTTCTGGACGAACAATCATCGTTAAATCCGCATAACGTCGCTCCAATGCCGTTTCAGAATCCATGATGTAAAAAATATCATCAAACAGAACGGTTAAAAAAGCCGTTTTAATCGTCAATTCGTTAGCCCCTAAATAATCCCGATTATCAAAGGCTTTGAAATAACGTTGTTCCATAAAATCACAAAGTGGTTGCAAATCGCCCGTTTTGTAAAACTGTTTCGCCAAGAGTCTTGATTGATTTTGATCCGTTAATTGAGGGAGTAATAATTGTTTCAATTTTTCCACATAAAGCTTTCGGATCACTAAATTAGGAATTTTAAACACCAATTCCCCGTCCTCATTTTCACCAGCTAAGGTTAGAATCCCAAAGTAATAGAGCAATGAAACCATAAATTCCGTATCTTTAATCGCATAAAGCATGTCTTCAACACCAAAACCAGAGGCTAATTGCGTCAGGCTTAAAGGCGGATTTTCATTCAAAGCTTGGACAATGACCGGTTCTCCAGAAGGCAAACTCGAAATATAGGTCAATTTTCCTCTATCCATAGCCAAGTTATCATCTAACAATTGGCTTGGAAATTGACAACGTCTTTGAAAGAGGTTCAAAAAATATAAAGTTAAAGTGGGATTGTAAACCAAATCGGTGGATAAAGAGCTAAAACAATAACCATTGTAAAAGGTTTTCATGAGCGTTAAAGCTTCTTGGGCCTTTTTTAGCGATAATTGACATTCAGCTACTATTTTCTCTAGTGCCGCTTGGATTTCCGATTCTTGAAAACCACATAATTCGTTAAATTCCGGTTCTAAATAGATATGCATGGCTACATTGTAACCACTGCTCATATCCGAAAGAACCACTGGCGCGACACCAGTAACAAAAGTACGTTCCAAACCGCGCCCACCGCCGGCAGACTTAACGGCTTTAAACAAGGTTTTAACAATACCTTCTCCAGATAACAAGGTTTCATAACGACTGGGACTTTCTTTATGATGAGCTATCATCAATTCATTAGCAAAATTGTCGTATTCGTCAATCAACAAATAAAGACGATGATCTGTGGCATCGACTGACATTAATAGAGATTCAAATGAGGAAATCGCATTGTCTAAATCAATTTCAATCGGATAGGGCAACTCATTTTGGTAACGTTTAGAAAATACTTTGATACGGTTATTCACATGGGTATACAATGCTTGTCGGATTTGTTTCACATCACCATTGGCACTGACCAGAGAAAAATCCCAGGTCATCACAAAATACTGATTATGCTTCGGGGTTGGATTTTTACCAATCGCTAAATGCCCAAACAGCCGTTCAAATTCGTCTGCTTTTGCTAGGTCGTAATAATTTTCCAGCATGGATAACAGAAGACTTTTTCCGAAACGACGTGGACGCAGAAAAATCAGTTCGCGTCCAAAATCTTCAATCACTCGAATATGACTGGTGCGATCCACATAAAAATAATTTTCGGTGATCAAGTCATAAAAATTGCGTAAACCATAAGGAAACTTAAGCATGTCTTTCTCCAATGAATTTGAAATAATGAAACTTATAGCATTAATGAGAAATTACTTTTGCTCAAAAATAATCCGCTCCTCAACAAATAGCATTTCTTATTTGTGTCGTTTTAGATAACCAAGGGCCCATTCGTTGATTTAGACCGTCGTTGTACTCATGAGTGGATTTTCAAATTCGTGGTACAGTACTGCCCAAAAATTATAACCGATTTATTTGGCAAAAAAATGCTTTCAACTTGTTAATTTATTATATTTTATTTATAACCCAACTTTCATTTTCATTTTCATTTCACGAAGACAAAACTTCTTGAATAAAAATATAAGTAGTGAAGCACAAATAAACAGATATTTTAAATTCAGTACTTAATAATCGGGAGCTTAATTCGTTTATTTCGTCAATTCGTTGTACTCAATTAACGACCGTGAAAATGGGAATGCGCCCAGCAATTACCGATTGAGTAAAATACATGTAATATTATTCAATTAGTTGATAATTAAAATATTAATTCAAAAATACTATGATGACATTAACTAGAAATTTTACTATTTCAGCCAGACAGTTTAATTATCAGGATGTTAATAACGCACTTAATTTTTGGTATTTTTATATTAAAAGATTTTACCAGGCTGATAAAATTGAGTCGTTTTTTAATTCGGTTAAACAAAGTAGCCGATTATACGGTGGAAGACCTTGTGGAAAGGAACTGAGTTTCTCTTATAAGCATGTAGAATTTTTAAACGCCAAAGGCATTGGTGTCATGTTGACTTTGTCTAATCATTACTTTAAAGAAGAAGCTTATACAACGACCATTCCTATTTTGGAACGCTTAGAAAATAACTTAAACAGCGTCACGACTGTCAATGATGATCTGGCATTGCGAATCAAGCAAGACTTCCCTTTGTTTAAACGCAAAGCGAGTGTCATCAAGTTGATTAATACGTTAGATGGTGTTCACAAAGCACTAGAATTATATGATTCTGTCGTGTTTCATCCCAATTTGAACGATAACGCTGATTTTTTACAATCCATTGATTGTAAAGATAAAATCGTATTATTTGCTAATTCGAGATGTCTGTATAAATGCAGTAATCCAATCTGTTATAAATATATTTCCAAGCAAATGATCACAGAAGGAAAATGGGATAAATCGGTTTGTAATCATAAGGGAAACCCAGAGGTTAAGCAGAACTATACGATTTTTAATGTAGAGGAAGAAAAATTTAATGGCTACACCTCATTTAAGTTAATCCCGGTGCCTAATGAACATTTACAAATGGATTATCAACGTCACTCAGTCACTTCCCTCAAAAGAGCCGATGGTACAACCATGATTTGTTAAAATATGATTATTTCGAATAAACATCAATTTGTATTTGTCGCCATTCCCAAAACAGCAACTCATGCTATACGCTTTGCCTTAAGAAAGCATTTAGATGAAAAAATGGACTGGGAGCAGGCCACCTTATTCGTTAATAACAAGAAATTACCGTTTGAAAGTTTGGCCAAATTGGGGACGGGGCATATAACCTGTCTTGAAATTCATCCTTTTTTGGGAGAAGAAACTTGGCGTAAATATTTTAAGTTTACTATTGTTAGAAATCCTTACGACCGGTTTATTTCGTTTTGTTTTTTTATGAATCGAGAAGATATCACCTTCAAAAAAAATGCACGTGAACGGATGAAAAGAATCCTTAAAAACAAAAAAGTACACCGAAATTTATGGTTTATACCTCAACACCATTTTATCACTGATAATAACGGTGAATTGATGGTTGACTTCGTAGGTAAGTATGAAAATCTAGTCAATGCCCATCAACACATTTGCAACAAAATGGGTATCCCCAGTGAACAGTTACCTAGAATCAACCGTTCAATCCATAATAACTACACAGAATATTATGATGATGAACTCAGACAAGCGGTTTTTGAATTTTATCATCAAGATTTTGAATTGCTTGGTTATGAGGAGGATATTTTTTAAAAATGGTGGGCAACAAAAGGCATTACCCACCCTACATTTAGTATTATAGTGTTTTCGAGTTTATTGTGTGACGGAGTTTAAAATTAATATATTAATTATCAAATAGTTGAAGGATATTAACTCAAAAACTCTGTAACACAATAAACTCGAAAACCCTATAATTACGTCCACCTTCCATTTCTAGTAAATGCCTCATGCCTTTCCGGATAAAACGTTTTGTAATACCAAGCATATTGCTTATAGATATCTGTTTTGATGATATCAGACACAGTGTGTTTAGTGGGCGGATTAATAGTTGGATAGGTATTATGCCGATATTTAAAACGATAGTGACTATCAGTTTCATGCGGTTTGACTTCCAAATCATTCGGATCAAAAGCAAAGCTAGGAATATTAAGCCACTGATAAATTGACTTCATCACCTCAACCGGTTTTTTGGTTAAAGCATCAAACTCAATATAACAAATTCTATCTTTAATATTCTCATCCAAAATATATTGTAGATTTTGAATCCCTCTTAAAGGACCACCAATAACACCATCTTCTTTAAAAAGAGATTCCAACCTCGAATAATGCAGATTAGGAGAGGTACGATCAGGAAACCGGAGTAACTGCGTTTTTTGATGTTGAGTTTCAATCGAACCAAAAATATCAACCAAATCTCGCAAACAAACCAGCATTTTAAAATTAGGATCAATCAGGTTAAGTGTTTCAATCATGGTGACCCAATGCCGATTTTTATCAACAACAAACATTTGATCCGTTTCGTCAAACCAACCATTCAAATAACCCCGGTAAGCATTCAGCATCCGGTTATAGACTAAATCAAAATCGACATCTAATTGTGATAACATAAACGGACTTTCAGTGGCAAAGTCTCGTATTTTCTCAAGCAATAGACTTAATGGCGAACTATGACCAATGCTATAAATATCCGGATGATGTCCTAACAGTTGACAGAGTAATGTTGAGCCAGAACGGGGTAATCCACTCACATAAATGATTTGTTTGTTTAAGGTCATAAATTATTTTTCTATACTAAACAAAGTTATGCCAAAGTGATTTGGAGTCCAATGCTTCAGCTTTGGACCGGTTTCCAATTTTTATGATACCAAATATATCCATTTAAAAGTAAAACTTATCAATGAAAAAACCCTATTCACGACGAACTTTTCTTAAAACCACCGGGGGGTAGCGTATTTGCGGCGATGCTTCCTCAATTGTTAACCGGTTGTTCAAAAGTCACGAAACCCAATATCCTATTTATTATGTTGGATGATTTGGGGAAAGAGTGGATTAGCTGTTATGGTGCTGAAAATATTAAAACGCCTAATATAGACGCATTGGCTAAAACCGGTATGAAATTTAATAACGCATACTCAATGCCTCAATGCACGCCTTCACGAGTTTCTTTATTAACCGGTCAATATCCTTGGCGAACCGGTTGGATAAATTTATGGGATGTACCAAGCAATGGTATTGCTTATTTCGACTGGAAGCAGCGAGAAAATATGACTTTTGCTCGTATTATGAAAAACGCAGGTTATGTAACGGCGGCGGCTGGAAAATGGCATGTTAATGATTTTCGGGTTGAACCGCAAGCCATGCAAAAACACGGATTTGACGATTGGTGTATGTGGACCGGAGTAGAGTCGAATAATCAACCGAGCCGTAGACGTTATCACCACCCTTACCTAAATACACCCCAGGGGAGCAAAACTTACTCAAATCAGTTTGGCCCTAATATTTTTACGAATTTTCTGATTAACTTCATGGATAAACATCGTGATAAACCCATGATGTTGTATTATCCAATGATTTTGCCGCATACGCCTCTGATTCATATCCCCGGTAAACCCAAAACCAACAATATGTTACAAAGACATATTAACATGGTTCAATATATTGATAATTTAGTTGGTCAATTAATCTCAGCATTAGATAGGTTTGCCTTGCGTAACAATACGATAGTATTTTTTACCACTGATAATGGGACAACACCAAAAATAACCGGGACTATCAACGGGCAAAAAATCCCAGGCGGCAAAAAGGTTAAACTAGAAAGTGGCGTTTGTGAACCCTTTATTGCAAATTGTCCCGGTCTGATTCCAGTGATGGAAACCGATGCCTTAACTGATTTTACTGATATGTTGCCAACCTTCGCAGAATTAGGTGGCGCAATAATACCCCCAGATATCAAATTGGATGGTCAATCCATAGCTCCATTATTGCTTGGCAAAACTCAAAACTCTGTGCGTGAATGGATAATGGCGATGGGACATGGGCCGGCTAGAGTTGATAATCTGGGGGTTCGTGGTCAATTTGATTTTGCTTCGCGGGTTATTCGTGATAAGCGTTATAAAGTCTGGATTGCTAGAAATCGGACCATCATTCGTTTACATGATTTAAAGCATGATCCTTTTGAACGGGAAAATTTGCTCAACAGTAATCAGTTTGAACATATTCAAGCCAGGAAAAAATTTCAGGCTATTTTAGAGACAATGCCAAAAAAAGATGCCAGGCCCAAATATGTGCCCAGAAACAGTTATGGTTAATCGTCATTGAAAAAACCTACAATTCCTCCAACCACTTATACGACTTACTGTCATAAGTTGCGCTTTTATCGAATTAATTGGGGTCAGAGTAAAATTAATTGCCTCGAAACACACAATAGCATTTTCCAATCAAACCAATTTTGTGGCTGAATGCGCTTATGTAAACCATGCATATTAATTTTACTCTGACCCCAATTATTGTGAAAATGCTATATTTGGCTATGAAAACTGCACTGATTTCAGACATTCATGGACATTGGACCGGACTTGAAATTATTTTACAAGACATTACATGACGAAATATTGATAGAATTATCTGTCTAGGTGATCTTGTTGATGGAGGTGACCATAATGATAAAGTGGTAGAATTTATCCGAACTAATCATATTGCAACAGTGCGTGGTAATCACGATGAAATAAACGATTGTCACCTTAAACGAGACAATCAGAGTTGGCTAGACCATTTACCTGAAGTGCTTATTGAAGAAGACATTCTCTTTACTCATATTTCTCCTAGAATAGCAAAAAGGGAGATTACTAATAACATTGAAGCTTGGAATGTATTTGATGACACTGATTACCGCTTATATTTTATAGGACATATTCACTTTCCAGCTATGTTCGGTGCTCAATATGATTTATTTGGAGAAGCTTGTCCCTATCAAGTAGATTTTGATGAATATTATTTGGATAAAACTGACCGTTACATTATTTCTTTTGGTGCTATTGGTTACCCGCGTAGCGGTGGAAAATTTTTACGCTATGGTGTTTTTGATTCGATTACAAATAAAGTTGAGTTTATCAAGTTGGAAGGCCCACTTTTACCTTATGGATTAAATTTCGATTACAAATAAAGTTGAGTTTATTAAGTTGGAAGGCCCAATACAATAATTGGGGTCAGAGTAAAATTAATTGCCTGGAAACACACAATAGTATTTTCCAATCAAACCAATTTTGTGGCTGAATGCGCTTATGTAAACCACGCGTATTAATTTTACTCTGACCCTAATTATACAATTATAACGCTCGCTCCAATTGGCTATTTAATGACATATTGGAAGTGATAAAAGTCTCGTTCCTAAGTGACTTTTAGCACGGGTTTTACCGGACGAGGTTTCAAAATAACCACTCGCCGCCCAAATTGACCTTGTTTCCGTCTCATAATCTTGACAAATGGCATGAAAGTCATAGTTGAATTGCTTTGCATATTCATCCCGATATTTTTGAATTTCTTCTACAATAGGGTCTTTCCACATAATTTATACCTCCTTTAATTGCTGTGGAGTACTTATGATTGGGAATTAATTGGGGTCAGAGTAAAATTAATTGCCTGGAAACACACAATAGCATTTTCCAATCAAACCAATTTTGTGGCTGAATGCGCTTATGTAAACCACGCATATTAATTTTACTCTGATCCCATTTTTCCTTAATACTCTACAACTTTGATTTCAATCGCTTGTGTGCCATTAAATACAATCAAGCCATTTTCTAGCCGGTAACCAAAAAAGACTAAAAATTGTCCGGGGGGTAATAAACCTTGATAGATGTCTACCGGTTGAAAATTGGATAAGTCCACATTCTCGTAAGCGACTAAAGTCGCTAAATTTTCGGACCATCTTTGGACTTGCCCTTGACTATCCAGCATAAAAAAGGCGGCAATATTCTCAGAATCTGATGGAATCCAGCCGGCGACAATTAAGATATCGGCTGATAAACCGATATGATTCAGTTCTATTTCAATTTCAGCAACAATATCAACGATTTGAATGGAAGATACGGTGAGCGTTGTGTCATAATCCGTATCGGGTTTGGAAACGCCACCTCGAAACATCGAAGGTGTTGGACACAATAATTCATAACACGGTTCAATCGAAGCAGATTTCACGGTGGTTGTCGTAATCGCTACTCCATTTCCCAATTCTGGTAACAGACGACGATTGTTCATCGCTGTGCCTTGTCCTAGGCTAGGTAGAGCAATTCCTATCTCATCGGTGCGCTTATCATTCAGGGATGCAGTCGAAACGAAGTCATCATCAGAACTTGAGGTAGGACTATCATTGTCAAACAGGACTAATACGGCTTCGGCTGGTGTACCCAATATCGCATCACCGGTCACGTTCACTAGCACAACATGAATTGTTTCATAATCTTCAGCTTCTTCATCGTCAATCAGATCGAGGATAATGGATTTGGGTTCGGTATCAAAAGCGGCCCAAGTCAATAGTCCTCGTTCACTGAAGTAATCATCATTGGCCCGTGCCGTGCTATCACTGGTGATAAAATATTGCACTGATATTTCATTTGAACTCTCACCGATGCGAATCACATCTAAGGTGGCAGGGCCTTGTTCTTCTTGGACGCTGTAAATATTGGTTAAAAATTGCACTTGACTTTTGTCTTGACGAGAAGTCTGTTCATCATTCTGTTCTGTTTCCAAAGCGAAAGCTTTGGACTCCAACCCCTCCAAAGCTTCAGCTTTGGACTCCAAGTCTCCCAACCAGTTGGGGTGTGCAAAGTTAGGGTAAAGCTTTCCTCGGTTTCCACAGTTTGGTCGTTGATGAGAGTCAGGGGAATCCGCTTCGAGAGCGTTTCTTGATCTGTCCAAGTCAACATACAGGTTTCTTCTGCTGTGCAACTGATATAGTCTGTTTCTAACGTGGCACTGCCGGTTTCGGTTTGATAAGCCACCGAAATGTCACCATCGCTACCTCCAACCCGATTCACCAGTAAATCTATAACGCCTTGATTTTATTCAATGCTAAGCGTAGCAACCGCGAATTCAATTTGACCAGGTTGAGCTTTGCGTAACCCAACAAAACTCTAATTCAACAATATTAAAGCTTATGCAATAATGAAGAGATGTCGGGTTACACTTCGCTAACCCGACCTACATGGCTACATTTGCTAATATTTTTTGGCAGCTTCTATGATTTTTTGAGCATTATCGCCAGTGATCTGCCAACTTAAACATCGAGTATTTCCGCCTAGGAAACAGACATTTTGGACATCAACTGTGACAACGGTTTTATTGGTGAGTGTTTGAATCTTTTGTACTGTCGCATTATCTTTGGCAGTGTCTCCAAAAATAGGCACGTAAATGTAATTGTAGGTGACCACAGAATTAACATAAATTCCACAGGCTGACGCATAATCTCCATACTGTTCACCATATCCTACCCCTTCAACTTCGTGGATTTTAACGGTCGGTAATCGTTTCTGTAAGGCTGTTAATACCTCCTGTTTAAAATCAGGGTCTTCATTGTAATCATTCATGAGAATGGTGTTGTCATCGGTAAACATGACCATGCCATCTGAATGACCAAGATATTCTTCGTCCATTGGAATGATGGCGACTTCAGTGGCACCAAGTTCGGATTTTAATTTTGAAATGATTTGAGAACGTGAAAGGCTTGGATTACGTTCCAAAACCTTGTCGGTGAGTATAATCCGACCTTTGTTATTATCGACTATATTGCCACCATCTAGTTTAAGAGAACTACTTTTAAACTGGAGTTCATTTTCGTTGGCAAAATCAAGGAAGCTTTGCTCTATTGAACGCTCTTGTGGACGGTCATAAGCAAATTTGACCATTTTGGAAGGATGTACTGTGGAAAAATCCCGCATCCAAATATCTTCCACTTCCGCTTCCAGAAGCACATCCGCTGGGAGTTTATTTTTGAAGTAGGGCAAAGTGTCTTTATCCGCCAAAACAACGACATTATCTTTACCCATAATCGCTTTTGCATACTGAATATCAAACGCGATGATTTTCTCAAAAGACTCTTGATAATACTTGTCATGAATGGAAGGGGCAGAAATGACTATCAACATCCGGTCTGGTTTGTGTTCATTGGAAGGAGGAATATTCTGGTCTGGCAACTCTTTCTGATCAGTTAACATAAAATACTCAATATTAGAATATCCACTTTCTCCCTCTGAATGATAGGCGGTAACAGCCACGTAAAACGCAGAATTAGCTGGTAATGTGGCTGACATTTTAAGTTGAGGACCCATATCAAAATTTCCTATGGGTTGTGCGTGCGGATAAGGCGCGTAATACAACTTATATCCTGAAGCGGTAACAATGTTATTCCATAGAGCAGAAACAGTGAAATCGGCTACTGAAAGCTTGAGAGTAGGGGCTTCTGGAGAACTGGCATAAACCACATTTGCGACTAATAATACCAAAAAAACAATATTAAGATTTTTCATAATTAAGATTTTTCATAATGAGCCTCTTTTTCATATTATTATACAGCAATTCCCGCTCTAAATTTTGGTCATTTAGCTATTCTGTCATTTTTTTGAAAAATCGCACGAAAACCCAAAATGAAATCCCTGGTATTCAGTGGGTTAAAAATATGAGCGGGAATTGCTGATTATTATAGCGTTTTCGAGTTTATTGTGTTACCGAATTATAGAGTTTAATATTTTAATTATCAATGATTTAAATGGTAGCCATTTTAGCAATAAATTGATCAAAATAAAGCTCTTTTTCATCACGCCACCCCGGCTCTATACTCCTGAGCATGTTTTTCACATAACCATAAAACATGTCCTTGTTCGGTAACAATGCGTTCCAATCCTCCCCAATCGTGCTTTGGGTCTAATTCGTCCAATAGAATACACAAGTTACGAAGCATTGTTCCTTCCACTCTATTTTCAAGCTGTGAGTATTTTTGGACTAATTGGTTCATAAACGCTAAATCATCTTGAAATCGCTGTCTTTTTTCAATTGTTCCAAGGGACCCAGACTTCACCATATTAAAAATGACTATTAATTTTGAGACATGAGAAACGATAAAATGAGATAATTCATCAAATTCGTGGATATGATAACAGCCTCCTTCTTGCGTTTCATGTAAATCCTCATGTTGACAATGCAATTGCAAAATGATTTTTCGTGCGGCAAAAGGTCGCCACCATTGAATTTTTCCCGTCCTTAACGTAAAAATATAAGGACATTGGAAATCCTGTTGATTAGCACTCAACGTTTTAATCAAATTTCTTTGCATTAAGCTAATGGTATTTTCGATATTTTGATTAATTTGATTGACTAATTCATCTTGAGTTCGCCAATCAAGTCCGAGTAATAGTTTTGGAACTGAAACCAGTTCAAAGGTTTCTTGACATTGAATTTCAGAAACTTTTTGATTTAAAGCGGCTTCGATGCGATCATAATTAAATTCGTAAGGACAACTTGGTTTTTCTGGATGCCCCAAACAAGGAATTTTGCGTTTAATTTGTAAGCCGGGAAAACGGTTTAAAGTTAATTCTAAACCATCGCGTAGCACAGCAAAAAAGCTGTGTGGAAAGGGTCCACGCACAGCTAACTCAATTCTCCGTTCTTCTGGAAACGCTCGAATCAGTCCTAAATGCTGACGTGCTGCATTATCCGCAAACAAAGCCCCATAACGCCAATGGATATTGGTCGTAAAACGATGGCTTCGGGCAATAAACCAAGTTGGTATGCCAGAGGGTAAACTGTTCATATTGGTCAATTCATAAGTCATCCGAATTTCTTTCGCATTTTGCCTTGCTTCCCAAGGAGTTTGATAGTCGGGCGGATCGTGGGGCAAACATTCTACGATAAAACTGGTATGCCTATCTTCCAAAGCACGATAAGACAAATCAAACTGTTCCATCAAATTTGAAAAATGCTCTCGCATTTCATGTTCCAAATCAGGCCAAAGTGTATCTCTATATGTATCTGTTAAAACACCTTGGTTATCAATCACTGGTTGGCTAGTTAGGACACGGCTAATGTGTTCTGTCACCCATTGCGGCTTGAGAATGACAACATTTTTGAGGTCTTCATTGTCGTAAAAATAGAGTAACTCTCCTAATTCATGTAACCAGTTTGATAGGGTGATACATTCTCCTTCTATTAAACCGTGTGCCGTCATTAAACTTTGTAGTTGATTGGGAGTCATGGACTTTTCGGTTTTATCACGAATTGCATTAGCCGCTTTTAACCAATGAGTTGGCCAATATTCCCCCATCATCGGTAATAAGGCAGCAGCTACGGCGATAGCTTGACGTATTTCGTCAACACCAGTTCCTGTTAAATTGTTGACTTTGTAACATTTATCACCAATTAGTTGCGGGTATTTATTTTGTAATTCGGCAAAAGGTAAGACAGCATCATATCCTTTATCAATATGTGTAGCAACCAATAGTACGGGAGAGTCTTTTGCATTCGCTTTAATGATATTGAGCCAATAAGACAATTTGCCTTGTTCATACCCTAATCTGGCATTCCACACCAAAATAAACAAAGAACGATTCGTCAAAAAAAATTGATGGGTGGCATGATAAATCGTTTGTCCGCCAAAATCCCATGTTTTTAACTGCATCATTACATCTTCAGAAGGATGCTTAATTTCCCGAGTATCTACAGAGGGATGCCTGATTTTCAAAGTATCAACTGCAATACCATAAGTAGATTCTTCTTGATTATCAAAAGTTTCACCACGTAATTGATGAAGCAATGAAGTTTTACCCACGCCCCCTTCTCCGACAAACAATAACTTAGCAGCCCATTGTTGTTGCATTTCTTTTGGACGCAGATAACTAAGGATTGCGGGCGTACCTTGGGCAATAATTTCCGGCGGTGGAAAGAGCAACGGATTGTTGTAACAAGAAAGTACCTTAATCTTTCGTAGATTTATGATTTCTTTAGGGAGTGCTGTTATTTGATTGCTATCGAGAGAAAGGACTTTTAATTGGGATAATAGTGTAATTTCTAGCGGTAACTGGTCAAATTGATTATTGGCAAGATAGAGCCATTCCAGATTAACAAGTTGTGCTATTTCCAAGGGCAATGTTGTCAATTGATTATCGGTGAGAGATAATACACGAAGATGCGTTAATTGAGCGATTTCCGGTGGTAATGTTGTTATTTGATTATTGTCCAGATACAGTTCTTCTAAATCCGTTAGCTGAAAAATGTCAGTTGGAATCGTAATTAACTGTTGCTCGCAAAGATCAAGTTTTCCCTTGACTGGCTTGCACATAAGGTTATCCATCATTTATCCTTGAAATTGAATCCCATCTTGCTCACTGAGCCGATAATACAAGGCTCTTGTTTCTAAAGAGGGTTTGAACGCTGTTGGGAAATTGATAAATTTAAGTGGCGCATTTTTTTGTAATGCGAACTCCTGGACATCGGCTTCCAAAATGCTGAAACCAATGGAAGCAATTTTAGTGGTATTTTGAAAATCCACCATGATGACGGCTTCTCCATAATTATCATGATAGTTTTTCAAAGCAAGTTCACAGAGACGTAATAATTCGTCGATAGTCGCCGGAAATTGAATGGTTGCGACGGAAAGTGAACCCTTCAATTGTACCTGAGTTCCATCGTCGGATAGTTTGATTTCTAATGTTTCCCTCATGCTGTTTGCTCCGCTTTAATTTTCATGCGTACTAAAGTACCTTCTTGATTCGATGGAAATTCTACTTCATCAACTAATTTATAAACCATAAAAATGCCAAAGCCTCGTCGATTGGCTTGGGTTGGCGGAAATTCTTTGGGTATTTGAGGCACAAAACCGGTGCCGGTATCAGAAATTTCTATGACGAGCGCGTCATCTTGTTCAAATAAATCAATGGACACCAGGTTTTGGGGATTATTGTGACTCCCATGTTCAATCGCGTTTAAGCAAATTTCCATGACGGCAAGCCTTGCCTTATCCGCTTTTTCCGGTGAGGTGCCCATTTTAGTAGCCCAAACTTGGGCAACAGCGGCTGGCATATCTTCATAGCCAAAAACTGCTGGAATAGTAAGATGGACTTTTTCAGTGAAATTATTCATAACGATTAACAAATTTCTAATTTAGCTAAATCAATACATGCGCCCACTCGATGCAAAAAGTTTATGCCCACAATGCCATCTATTAAAAAACCATAATCCATCGTGCCAATTTCAATGTCAAAGTCTTTGAGTTCAAATTTTCCCAAAGATATACAATCAACACGTTTCGAGAAAACAAACTCACTACCTCCAACCCCTCTAATTTCACGCACGACATCATCGGATTCTAGTTGTAAGCCAATATCTAAAAGGACATCCGCCGAAAAAACCGTGCCGGCTGAACCTGTATCAAGTACAACATTGTCAAGTGTTTTATGTTGATTATGATGGATTAAAGATACCTGAACGTAGGGTAAACCTTTTTGCATTCTAATTTTCATTGTGCCTCCCGAATGCCTAACCAGTGACGCTCATGGATATCTAATTGTTCACGATCTGTATGAAAAACAAAAAACTCTCGTGCTGGTATTTCATGGTGCAATTTAGCATAGGCTTTCATGGCAACAACAGAGTCTGGAAAAGTATTGATAACCGAAAGTTGTTTCACAATGCGTTTACCTGGTTCAGAATAGGCTTCCATCGCTTCAACTAATAGCCATTTATGAGGAAAATGGCGACGAATTTCTTCCCATGTCATTTTTAAGCCTCCTATTTATGAAGAATAATTAATCGGTTTTGGTTGGCAATATTCATAATCGCTTAGTACAACGAATTGACGAAATAAACGAATAAAAATCAACGGATGCATCTAATCTCAATACCAACATTCGCTTTTAGCCAAATTTTATCAGCGGTAAGGACAGAAGCCCCGCGTATTCGTGCTGTTGCAAGGCAAGCCCTATCTCCGAGAGAAAGCCCAAGTGTTCGAGTTGAAGTCCGCAACTTTCCAGCTTCATAAGCCATTTTTTCGTCATAAGACACGATAGTCAAATTCAAGGCGGCTAAGGTGTCTTGAATATCAGTTTCCGACATTCCGCGCTCAATTAATTTGGTGACAACCTCCGTAAAATTAACGGTACTAATTGCAACCTGTTTTTCTTTGGCCACGATATCGCTCCCAGATTCTTGATAGATGAGGGCTAAAAGTGCTGAGGAATCCAGAATAACTTCACTTATCACTTCACTCATAAATGGCCTCCCGTCGTCGTTCGGCAATAAGTTCATCAACAACACTACCTTTACTATCGGACGGCGCATAACGTTTTACAATTTCTTGAACAATTTTCACTGGATCGTGCGGTGAAACAAGGACCAGTTTGTTGCCTTTCAACTGTACGGTGATTTTATCACCCGGCAAAAGTCCCAAAATTTGGCGATATTCATCCGGAAGCGTCAGACTGCCATTTTTATCAATTGTTACGGTTTGTTCCATGATGTTCTCCTTTTGATAATTTTCGTGGTGGTATCCATTGTTGTATCTCCACTGTTTTCAAATGATATCAAGTTAATACTTGTTCAATTTGGCAAGCATTTCCACTGTCGATGCCCATTCCACAAAATCCATTTCATCATCCTCAAAATAAATTACCCTCGCTGAAGGTACTGATAATTCCTATTTTTAATACAGTCAAGCAGTTCATACAACTTATTAAGACGGTAAGCATTTTCTTGATAGGCTTTGGTGGTTGGCTTCTTTTTGAGTTTATCCAGCATCAACTGACATTCACCGAGAATCGCTTGACTAAAAAACGTGATGAATTTTTTGCGATTACCATTATCGCCTTTTATTTGGACGACATTTAACATTTCTTCTTCGTCATCTACTGTGATTTTTCTATCTCTTGATTGGCCAATTTTAGAAAAATCCGATTTTGCTAACCAATAGTAGAATGCTTCTGACAATTCTACCGTGCAAGGCGGTTGTCCATTAGCCGCATAAAATGTAAGGTCTAGCATGTGTTTTTCTCCTCGGTTTCAAGTGCCATAAATTCTGTTTTAGGAATTTTCTCAGCATACACTATTCCGGCTTCATCAAATAACTGTTTTGCTTTTGGAGATATAGTACCCGCAGTAACTACGCCAATAACGCATCCTTTAGCAATAATTTTTTTAGCTTCACCCGGAAATATATTCTTTTTAGCTTTGATTTCAATATATAGCATTAGGATTTACTTAGGGTTATATTGTTTTTGAATGGTACGAATCAATTCTTTTACTTGTGATTCATCTGCTTGATTTATAATTACAATATCACCGTGAGAATCATTTCCAGTTGTTCTTTCGCATTGGATGTTTTGCTCGGCGCACTTTTTGATAAACCACCCAATCAAATTTCGATGCACAATAAGTTTATATATCATCCTATCTTCATCAGTTAAATCTCTTTCTAACATTGGCATTATTTCCTGCGTTCAGTACAACGATTAACTCACCCATTCCGCCTAATCACCAACAACGTCTCATCATCTTCAATCGGTTTTGGTTGGCAATATTCATAATCGCTTAGTACAACGAATTGACGAAATAATCGAATTTAAACCAAAGAGCTAATCCGTTCAATCCCCTAAATCCGCTGTACTAAAGGTTTTTCCGCCTAATTATCAACAACGTTTCATCATCTTCAAGCGGCTCCGGTTGGCAAAATTCATAAACGGCTTCAAAGAGGGTGTTAATGAGGGTGTTCATATCTTCATGATGGTGTTGCAAGAGCAGTTGTTGGAATTTGTCTTGCCCAAATTGGTCGCCGTTTTGGTTGGCGTTTTCAAACAAGCCATCGGTATAGACGATTAAGGTTTCACCGGCTTTTAGTTTAACGCGAGTGTAACGTTTGACGGGAAGACTGCGCCAGTTACCCAGCGAACCAAAGTTTTCATCTGGGAGTGGCGCGATATTATGCCATTGATTATTCTGAATAAGTCCAAGATGTAAGCCGGCTCTGCTTAAAGTGATTTCGTTGTCTTTTAATTGTAAGTAGCACAGTTCACAACCTTCGTATTTGGGGAAGGGGTGAAAGGTTTTTTTGAAGTTCTGTTCAAACGCTCGCATGGTGGTGAGGACATCTTGGCTTAAATCGGTTTCGGTCCAAAAGTTGTGGGTTTTGCTGAGATTGAGGGCGGTTTCGACTCCATGCCCTGTTAAATCGCCGACGAGCAATCCAAAATCGCTGATGACAACACCCACTTGGTTATCAGCGTTGGCGGTGGGTAGTTGGAATAAATCGTAAAAATCACCGCCCATTTGCCCAGAATATTTTAAGCCAATGCCAATTTCGTAATCTTGCCATTGGTAAATTAATAGTTTATCAATACTTGGGTTTGCAGGTGTTTCTCCTTTTAGCCAGTCTAAGAGTTGTTGACGGGCGAAGTCGATGGGTGAGATAGCAGTGTGGTGGTGGTTCTCAAGGATTGGATCGGTAAAGTCGAAGCCTGTGACATTTTGTAATGAATTTTGGGCAATAGGAACATTGCCTATTGATTCTGTTTGGCGTTGTTCTTGTCTGAGGGTTTGGCGAAGTATGGCTATTTCGTCTAAAACTTCTTGTGAAGTTCCGAATACTTTTGCTATTCTTCTTTCATCATTAGTCATTTCTCTTAGTATTTCAATTTTTTTAGTTAAAGGAGAAGGAGAAGTTAAGACAAATTGCAAAATAAAGATACGAGCTTTAGGTAGGGATTCAGCAGTAAAATATTGAAAAATAATATCAGTATTTTCTTGATATAAATGGTTATATTTTTTTATCAGCCATTTTTCTGGAATTAAATTGATGAAAATCGTTTTAAAAAAATCTTTAAATAAATAGAATAAAATAACACCAATTATCAAAGAATATTTTAATACTACGAATAATTCTAAAATAAAGACAGATTCTTCTCTGGAAGATTGTTCCATAGTAATAAAATCTACTTTAAATTGCTCATATAAATAGATGAATATAAATAAAATTATGAGTAAAAGAAAAACAATTAAACCCTTTTCTATTTCCTTTCTTATTTCATTACTATTCAAAAAAATTGTAATACTTAGAAAAAAAATCATGTAAAACCAAAGAAAGTGGTATATTGTAAAAACTTGTTCATTATTTAAATATAAACGTAATAATCCAGAAATCAAAATCCAATAACTTAATAAAACGATTATGATTGTTCCAACATTAAACTTAATAAAGTTTAATATTTTATTTAGTAAAATTAAACTATTTTTTGGAGAATTAAAAATGACGAAATGAGACAGAATAAAAAATTGACAAGGTTTTATAACATAATCCAGAAAAATAAATAATATTAATAACATTCCAAAATATATATAAAAATTAATGAATAATGATAAAAGAAGATATTTGAAAGAACCATTTGAAAAAAAGATTTTTAAATCTCCAATTGATACCTGTAAGGCTTCTGAGACTAAATACACTGTTAAAATAGATAGTAGAGCTGAAGTCAATAATGATAGGAAATTTTGAAAAAAATTCTTTATGAATATAAACAATAAAATACAAGAACTAAAATGTAATAGATAAAATTTTTCCGGATCACCCCATATAATAGAGAAATAAATTAAAATAATGTAAGGAAGCAAACTATAAATTAATAACAAGATAATAAGAAATCCATAGCGTAAGAGTAACCCATTTTCATAAGCTATTTTTATAATTCTGGAAATACTCGGAAGGAATGTGTCTTTGTAAGCTTTAACAAAAGCAAACATAATAAATCCAATTGCTACATCTTTGTCTGAAATACCTTTATTTTTCATAATCAATACCGTGCTATTAATTCCATTGTTTCATTTTGTACCCAAGGACTTTCATGCATAATTAAATGTTCTATAAAAGGAAGAATAGATTGCCCTTTTGTGTATCCCAACGCCTCTATCATTTTAATTACAACTAAACGATTATGTTTCTGCTCAATATAATACGCTATATCTTCCATTAACCATTCAACTAGCGATTCGTCCAAAGTGGCGAGCGAGTTACCTTGACACCGCGTTGCTAAAATCAAAATATCCGCAAAATCCTCAAGTTCTGTCTCTTTAAGTGAATCATTAGCATTTGCTTTAGGTATACGCTCAAATATTGCTCCTATAATAAAACGCTTCATAAGTTTAGGTATAAAGGGAAATCTTTCTGTTAAACGCTTCACAATATCCTCTTGCTGACTCTCATCTTGTAGATTTTCAACATCATCAGGCAAAGGTACAGAATCAAGCAAATCTTCCATCAATTCATTCGGATCATCACTAATACCAAACAACAACACTAGCACTTCCTGCCACCAAATATTGTCATACAATTGTTCCCAATTTAACACCGGCTTAAATTCTTTGATATAAAAAGCAGCAAAATATTCTTGAAAACGGTGGTGTTGGAAACGTAAACGATCTTGCTTATCTCGAAATATCAAACGGCTGCCTATCGCCACCTTTAATACTGCCTCAATTTTCTGGTGATTAAAACCCGCTTGCGCCGCTTGACTTGACGTGGTTAGGTAAGTCATTAGCGCATCGTAATCCACCACAATACTTTTAAAATGCGCCGTCATTACAAAGCCAACGTGTGCCAGTAGGGTTTCAACCGTTTCATTATCAAAAATCCCCCCTAGCCTCCCTTTGTCAAAGTGGGGAACAGTTTGGTTGTATTCACGCAACAAAAATCGGCTGAATTCTTGAAACAATACCGTTTGGTTTTCGGGCAATTTTTGATTTTCCTGCCAATAAGTCGCTATCAATTTCAAGAAAAACGGATTTTCTGCCAATTCCCGATAGCCTAATTTACGATCAATCAATTTTTTGTACAACACTTTCCAATCGGGCAAGCCCATATTCTTCAGAAATTGCTTAATCTGTCCCCGCGAAAATACATCAATAATCACCTTACGGCTTTCAAATCTCTCGCGGTAATCCAATTTACGACAGGCAAAAATAAATTTATTGTTGCTTGAATACTTATCAGCAAACCGCTTGAGAACTTCAAAACGCGCCCCGTAATCGGCTCGCGGCATTTCATCCATGCTGTCAAACAAAAACACCACTTGCCCCGCCGCTAATAATTTATCCAATTGTCCAAAGAGTTGAGGGCCCAAATTGTCGCCAAATTGTTCAAACAAAGTTTCACCGATAAATAACCAAACGGGATCATTTTTGTCGAGTGAAATGGTAAACGTATTTAAGGGCAAATAAATTGGGATTAATGGAGCTTTGCTGTGTTGCATCCAATCGGCTAACTTTAAACCAATTTGCCGCAGCGTGACGCTTTTGCCAGAGCCGGGATCACCTAATAACACTAAAGGCTCTGCGGATTTTAGCAACGTACTCACAATATTGCGTGTGAGTTTGTTATCAGGCATAGAAAGGGCTGCATGGGCGTTTAGGTTATTTAAATTCTCTCCCGGTGCCATTTCCTTTAATACCCAATACAAAGGCTCCACCAATTTGCCAGATTGGGGAATATTTTCTTTATCGGTATAACCCAACGGTAAATTGAGGCGCGTTAATAAGTCAATAAAATCAGTAAAGTAGGATTGTTGTAACTCTGTAATATCAGATTCTTTAGCCAGACGAAACCAGCGTCGTCGTAGATAAGAAAGCCAATGCGGTTTGGCAATGATAAAAATAATCAAAGTAGTGATGGAGAATGTTAAGATTAAAGTTATTAGAGTGGGAGTGTTCATAGTGACAACTATTTTAAATCAATTTATGTCAATTTGGTATTGTCGGCTGGAATACAAAGCTTTAGCTTTGTCAGCCACGCACAAAGCTAAAGCTTTGTACTCCAGCTATTTTAAATTATGTCAATTTGGTATTGTTGGCTGGAATACAAAGCTTTAGCTTTGTCAGCCACGCACAAAGCTAAAGCTTTGTACTCCAGCTATTTTAAATCAATTTATGTCAATTTGGTATTGTCGGCTGGAATACAAAGCTTTAGCTTTGTCAGCCACGCACAAAGCTAAAGCTTTGTACTCCAGTTATTTTAAATCAATTTATGTCAATTTGGTATTGTCGGCTGGAATACAAAGCTTTAGTTTTGTCAGCCACGCACAAAGCTAAAGCTTTGTACTCCAGAGTTATTCATTCACTATTTACCATTCACTATAATTGTTTTTATCATGAAAGTTTATTTTGTAGGTGCCGGGCCTGGTGATCCAGAGCTATTAACGATTAAAGCACAACGTCTGATTTGTGCGGCAAAATGTTGTATCTATGCCGGTTCTCTGGTCAGCGATCAAGTGCTAGCCTTGTTGCCCGAAAATTGTGAAACATATAATTCGGCTGCCATGTCTTTAAATGAAACGATTGCTATTATGCAATCTTGTCAAGAACGTGATTTAGATGTGGTGCGTTTACATACTGGCGAACCGGCTCTTTTTGGGGCAATTGCCGAGCAAATGCGAGAATTAGAAAAACATCAGATCACTTTTGAAGTGATTCCGGGTATCAGTTCATTTCAAGCCGCAGCGGCGGCTATTAAAACTGAATTAACTGCCCCCGATATTGCCCAAACGGTGATTTTGAGCAGAATAGCAGGGCGTACGCCAGTTCCCCCAGAACAAGAATTAGAACATCTGGCCGCAACACGTTCCACTTTATGTTTATTTCTGTCCGTACATCAGATGGCTAATCTGACACAGACTTTAATTCCTTATTATGGTGAAACTTGCCCTATCGCTGTGGTTTATCGGGCCTCATGGCCTGATCAAATTGTGGTAGAAGGTACTTTAATCAATATTGTGGCGCAAGTTAAAGCAGCCGGTATTACACGTACCGCTATGATTTTAGTTGGCCCTGCGCTTAAACGACAAGGTGGATTGTCTAAGTTATATGATGAAACTTTTTCTCATGGTTATCGAAAGAGTCAACAGTAGACAAGAGCATTTTTGCGTTTAAGGCGTTATTGCGTTTAATATTTTAATTATCAATAATTTGAATAAGATTAATGGTATTTTATTCAATCGGGAATTGCTATATTTTAATGAAAACATCAACACGACAAACTGTAGTTCCAACGCGTTATTGGCATCAATTAGCCGATGGGCGTGTTCAATGTGATTTGTGTCCTCGTGCTTGTAAAGTGAAAGAAGGGCAACAAGGTTTATGTTTTGTACGTGCTAATCAGGATAATCAAATTGTTTTAACAACTTATGGACGTTCTAGTGGTTTTTGTGTCGATCCGATTGAAAAAAAACCATTGAATCATTTTTTACCGGGTACACCGATTCTTTCTTTTGGTACGGCGGGCTGTAATCTCGCTTGTAAATTTTGCCAAAATTGGGACGTGAGTAAGTCCCGTGAAATGGATACGTTGGCTGATCAAGCGGCCCCTGATACATTGGCTCAGGCTGCTCACAAATTGGGTTGTCACAGTGTGGCTTATACTTATAATGATCCTATCATTTTTCATGAATATGCGATTGATGTGGCGAAAGAATGTCGCAAATTAGGGATTAAATCTGTCGCTGTCACTGCCGGGTATGTTTGTGATGAACCTCGTCAAGAATTTTTCCAGCTAATGGATGCGGCTAATGTCGATTTGAAGGCCTTTACTGAAAATTTTTACTATAAATTGACGGGGGGGCATTTACAACCGGTGTTAGATACGTTGCGTTATCTAAAGCATGAAACAAACGTTTGGTTTGAGTTGACGACGCTACTTATTCCAGATGAAAATGATTCTGAAACGGAGCTAGAAGAAATGACGCAATGGGTGGTGGAAAATTTAGGTTCTGATGTGCCGATGCACTTTACCGCTTTTCATCCTGATTGGAAAATGCGAAATAAACCACCTACTCCGGCACGAACTTTAATGAGGGCTAGACAGATTGCATTAAAAAATGGTGTGCGCTATGCCTATACCGGTAATGTGCATGATGAACAAGGTGGTAGTACCTATTGTCATCATTGTGGTCATAAATTGATTGGACGTGATTGGTATATTTTAAGCGATTGGAATTTAACGGAAATAGGGAAGTGCAATCAGTGCGGAACCCCTTGTGCGGGGGTTTTTGAGAAACAAGCAGGTAATTGGGGAGCGAAACGAGTACCAGTGAGGCTACAAGATTAAAGGGGACAGGGGGCAGGGTGCAAGTGTCCCTCGTTCCAATACTCCGCTCCTGCGTTGGAACACATACCGTGATGCTCTGCGTCATTTATTAATTGTCTGAATCAGGATGTGTGACACGTTGGTCACCTAATAAATAAGTGGTCGTAAATTTTATTTTAAAATTTATAATTTTGAATATTGGTGTAGGTAAAATCCTACTATCTAAGGGGGTTTGA
>Ga0233403_10000267_pt1 | contig 24434 bp, 15 predicted proteins | sample Na_oxic_1_MG_FD_179866 | JGI IMG/M metagenome (GOLD analysis project Ga0233403, IMG submission 179866) | Seawater microbial communities from Saanich Inlet, British Columbia, Canada - Na_oxic_1_MG | ecosystem: Environmental > Aquatic > Marine > Inlet | place: Canada: British Columbia | collected...
ACCCTTTTGAAGCATCGACATTAAAATACTTTTTTATAAATAGGCTTATAGGTAATATCTTTTTTAGCTCTATCAAAACGTTATCGACAATAAGAGACTGTCTAGCCGCTTCTGTATTTATGTTAATAGCAAGATCATAAGATAAATCCATCGTTTCAATAAACCAAGAGCTTAATTCTATTGGTTTTATATCTATATATAACTTAGAAGCTTGTTTTATCTTTACACCTAGCTCTTTTTCTACTTGAGCCAGCGTTTTAAAATCTGTATAAGCCATTCGCATAATCCTCTTACAATAATGGAAAATTTAAAAATCAAACATAAAGAGGCTCTTGCAAAACTCGCTTTTTTGCCACTTAGAAATCCGATTTTTGACAAAAATCGGATTTCTAAAACCTACAATAACCCACCTTTTCAGATTCAGCTGATGGTGGGTTTCGTCTTCACTCTACCCACTCTACGCTCGCTAAAACCTACAATAACCCACCTTTTCAGATTCAGCTGATGGTGGGTTTCGTTTTCACTCTACCCACCCTACACGGGCTAGTCCCGAGTTACAGTTTCTCGGACACTTACGATTTTTGGGAAACCGTTAAAAATCTGAATTGTAAGTATGTTATCAGCACGTCCAGTTATTACTCGTTTATAATTGGCAACCGCAAACCGAAGCGTTGTATTGACAATATATGTAGCTCCCACTTTTTCAATATGTGGTGAGCCAACTACCTTATAAGTTCTATTTGGCCATTTTTTTTCGTATTTGGCTGATTCTTGTCTAACGGTATTTCTTGAAACAGTGCCTATTGAATAAAAATCAACATGATCCGCAAAAAAATAACTAACATCTTCGGATTGGCTATTTTCAAAGTATGCTATCACGAACTTAGAAATAAGAGAGTTCCCCTGAACTCGGTAGGTTTGATTTTCGAGAATTGACACTCGTTCTTCAAGTTTGTCAATTTGGTGTGAATTCCTAGCAACAACCTTTTCAAGGTCCTCCAATGTTTTAAACACCAGTGCATAATATTGTTGGACCGTCATTCCGGATACAGTACTCTTTCTGAGTTGAATAAGTGGTTGGCTGTACTCATGCCCAACTTCTTGTTCGAGTCTAATGATACGTTTGTCTAGCTCAAACACTTCAGGCTTGCCAGTCACTGTGTCAATAATTCCATCAAGAGCTTTACCAAGAAGATAGTCTCTTATGAATATGGAACCTCCTAACAACAGAGGATTAGCATGAACTGCACTGATTCCTATAAACAAGATTAAAATAAATGCTAATCGCTGAGTGAGCATATTAATTCCTTATTAAAATTAGTTGACATAGGGCAATACCCGTGAATGAAATTTTTAAGTGCTTGAAAAACGGGGTTCAAGTTTTTGGGAGCATTTGGGTTGAACTCAAGTGTTTCGGTCGTTTACATTTCAATTGACAAATTTCATTCACGGGTATTGTGACATAGGGTGGTAAATGTACAAAATTAACCTTTTCAAAAGATAGCGAGGTGTCTTGACGTTTTGCGTTGTACAATTTTTCTTATTTTTTCTCGCCAAGCAGCAAGCGTAGGTAGAGGTACGATAGCGAAACCCAACCTACGCTTGCTTTTTTTCAAAAATAGTATTTTTAACATGCTAATGAGTAGTTACCATTTTTATAACATAGTATCAACAAAAATTTTGTCAACTTATTGTAAATACTTAAACTCTATAAATATTCTACCTAAAAATAGCAATTAGATTGTAGTTTATTGAAAATAAGAGATAAAAAATATTTTAGCTAGGTGAAGACAAAATCTTATAACCTATTGTTATTGTTGCAATTTTATAAAACAGTTGCCACTTTTAGGTTCTACTAAATAACTAGAAATAAATCAAGCTTTTTTTTCACCCTTTTAATTGGCGTAATTAATCACACCATTTTATATATAGATTTTCAGAAAAATAATTTTACCAGGGCAGTCGCGGTGGTCAGCCCTACATTTACGTTTGTAGGGGCTCCCTTTAGTGTTCGCCCTGTGAAAATATCTACCTAAAAATCTATAGCTGCGGACAACTTGCTTCAACCGACACGCTTTCGCTTATTGCATTGCGAAATTTAATTTGGATAACATTCCAACTGCCATCTTTTGGGTTAGTGCTATCGATAGTTAAGGGCAATGTTTTATCATTATACACCACTGCCTCGTCATTAGGAACATCCCACGCTTTAACCTGAACATCTACTTGTCTTTCTAAATCGCTTATTAAGTCAGGAGCATCTAATATTAATTGAGGGCAAATGGCATCACTTTGCCATTGGAAAAAGACCATTGGCTTTTCTTCTGATGGCGCAACGAGGATAATATCGCGAAAAGCACCATATGGCCAATCAAGACTATCCACTACTTGATCACGCAAATGGCGGAATAGATGGCTGATAACAGATGCGTTGCCATTCCATTTGTAGCCGTCCTTCATAATAAGGGCATTGCCTCCACCTGGATTATAACTGGCAGTGGTGGGAAGATCGTCCGTGCAAATGGCCCCTAATCGTGTTTTTTGTTTTAAGGAATTGTTGAAAGCGACTTTAACGACAAACCAATTCTCATTTGACAAAGTGAAAGGGGTGTTAGTTTCCCCTAATACAAAAGGTAAAGTGATATTGGAGAAAGTAATATCATAGTCCCTGGTATCCCAACGTCCCATGGTAATATCAACTTCCTTTTCGTTAGGTGGTAAGAAGGGGGCATCAAGCATCAGCCGATTACACCCGTCCTCGTTGACTTGCCATTGGAAAAACCCCACCGGTTTATCATCAGAGGGATGAAGTTGAAGCACATCTTTTGTGATGCCATAAGGCCAATCAGCACCTGCATTTTTAGAAAGAAGACGACCATGATAGCTGATGATAGAACCATTGCCATGCCAAGTGTAGTTATCCGAGTTTTCCGGTGGGTTAAGATAGCTCATCCAAATATCCCAAGGAAAAGTACCTGGACAATCTGTGGTTTTTATCTCATTATGTCCCAAGATACCTGGGGTTGTTGAATGTGTCCTTGGAATGCCATATTTGTCAGTAAAATAACGTGCCATGTTGGCAGAAGCTTCAAGCATTTGAGTCGTCCAGGTATCAGGATTAGCGAGCGTGACTTCATGCTCAACTCCAATGGAACGCTCATTGTAACGCCAAACACCGGCGTGCCAAGCAATATCTTTGACCCGAACAATTTGAGTGATTTCACCGTCTGAAGCACGAATCACGAAATGAGCACTGACTTTGGCGTTACAATTATGAAACCAGGAAATGGTCCCAGCATAAGTCCCTGTACCAATCCAATGATTAACCCAAGTATCAATAGTGCGACTACTCCTGGATGAATAGTTGCAAGTGGTTAGGTTAGAAATTGCCTGCGCATAATCAGTAGAACGGGAACTTCTGCGAGCGCGATTGATTCTTTCAGGTGTTAATGAAACGTTGGGATGACTTTCAAGGATAAGTGTTTCTCCCCATAAGGTGTGAGACTGTGAACCGGTTTTGATAATATCGTAATATCGCAATGCTTGCATTTCACGCAATTCATCATTGACTAAACCGCTGAATTGTTTAACCGCTTCAAACCAATCTTCTAATCGTGTCAACGGCTCATCACCTGCATAGTGGGCTAATAAGGCAGCGGCACCCCGAATATTCTGCCGGGTATCATCTTTCAAAACTTGAGGCTCAAGATTCAGTCGGGTTGCAGCTTCGCCCAAAGTATCAGCATAGTGATTTTGGACCAGGTGCATGACTCCCCAACCTCGGTCAATTGAGGGACCAATTTGGGTCCAGTTAGTTTCAACTTGCGCGATGGCTTCAAGAATAGCGACTGGCACTCCAAATTCTTGAGCGGCTTGGGCAAAAAAATGCCCTAATGTCTGTAAACTGGGATGTGGACGACGCAGGTATTCTCGCCACAAGGGATAATCTTCACCATCACCATGATGTTCATCAAGGGTATGTCTTGTCACAGAGTCAATTACACCTTCTAAATTGCGTTGGCGATAGCGGAGCTTATAACCGTCTTCATCCACTATGTCGATTTTGCCAATAGCTTTATCAAGTTTATTGATATCTAACAATAGAAAGGTTTCTTGAAAGGCTTCATTTTGAAAAGCATTTAATTCAGATCGTTTGTGACTCGTTTCTGCATACGTGTCATTAGTCATTATCAATGTGATTGATAATAAGGTTATTAAGTATTTGAAGAAATGAAGTGTCATAGGTTATTTCCTTCAGTGGGTTTAGAACAGTTCTTTTCAAACGTCTTCAAGAAACCAAGTCTTTTGAACAAACTTGGTTTCTATATTGATTGATGCTGCATTTTTCTGTACTTTATTTAAAATAGAAATAATCATCAGATAGCAATTTCATAGACAAATATGGTTCTGTTTACAAAATGAGGCAGACATTTCATACTGTGTATTAGGGAGTATCAACCCTTTATCCCCTCGCCTAATGATAGCTTAGGGTTACTTTGCTCAAGTCCATTTTTTTTCATGTGGAAGGCTAACCACTCTTGAGCTGATTTAAGGGATTAATTAATCCAATAGCATTTATATTATCATGGGAACAGAAATTATCAACGCTATCATCCAAAAAAAATGATAAAATTTATCCAGAGGTTGGCTACAATTAAGATGACATGTCTACAAATGTCTCTATTTTTAGCAACTATATTATAAACTATTAATAACCTGAGTGGGTACCCTATTATTATGAACCTGCCAATATTGTTCAGGACTTTTTCCCAATCTTTGACAATCTTTTATTAAGCAATCGTTTAGATATTGTAGCTTAACTTGAGCATGTTGTCGATTAGATAGTTTATTATCTATGACATCAAGTACACCATCTATCCACCTTTCACAGATAACCCAACCTTCTGGCATTTGCTCGGTGATAAATTCTCGACCTAAAATGTTCATGTTCATGATTTTATCCTCCAATTAGTTTCATGACGTATTAGCTTGGAACATTCCAGAAATACTATTTTTAAAAAAATGGTATTTCTAAATTGTTTTTTTCTAAAATGAGTAGTTACACCAAAGTGATATTCCGTCAGCAACTTATGCGTTCATTCATATTGACTTAATTATAAGTATAGCAGTCTTCATGCCAAAATTCTTTTCCAAGACGAAAAAGAATATCTTAATTAATAATTGCTAATTAGTAATTAATTAATAATTATAAAATGGCGACTAAATCATGCCAGCTATTTTATTTTGATTTGCTCTCTGAAAAAATAAATTTTTTATACTTTTAAAAACAATAACATAAGATTATTTTGTGCGATTTTCAAAATTAGTAGTTGCTAATATAATAATAATCTGATATTATGTTCAGCAATTTTTCTAAAGTCGGCGAGGCTTTTTTTTAAATCTTGAAAATGGATTAGATAAAAATTTGAAATTGATTTGTAACGTTGATATATTTTTCTTATTTGGGTTGTTTTTTTATGTTGTTGCCATATATAGGTGAGTAGGATTGGAAATACTGTGTGCCACTATATTAGTGTTTGCTAATATAGCAATAAACTGATATTGTGTTCATCACTAATTAAGTTGGTGATGGTTTTTTTTGAAAATTGATTTATTATTTTTTGAAGTTGATTTGAAAAATGGCTGTTACTGAACATCAATATATTTTTTTTATATTTGGGTTGTTTTTTTATTTTTTTGCCTTATATAGGTTCTTATGCTAGGTAGATTAGTGTGTGTATCTATATTAGTATTTGCTAATATTGTAATATTCTGATATTATATTCACTACTAATTAAGTCAGTAAGGTTTTTTTAAAATATTGAAATTTGATTAGGTAAAATTTTGAAGTCGATTTGAAAAATGGCTGTTACTGAACGTCGATAGATTTATTTTATATTTGGGTTGTTTTTTTTTAAAGTAACCTTACTAAATGAAATATTGGTTGGATACTTATTGTTAATTTTTTCTTATAGTTAATTAAGTATTCTTGAACCAAATTGAAAATCTAACAGATTGTGGAGATTAAGATGATGAAAAAGATTGCAAAAGCAGCAGCACTATCTGCTATTATTGGTAGTGGCGTTCTTATCGCAACAACACCAGCTCAAGCTTGGTGGAATGGTGGTAGTCCTTGGGGCGGTGGTAGTCCTTGGGGCGGTAGTCCTTGGGGCGGTGGTAGTCCTTGGGGCGGTGGTCCTTGGGGCGGCGGACCCGGTTCTAATTCATCTATGATGGATGATTGGATGGATGGCAATGGTTGGGGCGATATGAATTTTAGTACATCCGCCGGTGGTCGTGGCTATGGTCGTGGCTATAATCGTGACTCTAGTCGTTACTATGGTTATCCTGGTTGGGGTGGTTACCCAGGCGGCGCTTATGGTGGTGGTTACCCAGGCGCTTATGGTGGTGGTTACCCAGGTGCTTATGGTGGTTACCCAGGCGGTTATGGAGGTGGTTATGCTCCTTATTATGGTGGTCCTGGTGCTTATGCACCTCCTAGAGGTGAAGCTCCTCGTGCTCCAAGCGCAACTGAAAGTAAGTAAACACGCTTTAGCATTTTAAATTGTGACTACTCATGGCAGCCATAAAGGATTGCCCTAAAAATTTTTACGTAGGGGCAATCCCTTAGTGGTTGCCCTGAATAGTTACTTTAAATTAAAAGTTTGTACTCAGCATTGAGATTTATTTCAAGGCTAACAACTCCCTCATTTTTTCCGCCGCTTAATCAATACATAAACGGCACCCGTTCCCCCATCAACTGGACGTGCGGAACAAAATGCCAGCACTTCATCACGTTGTCGCAGCCATTTATTCAGTTGTATTTTTAATACGGGCTGCTTTTGCCAAGAACCATAGCCTTTGCCATGAACAATTCTTGCACAGCGAACATCACGATTTTGACATTCGCGTAAGAAACTGGCGACTTCAACCCTTGCAACACGTACTATCATGCCATGCATATCAAGTTCGGCAGTGACACTGAAATAACCGCGCCGTAATTTCACCAAAACACTACGTTGTACCCCGGAACGTACAAATAATAATTCTTCCCCAGTCTCCATTTCCGCGGAATCGTAAGGTTCTGAAAGCATGTCTTCACGTACCAACGCTTCATCTAAATGGCGTTGTTTTGGAAATGCATCGGGGCGTGGTTTTGCGAGTAGCACTTTATCACATTTGAGCGGTTTTACCCCGAGCATGGCTTCTTTAAATAATGCACTATCGTCAGTTTTACCTTTGTCCATCGTCCTTTCCTGGTTATCTTAATATAGCTTTCCAGATAACTACTCAGGGCTTGAGCAAGGGATAGCCCCTACAAGAATAATTTAACTGTAACTCTACATAAAAATATTGTTGTAGGAGCAAGACTGAAGGGTTGCTCTGAGTAGTTACCTTTCCTGATAAATATTTTGAAAAGCTATAGATAATGCCCTAAGGTACTGTTCAGTATAATACCTTAGTGTGGTCTACTCGGATATTTTTCTTCCAACTGACGACGCATTTTACGACATTCTTTGCCCAGGGTTTTTTTGTCCGCTTTCCAGCGTTCACAATCGCTAGGGTTGTCAGCACACCATTGCGCTTGTGCTTCTTTCAATGGCTGTTTGGCCTTTCTTCTTTCTTCTTTCTTCTTTTCACGATATTGCCGCTTTAACTCTTTGCACTGAGCCGGGTTAGCTTGACATTGCTTTTTTAAAGCCTGTCTTTCCTCACGCTCTTGTTTCAACCTAGCACGGCGTTCTTCACACCATACGGGATCTTCTGCACAACGTTGCCGAAGTGCTTCGCGTTTAGCAGCCTGTTTTTGACACACTTCCAAGCTATTTAGGCAGTTAGGGTCAATCATCGGCTCCTTTGATGAGTTGGACGATTGAGCAAAAGTGGATGGAATCAACCCAAATAAAATGAGTAGTAAAAGCATATTTGTCATTTTCATATCAGTCTCCTCTATTAAAAATAATCGGTTTTTCATCTAGTAAAACACATTGTCCTTGTAGTTGCAACCTGCCTTGTGCAAACCAGTGTATAGCTTGTGGATAAATACGATGTTCCACCTGTAATACTCGTGCTGCCAAACTTTCTTCATCATCATTAGGCAAAACAGGCACACGCGCCTGAATTATCACTGGACCCGCATCTAAATCCTCTGTGACAAAATGCACACTGGCTCCATGCTCCTTAATACCTGATTCTAATACTCGTTGATGCGTTTGTAAACCCCTAAATGCCGGAAGTAGGGAAGGGTGAATATTAAATAGGCGACTTCTGTAATGGGCTACAAACCCTGAACTCAAAATCCGCATAAAACCGGCTAAAATCAGTAGTCTAGGTTGATAAAAGTCTATGCGAGTTTGTAAGGCGGTATCAAAATCTGTACGTGTTTTAAATGTTGTATGATCCACAGTTTCGGTAGGAATACCCGCCTGTTTTGCATAAAGTAAGCCTTTAGCTTGTGGGCGATTACTGATAACAGCCCGTATGTCAACTAGGGGATCTGCCGCATCAATAATGGCTTTTAAATTGCTGCCGCGCCCTGAAATAAGAGCAACTAACTGTAATTTTTCCATGTTCAGTTATTTTTTTAATGATTAATGGTTAATCGTAAACGGAGTTTTTTCAAAAAACTTGGTTTTTAAAATGTTAAAAATATCCAAAATACTATTTTAAATAGTATTTTTTGATTGTTTTTATTCGCCCGTTTTTTGATGGCAAATACCATTTTTTGAAAAATAGTATTTTTGTACCTAAATTTGAGGGAAAAAAATACCATGGGTACAATAGCATTTTTGAAAAAAGGGTATTTCTCTATTTTTGTTTGGTTACCGGGCTACTTGTTTCTTTTACTACAAATCTACAAATCTGAATATCAATTGGTGCAGATACTCCTATCCCCCGCTAGATTAAAAATTGTTGTAAATCAATCGGTTATTAATTTCTATGTTTCCACACAAAAACTATAACTAATTGAAATTATTAGATATTTATTTTATGGGAGATGAGAGGAACTGCACTCATATCAATTAAATAATTTGACATTGGTAAATATTATTTGGTAATATCAACACCTTCGCCAAATCGTTCTCCATGTCATTTATTTCAGAACGAAGTTTCGAGTGGAATAAAAAATCCATAACATGCTGAATTTATTAATATTCCTCACATTCGTTCGGAATGGCAAGAGCACGTAAAATTAATCACTTAGGAATAAAAATTTAATAAGATCAAAAATTAAACCTGACAGGTTTTGAAAACCTGTCAGGTTTGGGTTGAAAAATTGGCAAGTTATTAAAGTTTTATTCCTTAGGAACGTGCATGAAATAAATTCGACAACTAAACCTGACAGGTTTTGGAAACCTGTCAGGTTTGATTCAACCGGGAAATTATTTCAGGCACATTCCTTACGGTAAATTTTTTGAGCTATTGGGGAAAGTTAATTTGTCATCGAGCCATACAGGTTTTGGAATATAATTTATAATCTGTCAGTCGATTTTAAACAATTTTACATTTTAAACCTAACCAATAAAGGAATTAAAATTAATGAAAAGTATTCATTTACTTTTAATATTAATAGGTGGCATTTTTTTTGCTTCGTGTGCCACTATTCCACCACCACCCTGCCCGACAGAAGTAAAGTCTGTTTATAGCAATGAAGACGAAGGTTTTAGATTCGTCACAAAGGAATTGCTTTGTAAACTCAGCAAAACACTTCCTACTAAAAAATGGTTTTTTTTCAAACCAGAAAAGAAAACCGTTTATATTCACTGGGTACGCAATAAAAGTACCGGTAATATACTTTACACTACCACTGAAAAATTCAGAAGTGAAATGACCGCAAAATTTAATGAAAGTGGAATATTTTCGGTTATGGAAGAAGAAACAGGTGATGAACAAGCAGACTACATCATACAAAGTGCATTATTCAAATCGGATATTGATGTTGATCAGAACAAATATATTTTGCAAGTTAAGGCAATAAATTCTAAAACAGGCTCTATAGATGCGGGAACACAGGCTTATTTTTCATCAATAGATACCACGCCGAGGGAAGCGATGTTGGCTTCTCCAGAGCGTAAACCGACAACACTAGAAACTGAAGCGGCAGGTTTAGATGAAAATAAAGAAGTTGCCTCAGAATATTTTGAAATATTAGAGGTTAGTAAGGGCGTTTCCAAAGGATACGCTTTTTATGACGCTGGTGAGTTTGAAAGGGCTAACCAAATTTTTATCGATACTGCCAGATTAGCAAGGGAAGAAGGTAAGAAAAGGGAAGATATAGTAGAAGTATGCGAAGCGAGTCATTTAAGCAATTATGCCTTATTTGAAAAAACGGGGAAGCAAGAATATTTGGAATCTGCTTCGCAGTGCATAAAAGAACAAGTTTTTGCGGATGCAGACTATATAGGTGAAGTGACTGCCTTAATTAAATTTAAAACTAATAGTTCTGAATTTAAGGAAGAGCAAGAAAGTGAACCTGTGATAGAAGCCATCGCTGAATATATTGAAGAACAAATTCCTTGCATTAGGGTTATTGGGCATACAAGTTGTACCGGTGACGCATTGTATAATTGTAAACTTTCTAGGATTCGTGCAAAAGCGGTAGAAAACAGGATAATAAAACATTATCCTGGTGCTAAAACAGAAATTACGTCACGAGGGCGTGCTTTTTTTGAAGCGAGAGATGGAAGACATGATGATGAATTAGCTGATGTTGATCGGCGTGTGGAGTTTAAAATTACATCGTGTGACTCACTTACTAATGATTTACCAACTTGTGAAGAAATTTACCAACTTATCAAAGCTGGAAAAATGGAGGATAAATGCAATCCTTCTAAAATTTTTTAAGAAAGAAATGTATCTTCTCTAAATTCGGTGGAAAAAACCTGACAGGTTTCCAAAACCTGTCAGGTTTGGGCAAGTTTACCCACACTTTTTGATAAGATACAAAGAAATACTATTTTTCAAAAAGAGTATTTCTAAATACGCAGAATTTTAGCAAAAATTTAAAAGGGCAGAAGGCTGAAGAGAAACATACCTGGATTGAATGGCAACTATTTATCCAGAGCGACACTCATGCAACACAGCAGAAAAAAGCATTGACAGCTCGCATAAACAAGGCAGAAAAATTTCTCAAGAAACTCAAAGCAAAACTGGATGAAACAATTGAACAGTTCCATGCTTCCAAGGTGGTTGAAAAATATTCTGTGTCTTCACAATATGAATTTGAAGTAACAGATTCAATAACCCTTAAAAAAACAGTATGAAGGGCGTGGTCGCCCGACAACGGAAACACCTTTTAAAAAAGTCAAAATTAACAACCTAAGTCTTGAGTATAGTCGCTTACATGAGGTGGTGGAAAAGTTTTAAAAGCTCGCAGGTTGGAGAATTTACGTCACCAATACCACAAATAAGCAAATGACTGTCCAAGAGAAGTATAGACCCGCGAGTTCATTCGCGAGTCATTTCTTGTGGAAAGAGGGATACACCGTGGGGTGTTAAATTTGGGTTGATTTTTCCTGGTATTTTTTACCCTATTTTTGTTCCATTGTAAATAGCTAAAAACACACAAATACTATTTCTTTTCGATCTAGTATTTGTAAATGTCGGGTGAAAAAAGATAGGGCATTTTGTGGCAAATTTAACACCCCAGTTCTAACCCATTGATTAGGAACGTGCATCAAATAATTTAGTCAACTTTAAAACCAGACCTGCCAGGTTAAAACAAAACCTGGCAGGTCAAGAGCAGCGTCCAAACTTGATTTTGACCTGGCAGGTTTTCTTCCTGCCAGGTCTGGTTTAGTTGTCTAATTTATTTCATGCACGTTCCTTAATAAGATGCCACCGATTTTTGGTAGGATACGTATTTCTGCCCTATTTAACAGAAAATCTCACAACAGGCGTTGTCAACGGTTCTTCCGAATCAATTGCCCAAATTCTGGCTTGTGCAACATGCGTCCCAGGTTTGAGCGACCATAGAAACTGATTCACATCAGAAGCAGTTGTTCCGACTACCTCCTCATCAATAAGCCATTCTACGCTGCTAGTTTCTAGCGGTGTCTCCGACAATATCAATGCAAATGCTTCATGTTCATCTGGAATACGGGGGTCCATGGCTAATTGTAAACCAGAGCTGGGTTGTCTCAAATATAATGGTGTTTGGACAATGCTGTTATCAGCCGTTGCCATGATAGTTTTTTCCGATGGCTCGGTGCCAGGGACAAACCACTCAATTCGACTAGGACAATCCGAAGTCGCCCGTTGCCCCGTCGTGCGGCAAATATTGACCTTAACCAATTGGGGACTCAGATATAATGGTTTTGTCTCTTCATATCGGTTTAATTCAGCAAAGATTGCGCGTAATAATAGGGCTGGACCAGAGGCACCTGAAACACGAGACATCGGTTTTTGATCTAAATTGCCTAACCACACACCGACAGTATAATGATGATTAAAGCCGACTGCCCAAGCATCCCTATAATCAGTAGAAGTACCTGTTTTAACTGCCGTTTGAATGGGAAAGCGCAACAAAGCACCGCGCCCAAATTCATTGCTCCGAGCGTCAGAATCGGATAATATATCAGCAATAATCGAACTGATTTCAGGCGAAAATACTCGCCTAGAATGAGACGACGACGCATCGCGTAAAACTTTCAAAGACCGAAATATGCCTTGATTAGCTAAGGTTGCATAGGCTTGTACCAGTTCTAATAAGGTGATGCCACCGTTGCCCAGGGCTAAACCATCACCATAATAATCCGGGTGGGCACTTAAACTTTTAATACCTAATTGATGTAAACGCTGTAAAAACTGACCGGCACCTATAAATTGAATCGCACGAATAGCAGGAATATTCAAAGAGTTTCCCAGCGCATCGCGCAAACGCAGTGGTCCATAATAATGACGGCTATAATTGCGATAGCTATGCATCCCGGTGCCTACCGCCGCCGCTAACGGCGCATCATTAATCAAAGTGGCAGCAGTCCAGCCCTTTTCTAAGGCTAAAGCATATAAGAACGGTTTCAGTGTAGAACCGGGTTGACGGGGAGTCGTCACTGCATCAATTTGGCTGCCCGGTTTATCTAATGAAGGTTGACCGACATTTGCCCAAGCTAAAACCTCGTGTGTTTGGTGATCGACTACTAGCACTGCGCCATGATTGACATTTTTGTTACGCAAATTTTCGACACGTTGGTCCAGTATTTGTTGGACCGCTCTTTGGATACTATCATTTAAAGTCGTGTATAAACGCCCTTGGGTTTGTAAATGTTGAGCAGGGCGCGATGTGTAAATATAATTGACAAAATGTGTGGCTTGTACCGGCAAATGAGGCTCATGTAAACGCAGTGGCATGGTTAAAATAGCTTGATAATCCTCTTTTGTTATGATGCCTAATGCTAAAAGGCGTTCAGCCAGGCGGGCAATGGGTGCCTTAATTTCCTCGGTACCTCGACGCAAATCTAAACGAGTCGGGGCACGGACTAACACCGATAAAGCCATCATTTCCTTAATATTTAAGGTATCTAAATCCCGATCAAAATAATGACGTGCTGCTTGCACAACACCTCGCCGCTGACTGACATAAGGCACTTGATTCAAATAAAATTCTAAAATATCAGCCTTAGAAAAACGTTTTTCAAAGAAGAAAGCTTCAAAACCTTCTAACCAGCGGGACCAAAATGTTCTGGGGCGCGGGTGTAACATTCGCACACTTTGTTCTGTTATCGTGCTGGCACCCCGTACCACTCGCAGAGCCTTAATATTTTGCCAGGTAGCATGCCACCGCGCCCACCAGTCTGGACCATGATGCTCAAAAAAACGTTTATCTTCGGCTAACATAAAAATCTGTTGCAACCGTTCTGGAATTTCATGTAAGGGTACATAATCATGAATATTCCACTCATTTTGATAAGTGATCGTTAGCGGAGTCGCATGACGATCAAGCACTTGCACTTTTTGCAGTGTAAAATCAGTAATTGATAAGGTTTCAGGAGGGGGTGCTAAATCAGTAACTGTTTTCCAAAAAAGCATAGTACTAGCCATTAAGAGAACAATAAGACTCATCCAAATAAATTTACGCATATAAAATTTCTCATCTTCATGAAGAAATCCGATTTTTTCCAAAAATCGGATTTCTAAACATTATAAAAAATCGAATTTCTAACATTAACTATTAACCATTAAGTTGACAACGTTGCAAATAAGTTCGAGCAACATTGTCATTTTTATTTACCTGTAAAACTTCTTCAAAAAAAACTTGGGCATCCGGCAATTCATCACAATGATACAGTACAAATCCTTGTTTAAAAATAGATAATGTTTTATTTTTCAAGGCAATACATTCAGGTTTGTCTGCATCAAAAACTTCGTAAACAGTTACTTCTTCTGATATTCCTTTCATTATTGCGGCATCAAGTACCCGAATATGATATTTTTTTGGGTCCGCTAATTTTCTATAGGTATGCTCAGTGATTAACAAGGGAATATTGTAGATTTTGGTTAATTCTTCAACACGAGAGGCTAAGTTAACTGCATCGGCAATCACTGTACTATCCATACGATTGTGAGTGCCTACGGTGCCAAGTATTAATGATCCGCTGTTGAGTCCAATGCCAATATTAAGGACTGGACGACCAGGGCGACCTCGGCTTAAATTATAGATCGTCAATTTTTTCAACATGCCAATAGCCGCCTGTAAAGCATCATTGGCACTTGGAAACAACGCCATGATAGCATCACCAATATATTTGTCAATAAAACCATGATGTTGGGCAATGACAGGTTCCATTTGACCCAAATAAGCATTGATAAAATTAAAGTTATCTTCTGGAGACATATTTTCCGATAACGAGGTAAAATGACGAATATCAGCAAATAAAATGGTCATTTCTTTTTTAATTTGATCGCCTAATTGTACATCAATAACACTTTCCTTACCTAATAAATTTAAGAATTGATGTGGTATAAACTTTTGGTAAGCTTGAATTAAACGAATCTTATTTTCTTCAGCTTGTTTGCGCTCGGTGATGTCACGCCCTTCAGGTATAAGCATGAGCACACTTCCTAAGTCATTTTTGAGTGGTCTGATAGAAAAATCAATAAAAATTAATTCTCCTGTAATCGGATTAGGATGAGTGGCTTCAAATTGGATAACTTTGCCATTAGCCGCATCAATAATGGCTGTTTTAAGCTGGGCTTGTAACGCTTTTGAATGATTCCACCAGGGTGCTTCCCAAAAAGGTTGACCTATTACAGTCTCTTTTTGCACACCACTTAACAGCAAAGCGGTTTTATTCACTTCCAATAGTATACCGTCAATGGTTATTATACCAATTAATTGATGGGTTTGTTCAAAAATAGCCCGAAATTTTTGTTCATTTTCGCGCAACTCTTTGTTTGTAGCCTTTAAAGAGGTTACTAAATGTCTATTTTCTTTAAATATTTCAGAAATCGTTTTAAACCAGACAAACCAATTTTTAGGTATTTTAGGGATAGGTGAATTGATACCAACATATTCAGATTCTATATGTTTGACTAGTAAAGCTGCTGGAATAATAAATTCTTGCCTCGTTATGCGAAGTGTCACAATGAAAATGACGGCTAAAGCGAAAAATAAAACGACTAAAAAAAAACTAATACTATAAATAGCCGCCAGCACAATTTTATCTTTTTCTACCCATAACACCAATTTCCATGGTACATTTTGAAAATTTTGGTAGAGAAATAAATGTGACTCTATTTCTTGAATTTCCATTGGAGGTGCTTGAAACAGTTTATTTATTTGAGTATGCGTTATTTCTGGCAATGCCATCTCAACGGTTTTGACAGTATTATCCTTTGAACTCACTAAAGTTGGATGTGCCAATAGCTGATTATTTTGATTGATAATTTGATTGATAACAAAAGGCATATTGTTGTGTGGATGTCCAAATTTTTGGATGAACGTATTGAGAAAATCAAGCGTAAAATCTAAAGCAACCATACCCCGAAATTCGTCACCATCATAAACTGGCGCGGCACCCGTTACCATCAAGCCTTTACCCCATTCATCAATATAAGCATTTGTCCAAAATGACTGCCGTTCTGGATTGTTTTCTGGCAATGCATTGGTATAAAATTCATGGCTATAAAGTTTTTCAATAAATCTAGACTCTTGCGAAGCAACCCAAGGAGAAATATTGATAAATTGGTTAGCAGATATATAATAAGCCCAAGTGACATTAGGTAAATTATGGAGCGTAATTTGAAATTGGGCATTAAGATGCAAAGCCATTTCAATTTCTCGGTAAAAATCTGGTGAACGTTGCTCTAACGAACCTATACCTGTTAAGTTGCCCACTACGTTGGTATTAAAGGGTGCTTTCACATTATCCAGTGCATAATTATTTTGCTTCACATCCATTTCAAGCTGAGAAAATAACAATGATGGGGATGGTTGATTTGGATTTGCGATAAAAAAAGATTGCGCCGCTATTTGCATGGCTTCTACATGATTAATTGCCTCTTTCATCAGGGAATCAATGCCCAAAACACGTTCTTTAAACTCGGTTTTAATGTGGCGCACCTCATTTTCGTAACGAGATAGAAATTGCCCATAAAAAAGCCCTGCTGAAATACTGATAACTACAAAAAATGTGGCTAACATAATGTAGTTGTAGTGTTTAAAAAAGTTCATCTTTTTTTTTAGACTACTGTCGCGGGCGCATTCCACTGAACGCGGTTAAGTACAAAGAAATCCTATTTTCTGAAAAAATAGGATTTCTCGAAAAAATAGTATTTCTATCTTAAAACAGCACACTCATTCCAAAATGTACACCATTATCTTGTAAGTCCTTATCTTCCTGCTCAGGAACATCACGAAGTGCGTAACCCCAATAAAGTTGAGCCTGGATATTTTCATTTGCCTTCCAACGCACTCCTAAGCCCGCACTATAAATATCTTTTGGTTCAGGTGTATCAATGTCAGTATTCCAGGAACGACCATAATCTATAAACGGGGTAAATTCCACTTTACCGTCTTCAGGCTTTTGGCTTAATCCAGGAATTTGCAATTGAAAGGGCATAGGAATACGCCATTCCAAAGAAGAGATTAAACCATTGTCACGTGTCAACAAATTCTCCCGATAACCACGCACGGTGGTGGCACCACCGATAGATAATTTTTCTAAAGGCAATAAGTCTTCTCTTGCCCACTGAAAGTCGGTACGAAAGATAATTCGACTATTGTTCAACCAAGGGGTTTTGAAGAAATCTAATTGTCCAACATACTGAAATTGCCCCAGCCAAGTAAAAAATTGACTGTCAGGTAAACCGTCGTCATTAATAGTCGAATCTAAAGCATCGACACCAAAGTTAAGACTAGAACGGGCTGCAATGACGGAAGTCGTGGTACGTTTAACCCATTCTTGAGAAAAACGTATAACGGAAAGATCCGTTTCGCCATCTTGCACTCCAGGTGAAAAGGAAAAAGGTCTGTTTAGAATAAAAGTCTTACTCATGCGTTTTTCCAATCTGAGCGCCAAATCAAAATACCCTTGAGGCTTTTTATACAAGGAATGGTGTAGAGTGATTGCATAAGTATCGGCTTCACTTTCAACTTCCAGTTTTTTAAAAGGCTCTTCAACCACTTCAGAATCGCTACGTTCTATGTTAAAAGACAAGGTAGTGTTATGGTGGAGGGGAATATCATATCTCAGCGTAACATCTTTTAGCCCTTCGGTCAAACCATAACGAAGATATAAGGTATCACCCCAACCTTTACCCATTAAAGAACCTGTGACATTATGATGCCAGTATTTAATTTCACCACGATAAGCCCCCACACTGGGTGAACGATAGTTGTTAAAAACAAATTCCAATTGATGAGGACTGTCTTCTACAACATTAATCTTCAAGAGCCCTTCACCCAGTTTCACGCCTGGTCCAAGTTCCGCTTGGAGGCGTTCTATCCTGGGATTTTGTTGTAGCATTTGCAGGCGTTCCTGCAACTCATTGATATTGAGTGCCACACCCTCTTTGCCCTTTAAACGTTTTTCAACATAAGAGGGGTACAGCTTTTCATTGCCGGTGACGTTAACACGGAAGAGGGTTCCTTCAATGACTTTGATTGTCACAATGCCATCTGCCACCTTTTGATCCGGAATAATGACCCCCGAATTGATATATCCCTTACCAATATAGAATTGAGTCACTTCGTTTTTGACATCTTGCAATTGTTCAGCCGAAAGTTCTTTTACGTAAGGTTGTGTTATTTCTGCCAGTTCTTTGTCAGAAAAAACGTGGTTATCTTCAAACTGAAATTGCTTAATCTTGATAGAACCCAGCGAAGAAAGAAACTGTCCAGGTTCAACCGGCGGCAAGATGTCAGTTTGTGTTTGGACAACTGGAGGTGTCATCTTATCGTTAAGCACTTCAGCTAATAAAGGGTGACTTAGTGGTGTAAGTAGCAATGTCATACCTAAAATCCTTCCGATTCCCCCTCTTAAAAAAAATGGGGAAGTAGAAAAATGGCATGACTTAGTGTATCGGTTGTTTTTCAAAATGTTCTCCTTTCATTAATTATGCAAACGCAACTTTGTTCAAGGCATAAATTATACCAAAAAATTAATTTAACTCGATCATCAAGTTTTTAATCTGATAACAATAACTACAAGGATTGTATATAAACAGGGATAAATCGTTTGAACTTGAGTGGTGGTATAATTTGACTTATCCTTGTTTATATACAATCCTTGTAGTTATTGTTTGAGATAGCGAAAAACTTGATGATCGAGTTTAATGTTCAAAAGAAATACAATTTTTTCAAAAAATCGTATTTCTAGTAAAGTAAAGACTAGTAAAGTAAAGAAATATGACCTGAAAGAATAATACTTCTAGTCTAAGTTACTTTTGGCTCAGTACTTCTACGCCGTCCCAATTATCGGGTGTACCATGTTTAATGTAATATTCACAACGATTCAAATAAAAACTAGCCACTTTGTCTTGTGGCAATTCCACCAAAATAAACTGAAATTGTTTACAAGCTGACTGAAATTGTTTTTTGTAATAAGTCTCAATAGCTAAACTAAATTCGGATTGGAAAGCCATTTTCTTTTTTTTAAATTCGTTCGATTCTGGATCAAGGATTTCAAATACACGCACAGGCGCATATTTACCCTTTACCCGAACTTTACCCAAAAAACGAAAGTTGTATTGTGCCGGTTCAATCAATGCTTTCAAAATTTCATCACTGATAAGGATAGAGGCACCATATATTTTAGTCAATCCCTCCAAACGCGAAGCTAAGTTAACAGCGTCGGAAATCACCGTTCCTTCCATGCGTTTTTTTTCACCTATTGTACCCAGCATGAGCGTCCCACTATGTAAACCAATTCCAATTTTCACGGGTTGCAATTGATTTTTCAATCGTTTTTGATTGAATGTGATAAGTTGTTGATGAATTTCTATTGAGGCTTGTACCGCATCATCGGCTTTTCCAGGAAACAAAGCCATAATAGCATCACCAATATATTTGTCAATAAAACCATGATGTTTACGAATCACCGGACTAACATGACCTAAATAAGCATTAATAAAATCGAAATTTTCCTTAGGCGACATACTTTCTGACAAAGTGGTAAATGAGCGAATATCAGCAAACAATACCGTCATCTGTTTTTGTACATGATCACCAAGTCTCACATCAATGATGCTATCTTTTTCTAATAATTGCAAAAATTCTAAAGGCACAAATTGACTCAAAGCCATATTGATGCGCGACAGTTGAATATGCATTTTAATACGGGCAATGAGTTCACCTTTAGAAAACGGTTTGGTGAGATAATCATTAGCCCCGGCTTGTAAACCTTCTACTAAATCTGATACTTGATTTTTAGCGGTTAACATAATGATGGGTAATAGGTTAGCAGAATGCGTTTGACGGATAATTCTACAAACCTCAAATCCGGACATTTTAGGCATCATGATATCCAACAAAATAAGGGCATAATTGATACCACTATCAATAGCATCCAGTGCCTCCTGACCATTATAAGCACGGGTAATCGCATAATTTTCCAGACTTAATTGATTTTCTAATACTTGTAAATTAATCGGATCATCATCTACAATCAGTACATGAAATAATTCAGTCCTTATTTCGGTGGGAATGTTTTCTTTTTCGCCGTTGATTTCAAACGGTTGTAAATGATGAACGCGATCTAGCATTTTTGCCACATCAATCGGCATAGCTGAACTTTCGGATAATGGCAAAGTAAAGCTAATTCTTGTACCCTTTCCTACCGTTGATTCAATACGAATATCACCACCATGTAATTCAATCAATTGTTTGGTAATTGATAAGCCTAAACCGGTTCCCCCATATTCTCTTGAAATGGAGCTATCTGCTTGTTCAAAGGGATTAAACACCATTTCAATTTTATCGGAGGGAATACCAATACCGGTATCACTAACTATAATTAATAATTGGTTATCATCCGTTACAGTCGCCGAAATTTCTACTGTGCCAGTATGAGTAAATTTAATGGCATTGCTAACTAAGTTATGTAAAATTTGCTGTACACGATTTTCGTCCGCATCAACCGGGGGAACCTCTTTAATATTATTAATCAACTTAATATTTTTAGAGCCAATCAACGGTTGAGATAGAGTCATGACGACATCAGTGACGACTTTGATTTCTATCGGTTTAATTTGTAAAACGATATTTTGATATTTCAGTTTGGATAAATCTAAAATATCGTTCACCAAATTGGACAAGCGACTGCCACTGAGTACGATCATAGAAAGATTTTTCATCGCTTTTTGCGGTAAAGAACCAGCGACACCTTCAATCATAGATTCGGCAATACCAATAATGCCACTGATAGGAGTACGTAATTCATGGGAAGTATTGGACAAAAAATCATCTTTTAACTTGTCAAGTTTTGTTAATTCATTATTTTGCTGTTCAATTTGATTAATAGACATTAACATGCTATTAACCATTTTGGTGATACTTTGTTTAAGCAATTTTAATTCATTGTTAGTTTCTACTTCAATACGATGATCAAGCTTACCTTTCGCAATGATGTTGACACTATTGACGATACTTTGAATGGGTTTAGTGATCCAGGCTGAAATGATAAAAGTAAGAATGATACTTAACACAATGGAAATAATGTTTAACAAAACATGAAAAGAAGCTATTCTTTGCAAACTGTCGTCTATGAGCCTGGTGTTATAGATCAATTGAATAATTTTACTGGGATCAGAACTCATATTAATTTCTTCATTTTTTAAGTTGACAAAAATATAGCGAGTGTAACGTTTTTTCACTTTATCCTGTATTTCTTCGGCAGTTTTGCTGTTATAGACTTTCTTAACAATCTGTAAAGTGGCAGCATCAGGCTTATAATTTGGATCACCTAATGAATGGCCATGGCGACTAAAAATCCTGACTTGATTTAGGGCGGGATTGAGGGTTTTAAGACGGGCGGTAATTTTTTCAATATCTAATCCTCCAGTCAATTTGGCAAATTCATCTGAGACGAGTCCTAATTCCAACACATATTTTTTATCAGGTGTTGGCATATAGGCAAATTTTCTGATAATACCTGTACGGGCTTCCGTTGCAAACCCCCCGTTAACAAATTCATTTTTTTTGCGAATGCGAGTCAAAAGTGAAAATATATCTGCCCATTGTTTGAAATCTAATCCTAAATCTTTAGTGTAAGTTGTGTATTCAACAATGCCATCAGCATTGATAATATATAAATCCATTTTATTACCCAGTTTTTTCTTTAGGACTAGGAGTTCTATTTTTGAAGGATCTTGACCGGCTTGATGATAGGCATCAATAAAAGTCACAAATGCTTCTTTCATGTCATCATCAATAAATTTTTCTAGTACTTTATGTCCGGCATTAACCAACTTAATCGCATTGAGAATATTATTTTCGGTTTGTTGTTGTAGTACCCCATAAGCGTTTTCTAAATCGCTTTTAGCATTTAGATAATCAAATACTGACATGGCAATCAGGATAGGAATAATCAATAACAAAAAAGAACCCATCAAGGTATATTTTAATGGCATATAAGAAGGAGGGGCATCATCCGATTTTTGAATTTGAATTAAACTCATTAGGAATTGGGAATTGTGAATTGTGAATTGTGAAACGAAGTAATCGCCAGGTTCATTGTGAATTGATTGATTTCTGCATAGTGAAATGACTTGGTTTCTTTAGTTATGAGTAAGGGATATAATACCAAACAATCGTTTCCAATTAACAATTAAGAATGCGGATTTAATAAAATTCTCGAAAACTAAACCTGACAGGTTTTCAAAACCTGTCAGGTTTGACAGTTCAAGCTTTGATGTTATTTGGCTTCGCGAAGCTCTATTTTTGAGTGTTAAAATATACAACTCATTTATTTTTAGATTTAATTTTTAGGCATAAAATTATATTTCTTTTAAAGTCAATGGTTTACAAAAGATTTGAAGATCGAGTATAAGTTATTTTTTCTTAGATACTTAATTATTAGTCATTAACAATTCACAATTACGCAGTGAAACAATTAAAATGCTAACTTTGACTCAACCAGATGATTGGCACCTACATCTACGTGATGGCATCAGTATGACTTCTATCGTCGCTGCCACCAGTCGTTGTTTTGCCCGTGCCTTAATTATGCCTAATCTAAAGCCGCCGATTACGACTTGTGATCAAGCGCTTGATTATCGTAAACGTATTTGTGCCGCGTTGGCACCAACTAGCCGCTTTAATCCGCTAATGGCACTTTATTTGACTGATAATACACCTATAGCAGAAATAGCTAAGGCGAAAAATAGCACATTTATGATTGGTGTCAAGTATTATCCCGCAGGCGCAACGACTCATTCAGAAGCAGGTGTCACTGATTTGCGGCGCGTATGGTCCATACTCGAAGCCATGCAAACTTATGATCTGCCCTTATCAATACATGGTGAAGTCACAGCTACCAGTATAGATGTCTTTGACCGTGAAAAAATCTTTATAGAACAGGTACTTGATCCCTTATTGGATGATTTTCCAAAACTCAGGGTTGTATTAGAACATATTACTACACAGGAAGCGGTTGAATATGTTTTTAGTAAAAACCATCATTTAGCAGCAACCATTACCGCTCATCATTTATTAATGAATCGCAATGAATTATTCATCGGGGGTATTCGCCCCCATCATTATTGCTTGCCCGTGTTAAAACGCGAAGAGCATCGCCAAGCATTGTTGATGGCTGCAACTAGTGGTAATCCTAAGTTTTTTTTAGGAACGGATAGTGCCCCTCATGCAGTGGGGGCTAAGGAATCTGCGTGTGGTTGTGCTGGAATTTACAGCGCGCCGGCTGCATTAGAATTATATGCCGAAGCTTTTGAACAAGTACAAGCATTGGATAAATTAGAAGGATTCGCCAGTTTTTATGGTGCCGATTTTTATCGCTTACCTCGTAATACAGAAACCGTGACATTAGAAAAACGGACTTGGCAAATGCCAGCGAATTTCGATTTCGGCAAAGAAAAAGTTGTACCCTTGCGAGCCGGCACTGACATTTATTGGCAACAGGTACAAACATGAAGGTTTTCACAAAAACACGATTCATAGCTAAACGTTTTCGGGGATTTTTGCCGGTGGTGGTTGACGTAGAAACGGCAGGGCTTAATCCAGAGCGTGATGCCCTATTAGAAATTGCCGCTGTGACATTGCAAATTAATCACCAGGGCTTATGGCAACGCCATGAAACCCATTTTTGTCATCTAATTCCTTTTGAAGGGGCTAATCTTGATCAAAAAGCACTTGATTTTATTGAGGTTGATCCTTATCACCCCTTTCGTTTCGCCGTGCCAGAATCCCAGGGCTTGGAAATTATTTTTAAACCAATACGCCAGGCAATAAAAACGCATAAATGTAGCAGGGCTATTTTGGTGGGACATAACGCTTCATTTGATTTAAGCTTTATCAAAGCGGCAGCTTGTCGCACCGGTATTAAAAGTCCCTTTCACCGGTTTAGTACCTTTGATACTGCCACCTTAGGAGGACTGGCTTTTGGGCAAACTGCCTTGGCACGAGCGGTGCAAAAATCTGGCATGGCATGGGATAGTAGCGAAGCGCATTCCGCCATTTATGATGCCGAACGTACCGCAGAGTTATTTTGTACTATTGTCAATTTGTGGGATAAAAATTGTAACTAAACCTGACAGGTTTTAAAAACCTGTCAGGTTTGGCTTACTTGTTGGAGCCGATTTTTGAATATAAAAAATCCGATTTTTTGGAAAAATCGGATTTCTAATTTTGCTATTTTTGATAAACTTTTTTTGATGAATACAGGCATTTTTTGAATAAAAAAATTCTTTTTAATAATCAAGAGGTTAATTAACTTCTGTCACGGGCTGGATACCACTTATTTTTGCCAAAATTTAACCCC
>Ga0233403_10000268_pt1 | contig 24378 bp, 15 predicted proteins | sample Na_oxic_1_MG_FD_179866 | JGI IMG/M metagenome (GOLD analysis project Ga0233403, IMG submission 179866) | Seawater microbial communities from Saanich Inlet, British Columbia, Canada - Na_oxic_1_MG | ecosystem: Environmental > Aquatic > Marine > Inlet | place: Canada: British Columbia | collected...
TTGAATTTGACTTTTCGTTCAAACCGGCGCATTTCTCTTTTCCATTTTATTTCAATAAAATTTGTAGGGGGCCGGTAACGTGTTTTTGTTGCATGCCCCTTAATTTTAATAATATTTGTATAGCGTTTCCCGATTGAATGAAGTACAAATTTTTCGTTCCAAATTTATTTTGCATCGGTATGATTGGAGTGCAAAATTTATTTTGCTTCGGTAATTTTCGTTCCAAATTTATTTTGCTTCGGTAATTTTCGTTCCAAATTTATTTTGCATCGGTATGATTGGAGTGCAAAATTTATTTTGCATCGGTATGATTGGAGTGCAAAATTTATTTTGCGAAGGCCTTTTTCGTTCCAAATTTATTTTGCGAAGGCCTTTTTCGTTCCAAATTTATTTTGCATCGGTATGATTGGAGTGCAAAATTTATTTTGCATCGGCCCGATTGATAATGAGCTTTTTTTGGGAATGCGCCCTTTGCATACCTACTTGGCATAAATGTACGTCATGAGATCGGGAAACGCTATAAATAGAGACACATAAGTCTTTTAACATTTATTATCTGCGTAGATCAGTCTCATCAGCATTTAGCTTCGCTGACCTTCGGTTCACGCAAAAGTTTTTGCGCGCAAAAACTGTATTATCAGCGTTCTATTCTAAATTTAAAAACAGCTTAATGACTTGATAGAACGCTGATTGTACTGATTGTCATGATTTACGCGGATTAACCTTTATCACGGCAAACCTCCCCCAAGCAAATTAGACAACCAAGCTTCATCTACACCCAAAGGGGCTAAGTCTGCTTGTTGTAAACTACCAGCGGCTGCCGATTTCATTTGGGTTCTACCCTTTTTTTTATCGACTAACCACAGTTCATTGAGCTTTAATTGACGCACAACTGATTCACTATGGGTAGTCATCCAGATAGAATTAGAATGAGAAGCCTGTTCACGAATCAAGTCAATCAATTCAAAAATAGCTTGAGGGTGCAAACCCCGTTCAGGCTCTTCAATTAAAGTCAAACCATATTTAGGTGTATCCAAAACCGCCACTAACAAACTAAGTGCGTAAATGGTGCCATCTGACATCAGATGAGCAGGAAATTGTCTGCCTTGTTCTTTAAAATAAATCGTCGTATTAATGGCTAAATTTTGCCGCTCCGTTTTAATGTCTTGAATGCTGGGAACGACGGTTTCCATCCATTCTAAAATCGTTTCCCGTAAATTATCATCCTGTTCTAAACGCCGTAATACACTCGCTAGGTTATAAGCGTTGGATTTTAACACCGAAGCGTCTTGATTGGATTGCTCCTGATCATGGGCCCTAAAAGGGTTATCAATGCGATAGATACTGATGTTCCTTAATAATGCACTTAATGGCAATCTTGGTATCGCAGATAGCCCAGAATACTCAACCTTCTCTCGAAAAGGATTAAGTTCTTTTGGCAAATTGATGCCCAAACTCTCATTTCTAATGACTGTCTTTTCTTGATTAATAAAAAGTTGTTCGTTGATTTCTGGATCAGTATCTAACGAATTAATGATTAATTGGTATTGATACTGGGTATCAATTAAATTATTTTCCAGAGTGGTGGGCAAAATACACTCAATTTCAAACTCAAATCGCCGAGCAGACTCTTCATTTTCTTGAATAGAATGAATCAGATCAAATCCGCCATGCCAACGCAGCGCATCGGTTATCCCATGACGCATAAAACGACTCACGAAATCCAGCGCATCAAAAAAATTACTTTTACCACTACCATTAGCACCCGCAAATACCGAAAAATCATTAAGATGCCTTAATTCCAACGTATCAATACTTTTGAAATGGGATAGTTTGAGATGTTGAATCTTGGCTTGTTTCATACTGTCTCCTCTGTTATCTATAGATGTTCAGAAAAATCATTTCATGTGGGCGTGTTCGCCCTTTCGCCTTTTTGAAATTTATAGCTTCTAATGCCTTAATAGTCTATTCCCACTTTCTGTGTGAGGGGTTACTTACGGAAAGCTGCCTCTTTTTGGACAGCCTGATTGTAAAATCTTTTCCTAAAACCGAAAACACCGAACCGCCCGCTTGTGAAGCGACTTCGACAATGGCGGGGTTATTTAATAAGGAACCGAATAAAGTTTGAGTCAACGTTGAAGGTGTCATAGTGAATTTTTTAGATCAATGTAGGGTGGGTAAGCGGGTGCCAAGATTTCAGTAATTTGCCCATAACCCATCACCCGCTTGCCCACCTTAATTTTAGAACATGTCGGCTGGCTAAGCGAGTAGGGTGTTGATTGGGCGCTTTTTTTGATGAGCATTTTTTTTAAATTCTATGTCAATTTATTTTTATTAAAACGCAAGAGACGCAAGAGACGCAAGAGACGCAAATATTTTTCTTGATAGAGCATCTTTAGCGTCTTTACTTCCTCTGGCATTGCCTGTCGCCAAAATTAAAAATAGAACTAGAATTCATTAGGTGAAAACGCAATGCCCATTGTTTTGCACTGAAAAGATTTATCTGTATTCATTTCAATTTTCCTTAATATTAAATTCAGTGAAGTTTTCCCACCGTTGTTAACCCCTTTTTTCATTTTCACCTTTTTCAAGCACACTTCGTATAAATGTTAGAATATTATCAGATTTGCTATTGTCGTATCATAAATGCCGATGCACACACTGTTTGCCCATCCTACCTGGCTAGTTGAACGTCAATAAATAAGTAGGATATGAGCGTTGCGTGGTTTGCTATAATAATCGAAAAGAGCCATCATTTTTTGATCTCAGAAAAATGTTGAATAGGAAATAAAGAATAGGCATAATTTTGATGATTAATATTGTCAATCTGAAATTCAAATTTCTAATGCCTAATTTTAGATTATTGTTAGATTATTGTAAAAATTTGCGTTATCATATCACAAGCTTTAAATTCCACATTTAACCTAATGCGTAGCTGACTGATTAAATCTATGAATAACAAAGAATTACTTGACATTATCAAACAAACTGCTAAACGTAAGGCAACAGTGCTTTATCTCTTTAATGAGGGATTAACTGCATTACCCCCTGAACTTTTTGAATTATCTCAGCTTGAAGAATTAGGATTAAGTGGCAATCAATTAACAACGATACCACCTGCTATTGCGAAATTGTCTCAGATCAAGGTACTATATCTCAGCAATAATCAATTAACTGCCCTGCCATCGGCAATAGGTAAATTGTCTCACCTGAGATTATTATACCTGAGCGGCAATCAATTGGCGGCTTTACCGTCTCAACTCTCAAAATTGTCTCAGCTTGAAGCCCTTTATTTGAATGATAACCAACTGATTGTATTGGATAAATCAATTTCAAGATTATCCCATCTTCTCATGCTAAATCTTAATAAAAATTTACTGACAACGTTGCCGTCTCAAATGGGTAAACTGTCTAACCTTGAAATGTTATATCTCAATAACAATCGACTAAACGTTTTACCACTTGAAATGTCCAAATTGCCTAATCTGAGGCAACTTTATTTGAGTGGTAATCAACTGACAGAATTACCGTATGAATATGACAAATTGTCTCAGCTAAAAAAACTTACTCTGTTTGAAAATCCATTACCGATTGAATTAGCGTTTTTAAAATTAGTCAATCAACCGGCTAAAATTATCAACCGTTTGAATCGACAGATGTTGATGCAAAAATGGGAAGAGGAAAAAAGGTATAATTCAATAACTCATTTGATAGGGGGAGGATTGATAACCGTTTTTATAATTATTATTTTGGTTTTATTGGCGGGGTAAGTTTGGGATTGGTTTTAGGGTAGGCTGGTGGGTGCGACAGATAGCCACCCACCCACTTAACGTTCTAGGAATAGATATCGTCAAGCAATTCCTTAATCTTGTCAAGATTCTGTTCCCTGAAATATTCGAGCATTTCTATACCTTCGGCAGTCGCACTGATAAAAGTCAAGAAGCAATATTTGCCATATTGAGGCAAATGAGTGATATGAAAAATGCTTCCACGCGTTCCTCCGCTGGCAGCGTTTTGGAACATAACGTAATCTAACGTACCCGCATCAGGGTAAACTTGCTGAGTTTTATCAAGCAAGGCAATTAAATCTTTCAATTGCATTGCAAAAGTCTCTGTTTTTACCGTCCTTTCTCCTTTCGGCTCGCTCGAATACGCTACTCTCGTTCTACCAGAAGTGAAAGTAGAAAGTATGACAGCATCAATCTCATTATCTTGATCCGCGATGAAATTGAATAATTTCACCAGTTCTCTTTCGGCATCTCGTTTTTCCACAATATAAACCTCTTGTTTTTCCATATCATCATAAAAAGAAGCAAGAGAACTCCCCTCACCCAATCCAAGCTGTTGACTTGTAGGTACGGAATCTTTCTCGCCCTTTCCCATCATTTTCTTGAAACCATCAATCCAATTTTCAAGAATTTCCATAAATTTTCCCTTTATCTCAAAAGGAACATAAAAAATGGTGTCTTCTTCATGACTACCTATCACGCTTTTTTTAGGTAGCCAAGGTTCCACTAAGTGTCTGAGTTCATCAACACTTTTATTGTTAAAATCAGTTACCTGTTCTGAACGATTAGAAAAGATAATTTTGTTTGGACTGCCAAGCTGATTATAGGCTGTTGTAAATGGTATTTTTTTGTCAGCCTTGTAAATGACAATTCTCATTCGTTATGATCCAAAAGTGCTTTGAATTTTTTGTACAGACTAAAGTCTTTTATTTCTGATACAGGATCGCCAGCACTCCTATCTGTGTAATATTGTAAAGCCGCGTGATAGACTGATAAGGGTATCACATTTTGGGGGCGTTCAGAATTGTTTTCACGATTTTGAACTTGGCTGGCATTGATAAGCATATTTAAAAATAAGCTATGGGGATCATTATGCCCCTGCCGTTGTAAATTAAGGCGAGCCGTTTCTAATCGATCCACCCAATCCCGAAAACGGATAGGATTACCCTTGGGCAATTTTTCAACTTCTTCCAATCCTTGAATCGTATCATCATTTTCATTTCTGATGGCGTTGATCAGTTTAAAAAGAGCTGCACCAGCACCGGCACTCTCATCTTTTTTAGATGAAACCAATGCCACCGGCGTAAAGACATGCATGAACGGCGTAGGATTGTCAGCACGTTTCAAATAGGCTTCCATCGCGCCTGCCGTTGCATACACTGCTCTTGCATCCCCCTCTTCATTGGCTTTAATGAGATTATCTAATTGTCTATAAACCCATAAAAACCAAACTTTAATACTATCATTCTTCAGAATGCCCTCTTGGTATGCCTTATAATATTTTTCATCATTGGAAAAGATGTTGCAAAAATGGTAATTAGTATCAATGATGACACTGTCTAACGCGGGCATATCCAGTTCTGCCTGAATGCGATCTGCATTTTTTTTGATCGTGCAAAGCAAATCTGCAAACAGGCTAGGTTTATATAATCCATAAGGATTAGAAGGCCAGCCAACAGCATAATAGTCTCTTTGTTGATTTTGCCCTAATGACGAAAATGTTCTTTGAACAATGATCTGATTAGCACCCACTTGTTCGACTAAGGCTGAATCCGTAGCCGTTTCATGTTCTATCACAATTCTCCGAACACGTCTCCGCTCTTCAAGCAGGATGGCAGAAGAATCGGTGTTCATTGCATTCAAGTCTATCACTAGGGTACTCTTACCCAGTTCAAGATTACGTATCAAGAGCAGCAAGGTGAGCATTGTTTTACCTACGCCGCCCTTACTACCTGTTATGATATTCCATTCTAAATCATTCATCAAAAATATCCTCCAAATACAGGGGGATTAACTTTATTGATTTCTTTAACCATACCCACGCGCTTTATTATAACCATATTCCTTTGTCTTTTGCCATATTAAAAGACGAATGGGCAACCAAAAAACAACAATTACTATAAGGATAAAAACAGAAAGCCCCATCGTATAATACCATGAAGAAATAAGGCTTTTTTCTACCACTTTACAAGGTACACTTTTCTTAACGATACCAACTTGACATTCAAAGTTTGGTGGTTTAGTTTGTTCGCCAGCATCAAACTGAAAGTGAAATGTCAAACGGTTATCATCTAAAAATTCAAATTGAAAACCTTGTTTTCCAAATTCGTTTTCCAAAAATTCTTTTGAGACAAAATAAGCCTGAGGCTGTTCTTTTTCACTGATTTTTAAATCAATTTTTTCAACATAGTGATCATATTTAAACGTTGCCAGTTTGACGGGGTGATCAAAATAGGGATAGATTTTAACATACTCCAACAAATAATTTTGATCCGAATCGGCACCTGTAAGTGAATAGGTAAATGGTGTCTCCAATTCTTCAAGCTCTAAGATAACAAATTCAGAGAGAAAATAGTCACTAATTTCATAAGACAAAGCAATGATCGCTAAAACAGCGACTAAAATGTCTAACCCCTTTAGTATCAAGCCTTTGGGTAAAATACTCTTAATAAAAGTGTGCATATTTATGGTTTCCTTTTGGGAGGCTTACCCCTTTAGGTGGCTTTAGAATATTAATTAAATTAATATTTCCATTGCTTTTGTTATTATAGACTAATATTTTTTTGATACCAATTTAGTTGAGTGTCAATAAAATATGAAAATCTGAACATTGCGTGGTTTGTTATAGAAACAGGAAAATGTCATCATTTTTGCCCTTATGAAAATGTTGAATAGGTAGTCATAAATGAGTAATTAATAATTGTTAATATTTAATTCAATTTACTCATTTGAAAATGGTTATACTTAGGAACGCGCACAAAATAACGGAAGGTGAAATACACAATAGTGTTTTTGTGAATAGCGGCAATGATGCTCTGAATGCAACTGGATGCCGAATAACGCTTAAACAGATTTTCATTAACCATACAGGTATTAATGGATTAAGTGTTGGAGAACACAGTCAAATCAATGCCACTGAATTTCTGATCAAAAAAGCGCATGTTGCCGTCGCCAGTAAAGATGAATCTCGCTTAAAAATTAATAATATACAGATTCATGATAGTGAGATTGGTTTAGCCGTGTTTCAGAAAAAATCTGAATTTGGGCCCGCGTCTATCACCGTCACCGCACTCAAAAGCGATAACGTGAAAAGGCCCTATATAGTTGCCACTCAATCTCGTTTGAGAGTCGATCAAAAAGCAATCGCGGCAACTTATAGCAATAATGACGTTAATGATGCGGTTTATCAGTGAATCGTGTTTATTTTAAAAATTATAGGTTTTTGAAATCCTTTATTATATACAATCTTTGTAGTTATAGGTTTTTGAAATTCTTTATTATATACAATCCTTGTAGTTATAGGTTTTTTACATTATTATCTATAATTCCGTTTACTTCGTTTCAAAGTACTATACAATAATCAATTGTACTAATATGAATATTTTAAAAGAGTTATCCGCACATTCGGTTATCCAAAATGGATTTAGAGTCATTAATTGGCTAATGGTTATCGGCTTAATAGTACTTGGTGCCGTCTTATCCGTCAGTTTTTTCAAAACCGGTTTAACTTTCATTCTCGTTGGCATGCTCATTTCACCCTACATGAATGACTTGCTTGATAAAACCAGTCACCTGATCCACCAGCACAAACTTGATCAAAGTAGTCGAAATGTGTTTATAAAACTCAGGGCCTTGATTTTCTCTGATATCAGGTACTTCGCTGACAAATTTACCCTGAGTACCAAATTGATAGTGGTTTTCTTAGGTATTCTGATAGGCATCGTTTCATTACATTATGAAACGGATGACAAACACTTTTTATTAGGCATGCTTATACAATCCGCCTGGTTAGAGGAAGGCAATAAAGCACACCAAGAACAATTGAGAGGCTATTTTGAAGCTGAATATCTGAGACAGAAAGAAAAAGCCTTTGCTGCCAAGGGGGAAAAGTTCCTTGCTAAATTACAAGTTTTGTATGACACCGCTCAATATCAAGCCGTTATCAATCAAGGTACGCCTTATACCCAATTCAGTTCTCAGATTGAAAACTGGGTTACTGAATCGACTCAGATCATAAAACAACAACAGATTGAAGAGGCGCTTAAAAAAGGCCCTAAACTGATAAAGGCCAAGGAATATCAAAAAGCTTACCGATTAGCCATATCGCATGTAGAAGAGGAACCCAAACTGAAAAAATTGGCTAAAGATGCCAAAAAGCGAATCGACAAAGATGTTGCAAGATTACAGTCTTGGTACGAGCATGGCTATTACAAAAAAGTCATCGGAAAAGGTAAGCCTTATGTTGCTGGTGAGTGTCGTGCCAAAAAATTGGTGAATAATGCCCATCGTGCCAAAAAAAATCGGGACACAACCAGACAGATTAAGCGGGTCATGAAAAAAACCAATAATCTGATTAAAGCGCGTCAATACGACGCGGCTATCAAATATGCCAGCCAATCCCAGCACGCCTCCCTGCCTAAAGTGCAAAAACTGATATCGCTTGCTAAAAAAGAAGGCGATAAGGCTAAGGAAAAGAAAATACTCGCCAAATTGCGCCAGATTCCCCCAACGCAACTAGAAGCCAATATAAGAGAATACACCAAATTGGTTGCGATTTTTCCAGACAACGACAAGTATCAACGGAAACTCGCCTATTATAAAAAGCGACTGGATGACACCCGTAAGCTGCCAGCGCTCATTCTCAAACAAACAGAATATGGTGAAAACTGGCCTTTTAGCGTCTCAGAAGGCATGTTGGAATGCTTTCCGCCAGGGATTATTACGTTCAAAGTGAAAGACAAAACTTATGCCGTGAATGGATTAGCCAATTCGCGTGGTTATCTCAAAATTGATGACATTTGGCGAAATACGCCCACCGTCTTGGAACAAGACACATCGAATAAGAAAGTGGAATTAAGCCCTGTCATCAACAAAGGACTTGAATTGTGTAATCCTTGAGAATGTGGGTAATATGATAGAACCTTACAGAGGGGTGCGGAATGTCGGATAGAACGCTGATATTTAGCGTAGCCCACCTTCGGTTCACGCTTCAGTTTTTGCGCGCAAAAACTGAATTTCACGCTAATGTTTCGCTTCGCTATACATTAGCGTGAAATGTGAAATGCTGATTATGGCCTGATTGACGCTGATTTTTTTATTTAATCTTTTTAATCAGTGTTGATCATGACAATCAGTTTAATCAGCGTTCTATCTATACTATAGACGTTCAGATTACCGGTATTGGGCAACCCTTTCAAAAATCCGAAAACTTGAACGTTTGGAGTATACTTGTCTGACATCCGTTTCCAAATCACGCAAACCGCTTACGCATAAAAGCGTAATACATCACCGGAATCACAACCAATGTCAGCAAGGTGGAAACCAGAATCCCAAAAATAAGGGAGATGGCTAATCCACTGAAAATGGGATCGTCTATAATAAATAAGGCCCCTAACATGGCTGCCAAGCCGGTTAAAATAATCGGTTGAGCGCGAACAGCGCCAGAGCGCACGACGGCATCTTGAAAGGCCATACCTTCTTCAACTTGTTGATTTATAAAGTCAACGAGTAAAATAGAGTTCCTAACAATAATGCCCGCTAAAGCTATCATACCGATCATGGAAGTGGCCGTGAATTGAGCGCCCATCAGGGCGTGTCCAGGTAGTACGCCAATAATCGTTAGCGGTATTGGTGCCATGATGATAATGGGTACCAAATAGGATTTAAATTGGGCAACCACTAGGAGGTAAATCAAAATCATGCCTACAGCGTAAGCAATCCCCATGTCACGAAACGTTTCATACGTGATTTGCCATTCACCATCCCATTTGATGCTGTAGCGGTAAGGATTGTCAGGTTGGCTGAACAGGTATTCTTCCAGATTGTATTGTCCTTCAACCACTAAGTCTTTAAGCGCCATGTAAAGATCAAACATGCCATATAACGGGCTGTCCAATTCACCTGCCATGTCACCTGTGACATACACCACCGCTAATAAATCTTTGTGGTAAATGGGTTGTTCTCTCGTGGATTCGGTGATGTCAACAAATTCTGATATGTGTACTAATGCACCGTTTCGACTGCGAACACGTAGGCTTTTAAGCCTCTCAATATCCGCTTTGTCAGCTTCCGAAAATTCTAAACGAATAGGAATCGGGTATTTGACATGAGCATCGTGCAAGTAGCTGACATCATTTCCTTTTAAAACGGTATTGATGTTGGCTACCACTTGCGCTTGAGCAATCCCTAACAAGGCCGCTTTTTCTTGATCAACATGAATAATCAATTTAGGCGCTGGCGTTTCGACGCTGTTATCGCTATCGACAATATCTGGCGTGTTTTGAAATACCTCATGTACTTGGTTGGCAATGCGTAATTGCGCTTCGTAATCGAGGCCATAGATTTCAGCCACTAAGGGGGCATAGACTGGTGGCCCAGGTGGCACTTCAACCACTTTGACATTGGCCCCTAAACGTTTACCGATTTCTTGTAAGGGTTGCCGCACGGCCTGCGCGATTTCATGGCTTTTCCGTTCACGATCATGAGCATCGATGAGGTTGACTTGAATATCTCCTAAATTCCCCCCTTGCCGTAAATAGTATTGTCGCACGAGGCCGTTGAAATTAATCGGTGAGGCTACGCCGGCATAAACTTGATAGTCACTGACTTCTGGCACGGTGGCGATATAGCGGCCAAGTTCTCCCAATACCCTGGCTGTTTTTTCAAGACTGGTGCCTTCGGGCATATCGACGATAATTTGAAATTCTGATTTATTGTCGAAGGGCAACATTTTCAGGACAACATCTTTCGTCACCACCAATGATGCGGAAGCGACAATCAACCCTAACACCACGATCAACAGTAACCAGCGTAATAGGAACCAGCGTAAGAATGGCCGTACAAAGAAGTTAAACAGCCGATAACTGAAGGTTTTCTTATCATCTGACTCGGTGTGTGTTGCGTGTGCGTTCTGCATCTTTTTTTCTATGACGCGATGTAAGACTTTATAAGTCAACCAAGGCGTGAAAACAAAGGCGACAACCAGTGAAATAATCATCCCAAAACTGGCATTGATGGGAATCGGACTCATATAAGGGCCCATTAATCCACTCACAAAGGCCATCGGTAATAGGGCAGCAATAACGGTAAAGGTAGCCAGAATCGTCGGGCCACCGACTTCATCGACAGCAATCGGGATAGCTTCCAGAAAGTTTTTAGCCCCTAAATGGATATGGCGGTGAATGTTTTCTACCACCACAATGGCATCATCAACCAAGATACCGATGGAAAAAATCAGAGCAAACAAGGAAACACGATTGAGAGTAAATCCCCAAGCCCAAGAAGCAAACAAAGTGATGACGAGTGTCACGCTGACAGCAATACCGACAATAATGGCTTCTCGCCAACCCAGCGCCAGTAAGACGAGCAATACGACAAAAGCGGTGGCAAAGGTTAATTTACCAATCAGCTTTTTAGCTTTCGCATCCGCCGTTTCTCCATAATTGCGGGTGATCGTGACATTGATGCCATCTGGAATAAACACGCCACGCATTTGTTCAAATCGCTCAATGACTTGATTAGCAATTTCAACCGCATTGGTGCCAGGTTGTTTAGCGATAGCCACTGTCACGGCAGAAAATTCCCCGTTCACATGAACGTCTTTAGTCGCACTTTGTGGCCCGGTGCCAAACCAAACATAACTTTCAGCTTGATCAGGGCCCAAGGTAATCGTCGCCACATCGCGCAAATAGACAGGTGTCTCGTTGTGCATACCGACTACCAAATCGGCAATCTCCTCAACGCCAGACAGAAACGTGCCCGCTTGTAGCTGCACTTCCATATTATCTTTGATAAACGCTGTCGTATCATCAGTAACATTACTGGCTTGTAAGGCCCGTTTTAAATCATTCAGTGCCATGCCATATCCGCCTAACTTGATGGGATCAAGTACGACATGAACCACTTTTTGAGCACCGCCAACAGTATAAATATCCCGTGTGCCTTTCACTCGTTTTAATTCAGATTCAATGGTATGCGCCACTTCTTGCAAAGCATAACTGCCTTGACTGTCTTCCTCGCTCCACAAAGTTAAGGTGACAATTGGCACATCATCAATCCCTTTAGGTTTAATCAAAGGTTGTGCGATACCAAGATTGCGCGGTAACCAATCCAGATTAGAAAACACCTGATTGTACAAACGAACGATGGCAGCAGTACGATCTTCACCGACTTTAAATTCGATGGTTAAAATCGACAAACCTGGACGGGATATAGAATAAACATGTTTAACGCCTTCAATTTCCGTGAATTTCTGTTCAGCAGGTGTGCTGACAATTTGCTCCACTTCGACAGCCGAAGCGCCGGGAAAAGCAATAAACACATTAGCAAATGTGACATTGATTTGAGGTTCTTCTTCGCGTGGCGTAATCAGGATAGCAAAGACACCTAATAACAAACCGACTAAAGCCAATAATGGCGTAATTTCTGTGGTTAAAAATCGTTTAGCCACCTGTCCAGAAAAGCCTAAACGGGGTTCTTGTATTGTTGTCATTTTTAAGAAGTTAAGTAGTTTAGGAATTGGATAGAACGCTGATATGTCACATTTCACGCAAAAGTTGCCAGCAACTTTTGCGTGAATCGAAGATCAGCGAAGCTAAATACAGTTTTTGCGCGCAAAAACTTTTGCGTGACATACTGATTATGGCCTGATTAACACTGATAGTACAACGGATTAAACGGATAATTAGTCAGTGTCAATCAGTTTTTCACGCAAAAGTTTTTGCGCGCAACTTTTGCGTGAGCCGAAGACCAGCGAAGCTAAATGTGAAAATCAGTCAAATCAGCGTTCTATATCAAACATCAAACCAAGATTGATCAATGATTAATCCGTTTATTCCGTAAATCCGCTGTACTCGCATCACGTTGCGCCTTTAACAAAATAGCGGCATCAACTGGCTGAGTGGCAATGTGTTCACCTGCCTCTAAACCTGCCAATATTTCAATTTGATCCCCATGTTGCCTACCAAGACGTACTTGACGCATCGAAACTTGTCCCGCATCATCTACAACATACACGGCGCGGACTTCACCACGATAACCTACCGTTTTGGTAGGAATCATTAAACGCTGTTCTCGCCCAATAACAAACGCCACTTTGGTAAACATACCGGGATAAACATCTGACGCTTTTTTAGGCAAATTCACACGCACTTTAAAGGTATGGGTTTGGGCATCGGCATACGGCGCGATAGTCATTTTTTGCCCTTTAAAACGACGTACTTTGGCTAGATTATCCATAATAATCTGCGCTTTTTTATACTGACGAATGGCTTCAATCTGGCTTTGTGGCACCTTTGCAACAACGCGCAAACCGCTCATAGAAAAACCACTCATAATAGGTTGTCCAGGCAACGCAATTTCACCCGGTTCAATATGGCGTTGTATCACGATACCACTATAAGGTGCTTCAATCGTGGTGTATTGTACCTGTTGACTGGCCTGAGTCACCTGCGCTTGTGCAGCCGTCACTCGTGCTTTAGCCGCTCTTAAATCAGCCTCAGCTTTATCAAGCTGCGCGGCTGACGCGACTCTTTTAGTACGCAATTTTTTAACACGGTTATACTCTCTGTGCGCGGCCTTCAGATGCGCTTTGGCTTCAACAACTTGTGCATTCACCTGTTCAAGAGAGGATTTTTGCTCAATGTTTTTGAGATGAACTAACGTCGAGCCTTTTTTCACAAAATCATCAATATCAAAATTCACTTCCAAGACTTGCCCAGAAGTTTGTGCAGTGATGAGGGCTTGCTTAACCGGTTCCACCACGCCATCGACAACGTATGTTTTGTCAATGGTTTGCGAGACAGCAGAGACAACCGTTAATGCAGTGTCTTCTGCGGCAAAGACAAAAGGGGCAGCAGTGAGAGCAGTTAAGAGAATTAGCCAAGATTTTGAACGATGATATCTCATAAAAATGAATTCCTATAGAGGTTCATAAAAATCATTTGAGGGCGAACGACAAGGGCGAACACTTATGTTCGCCCCTCCTTTAGCGTTCGTAGGGGCGAACCTTTGTTATCGCCCTGACATAAGAATAAGCATTATTTATCAGTAGATCGAAAACAAATAAAAGCAAAATAACATGCATTCCTATCAATCGGGCAGCAAAATAACATGCATTGGGCGCATTCCCAAAAAAAGTAGGTCATTTCGCTTTCATAAATTTTACGGCCGGCTTGGAGTAATTTATTTTGCGTCTGCTTTTCAAACCAAATTTATTTTGCGGCCCGCTGGGAATGCATGTCATTTTGCGGCCCGCTGGGAATGCATGTCATTTTGCGGCCCGCTGGGAATGCATGTCATTTTGCGGCCCGCTGGTAATGCATGTCATTTTGCGGCCCACTTTTAGTGAAAAATTCATTTTGCGGCCCGTTTTTACTGAATGAATGTATATTTTGCGGATCGCCAAGATTGATAATGACCCTTTTTTTGGGAATGCGCCCCATGCATTCCTATCGGGCCTTCAAGATTTATCAATATGACTTTTTTTAGAAGTGCGCCTTTTCGATCTACTGATTGTTAGTAATCAGTATAACGGATTGGCGAGATGAAGTGGCAAAACGCTTTATTTCAATCAGAAATTAAAGTTTGGCTTATGTTTCTGATTATCAAGGATTGTTAGTAATCAGTATAACGGATTGGCGAGATGAAGTGGCAAAACGCTTTATTTCAATCAGAAATTAAAGTTTGGCTTATGTTTCTGATTATCAAGGATGTTAATTGTTAATTGTTAATTGTTAATTGTTAATTGTGTGTGTTAACGAAAAACACTTTTTTACGCGTAAAAATATAATTAATTGTTCTCTTAAATAAGTAATAAAAAAGAGAACAGGTTAATTGTTAATTGTTAATTGTTAATTGTGTGTCTTAACGAAAAACACTTTTTTACGCGTAATAAATATAATTATAGTGATCGTCACCATAGAAAAATCTGGATTTTAAGTAATAACTATTTGGTTTTATTAAAAATTTTATTCAATTTTTTGACCCATCTTTGATGACGAGAACTATAATTGTTCTCTAAATAGTAATAAAAATAGAACCTGTTAATTGTTAATTGTTAACGAAAAACACTTTTTTACGCGTAACAAATATATATAATTATAGCTTGTGTCACATGACCTTGCACTAAAAATTTGGCATTAACTATCTGAAAAATATAGATTTTATGCTTTAAAATATGGCAAAATCATGTGACACGTCTATAATTGTTTCTAAATAGTAATAAAAATAAAATAAATTTGAAAAATAACTAACGACAACAGCCTATATATAGATTCAAATCAATTTTTAACCTCAATATTATTGAGAATTTTATCATTAACAATTCACAATTCACAATTCACAATTAATAATTAATTCTAGTCTTTTTGTCCAGTCCGACGATACAGGAAACCATAAATTATAACTGACTGTTTTTTAATATAATTTTTGAAATGATCTCGGTATATCGTCCTTAAATCAATAACTTATATCGGACTTTAACGAGGCCTTGGATTTGAGCCTTGATGCTTGACAAGATTATTTTATGGGTGTATTTTACTTCTTTCTTTAAATACTTCTTTCTTTAAACGTATGAAGAGATGAAGAGTCTACTAGAAAATAACTAACTTGAACATTGAATATAATGAATTAGGATGGGTAGCAATGTTTAACTTAATAGTTAGCTGAAGACAAAACTCACATACGGTTTAGTCGATTTCAGAATCAGGAAAAGACTCATTTTTAATTTTTAGGGTTTAGCTGAGGGAAAATTGGGTTAAATCATTTTAAAGAGATTTTCACGAGCCGACAAAGTATCGCTCTGCAAGAGTAAACGAAAACATTTGTGATGTAATCAAAAAATAAATGCTCTGCGATATCGCATCGTGTTTGATGTTATCTGGTTAGAAGTCGTGTAGAGTTATGCATCGCCAACTTGACCGACATGGCTTCTAATAATCTATTAACTTTTTCGGTAAAAATATGCGAATAGGCAAAACTAAATGTAGGCAATTAAGAAACCTACTGGAATCAAATCAACTTGAATTTTTACTTGAAGCTCACAACGGTATTAGTGCAAAACTGGTTGAAGATGCTGGTTTTAAGGGGATTTGGGCCAGCGGTTTATCTATTTCCGCCCAGTGGGGTGTGCGCGACAGTAATGAAGCCAGTTGGACTCAAGTCATTGAAACGGTAGAATTTATGTCAGATGCCACTACCATCCCAATCCTTCTTGATGGTGATACGGGTTATGGCAATTTTAACAACGTGCAGCGTTTGGTTAGAAAATTGGAACAGCGTCATATTGCAGGGGTTTGTATTGAAGATAAACTTTTCCCTAAGACTAACAGTTTTATTAAGGGAACAACTCAAGAATTGGCTAATATTGAAGAATTTTGTGGTAAAATAAAGGCGGCGAAAGATATTCAATATGATGATAATTTTGTCGTTATTGCTCGTGTAGAAGCCTTTATTGCGGGTTTGGGGTTGTCAGAAGCACTTAAACGTGCAGAAGCCTACCATCAAGCCGGGGCTGATGCGATTTTAATTCACAGTGCCAGAAAAGATGCTGATGAAATTTTGGCTTTTAAGCATGAGTGGCATAATCGTTGTCCGGTGGTTATTGTGCCTACCAAATATTATTCGACACCGACTAAAGTCTTTCGAGAAAATGGCTTTTCTATCGTGATATGGGCAAACCATATGTTACGCGCTTCGATTACCGCGATGCAAGAAGCATCTAAGAGGCTAATGGAGGAAGAAAGCTTAGTCAATCTTGAAAAGGACATCGTTCCAGTCTCAGAAGTATTTCGACTTCAGAGAGTCTCTGAACTTTCAAAGGCAGAAAAATGCTATCTACCCAACAGCAGTAATAGCAGTGATAGCAATGCTGGGAAACCATTATTTCCATCTTATAATGCCATATCTCAAATGAAAGAATAAAACTAAGATTGGAATTGAAACTAACAAAGCTGCAATTCTAATTGTCTAAATTGTCAATTTTAGTTTTTCAATGCGTCAGTCCCAGATAGATAATTAGAATTGCTGCTAATCAGGAGCTTATCAAAATATAATGATTAAAGCTGAAGACTTTGTCCAAATTGCCAAAGAAAAAGGTTTTGGCTTGTATGCCGGTGTACCCTGTTCTTATCTCAAACCATTTATTAACTATGTCATTGATTCACCCGATATCCAGTATGTAGGGGCTGCCAATGAAGGAGAAGCTGTTGCTATCGCAGCCGGTGCCGAATTAGCAGGAATGCGTAGTGTAGCAATGTTTCAAAATTCGGGTTTGGGCAATGCCGTGAATCCGTTGACATCCTTGCATCAAATCTTCAAGATACCCATTTTGCTCATTGTGACTTGGCGGGGAGAACCAGAAGGTGCTGTGGATGAACCACAACATAAACTCATGGGTGCCATTACGCCACAATTGTTAGAATTAATGCAAATTCCATGGGCTTATTTTCCGACTGAAACCGATCAGATTGAACCCACTTTAGATCATGCACTTGAGTTTATGGCAGAACATCACAAGCCTTATGCACTGGTCATGAAAAAAGGTTCTGTCGAATCGGTTTCTTTAAACTCTCGCTTGGCATTAAAACCACCCACAGCCATTTTAAAACCGGCCCCGGCATTGACGGCAATAAAATATTCTCGTGAGGATATATTGCAAGTTATCCAAGCTGCTAGCCAACCATCGGATATTTTACTGGCAACAACAGGTTATAGTGGTAGAGAATTGTATGCCCTTGAAGATCGGCACAATCAATTCTATATGGTCGGTTCTATGGGATGTCTTTCCAGTATTGGATTGGGCATCGCTTTAGTTCGACCAACACAAAGGGTAATTGTTATTGATGGTGACGGTGCAGTGCTGATGCGTATGAGTGCCTTAGCCATTATAGGTTATGAGCGTCCGCCTAATTTGTTGCATATTTTGCTAGATAATCAATGCCATGAATCGACAGGGGGGCAAAGCACCGTTTCTCATTCTATTGATTTTGGTGCGATTGCGGTAGCTTGTGGTTACGAAAAAGTGGTTTGTGTCAATACACCAGAAGAAGTACAAACCGTCATTGAATCCACAACAAAACACCTCACCTTTTTACATGTTAAAACCAAACCCGGCATTCCCGATAAGTTGCCGAGACCTAAAATAACGCCACCGGAAGTGGCTCAACGTTTACGGCAATTCATTCAACAAATGTGATCAAATGATGAACCAAACTATTTTACTTAACCCCGGCCCGGTTACTCTCACTTCACGGGTACGCCAAGCAATGCAGCGAGAGGATTTATGTCATCGCGAACCGGAATTTGCGGAATTAGCCCTGGATATCAAAGCACGTTTAGCTAAAGTTTATCCTGAAGCTGCGAAGGACTATGAAGCCATTTTGCTAACCGGTTCAGGTACTTGCGCGGTAGAAGCGATGCTTTCAACACTCGTGCCTCAAGACGGTAAAGCGCTTGTCGTGACTAATGGTGTTTATGGTGAACGCATGGCCAAAATGGTGACAACCCACGGTAAAAAAATAGAAGTTGTCACTTCACTATGGCATGAACCCATGAATCTGACTGAGGTAGAAAATCGCCTGATTGAAGACTCTAGCATTACTCATGTCATTGCTGTACACCACGAAACCACAACTGGTCGTTTGAATGATGTCGCCAAACTGGGGAAAATTTGTAAGCACCAAAATGTGGCTTTATTGCTAGATTGTGTTTCTAGTTTTGGCGCAGAAGCGATTGAATTTGACGCTTGGAATTTAGAAGGCTGTGCTGCAACCGCTAATAAATGTTTGCATGGTGTTCCTGGTATATCTTTTGTGTTAGTAAAACGTTCAGTCTTTGATTCGCGCCCTTCAGCCGCCACGAGTGTCTATCTTGACTTATATCCTTACTACAAAGAACAACAACAAGGTTATTCCCCTTTTACACAGGCTGTGCATGTCAGCTATGCTTTCCATGAAGCCCTTATTGAATTAGAAGAAATGGGAGGGCAGATAGCAAGATATCGCCATTACCACACATTAGCCAAAAAAATTCGGCAAGGGCTTAAACAACTCGGCATAGAAACTTTTTTAGATGAGCAAGATTATAGTGTGGTACTGACTTCATTTAATTTACCCGCCAACACAACTTATGAGCAACTTCATCAGTTCCTCAAAAGAAATGGGTTTGTAATATATGCTGGACAAGGGGGATTTAAACGTTCTATTTTCCGTATTGCTAATATGGGCGATATTCAATCGGATGACATAGAGCGTCTTTTAAACTGTTTCCATCAATTGAGTCAATAAACCCAGAACGAATTTAAGGTATTCAATATGGAAAATAAGTACGAATTAAGAAAAACTCCTTTAAAAGGAGAAGGCGTTTTTGCAACCGGATCATTTAAGGTAGGAGAAATTGTAATGCTAGGCATTATTAAAGAAATTCTGCCTAAGAACGATTCGCATGCATCACAAATCAATAAAAATACCTTTGCACGTCACGAAGGTTTGATTCCAAAGCTTAATCATTCTTGTGATCCTAATTGTGGCATTCATGTCAATGAAACTGGAGGGCATGATTATATAGCAATGCGTAATATTTCTGTGGGTGAGGAATTAACCTTTGATTACGCTATGAGGAACTATACCATAGATTTTTTTCCTAATTGTGGATGTGGTTCAAAGAAATGCCGTGGTAAGATTACCGGATGGAAAAATTTACCAAAAGAGATTAGAGAAAATTACAAAGGTTTCGTAGCACCTTATTTGCTTGAATTATAGATTTTTAAGAATCTGCTCTCAATTTATTTATGTATTGGGAGCATTTAATGGGATAATGAAGGCGAACGAAGTTGTGTATTACACAATAAGCATCCAGTCGAGTTTTTAATACTCGATCTTCAAGTTTTTGATGTCATTTGGCTTTACAATTTTACATTTCACGCTAAAGTTTTTGCGCGCAAAAACTTTTGCGTAAAATGCTCTATTTTTGAGTGTGTTAATATGCTACTTATTGAATTTTAAGGTTATTTAGTTTTTAGAACTAAAATTATATTTCTTTTTAAATCAAGGAATCATAAAAAACTTGATAGTCGAGTTAAAGAAATATATTAGTCCCTCCAAACGAACCAATACCTTCGCCAATTTATAACAGTTATATAAGTACTTGTTTTATATTGTAATAAATTAAAGCTAGTTTAATCAAATACTTGATACGATGTATTTTATATTTTAATTAAAAATCAACAAGTTCTTAATTAAAATACGGTGGGCAAAATCTAGAAACTATTTTTAATGAAACTAATCAAAACAAGTACTTAGCAAATATAGGAATAAACTAAATAAGTGAGCCACAAAAATTGGCGAAGGTATTGAACGAACGTGGGTGAATTTTTATTTAATGACACTCAATACAATAGACATTATACCGATTTAACGATAAGTGTTTGATTTTATTACATTTAAGCAAAATGACTTACGTTAAATCGGTATAAACTCTAATAACTAACGAAAATAGCATGAATTGTTTATGACAACCAAAACTCAGTACAATCCTCAAGCGGAAGAAGAGAAATTTCGATATTCAAAGCACAACATTTTACGCTCTGAAAAAATTTATGGTGATGGTTTTCAAAGCCTTGTAAACATCGCTAAAGTGCAAAGCCTCTGTGAAAAACTTCATATGCGGCCCAATATGGATATACTTGAAATTGGCAGCGGTTTAGGCGGAGCAACTTTTTATCTAGCTCAACAGTACCAAGCCAATATTTTGGGGTTTGACCTTTCTATTACTATGGTTGAACTAAGTACAGAGCGTTTGCAACAGTTAAATTTATCTAATGTTGCCTTTCAACACGCAGATATCACAACAGCGGAACTGAACGCAAATGCTTTCGACTTAGTTTGGACTGTAGACTGCTTTATGTACATATCCGACAAACAGGCTGTCTGGAATAAGTTTTATAAAACTCTAAGACCAAAAGGGAAACTGTTGATGGTTGATTATTGTGGTAATGCCGATGATTCCTCAGACGAATTCAAAACCTACACGGAAACCTGTGGTTATTACATGCAAGATATACCAAGTTATGCCCACTCGTTAAAAGCAGCCGGATTTACCGATGTAATTGCGGAAGATATCACCCCTGAATTGGTGCTTGGCTTTAAAGCCACAAAAGATCGCTTACTGAAGAATGCAACAGATTTTTTACAGTTCTTCAATCAAGATGAACTTGATCGCTTGGTAGGTCGTTGGGATAAAAAACTGCAATTTTGTCAAGAAGGTCATTTAAAATGGGGATTGTTTATTGCAAGTACTGAAGCATAAATAAACAGGTATTTTCAGATGCTTTCCCCACTATATTAAAGCTACTCTATGCACACAAGTTGTTTGGAAAATAACTAACCTATTGATTTTTATACACTTATTGAAATTAAGGGTAACGGGTAAAATGCTTTAAAATCAATAGGTTAAAACGTTCTGTGCATAGAGTAGCTTTATAAAAGGGGGTTGGGGGATTTTAGAAAACTTAAAAAACCTGAAAACTTATGCCAATACATTCATCAACTTTAAATAGCCATTTTCAAAAAATAGCGATTTTTATTTTAAGTAAAATTTAAGTAAAATCAATAAATTATAAATTTACATTTGCTCGAATTTAATTTTACTCTGCCCCCATTTATTGAAACAAAACCTAACTTAAAAGCAAACCCACCGGTTTGCCTTATCGGAACTATTTGTTATGAACCAAATTGAGTATGAAAACTATCATGATACATCAAAAGCTTACGACAATACTCGTATCCCTGTTGGTATCGAAATTTATTTAGGTTGTTTTGCGTCTACTCCCCGCCCTTTGCATGAGCAAAATATCCTAGACGGTGGATGTGGCACTGGAAACTATATTCAGGCACTAAAAGAAAAAGTAGGGCATTTATATGGGTTGGAATTGAATGAAGGTATGTTGGCTAAAGCACGAGAGAAGTGCCAAAATGATGCTAACATTCAGGTAAAAGAAGGCAGTTTACTTGATCCACTTCCCTATCACGATGATACTTTTGACGGTATGATGTGTAACCAAGTACTTCATCACTTGGTTGCTGCTTCAAGCACCGAACATTTTGAGCCAGTGCATAAACTGATAAAAGAAGCACAACGAGTATTACGTCCTCAAGGTGTATTAGTCTTTAATACCAGTAGCCATCCGCAACTTTATGATGGTTTTTGGTGGGCAGATTTAATTCCTGATGCCATGGGTAGAGTTGCCAAACGCTGTCCGCCAATAGAAATCATTACATCAATGCTGAAAGAAGTTGGCTTTCATAAAGTAGGTATTGTTGTTCCAGTGAATGCGGTTCTTCAAGGTGAAAATTACCTCGATCCAATGGGACCACTAAAAAAAGACTTTCGAGATGGAGATTCTGCGTGGTCTCTGGCAACTAGTGAGGAGCTGGAACGGGCATTTGAACGGGTACGAACCATGAATCAGGAAGACAGCATGGCACAGTATCTTGAAACGAGAGAAAAAATACGCCAAAATATTGGCCAAACGACTTTTATTTTTGCTTATAAAAAATAGAATCCATTCCTAAATAGGACTGACACTAAAGAAAGCGCCTACATAATCAGCCCCTACATAACCTGATCAGGGCGTAGAGGCGAACTTTTGTTATTGCCTTTGTGGAAAATATCTGAAATCAGCTTTGAAAATCGTTCCATGTCATAAAGTAGTCAAACTATCAGCTGCGAAAGTCCCGTATTCTCTATGTTTTGTTTTTTACTGATTGATAATAAAAACGATACAATGCGATCTGAGTTATACGACCACCACCTATCACCCTAATTGCAGGAATCAATGCCACCTTCGTTAAGGGCAGACACGTAGGTATGCCCCTACAAAACGCCGCATATTTCAAAAATGTAGGGGCGAACCTGCGTGTTCGCCCAGGCGAAGGTGGCATTGAATTGCAGGAATACCCAAGAGAAAACTATGGAAATCAAACGTTTCCTATTGAATTTAGTGTCTGTTTTATTGTTGCTCATATTGGTGGAAAATGCGTTTGCTTCACAGACAGACACCTCCGAAAAGGCCATCAAATTTGGCGATTTACAATGGCAAACCATTCGCATTAATAATGCCATAGCGATGTTCATTATTGAGCATGGCTATGGTTATCCGGTAGAAAGTGTTATGGTTTCCACTCCCGTCATGCAGGCATCTCTGCCTAAAGGTGATATCGATGTTAGCATGGAACTGTGGCGTTATAACATTCTTGATTGGTACAACGAAGTTATATCAAAAGGCACCGTTCTAGACTTAGGTACCCTATTTGAAACGGCGACGGAAGGTTGGTATGTGCCCCGCTATGTCGTTGAAGGTGACGCAGAGCGTGGGATAATGCCGATGGCCCCAGATTTGGTCTCGGTGTTTGATCTACCCAAGTACAAGTCCTTATTTAAAGACCCTGAAAACCATGAGAAAGGCCTGTTCTTGAACGCCATTATGGGTTGGAAAGCGTCTGAAATCAATCGCGTAAAACTGCATGCCTACGATTTAGCCGATGATTTCAACATTATGGAACCTGGCACAACGCCGGCACTTGACACAGCCATTGTCAGTGCTTACAAAAAAGGGCGGCCCATTTTGGCATACTATTGGGAACCCACTTGGTTGATGGGGGGTTATGATATGATTCAGCTCAAAGAGCCTGAACATACCAAGGCCTGTTGGGCCCAAATACAAAAAATACTCGACAATGATTTACCCTTGTCAAAAGTGACTCAAAAAGCCGGTTGTGCTTTTCCCAACTACGCAATCACTAAAGGAGTCTATGCCGGTTTAAAAGAGAGAGCGCCAGAAATAGTGGCCTTTTTGGAGAAAATGAATGTAGGCACTGTTCCTCTGAATAAAACAGCGGCTTACATGGAAAAAGAAGAAGTAGAAGCAGAACAAGCGGCCCGTTGGTTTTTTGAAAACTATCCTGACAAATGGCGGAGTTGGCTACCTGAAAACATTGTGGTGCGAGTCGAAAAAACGCTGGCTCAACCAGAATTGCTAAAAGACTCACACCCACTCTCTGATTATTCTAATTTTCCCACATTTATTCAAATTCCGCTGGCTCAATGGACTGATGATTTGGTGAAGTGGCTAATCGAAGAATGGGACGATGCATTTGAAGTGATTGGAAACCTACTTTTGAGGCCACTACTCCTGTTAGAACGTCTTTTGGTGGGAATACCTTGGTTCTTAATCATCATTGCCATAACCGTTATTGCATGGCGTTGGGGCGGTTGGCAATTGAGCTTTTGGAGCGTCGGTGGACTGTTATTGATCGGTATGCTTGGACTGTGGGTACCTGCCATGAGTACTTTAGCTATTGTCATAGCGGCTACT
>Ga0233403_10000269_pt1 | contig 24353 bp, 30 predicted proteins | sample Na_oxic_1_MG_FD_179866 | JGI IMG/M metagenome (GOLD analysis project Ga0233403, IMG submission 179866) | Seawater microbial communities from Saanich Inlet, British Columbia, Canada - Na_oxic_1_MG | ecosystem: Environmental > Aquatic > Marine > Inlet | place: Canada: British Columbia | collected...
AATAACTCCTAATGATTTTGGAAAATCATTAATAGAGAAGCCGTGTGAGGTGAAAGTCTCACGCACGGTTTTGAAGACCAGTCCCTTATGGCGACATAAGGGGTTGAGTTTAACTTGCAGGATTAAAGGATTTACAGGATGAAACCTACCGAAATGTTTTGATTTCATTCTGTTAATTCTCAAATTCTGGAAATTCTGATTCAGACAATTAAAGCTTGGAGTGAATGGTCTGGTGGGTTGAGCTTGTTGACTTGGTATGGCTCTCAATTTTTTGTCATTATACCCTTGGATAATGGGTATCCATTTCAAGAGGGCGAAAATAACCCTTGATACAATTTGGATTTCGGATACAAATTTGTATATGATTCTTTTCTTTAAAACCAGCATTCGGATAAAGTTCTTTGCCTTCCCAGAAAGCGGCTCTTATCGAATCAAAAGGTTTGACTTCGTCTTTTTTCATTTCATTGTGCATATATTCAAATACGGCACAATCCAATTTTCTTAAAAGCTTATCTGTTCCTATATTGCTGTTTATTGGCATTTCTAAACCGGTTTTCCGGTAGGTATTTTCTAGCAAATCGTAATAAGTTTTAAGAACTTGTAGTGAAGTAAGAATCAAGTAGATCAAAACAGTACCCAAGATGTATAACCGCACCAACAACATAAGGTTCTTTTAATTTTTTACGTTTGTTTTTTAGCTCTTCACCATACTTTTCAGCGCGATGAAAGCTGTTTTCCCAAAAGTACATACCATTACCGAGCCAGTCATAATCATTTGTTGAGGCTTTAAAGTCTCCTTTTCCAGAGAGAAGTGCCTCTCCAACTTCTCTTTCACAGGCATGGAATCCAAAAACTAAAGACGGATAATGTTTATACATTTTATTTATATAACTCGGTTGGTTGCCCATCTTCGGTCACAAGCCCCGCATCAATCAAAGCTTGAAGGGCTTTTTCTTTAGTAGAAGTCACTTCTTCGGTATATTTTTTTACCCGCTCCATAATTTCTTCAGCTTCTTCTTTGCTCATAAGGATTAATCTCCAAAGTTATCATCAAACCTAAAATCTAATCATTTCGGTGGTTTTCATCCGGTAAATCCTGCAAATCCTGTGAATCCTGATTCAGACAAAATAGTACAACGGATTTGCGGACTAAACGGATGGGTTCTTTGGTTTTAATTCGTTGTTTTCGTTAATTCGTGGTACTTTTTTTTTGGTTAATTTTTGTCCGACATAACCAATCACCTTTTCCCTCATCTTTTTTTCCTCACTCAAAATGATTTCCTTCATGTTATAATATTAATATATTTATTGAACTCATATTAAATAGAGGTATTATGTATGCCTACATCGCCATCAATCGTTATAACTATGGATGAATTGCACACCGTTTTAGAACCGCTCATTCGGCGCGTGGTGCGAGAAGAACTCACGGATTTTAAAAACAATAACACTTTCTTTCTTGATTCCTCAATGCCCCTCTACAACGATATGCAAGACATTATAAAACGTAAAGCACAAGGGCAAGTTAAATTATTTTCACATGAAGAGGTGTGGGGTGAGTAATTATACAGCCGTTTATGAAGAACGATTTCATCAAAATTTGCGCCGTTATACTTCAGTGCGTCAACGTATCAAACGTCGCATTGAACGTATATTATCTAATCCCTACATCAATACCGAAGCATTAGGAGATGCCACGGGCAAGTTAAATTTACGCGGTTGTCGCAGTGCTAGAATTGACAAAAACTTTCGCGTTATATTCATCATCTGTGAAGAATGTCGTCAAATGCTGGAATGTGATTATTGTTTTTTGTAAAGATTTACCTGATGAAACCGTGGTATTTTTAACTGTTGATCCATAAGATAGTGCTTATGCGATGAAATAAAAACCGGGTAGCGAGCAGAGCAGAGCTGTATCTGCCTCCTCTCCTACAAGTGCCTCGGCATTCTCATCTCTCATCAGATTTTGTGGTTGGTGGGCTTGGGTAAAGTGTTGTGGGCCCTTTTTCCTTTTTATTGTCTGAATCAGGATTTACAGAATTTGAGAATTTTCAGAATGAAAACCACCGAAATGTGTTGACTTCATTCTGTCAATTCTCAAATTCTGGAAATTCTGATTCAGACTCATTTTAGGAGTCATTATGCAACAACTGGTTTTAGAAGCCACTTATCAACAAGGACAATTGGTTCTTAATCGCCGTTTAGAAACCGAAAAGGAAGGCAAAAAATTCAAAGTCATCCTCATAGAAGAAGAAGATAGTCTATCTGCAACCAAAGAAGCATTTTTCCAATTTGTTGAAAAACATGCCTTTACTTTGCCAGAGGATTATCAATTTAATCGAGAGGAACTCTATGAACGAAGATAAGAAAATTTTCATGGATACCAATCTTTGGGTTTACCTCTATGCCAAAAGCCCTCAAACTAAATCTCAACAAGTCAAACAAATTGTTAAGGACAATTTTAGAAATATTGTCGTGAGTACCCAAGTTTTAGGGGAACTTTATCATGTATTAACGAGAAAAGGTTTCCAAACCAAAGAAGAAGCAAAGGAAATCATCATTAAAACCATAGCGACTTTTCCCGTTTCTGAAATTAGCACGCTTAATGTTGTTAAAGCATTAGATATTCACCATCAATATCAATATTCTTACTGGGATAGTCTACTCATTGCAACGGCATTACTAAATAGTTTCCCGCTCCTTTATTCTGAAGAGATGCAACACAATCAACTGATTGAAAACAAAGTCAGAATTATTAATCCTTTTCAATTGTCTTAATGAGCGAGTGTAGGAAGCTGGAATATCTTCGCTAACCTCATCACCCGACACGGTGCTTTTGTGTTAATTGTCTGAATCAGGATTTGCAGGATTCACCGGATTTACCGGATGAAAACCACCGAAATGTGTTGATTTCATTCTGAAAATCCTTTAATCCGGTGAATCCTGATTCAGACAAAAAGTACAACGGATTAGCGGATTAAACGAATTAGCTCTTTGGTTTCAACTCGTTTTTTTCGTTAATATTTCAGAACAATGTTTTATTATACTGATTTTTTAAAGGAGAAAGATAAATGAGCGTTAACATTGCCATTGAATTTCCGGAAACCATCTTTTCAGCATTACGCCGTACCCCAAAAGAATTTGCCCAAGAAATGCGTTTAGCTGCCGCCGTAAAATGGTACGAATTACAATTAATTTCACAAGCCAAAGCGGCTGAAATTGCTGGTATTAGTCGATACGCTTTTTTAGAGGCTCTATCTCGCTTTAATGTTTCTCCATTTCAACTCACCTCCGCAGAATTGCTAGATGAGGTCGAACGTGACTAGAAAATGGGTATTAAACGCTTCTCCAACGATTTTATTAGCCAAAATTTCGCTCATAGAAGTGGTTTCAAAATTATGTTCAAAAATCATCATTCCAAGTGGTGTGGTACAAGAAATCCAGGCTGGGTCCAACCCATGATCCCGCTAAAATATGGCTCTCCCAAACCGGAAAAAACTGGGTAATCGAAATGTCACAGATTGAACCGGCTGTGGCAGCATGGGATTTAGGATTAGGAGAAAATCAGGTTCTATCATGGTGTTATCAACACAAAGATTATGAAGCGATTATTGATGATGGCGCGGCTAGAAAATGCGCCTTGAGTTTAGGGATTCCAGTGCGTGGTACTTTAGGGGTTATTTTGTTAGCTAAAAAAGAACAACATATTGATAATATTAAACCATTTACCGAAAAATTACTCCTAAATGGTTTTAGAATTGATCCCAAAATTTTAACAACTGCCCTCAAATGGGCTAATGAAAATTAAAGCAAAAGTAGGATAGCGTAACCCATTAATTGGCGCGGTGCTTTTGAAGGCGTTGCTGAATTATTTTGTCTGAATCAGGATTCATCGGATTTACCGGATGAAAACCACCGAAATGTGTTGATTTCATTCTGTTAATTCTAAAATTCTGGAAATTCTGATTCAGACAAAATAGTACAACGGATTAGCGGATTAAACGGATGGGTTCTTTGGTTTTTATTCGTTTTTTCCGTTTGTTGAAATACAAAGATTATTGAGTCCAGTTTTCTAGCTGAAAATTTGGCTCAATTTTTTGTATTTTTGGAAAGATTTTATCATTGCTCACCAAAATCGCACCTATCTCAATAGCTGTACTCGCCAACATCAAATCTATACTGTTCTGTGACAACGCTTTCTTTTTGAGATCGAAACGTTTTTGATATTTGGATTTTAAAATCCCAAAAATGCCGGCACCCTCTTCGCTCAAAGGCACAAGAGGAAAAGCAGCACAAATTGTCTTTTTAGTTTCAAGAATGGCAGGGATCATATCACTATTTTTGGCTTTAGCAATACTGTAATGCAATTCATAGAGACAGAAAAATCATATCATGATCAGTAAGCGTATGAAAATGTTCAATCACTTTGTCATGATAAGGAGATTCTCTATCTGCTAAATAGGAAATCGTATCAGAATCTATGAGGAATTTTTTCATGTTTCTCTCAAGGTAAATTCATGGCGAAATTGCTTGATAAGTGCATTGACTTGCTCAGATTTGCCACGAAGTGGACTTTTTTGATGCATTTCATCTGCAAATTTGCTCCATTTGCTTGGTTCACTTTTTTGAATGGGAATTTGATCTTGATGAGGTTTTATTTCAATCTGCCAATTGCCATTTGGAAAACGGAGAATTTTAACTTCATTTGGTTTAGCATTTTGCAATGCTACTTGTGCTTCAAGAAGAGTAATCATAATCGGTATAACTTCCAGCCATTAATTAAGAATGGATTGTTTAAAACTTTCTATTATCAATATATGAAATTGATACGGATTTTCAAGCTTAAATTTTATAGCGAGGCTAGGATGGGTTGCGCTACGCTCTACCCATCATCCGGCACGGTGCTTGTGGTGTTAATTGTCTGAATCAGGATTTTCAGGATTCACCGGATTTACAGGATAAAACCACCGAAATGTGTTGATTTTAATCTTGAAAATCCTTTAATCCGGTGAATCCTGATTCAGACAAAAAGTACAACGGATTGACGGAATAAACGGATAGGCTCTTTGGTTTAAATTCGTTGATTTCGTTAATTCGTTGTACTTTTTGATTTTGAAAAAAGCCCTTTGGTTTATGCTAAAGGGCTTTTTTTTCCCCTCAAATTGATTTATGGCAAAATAATACTATAATACTTAATCTCAATTTACTGTTTCTAATTTAAAAGCGAATGGGATTAGCTAAAACCTACCCTCAACTCGGATAATTTTATGGATGCTATCACATATACTTATGCTAGAAATAACTTAGCTAAAACTATGCAACAAGCTTGTGATAATCACGAGCCTATTATTGTTACCCGCGAAAATGAATCTGCCGTTGTGATGATGTCTTTAGAAGACTTCCAATCCATAGAAGAAACGGCTTATCTTTTGCGTAGCCCTAAAAATGCCAAACGCTTATTAGAGTCTATAACGCAATTAGATAATGGTAAAGGCATAGAAAAGGAACTTATTGAGTGAAAATTATTTTTTCGGAACAAGCCTGGGACGATTATCTTTATTGGCAAAAAACCGATAAAAAAATGCTTAATCGTATTAACCAGTTAATTAAAGATATTCAACGACAACCTTTTGAAGGAATAGGTAAACCAGAACCTCTCAAATACCATTTATCAGAGTATTGGTCTCGTAGAATTAGTGATGAACACCGCATTGTCTACAAAGTTGAAGATAATGCACTAAATCTGGCCCAACTTAGACATCATTATTAATTAGCCAAGTAAAGTGGACATTTGTTTGAACACCACTCTCATTTCTCATCAGGTTTTGTGGGATGGTGGGCTTGGGTAAAGTGTTGCGGTCCCTTTTTCCTTTTTATTGTCTGAACCAGACAAAATAGTACAACGGATTAGCGGACTAAACGGATTGGTTCTTTGTTTTTTATTCGTTTTTTTCGTTAATTCGTTGTACTTTTTGATTTTGAAAAAAGCCCTTTGGTTTATGCTAAAGGGCTTTTTTTTTCCCTCAAATTGATTTATGGCAAAATAACGCTATAATATTGTTTTATTCTTATTCCTTCATTTTTTTCTTTGATAACTTAATATTTTGAAAGATCGGCTTTATGGAGATAATACGATGATTTTACAAGAAGAAATTATTAGAGAATTAAATTTAATTCCGGCAAATAAACTCGCTGAGATTTATGATTTAATTCATTACTTCAGAATAGGAATTAGAAAAGCCCAACAGACTGACTCAAAACCGTTATTAATGCCACGTCAACCGGGAATCCTGAAAGGCAAATTAAGTGATACTTTTTTTGAACCTTTACCAGAAGAAGAATTAAAAGCATGGGAAACTTGAAACTCTTACTAGATACACATGTTTTGCTCTGGTGGTTATTCGATGAACCTAAGTTATGTTCAGTAGCACGTACTCACATTAGCAATCGATCTAATGATATTTATGTGAATAGTGCTTCGGCTTGGGAAATAGCAACCAAATACCGTATTGGTAAAATGCCGGAAGCAAAAGAATTATTGCAAAATTATCACGCCATTCTTCTAAAATCTCGTTTCACAGAATTACCAATCACAACTACTCATGCCTTAAAGGCTGGATTATTACCGATTAAACACCGTGATCCTTTTGATCGTATGCTAATGGCACAAGCAGAATTAGAAAATTTAGCGATTATTACTTATGATTCGGCTTTCTACTTTGAACATTTGACAATTATTCCACCACCAAAAGGGAAGAACAAAGGTAACCCCCTATTTTTCTGAAAGTCTATGGGGGTTTTTCTGTTCTTTCAATTCAGGGTGAGCATTGAGAAAATCACCGACAGAAATAGGTTTGCCGCCGGCCCTTTGAACTTTCAACAAGCGTAAAATCCCTTCACCAGTCACAACATCAATTCCATCATGTTGACAATGGATAACAGTACCAATTGGTTCTGGTGTGGTTGTTGATGACAATGCTTTAGCTGCCCAGACCCGTAGCGTTTGATTAAATAATGTCACTTGGGCGACGGGCCAAGGATTAAAGGCTCGTACTTTGCGTTCTAAAATAATAGCCGGTTCTTGCCAATCAAGTTGCGCTTCTTGTTTGTCCAACTTTTTGGCATAAGTTGCTTGGCTGTCATCTTGTGGTGTGGCTAGCCAATTTTCAATATCATCTAGCGTGTTTGTTAATATCTGAGCCCCCAATTGTGCTAAGCGATCATGCAGTGTTTGCCCGATATCATCCGGCAAAATTTCACAGTTTTCGCTCGTCAACATGGCCCCGGTATCAAGACCCTGATTCATTTGCATTAAAGTAATGCCAGTTACCTTATCATCAGCAATCAAGGCGCGTTGAATGGGAGCAGCACCACGCCAACGCGGCAATAAAGAGGCATGGACATTGATACATCCATAACGAGGTACTTCTAACACGGCTTTTGGCAATAATAAACCATAAGCAACCACAATCATTAAATCTGCTTGTAGTGCTACCAATTGTGCTTGAGCTTCAGTATTTTTTAAACTAATTGGTTGATAAACTTCAATATGATGTTCTAATGCGACTTGTTTGACTGGACTAGCCTGTAATTTTCGTCCTCGTCCGGCTTTACGATCTGGTTGCGTATAAACGGCACAAACTTGATGTTTTGAATTTAAGACTGCCAGTAGACTTGGTATGGAAAATTCTGGTGTACCTGCAAAAATAATACGTTTTTTCATTTTATGGGAATTGGGAATCGGTAATTGGGAATCGGTAATTGGTAATTGGTAATTGGTAATTGGTAATGGGAATCATAGTAACGAGCAAAGCGAGATTATTGGTAATCTGTGTCATTTGGAATCTGTTTTTAGTCAACGAAAATTGCGAGCTTTGCTTGAAAGATTAATTCGCGTTAAAAGATTTTAATGTTTATGAACTAGAATTTGAACTTTTTAGAAATGTTTATTACCGATTACCGATTACCGATTCCCGATTACCGATTACCGATTACCGATTACCGATTACCGATTACCAATTCACCAAATTAAAAATTATCAAGAAGATTGTTGCTTTTTTTTGATCAATTTTTTACGAATCAGTTGACGTTTGAGAGATGAAAGGTAATCGACAAAGAGTTTGCCATTAAGATGATCGATTTCATGTTGAATACATACCGCTAACACACCTTCAGTTGTCAAGGTAAAATCTTCTCCTTTTTGGTTAAGGGCTTGTACCGTAATCCGCCCCGCTCGTTCTACTTTCTCAAAAATGCCTGGCACGGACAAACATCCCTCTTCAGTAGATTGTTTTCCATCGCTTGATAAAATTTTGGGATTAATAAGACACAAAGGCTGATTTTGTTCTTCTGACACATCAACTACAATAACCTGTTTATGAATATTGACTTGTGTAGCTGCTAACCCAATACCAGGAACCTTATACATAGTTTCAAACATATCATTAACGAGTTTGCGTATAGTCGAATCAACTTGTTTGACTGATTTAGCTTGGGTACGCAATCTGGTATCAGGAAAATGTAATATTTCAAGCAATGCCATGATTATGAATTATGAATTATGAATTATGAATGGTGAATGGTGAATGAATAATTTATTTGAGAACTGATGCGAAAAATTGAAAAAATCCCTCAAAATTAAGGTGATTTTGTTATTGACTCATTTCATAAAGATCAATTAAATTGTTATTATTAAGGAGCTGATGCGAGAAATCCCCTCTAGCCCTTTCAAGAAAGTGGGAATTTTCTTTCTGATTTCCTTATATAACTGTTCGCCTTTGAATTTTGTGAAAATCTAAAATGTCGAAGAAATCCGATTTCTTCAAGAAATCGGATTTTTCTTGATTCAAAATTTTCACGGATTTGAAGTACGCTCAGTATAAATAGTATTTCTTTAAGAAATATTATTTGTTGGAGAATTAGATTTATTACCCATTATTACCAATTACCAATTACCAATTACCAATGACCAATGACCAATTACCATGCAAACCTTATACTCACGTCGTGATACTGCTCAATTGTTAAGACTTAATAAAATAGATAGTTTAATTCAACAATTGCGTCATCAAGGGATTAAAAATCCGGAGGTATTGAGAGTGATACGCCAAACGCCTCGCCACCTTTTTATAGATGAAGCCTTAGCAAATCACGCATATACGAATAATGCTTTGCCTATTGGCTATGGGCAAACCATTTCTCAACCTTATATTGTCGCTAGGATGACTGAAGCCTTATTAAATCATGGATATTCGGAAAATGTATTAGAAGTTGGCACCGGTTGTGGTTATCAAACTGCAATCTTAGCGCAACTGATAAATAAAGTGTATAGTGTAGAACGCATTAAACCCCTATCAGATAAAGCGCGTAAACATTTGAAATTATTAGAATTAAATAATGTAGAATTGAATTATGGTGACGGACATTGGGGATGGGCGAAACATGCACCTTATCAAAGTATCATAGTCACAGCCTCTCCTGACACAGTGCCAGAGACTTTGTTAGATCAATTAGCCATTAGAGGATGTTTAATTATTCCGGTTGGGGAACAAAATCAACAAGTGCTACTAAAAATTGTTCGCACCCGAAGCCACTATGAACAATATACATTAGAACCCGTTAGTTTTGTTCCTCTGCGCGAAGGATTAAATTAATCAATCCAAAATAAATTTTGATAAACAAAAACTCCCTTTTATTGAATCTTTATTCCTTAATTACTCTCTTACCAAAAAAATAATCATCCCAAACGGAAATCTTAAGAAATCCTATTTCTTTTCGATCTAGGATTTCTCACGCCTTCAAAATTTTTTTTCAGGGATAATTTACTTTTTTGATATCGCTTATACTAAAATATGGCTTTTAAAAATAATGTTTTTAATAGCCTCAACCCTAGGCTGTGCAGTTTGAGCTTTTTGGATCTTATTTTTTCATCTGCTTTTGATGTTCACGATCTCTCCCTCCCCCTAACCCCCTCCCGCTGGGAGGGGGGATCGCCCGGTAGAGATTTCCAATTCATGATAAATTAAAAATCATATATTATATAATAATTTATAATCTAGACTACGTAGCCGAAAAATGCCAATGAGCGGTCCCCCCTCCCAGCGGGAGGGGGTTAGGGGGAGGGAGAGATCGTGAACACAAAAACAGCCTGAAAAATATCCGCAAAAAAAGCTCATACTGCACACCCAACCCCCAACCCTCTCCACCGGCAAAAAGAATCGTACTGAAAATATTCACTTGTTGGGAGAAGGTTAAGGGGAAGGCAATGTAGATACTAAATACTTATTAGACAATACCAAAATACTTTGAGAAAATATATCAATTATGCAAAATCGAACTTTTTATATATTCCTACTCTTTTGCATTGCCAATTTTGTCTGGGTTTTCTGGTTAGTGAACGATTACCAACAAAGCAAAAGCCATCGGCTTGAAATGGTTAAAAAGCAAATAGAACAAGAAATGTACCGTGCAGCACGGCAAATAGATAAAACCTTTAATCAACTCTCTACCATTGCTAACGATCTCGCTGATGAATTGAGTACCGGCAAATTACCGCGCTCTCAAATAAAAGCAAGGTTAGAAAGCATTATAGAAAAAACGCCGTTTCTATTTGGAATTGGAGTGGCGTATATTCCTTATTTAAATAATCAACAAATACAACGGCAATCGCCCTACTATATCAGTCGTCAAAGCCCAGAACAAACGGAACCAAAAGAATTTTTTGAACTTTTTACGGCACCCTGTTTTTATACTGATCCAAAAACCCAACATCAAATTTTGAAATGTGTGGTTTTTGTCGATTATTCATTAAATGATATTAAAAAATTAATGAGTGCGCTTCATTTAGGAGCAAGCGGTTATGAATTTATACTCTCAAAACAAGGGAATTTTATTAATCATCCCATTTTTGACTATGTTAAAAATCATAAAACGCTATTTGAAATAGCAGCACTTAACAATGATACTTCCTTAAAAACATTAGGTAAGCGAGCCATTAATGGTGAAAGCGGTATTTTAGAATACACCGATAAAAAAACTCAGCGTGCCGGTTTCCTATTTTATCAATCAATACCAGCGACAGGATGGACGCTATGTGCAGTTGCCATTAAAACCGAAATTTTGGCAAACACAAACACACTTCAAAAAGTTGAACTCAGCTTATGGTTGATTGTTTTTCTCGTCCTACTATCAACATTACTCTTTCGGGTGGCTCAAGGAGAAAGTCAACAGGTTTGGAAAGTGGCTATTTTTGCATCAGTGTTACTGTTAGCAGAAATTATCTTGGTTTGGTATTGGATACAAACAGCACCTTGCTGTCATGAAACGGAAAAAAATATTATTGTAAATGAAACCAATTTACACAAATTTTTATCCTCCCATACACAATCCCAAGACCCTCCAGTATTGATTCCAACGGGAATGATGATAAATGATATCGACTTTTTAGCGAAAAATCAGGTTTTGTTAAAAGGCTATATTTGGCAAACTTACCATGATAACCTTCACCGGAATATTTCGCGTGGTTTTTTATTACCACAAGCGCATTCCATCAAAATTCTTGAAAGTTATCGTCATAAAGACAATCAAACCGAAACGATTGGCTGGTTTTTTGAAGCTAAAATGAATCAACCATTTGATGACTCAAACTATCCTTTTGATACGAGAGAAATCAATTTATTGATACATCACAAATATTATTTGGAACAAAACGTAACCCTCATACCGGATTTAGAGGCTTATGTCAAAATCAATCCTTATGAACACCCTTGCATTCCGCATGATTTTGGCTTACCAGGCTGGAAGATTTCAACCAGTTATTTTAATTATGGACCCACTGGTCGTACTACCATCCCCAATCCTTCCTTACTAGTGAGGGAAGATGGTTGGCTGGTAATACCTACTCCCCTCATTGATAAGGAAGGGCAGGTGGCGATGCATAATGTGAATGAGAGATTGAACAAACAAAATGTCCCTAATCTTTACTTCACCTTTATTCTCAACAGAAATTTACTGACTGTATTCACTTACCGGAATATTCACAGTTCATTTATTGGGAATTTACTACCGCTCATAGTTACCGGCTTAATGCTATTTGCCATCCTATCATTATTAGGACGACTCAAAAAAATAGCTAAAGCACTGACCTTTATTGGTATTTTATTTTTCGGGTTGTTATTTGCCCACTTAGCTTTTAGGGAAACCATTTCCACCCTATTTTTTATTTATGTAGATTATGTTTACTTTGTCATGTATCTCGCTATTATAGCAACCATGCTTAGCTACCTGCTTTACTATAACAACAAAGACTTCTGGTTCATCCAATATCAGAACGGCTTAATCGTCAAATTGATTTTTGGGCCCTTGATTTTAGTAAGTATCTTAGCAATAACCGTCTGGTATTTTTTGATTTGAATGTTATGCCTCGTTAAATCCAAAGCTAAAGCTTTGAACTCCAGCTAGGATTTTGGAGTCCAACGCTTTAGCTTTGGTACTTTAGTCTTTTTCCAAGGAAATGATTATGACCAAAAAAATCACACTAACCCTCATAGCTTGTTTTATCATAGCCTTAGCTATCATTTGCCTCATAACCTTTTATCACATCATCGAACAAGAAGATAAATATCTGGAAGAATACCATACTGAAGAAATGGAGAGAATCAAACAGTCCCTCCAAAATGTCGTGGATTTGGCTTATACCATGATAGATACCCACTATAATAATGCACTGGACCCGATCTCATTAGAAAAGCACTATGGGCAACGTTTGGTTAACATTATTGAGATTGCCGAAACTATTCTCTACACCAAATTAGAAGCGGTGAACAAAGGAAAACTCACACTAGAAAAAGCGCAAACTCAAGCAATGGCAGAAATTGCTAAACTCAGATATAACAATGGCAACGGATATCTTTGGATCAACGATAGCAATTTACCCTATCCGCGGATGCTCCAACATCCTAAAATACCCAAAGATCAGGTTTTAGACGATCCCAAATATAACCGTGCCCACAATCAACAACAAAACTTGTATCAAGTGCTGGTCGAAAAATCTCAGCAACATGGTAAAGGTTTTGTCATTTATCACTGGGATAAACCGACTAAAGAAGGTTTGATTAAAGATGTTCCTAAGCTGGCTTATGGAAAATTATTTCCAGAATGGAATTGGATTATTGCAACAGCCATTTATGCGGATGACGCAATTCGTGAAATCACAGACAACATTCAACACGATCTCAAAAAAATGAGATACAACCATGGGATAGGCTATTTTTGGATCAGCACCAGCCAAAAACAACATCTCCAACTCATCGTGCATCCCAATATGCCATCACTTGAAGGTTTGTTGGATGGAGAAGAGAAAGCACTTTACAGTGCTTTTGTAGAAATTTGCGAAACCCAAAATGGCAGCGGTTTTAAGAAATACAACTATCCCAAACCGAGTAGTAGCGGCAGACTAAGAGAAATATTAACTTACGTTAGGCATTATAAACCACTTGGTTGGATTGTGGGTACTAATGCCTATCTGGACGGTATGACTCAAGCGATTATTGAAAAACAAAAGCAAGTTAAAGAAGATATCAGGGGTTTAGTCATCAAACTCGCCACCGTTTTTGTTTTTGTCATTATTTTGATCAGCATACTGAGTTATGTGTTGAGTCACTATTTTCCCTGGGTAAAATCAGTGGTGAAATCAACCGCAGAGCGTGTAAAACCGCAGACTGCTCCAAGCACCCAACCAACAATAAATGATGAACAAATGTTTGGTCATCAACCAGAAATGTCTGCCTCAGTACCTGCTGGTCTGTTACCAGCAGATGACTGTATGAAGATGATTCAAGAAATCAGCAAAACCTTGATCACTGAACAAAATAAAGTCATCGCAACTGCATTGCAAGGTGCTCAACAGTATACGCCCCAAACAATGGAGGAGAAATCAAGAATCACCAATGACATCAAAAAAGTCATCAGCCAAACTGCACCAAGTGTTCAGGAGATGAAAAAAGTCATTGAGAAGCATCAAGTACCTTCTCAACTTACAACCAACGTGGGAATGACGCAATTTAATGATCGTCCTAAATCCGATGTTCAAGTGACGAACAACCTGAATCAAATGGTAGATAATTTAAGCTTCAAATTAGAAGAATAATTCCAAAGCTAAAGCTTTGGACTCCAAATTCTTCCTCCAAACTTCTACTCGTTCCAACACAAGAAGTGTTGGAACGCCAAAATCGTGATGCTCCAGTTATGTAGACATAATTTTGACTCAATGAAGTCATCTATTGGTTGTTTCGATAATATGGGTAATCTTGACCCCGACGAGATTTCATTTAGAGTTACTCTCAACTTTAACGATGTTCAAAATTAACAATATACACACATCCTTCGCACATTCCTTTCAAATATTGCGGCATCACTGAAAATTGTTGTCCTTGTTCTTCAAACTTTATCGGTGATCGAGTTTGGGCCATATCTGCTATCAATTCAACTTCGGGCCCTCGTGATTTCATGGCAGTATGCCATTTTTGGCGTGCGGTGAATCTATCTTGGATACTGCGAGTTTTCTGTTGAGCTAATAGGGTTTGATAGTGGTTTTCAAGCGTGGGATCGGGTTGATTGGTGACGATAAAATAAATGGTTTCTTCGCCGATGGTGTTGTCCAATTTAAATGACCAATTTTCCGACGGAACAAAATATTGTTGGCCTTTTTTGACAGGATTGACGTTATTTGGAGCGGCATTGTTGAAATCTATCGTTGGAAAGAGCCGGAAGAGTTTATGAGCGGAATCCATTTGGAAAATATAGACATAGCCATCTTTCGCTGGTTCAAACAGAATTTTGTAAGCATCGCCAGAGTGTAACACGTTACCTTCCCCAAACAGTTTGGGAGTACCAGTACCACCAGCCCGGTAGACATAATTGATAATCGGACTATCGGAAACCAGTTCTTTGTCAGGACCTCTGATATTTTCTTTTGCTTCTACGGAATTCACCGTACAACCTTCACCAAACCAACAATATTCGATGTATAAGAGAGTCGTGCCTGCCAAAACCGCAACCAAAAAAGTGAGCAGTATCTTTTGCATGATTAAATACTCCTTGAATGTATTTGTGTAAAAAAGTACAACTAATAGTAAAAATTCACAACGAATAAGATTGGATGGTTTTATTCGTTGTGATCATTTAAAATTCGTTGTACTCTTTATCGTACTCTTCATTAAACATAATTGAAACCAAATGACCACACAAATTAACTGGCATCGTTTATTTGGATTAACCTTAACCGATTTTTTTACCGGTTCAAACTATCAAGTCAACTTAGAAAAAGAACTGTCAGTTAAAAAACAATTCCTTGATGTGGTGATTTTAGAACAATCTCAAGGTCAGCCCATTGATGAATTACCAGATGGCTTGGAAAATTTAGTGGCTCATAATTTATTGACTTACAAATCATTGCAAGAGCCACTCAATGAATGGGCGATTGAAGAATTGATTGGACATTATGTCAATTATCGCAAACAAATCAGTCCATCTTTAAATGACTTATTACCAGTGACCGATTTTCGGCTTTATGCTGTTAGCACCCGATATCCACAGAATTTGAATGACGATGTCATTCTAAAACCCATCAAAGCTGGAGTGTATGATATTCAATTAGGTATTCGTTCTATTCGATTAATTGTATTAAGTCGAATACCGAAAACCAAAAAGAATGCGTTATGGCATTTATTTAGTGGTAAAGCCGATAAATTCGTGTTTGGGAATCAGCATTATCATTGGCGTTATTCTAAACAAAAAACAGTCCTCAAGCAATTATATAAACTCTATCAATTAGAGGAGGTAACTATGTCTTATACGTTTGAAGATTTTGAACGCGATTTTACGAGAGAACATATTCATTTGCTGCCGGTGGAAGAACGGCTCAAAGGTGTGTCGATAGAAGATCGTTTTAAAGGCGTGTCGATAGAGGAACGTTTTAAAGGCGTGTCGATAGAAGATCGTTTCAAGGGAATTCCACGACAGATGATTGAAGAATATTTGTCCAAGGACAAAGGCAAGCCAAAATCATAAAATACTCAAACAATTGTACAAACTCTATCAATTAGAGGGGGTAACTATGTCTTATACGTTTGAAGATTTTGAACGCGATTTTACGAGAGAACATCTTCATTTGCTGCCGGTGGAAGAACGACTCAAAGACGTGTCCATAGAAGATCGCTTCAAAGGCGTGTCCATCGAAGATCGTTTCAAGGGAATTTCACGACAGATGATTGAAGAATATTTGTCCAAGGACAAAGACAAGCCAAAATCATAAAAATAAAGAGTACAACGAATCGTTTTAGCACGCTTTTGATTTTATTCGTTGTTTGCTTTTCAAATTCGTTGTACTTTTTATTAGAATAGCATTTTGCCATTCAAATTGGAAAAGTAAATCCCCACCTTGCCCTCCCCCTAACCCCATACAGGAGGGGAAGGGGAGGGTCCATAAGGAAAAAAACCATGAACACAACCAAATTACTCGTCACATTGATTTTTATTGGATTACTCGCCACTTCGTCTTACTTTTTGTTCAGCAGTTCAGAAAGTACGCCAGAAGTCATCGCTAATGAGGGCCCTTCTCAAGATTTCATTGAGGTGATGAGAACGCCTTCGGTGCCATGCCGTCCGTTGACTTTCACGGATAAGCATTTATCGGTTGATATTCAAGGCATTGATAATTGTAGTCTGCCAGTAAGTTCAACGTTTGATGTGAATTGGAAAATTGAGCAAAAGGTGCCGCTCCAAAATAAACAGTATGATTTTATTGCGTTTTCTATGTCGCATACGGTGCGCTTTAATGGCACCGGTTTTTTGATGTTGCCACCCGAAGTCAAATTGCCATTTAATTTTCAGTTTGCTGACGATCAAATGCGTGTTCTGTTTCCGCTGTATTTACCCCAAAGCCAAACCACCCAAGGCACATTTCAAATCAGACCGTTAGTGGCTGGCAAATTGACACTCAATTGGGCGTATTTGGTGGTCAATGAACAAGGCGAGATTGTCTTTTCGTCAAAAAACAATGACACGTCAATGACTTTTGAAATACAAGAACGCAAGAATCCTAAACTCGTGGTGCAAGATAGAGTAGGCATCGAAAAACCAGAGAAAGTTTTGCTGTCGCCATCCAGAGAGTACGAAGTGCGCGTATTTGAAGATCGGTTTCAAGTGTTATACGCAAACACGGGGGAATTGCTGTTTGAACGGGCGGGAGTTGAACCGAATTTTTCGCCGGGTTCACAATTCCTGGGATACTTTCCTGCTACTGGCAAATCCATGTTTTCGGCTTCCATTGAAATTGTTGACTTGCTCACTCAAAACAGTATTGCGAGTTATCCTAGTTTTCAAGTCGTTGCATGGGGAAAAAACGATTCTTTTTTGGCAATCGGTTTTCATACGTGGAGAGAACGAAAAATTCTTCTCCCCTTTTTGGAAAAAAACAATATTATTGACATAGGTGGTAGTGGGCATTATTTCGCAGCATGGGAATATGGTCAAATATCTATGGATTTAGAAAACGCCTTAATTCATTTTGAGAATGATAGTGGTGAAGGGGGAGTTTTATATGATCTTATATCGTGTTGTGATGAAAAAGGATATTTTACTTCTTATAGTATTGAAAATAAAAAGAATTATGTTCAATCATTACAATCTTTTGGATTCCCAATGGCAAAAAATTATCCCACCGGATGGGAACTGGAAGACTTAAAGATTACTCACCTTTTCAAAAAAGCCAGTCAATTTGAAGAGGAACTAAAAAATAGATATAAAACTGATTTAGAATCCTGTCGTTACTCTTCCCAAGGTTCCATTACAAAAAGGAAAGCTTGTGAAAAAGACATGAAAGCAGGATTAGACAGAAGCAACGAGATGCTAAATTTCCTTATTCATCCCGTTTCATTGGAAGAGCTATCGTCTCTAAAAATTGCCAGTCTTGAAAAATCAGGCAATTCAATTCGTGGAAATGCGCTAACCAGAGGTGTGGAAACTCATTTAGTGGGAGATATGTCTAAAATTTCTAGGAATATTTTGAGAAGATTAGGTGAATCTGGGTTGCATATTCAGATAAATAATATGCTATTAGAAGAACAAAATGAATGGGCTTGGAAAGGAGAGGAACAAATAATAAAATACCTTAAAGATCATCCAAAATTCCAAAATGATCCAAATATTTATAAATTGCTAAGCATTAGCAATCAATTTGATGTTAGCCAAGAATGTATTGAAAACCAAGAATACATTGTTCACGAAGAAGCTTTTGGTATTAAATATCAATACTGGAATAATAAGGGTAACGAACTTTTACTTGTTCAAACACAATGTAACTCTGGTGCTGCAAGTAACACCGTATATTTAGGAAACTTAATTCTTTTTGCGTCGTTTGCTGAACAGAAAAAGTATAAAATTTCTCTTGAAGATGCAGTGGTTACTTTTGTTGGAAAACCTAACGATAATTTTTGGGGATATCTAAAGTTAGGTACATGGAATTCTTATGATAATGAAATAAAATCCTTCCTTGCTGGAAATATTTTGTTAGTCGCATCAATTGACGGTCCTTCAATCACCGTTTTTGATGTTGAAAAGAACCAAGTAAAAGCGTTTATTGATAAAGATATTCCTGAACCTCAAGACATAGATTCTATCCATCTTTCCCAAGACGGAAAACTCGTTTTGCAAATCAACGAAGGCGGACGCTTCTATCTCTACAACATCGCTAGCCAACAGCGTATTCTCAACGGCTTATACATTGATGATGAAATTGTGTTGTATACCGATGATGGCTTTTATGATGGCACTCGTGAAGGAGCTTATTATATCACTTGGCATTATCCCGGCATAAAACAACACTTTGCGTTTAATCAGTTTGAATCCAAATTCAAACGGCCCGACCTTATCAAAGCCATTCTCAACGGGCAAACCGTGAACAAGCCCAAAGTACAACTGTTGCCTCCGCCGAGTGTCGAAATGGTGGTTGATCTGCCTGACAATTATGCGCCACTAGCCGTTATTGGATTGAAGGCTACTTCTATTCGGCTCTTGAGCAATCTGCGGGTATTTGTCGATGGCACCCCAGTCGCCGAAATGCCCCTCCGTGGCAGAAGACAAGCGCGAACTACCGTAATTCTTAAACTCAAACGCGGTAAACATTGGATTACGGCGATAGCCCATAATGATCAAGGTTATAGTAGCATTCCCCAAAGCGTGATGGTAGATGCTTCCAAAGTCAAAGCCAAAGGTAGCAATTTGTATGTCTTGGGCGTTGGCATTGATCGCTATCCCAATCTGCCACAGCGGAAAAATCTGGATTACGCCAAACAAGATATCATCACCTTTACCGACACTGTCAAAGCGAATCCGGCACAACAATACGAAACGATTGTCGTCAAACAACTGTTGGATCAACAAGCCACCGCGAGTAACATCCAACAATCCTTGCATGATATCATTCAGCAAGCTACCGCCGATGATACCATCATGCTGTATTTTGCCGGGCATGGCGATAAGGGTCGTAATGACAAGTTTTACTTCTTAACGCCCCAAGCCTCGTTTACCGATTTTGAAACCACTGCCTTAGCCTGGGACAAAGTCGCCACCTTATTAGCGCAAGCCAAAGCCAAAGTCGTAGTCTTTCTGGATGCGTGTCATTCTGGGGTTGCTTCTCAAGAAACCATTGTACCGAATGACGAGTATGTCACCGAATTAATGAAAGCCGGTAAAGCTGGCATGGCAATTATAGCGGCTTCCAAAGGTAGGCAATCAAGCCTAGAAGCACCACAACTTGGGCATGGTGTCTTTAGCTACATGCTCACCCAAGCACTCACTGAAAATCGTTCAACCACCGATGTCAATAAAAACGGCATTATCGAATTGGAAGAACTGTACCGTAGCATCAAATATAACGTGCGTAAATATACCGATGGCGAACAAACGCCTTGGATATCACGCAATGAAATTATTGGCGAAATGCCGTTGTTGTGAAATGTTTTTTAAGGAGTGACGCTGGAGCGTCACGAATGGTATTCCAACGCCGGAGCGTTGGAACAAGAAAAACATACCGAATAATTCGACAAGCTCATCATGTCGAAGGGAGAGAGAGAAATCGTGAAGAAGAAGAATGCGTAACAGGAGTTAATTAGCTTTGATTTTTTAAACTAATCACTTGTATCGCTTCAAACAGTTGTCCTTGAACAATTCTAATCAGTGATTCTTTGGTCAGTTCTAAAATAGCTAATAATGTGACTACAACACCGGCCCGTCCTTCTTCCAAGGTAAACAGACATAAAAAATCAATACGTTGTTCTTTTTCAAGGGCTTCTAAAATAATGCCCATTCGTTCACGCACTGATAGCGGTTCAGTCATGACTTGGTGAGAGCTAAATAGAGCAGTTCGCTCCATCACATCACGCATGGCTTCCAAGAAAGAGGCCCAGGTAATGTCTGGTACAATAATATCTTTAGGAATATCTGGCCGATCTACGGAGGCTATAAAAATATCTCGTCCTAGCCGAGGTAATGCTTCTAAATCTTGTGCCGCCTGTTTGTATTGGGCATATTCTCGCAATTGCTGTACTAATTGGGTGCGTGGATCATCTTCCTTGCCATCCTTATCTTGTGCCGTTGGTAACAAGAAACGAGATTTAATTTCCATTAATGTGGCTGCCATCAACAAATATTCTGCGGCTAAATCTAAATTTAATTCTTGTACTAAATCAACATATTGCAAGTATTGGTTCGTAATATCAGCAATCGGAATGTTGAGAATGTCCAGATTTTGACGTTGGATGAGATAGAGTAGCAAATCCAAGGGGCCTTCAAAACTGTCCAAGAATACTTGGAGGGCATCTGGTGGCACATAAAGATCAGTCGGCAAATTTTCTAATGGATTGCCTTGAATAGTCGCTGGGGGTACGGATTCTGTAGTCATCTGATGAATCTCCAAAACGATATTTTTCTCGTTTGCAACGTTTATTGAATATAGCAATCCTTCATTCGTTATATAGACTTTGTCATTTTGAGAAAAGGAGTGACGCGGAGCGTCACAGATAGATTCCAACGCCGGAGCGTTGGAACCAGAAAAAAAACGCTATAACGCTGTAACGCATTAAACGAAAAAACGCCTTAAACACAAAAACGCTATCATTATTGGGCAAGAAAAGGCAAATCTCCTTTTAAACCCATCGCATATTGCATAATCACTTGTTTGAGTGGTGTTGCGCTGTCAGTCAAGTTTAAACCAACATTTCGCGCTAAAGTGAGTAAATGGGACTGCCTACCAAATAACTGTTTAAAGCCTTCCATTGTTTTGAGCATGATAAAATTATCACCTTTGCGCCACCGTTCATAGCGGCGTAATTCACGATAGCTTCCAAAATCCCGATGTCTAGCATGAGCGTTCAGAATCACTTCGCTTAAAGTGGCGGCATCCAGTAAGCCTAAATTCAATCCTTGTCCTGCCAGTGGCAATACGCTATGTGCCGCGTCACCGACTAGTGCTAATCGAGGTTGAACATAGTTACGCACATGACGACTTTGTAATGGAAAAGCCCCCCGTTTACCACTGTTTATCACTTTACCTAGTTTGAAAGCAAAAGCATTTTCAAGTTCGTGTTGAAAATCTTCTGATTCTACTGTCATTAAATGCTGTGCTAGTGGCGTATCAATACTCCAAACAATGGAACTGGTGTGCGAATCAGATAAGGGCAAAAAAGCTAAGGGCCCTGTGGGTAAAAAGCGTTGCCAAGCGGTTTCTTGATGAGGCTGTTCTGTTTGTATGGTGGCAACAATGGCTTGTTGTCCATGATCGTGCAATTGATATTGGATACCGGCTTGGGTACGAATAGAGGAATTAGCTCCTTCGGCACTGATTAAGAGACGAGTGGTTAAATATTCGCCCGTGTTTAAACCAACTTGCATGGTTGTTTCGTTTAGGCGATTTTTTCGGTCTTCTTCTTTGAGATTAAAACGTTGCACAGTAGCAGGACAATAGGTGGTAAGATTGTCAAATTCGGTGAGGCGAGCGATTAAGGCGGCTTGTATCACAGTTTGTTCAACAATATGTCCTAAAGTGGCTTCATGGAGGGCTGCACTGTCAAAATGAATTTCTCCAGAACCACTAGCATCCCAAACGTGCATCTCTCGATAGGGACTGATTCGTTGTGCTGTTATTTTTTCCCAGATTCCTAAATTAGCAAAAATCCGCTCCGAAGCACGAGTTAGGGCAAATGTCCGTAAATCCGTTTTCAAAATAGCTTCATTGCTTTCTTTCTGTTCTAAAGGAGAAGTCGGTGATATTTTTGGTTTAGCTTCAATCAACGCAACTTGCATTCCACCTTGCAATAAGGCACAAGCTAAGGTTGCACCAACAGTACCACTTCCAACAATGATGACATCAAAATTAGTTTGTTGCATGTTTCTTACGCCTTTGATTATTTACCCAAAGTTAAAGCTTTGGACTCCAAAATCCAAAGCTAAAGCTTTGGACTCCAGCCCGGATTTTGGAGTCCAAAGCTTTAGCTTTGGTAATTACAGTAACTTTATCATTCCATTGCCTATATACCAAATCGCTGGTGATGATAATGCGATAATGATTCCCCATCGCCATAACCGACTACAGCACATTTTTTGCACAAGGTTTTTGCCCCAGCCCCAAAAAATGGGCCCTAAAAAAATAAGTCCCAATAACCAATATACCATCGGTTGTTTTAATAACATAATGATATCGGCCATGATGGGTTCGGTTTGGAAAGCTTGGAAAAACTGCACGATAGGACTTAGGAAAGAACCATTATCACTGGGCGACGGATAGCTAAGGCTAACAGCAGTAAAACTTGCCATACCGATGGCAACCAAAAATGCCAAAATACGGCCCAAACTACCAAGCTGTTCAGTCCGTATAAGTTGTTGTCCTTCAAAGTGCAAGTGCCAACGTTGACGGATACCTTCTAAGTAAGTGAGTTCACTGTTGAGATAGGTAATATGATTATGCAATTTTTGTTGATCCGCTTCAAAATGATCTAATATGGGGGCTTCCTCTTCATATTGCCATAATACATGCCAATCAGTGCTATATCGACTGGCCCGTCGTAGTCGGTATTCCAAATTATGGCGATGGATTTCTACTGTTTCAATCGCTTGCTGTAATTTACCTAATAACAAGGTAGTATCAGCGGCAACTTCTGCCATCGTTTGTAAACCATTAGCAAGTTCACGACCGGATAAACAAGGTAATTTAACGTGTTTATGATAATAAGCACTACTTTTTTGTAAGTATTGACGCACCAATAGTGCCGCAAAATCCATGCGAGTTAATTGCCATTCTCGCAACAACAAGCGTGGCAAAGTACGCACCAACACAGCCGGTTCATTTCTCACGAGAAAATCCTGCAATGTTTGAGGCCAACTCGTTTCTTCGGCGGTTTGCAAATCACCATGCGCTAAACCATACACTGCAAAAATAGGGTTGGACGCAAAATCAGGATTAGCGGTATCTTGGCTGATTACCATTGGTGCCAAGTGTGGAATAGAGGAATCTAACTGAATTTGCCAATGCTTTGCTTGTGGTATCACTTGAAATTGCGCTTTAAATTGGGCCAATAGTGCCTGTATTGGCTTTTGTTCACTATCACTATTATCAGGTGTATGGGTAATTTGAAGTAACCAAGTATCTGGCTTAAATATTACTTGAGTGGCGATGCTATCGTCAGGTTCTTTGAATGGCACCATGACGGTATGTGATTCTAAATGGGTATCATTGATTAATAATGCGACACCTAATAAAGCTTGATGACAAAAGGCTTGTGTTTGCACTTCATTAATGGATTGATTCTCAAAATGTTGGCTATAACAACGTTGAACTTGTTTCCAACCTATTTTAAGCTGTTCAAGCCAATTTTCTAATTGCAATGGTGCTTCTTCATCCTCCGTAGGTGTTGACAAAACACTATATCGAAACAGTCGTTTATCATTGTCAATCAAAATACCGGTTTCAGTCAGGCTAGGAGAAGGTGCCATAGACAGGCTAGGCGGTTCTCGACAAAAGGGATGGTGTTGTTCAATTTCGGTGCGTAATAGATAATAAAATTCGTAGCTAAAACTAGAAAGTATCATATTCATGAGTGAAGGTAACAGGTGACAGGGGATGGGGATAGGGGATAGGGGTAGGCTGTGCAGTATGAGCTTTTTTCGAGGCTATTTTTTCATGTACTTTTGATGTTCACGATCTCTCCCTCCCCCTAACCCCCTCCCGCTGGGAGGGGGAACCGCTCTGTGGAATTTTCCTATTATTAGCTAACACAAAAAATAATAGATAATATAGTTAT
>Ga0233403_10000271_pt1 | contig 24262 bp, 18 predicted proteins | sample Na_oxic_1_MG_FD_179866 | JGI IMG/M metagenome (GOLD analysis project Ga0233403, IMG submission 179866) | Seawater microbial communities from Saanich Inlet, British Columbia, Canada - Na_oxic_1_MG | ecosystem: Environmental > Aquatic > Marine > Inlet | place: Canada: British Columbia | collected...
ACGTCCGGACAGTCAAATCGCCAGACAAAGGTAGAAGGTAGTTATGAAGACGGTTATAGAGATGGACGAATGGGATGTATCAGCAATCCAGAATCTTGTGGACTTCGCTATCCTTTACAAGAGAATGCTGATGAAATAATGGAAGAAAATGATAATCAAGTCGAACAATCAGATTTCAATGAAGAAATAGGTTATCCCTTTAATGAAACTTCACCTTTGTTGTCGTCATCAAATTTTATTTTATCAATTCCAGTGGCTACTATAGAAGGTAATCGCACAATGATGACAGAATTAGTGCGTGATGTCGATGTACTGACGGGTGATATCATATTTAGATTTAAAGCGACACCAAACCCATCATCAACCGAATTATCTCTATGGGATATTAAAATCAATCCAAGTAGTGCACAAATTGGGGATGCACAATTAGTCAGTTGGCAAAGTCAAGATCAAGCCGGCTATTCTTTTTATTTATATGATGTGAATGATGAACCGGTGAATACGAGTGCATTTTTGAGTGAAACTTGTCAAGCGGTGGGTTCCAATGGCAATGATGGTTGTTTGGGTTGGCAAAATTCTCCCAAAAGGCGATCGGATAGTTGGAGTATTCCAATGCAATTAGCCAGTGGACATTATAAGATTAAAGTTGTTATCCAAAGCGCAAACACACAATCTTTAACCGAAAAATATTCTTTGCTTTTTATGGTGAAATAGCATTGATATTAGCCCAAAGCTAAAGCTTTGGACTCCAGCCGATATTTGGAGTCCAAAGCTTTAGCTTTGGCTGGAGTCCAAAGCTTTAGCTTTGGTTCTGTTCAAAATTGTTGATATAGGTATTTTGGATTTTAAACGTTGATAAAAAAAATGGGATTATTCTGGAAAAAGGGACAGGGTAAAAGATAATCCGATACTTTTTCTAATTTTTTCAATCTCTTGTAGAGTGATTGTGTGACCACCACCTCGTCCGAAATCTTTGCCATTATCAGTCATATTTAATAAAATGGCACCTTTCGCTTTGTAAGATTTTATGTATTGTTCTTCACAATCGTTATAAGTGGATTCGCCGAGGATTCGTACTTCTGGTTTTCGTCCCGCATCAAGTAATTGATTTATCCAAATATTTTTATAATTGACTAAAGGGGCAGCTTTAGCTTTACTGATATGTTCATAAAGCCTTTTTTTGGGGAAACCGATTCTCCAATATAGCGAATAAAAATGGGATATTTAGGATCAAACAGTCCATAAATATAACGAGTCATTTTTTATTTTTCCTTTGTTAGATGTGATTATAGCGTTTTTGCGTTTAACGCGTTACAGCGTTATAGCGTTTTTTATTTAATTATGAATAACTTAAACTAGATTAATTGTACGTTATTTAATCGGGAATTGCTATAAAAAGGAGCCAAAATAAATTTTGGACTCCAAGCTTGATGTTTTTACGAGTCCAAAGAAAGTAATGAATGAAGCAAGATCAAATTTATTTTGGAAAAAAATCACTTTTCTCGCCCCTCTGTTGTAACTAATGGTATCCTATCTCAAAATAAGAAGAATGTCATCTCGAAATGGCGAATGATAAATATATGTTAGGTATACAGAAATTTTTTATAACATTTTGGAAAAGTAAAAAATGCTATTTCTTGAAGAAATCGTATTTGTAAGAATAAGAATAAGGTGATTTCCAGAAAAGATTATACCGGTGCCTGAGCGGTTGATGAGCTTGTCGAATTATGTCGAAGGCAATATTTGCGGATGCCTTCGACATGGTTCGACCCTTCGACAGGCTCAGGGACCGCAAGCTCACCAACCGCTCAGGCACCGACTCCCGGTATATTTATTTCTGGAAATCGCCTAAGAATATGAGGGTAAATATCCTTCCTTAAATATTCCGCGACCTCAAGTTTAACCAGAGTAATTGTGAGAGGAATTTGGGTTTTTAGAATTGTCGTTAAATTTTACATAAGATTTAGGATGTCTATAAGTACACATAAAAGAGAGAGAAAAATTGAAAAAAATCACACTGATAATCCTTTTTATTCTCACCGGCTGCGTTGTCAATCCGTTCACCCAGACGACGACATCTCATTTAAACAAACAACATTTTAAAGAAGCAGTCATCGCTAATGAATATGCTTCAGAAACCGTTATCACTTTTTCGACGATAAAAGGATATCAAAGACGGCATAGTTTGCATAATGTGGTTTGGGACGATAATTTTTTAAGAGGATTTGTTGATCGAAAAAATGGCACAAAATCTTACCAAATCTATAATGTCATTTATTATGCGAATTCTGGGGCTGAGATGCCATGGAAATCCTTTAGCCAAGTAAATTACCAAACGCCAGATGGTAATGATTTAGCACGAACAACGCCTATTAAAAAAGAGGAAGATTGCACAGCACTACCACGCTATGGACAATGCCTTTACAGCGAACATGTTGTTTTTCAGATTGATGAAACGTTGTTAAGGGAAGTTGCTAAATTTTATCAAGAAAATCAGAGTGCAGAGACTTTTTGGCAATATGAACTGATTCCAAATTCAGGGACTCCTTATAATGATAAGCTGAGTGTTGCAGAAATTGCGGGATTATTAGAACGAATGGATGAGTATGCCATTCCAGAAAATACGGCTTTAGCTGCAAGGAGAACCAACAAATCAAGCATAATGCTTGAGCCTGCCTTAACACCTGAACAGTTAATAAAAACACAGCCGGCAACCGTTATTTTACCTCTTATCAAATAGGGGGCAGGGGACAGGGGGCAGGTATCAGGGGGCAGAGGAATGGTAAAAATGTGGTTTCGTTCATTTCTGGAAATAACAATTTTGATAGTCCCTACAAAGTAATACAGGTATTAAAAATCAATGAGTGACAAAGAACTTGGCTGAAGGGTAGGGTGGGTAAGCGGGCGCTATGATCTCCAATAGTGCTAATATCGAGCCGCCCGCTTGCCCACCATATCAATACTTAGGAGTCAGGATTTAATAATACCCGAAACTTGAATGTCCAAACCTGCCAGGTTTTAAAAACCTGGCAGGTTTAAGTTCGGTTTTTATTGAATCCTAATTCCTTATCACTTGAATGGACCAAAAATGCAAATGGTGGGCAACAAAAAGACGTTACCCACCCTACAGTTCACTTATCACTTGAATGAATGGACCAAAAATGCAAATGGTGGGCAACAAAAAGACGTTACCCTACAGTCATCAAAAGAGTATCCATACAAGTGAAGCTTGCTATAGTATTTGTGAATAAGAATCTCTAATTTTAAAACACGTATTTTATTGACAGCCTTATCCTCTACGATTATTCAACCCCTGAAACCTGTCCCCTGTACCCTTTCTCCTTCCACCTAACTTTATGCCTTATGAAATCTGGAACGATTGATCCATACACTGAACGATTCGCTGTTGCTTTATTTCTCTCTGCTGTGCTGCATTTTGTGATTATCTATGGCATGGGTTTTGTTATGCCAAAACCAGGTAAAATTTTAAATAGCACCATGGAAATTATTTTAGTGCAAAAAAGCACTAAGGAAATACCCAAAAAAGCCGATTATTTAGCCCAGGCAACTCACGAAGGTGGCGGTGATGCAGAGCCAAAAACTCGTCCTAGTACACCAACGCTTGCTCCTTTTCCAGAACAAACTGCTGAGTTAGTTTTTACTCCCCCTCCTCCTCAAACTGCCGCCGCTTCGCTTGACGAACCTCAAACAGAAATATTGACAACCGTAAAATCGACTCAACATCAAATTGAACAACAAACAGAAATTACTCCACCCGACGAACCAGGCGAATATGGTAATGCCTCACAAAACGTCATTTTTGATGAGTATGTTTCTGAAAATACATTATTTATTAATACCAGTGCCGCAAAACTGGCGAGTATTCAGGCAGAATTAGCAGATTCATTTAATTCTTATGCTAAACGTTTACGTCATAAATATATCAGTGCCAGCACTAAAGAATTTAAATATGCTAATTATATGGAAGCTTGGCGTAGAAAAATTGAAGAAATTGGTAATACCAATTATCCCAATCAAGCACGTCGTAGAAAATTATCAGGGAGTTTGATTTTAGATGTGGCACTTAATCCCAATGGTACAATACGCCAGGTTGAGATTAAAGAATCTTCCAAATACCGAATATTAGACGAAGCTGCGTTGCGTATTGTGCGCCTTGCCGCGCCGTTTGATTCATTTCCAGAACATATTCGCAAAGATACCGATATTTTACATATCACCCGGCGTTGGGAATTTCGTTACAATAGTCTAACAACTCGTCAGTAAACTAATTTAATTTGATTTCCAAAGTGAAAGCTTTGGACTTCAGATTCGAGTTTTGGAGTCCAAAGCTTTAGCTTTGGGCGGCTTGAATTTTTCAATCTCTCAATACCGGATATTTTAATTATGTTTGAAACCACTTATTTAACTAACCATTTTTTGATAGCTATGCCCACTTTGGGCGATCCCAATTTTTTTCAAACCGTGACTTATGTTTGTATGCACAATGAAGAAGGGGCAATGGGCATAGTCATTAATCGTCCGCTTGATGTTGATCTTGGTGATGTTCTGGAACACATGAACATTGAAGCGAATGATCAGCGTGCTACCCGTATGCCTATTTTTGATGGTGGACCAGTACAACGGGAACGTGGTTTTGTCATTCATCAACCGGTTGGACAATGGGATGCGATGCTAAGTATTAATAATAATTTAGGTATTGCTACATCACGTGACATTATCAGTGCGATTGCAAATGGTCAAGGTCCAAGTAATGCATTGATTGCACTAGGTTATGCCGGGTGGACTGCGGGACAATTGGAACAAGAAATGGCGGATAATGCTTGGTTAAGTACCCCGGCTGATTATAGTGTTATTTTTCAAACAACGCCGGAACAACGCTGGCATGCAGCAGCGGCAAGTATGGGAATTGATTTAACCTTATTATCATCGCAAGTTGGACACGGATAGTTTGGCTATCATATTAATCATCAATTATCAAATCCTATGCTGAGTGCAATTATAGCGTTTTCGAGTTTATTGTGTTACCGAGTTATAGCGTTTAATATTTTAATTATCAATGATTTAAATAACTTTAAATGTACTTTATTCAATAGTGAATTGCGGTATTAGAAAAAAATACCCCTGCCAATAGCTAAGCGATTGATTCAACGCTCAAGGTACTAAACTGCTCAGATTTTGAAGCGGCTTTAGCCGACTTGAATTTGATGAGGTTTATTTCAAGGCAGGGGACAATTATTTTTTTCCTGATTTTGTAGTATTGCCATACTTTTAATGGCAAGCTTTAAAAATAAAGTCCCAATTTCCTATTCACAATATAGCGTTTTTGTGTTTAACGCGTTACAGCGTTATAGCGTTTTTTTATTTAATGATGAATAACTTAAACTAGATTAATTGTACTTTATTTAATCGGGAATTGCTATTATTTGCCAATGAATAAAAAAATAATTTTGTATGATGACAATGTGGGATTTGTTGAATATGTTAATCACATGGGTTCAGATTTAACTGTAGTTAACAGTGCGCGTGTCTCTTTTGGCAAACAGAAAACTGAGCTTGATGAAAACGATGAAAAACTCATCAATTATCTCATTAAGTCTGGACATACCAGTACGTTGGAACATAATGTTGTCACATTTCGTTTTAAAGTACCTTTATTTGTAGCACGACAGCATATAAGACATCGTACTTGGTCTTATAACGAAATCAGCCGTAGATACACCAATATTAACTTAGAGTTCTATGAACCTAAAGTTTTCCGAAAACAAAGTTCATCCAATCGACAAGCGTCAACCAATGAAGACGTTGAGCAATCAGATGTATTAGCACAAATAGTCACAGAACATCATCATCAAAGCCTTACGCTTTATAATCAATTGTTGCAGGCTGGCGTATGTCGAGAACAAGCGAGGGGAGTATTACCACAAAATCTCTACACAGAATATTATGGTACTGCTAATTTAAACAATCTTTTCAAATTTATAGATTTAAGACTCCATGAAGGAGCCCAATGGGAAACTCAACAAGTTGCTAAAGCAATACTGGATATAGTAACAGAATTATTTCCAACCACAATTGGAGCCTATCGAAAAATTCACCAGATATCATAGGAGAATTCTACCCTGGGCAAGCCTGATGTGATAAAAATTGTTAATGGTTAATGGTTAATGGTTAATGGTTAATGAAAAAAACCTCAATAACTGATTATTTTTTATGAATGGCACAAAAATAAAGCTGATTTTCACGAAGCGGTCAAAAAAATGCCTCATAAGGAATTTTAATCCATCACAAATAAGTGTTCGTGGGTTTCTATAATGGATTGATTATTAAAAAAACTATTTGTCGGGTTACGCTTCGCTAACCCGACCTACATTTATCACACCAGTTAAAGTCCTTAGCAATCGTTTAGGAAAATGGAATTAACTTATTATCTTGATAACTGATAACTGATAACTGATAACTGATAACTGATAACTGATAACTGATAACTGATAACTGATAACTGATAACTGATATGTATTTGATGGGGTTTGATTACGGTACCAAACGCATTGGCGTAGCAGTGGGACAAGATTTTACTGGCACGGCTCGCCCATTAGCTATCGTACCAGTCAAAAATGAACAGGTTGACTGGGCACAGATAACTGCCTTAATTCAAGAATGGCAACCCAATGAAATAGTCGTTGGTTTATCTAAATATGCCGACGGTTCAGATAACACTATCACTGGTGCTATTCGAGAATTCTGTCAGCAACTACAAGAACGCTACCAGCTACCAGTTCATACCATTGACGAAACACTTTCCAGCGTCGCCGCGGCGGAACAGATGAAAGAAGAAAAAATGCGAGAAAATAATTTAAAGGGAAAGGCAAAAGGACAACGAAAAAAACGTCCCCGATCTTCAAATACCTTTCTCGTTTCTCAACCATTAGATGCGGTTGCGGCCCAAATTATTCTTGAAACTTGGTTCACTGAATGTCTATAAATCATCTTGATATGCTACTTTGTAGCATGGCTAATTACTTAAATCGACTCTTAATCGAACAAAATCGTGATGATATCTTAATAATCGGTATACAAACCGGTGGCGTGTGGGTAGCAGAACGCTTACACGCCTTACTCAAATTACCGACCACATTAGGACGACTCAATATTGCATTTTATCGTGACGATTTTAGTCGTGTTGGTTTACATCCTCATGTAAAACCTTCCACATTACCGCTTGAAGTGGAAAATCGCCACATAGTTCTTGTCGACGATGTACTACATACCGGGCGCACCATCCGAGCAGCCCTCAATGAAATTTTTGATTATGGTCGTCCCGCGAGTGTTACACTTGCCGTTTTGGTAGAACGTAATGGGCGAGAATTACCGATCCAACCAGATGTGATAGGTTGCTCGCTTTGCTTAAAACCTGGCAAACATGTCAAACTTTGTGGCCCGGAACCCTTATATTTAGATATCCGCACTGTGCATGAATAGCATCCAATTAGATAACCAAGGCCGTTTAAAACATTTTTTAGGCATTGAAGGCTTAAAACGATCTTTATTGATTGAAATTTTGGACACTGCCACTTCTTTTATCAGTGTCCGTGAACAAGCGGTTAAAAAAGTTCCCCTATTGCGGGGAAAAACGATAGTCAACCTATTTTTTGAACCCAGTACGCGCACACGCACTACCTTTGAACTTGCCGCTAAAGGCTTATCGGCAGATGTGTTGAATTTCAATATTGACACTTCCTCCACCAGCAAAGGCGAAACCCTGATTGATATGCTGCGTAATTTGGAAGCTATGCAATGTGATATGTTTGTCATCCGTCACAATGCCGGGGGAGCCGCTCAATTTATGGCCAAACATGTTGCGCCAAATATCAGCATCATCAACGCTGGTGATGGACAACATGAACACCCTACCCAAGCCATGTTAGACATGTATACCATTCGCCAACATAAAGGAGATTTTGCCCCTTTACGAGTTGCTATTGTTGGCGACATCTTGCATTCACGCGTCGCTCGTTCAAATATTCATGCCTTAAACACTTTAGGCGTAAAAGAAGTACGTGTCGTTGGTCCAACCACATTAATGCCTAAAGACGCTGAAAAATTAGGTGTTAAAGTCTTTCACAATTTAACAGCCGGTTTGCGTGATGTTGATGTGATCATCATGTTGCGCTTACAACGAGAACGTATGCAAGGGGCCTTATTACCCAGTGCTCATGAATACTTTCAATTCTACGGACTTACTGAAAACCTCTTAAATGTCCTTCATCCCGATGCGATTGTGATGCACCCAGGCCCCATTAATCGGGGCGTAGAAATTGACTCTACTGTTGCTGATGGCAAGCGTTCTGTAATACTACAACAAGTGAGCAATGGTATCGCCGTAAGAATGGCTGTCATGGCAATGACTTTAGGTACAATATCAGAACAAAAAGATAATTAATTAATGACCAAAGCTAAAGCTTTGGACTCCATGCCTGGTGTTGGAGTCCAAAGCTTTAGCTTTGGCTCTGGTTTTGGAGTCCAAAGCTTTAAATTTATACCTAGTTTTGGAGTCCAAAGCTTTAGCTTTGGACCGGTTAATTTATGGAAAAAATAAGTATTCTTGGTGGACGAGTGATAGACTCAGCTTCTCATTTAGATTCTGTTACCGATATCCACATTGCTGACGGTAAAATTCTTAGCATTGGTACACCACCCGCTGACTTTTCAGGAGAATACCACATTGATGCCAAAGACAAAATTGTTTGTCCCGGTTTGATTGATTTAAGGGTACGCTTACGGGAACCTGGTGATGAACATAAAGGCACTATCATCAGTGAAACTTGGGCCGCTGCGGCTAATGGTATTACCACCGTTTGTTGCCCACCCGATACCGATCCGGTGATTGATACACCAGCCGTTGCAGAACTCCTACAACATAGAGCCGGTAAAGCGGGTATGGCAAAAGTGCTACCACTTGCTGCTTTAACACAAGGTTTAAAGGGAGAGCAATTAGCGGAAATGGGCATTCTTAAAGAAGCCGGTTGTATTGGAGTCAGTAATGTTCTGCCTATCGTTAACACCAGTGTCTTACATCATGCTTTGCAATACGCTGCTAATAATGACTTAACCGTTTTTTTACATCCACAAGAACCTTGGCTAGGGAACAAGGGTTGTGCCCATGAAGGTGCTATCAGTACCCGTTTAGGTTTAAATGGCATTCCAGAAGCGACTGAAACCATTGAAGTGGCTCGTGATTTATTCTTGATTGAAATGACCGGGGTACGGGCGCACTTTTGTCACCTTTCCACCGCTCGTGCGGTTGAGATGATAAAAGAAGCTCAAGCTAAAGGTTTGCCCGTCACTGCTGATGTCAGTGTCCATCATTTATTTTTAACGGATAGAGATATCTGCAACTATAATAGTCACTGTCATGTTTACCCGCCATTACGTGACCCACAGGATAAAGAAGCCTTACGCGCCGGATTGTTGCACGGCATCATTAATGCTTTATGTTCTGATCACCAACCGCATGAGGCTGATGCGAAATTAAGCCCGTTTGCAATGACAGCAACTGGCATTTCTGGATTAGATACCTTATTACCACTCACGTTGCGTTTTATAGAAGAGATGCAAATAGATTATGTCACAGCCCTTAATTATGTGACTCATAAACCCGCCCAAATTTTAGGTATAGAAGCCGGCACCTTAGCGGTCGGTAAAACAGCAGATATCTGTATTTTTGATCCCAATCATGTTTGGACGCTTAGCGAAAACAATATGCACAGCTTAGGGCATAATTCGCCTTTTTTAGGTTGGGAACTGAAAGGAAAGGTGACTAATACATTGATTAATGGGAAAGTCGTTTATAAAGCTTAGGAGTCAAAATTTATAGCGTTTTTGCGTTTAATGCATTACAGCGTTATGGCGTTAAATAATTAATTATCAATAAGTTAAAAATATAAACAGTATTTTATTCATCGGAATTACTATAATCACTCATGTTACGCACAGAGTGTAACCTCTGTTTGATGTATACTGTTCGCCTTTGAATTTGGTGAAAATCTAAAATGTCGAAGCAATCCGATTTCTTCAAGAAATCGGATTTTTCTTGAGTCAAAAATTCCACTGATTTGAAGTACGCTCAGTATATAAGAGCCGATTTGTAGGGGCCGGCAACAAAAATACGTTGCCCACCCTACCTACCTACTTGAAAGTCCAAACCAACCCACTTTTAAAAATATGGCGAGTTTGGTCCAAATCAGCAATTAACTATTAACCCATTTAGATTATGCGATCCCCTCCTCTACGTCTACGCCATACCTCTGTTGTCCATACTAATCGCAATGATCGCAAAAATTTACGCGACATGTTGCCCTATATCTGGGATTACAAAGGGCGCGTCTTACTGGCACTCTCATTTCTCATTATTGCCAAAGTGGCCAATGTCAGCATTTCCATTGTCCTGAAATATATTGTCGATGTGCTTGATAAAACACAACATGCCGCACCTATCTTGCCCATTGTTTTATTACTCACTTATGGTATTTTGCGTCTTTCAAGTTCTCTGTTTAATGAGTTACGTGACGTAATTTTTGCCAGAGTCCGTTATCGCGCTATGCGACGTTTATCGAATAATGTCTTAACGCATTTACATAAATTATCTTTGCGTTTTCATTTAGACAGACAAACCGGCGCGATTTCGCGCGATTTAGAACGCGGGACACGTAGCGTTAGTTCCATCCTCAATTACATGATTTTTCAAATCATTCCCACCTTTGCTGAATTTGTGTTGATTTTAGCGATTCTCTTTGTCCAATATGACATTAAATTTGTGATCGTTACCTTAATTACAGTTGTCATTTATGTGCTATTTACCCTTGCTGTTACCGAATGGCGGATGGAATATCGCCATATCATGAACACTCAAGAATCCCAAGCCAATAATCAAGCTATTGATAGTTTAGTGAATTATGAAACCGTAAAATCTTTTGGTAATGAAGCTTATGAAGTGCGACGTTATGATGACACTTTGGCAGAGTGGGAAGAAGCTGCGGTAAAAAGTCAAACTTCTATGTCAACACTGAATTTTGGGCAATCAGCGATTATTGCCATCGGTGTCACCTTGATTATGATATTTGCCGCGCAAGGAGTCGTTGATGGTACGATGAGTTTAGGCGATTTGGTGTTGGTCAATGCGTTTTTATTACAACTGTTTATCCCATTGAATTTTTTAGGGATTGTCTATCGTTCTATCAAATACGCGCTGGCTGATATGGATTTAATCTTTAAATTGCTTGAAAATAAACCCGAAATTCAAGACGCGCCACAGGCGCGTCCGCTTGAAGTTGGTGACGGGGGAATTTGTTTTAATCACGTTGATTTTTGTTACCAATCCGATCGACAAATTTTGTCAGACATTAATTTTGACATACCAGTTGGACATAAAATTGCTATTGTTGGTGCTAGTGGTGCTGGCAAATCAACCATTGCGCGTTTACTGTTCCGATTTTATGATGTCACAGATGGTTGTATTTCTATCAATGGACAAGACATTCGCACGGTAACGCAAGCCAGCCTTCGCGCCGCGATTGGCATTGTGCCTCAAGATACGGTTTTATTTAATGATACGATTTATCATAATCTCGCTTATGCACATCCAAATGCCACTAAAACGGAAATTATAGAAGCCGCTAAATTGGCTAATATCCATACCTTTATTGATTCCTTGCCTAAAGGCTATAATACGATAGTTGGAGAGCGCGGTTTAAAACTATCGGGTGGAGAAAAACAACGAGTGGCGATTGCGCGGGCGATTTTGAAAAAACCCAAAATCCTGATTTTTGATGAAGCCACTTCTTCTTTAGATTCAAAATCTGAAAAGCTCATTCAAGCGGCTTTAGCACAAGTGGCTGTCAATCATACGACATTAGTGATTGCTCATCGTCTCTCAACTATTGTCGATGCGGATCAAATTTTAGTGATGGAACAGGGACGGATTATTGAACGAGGTACTCATACCACGTTATTAAATACAGAAGGTGTTTATGCCCATCTGTGGGCATTGCAGCAACAGGATGAGGAATAAAAATAACAAAAAACTAGGGTTTTCTGGTTCCAACGCTCCAGCGTTGGAATCCTTATGTGATGCTCCGCGTCACTCCTTTTTTCAAAATAACTCATTTAGGATTGCTATAGGTTTGTGGTTATTGATGCAAAAAGGAAATGTTATAATTCATATTTTCAATTTTTATGGAGAGTTGAGAATGCAACTTGCTTTTAACCAAATTGTTATTCACCCTGGGCAAAATCTTCTCCTTAAAGACATTAGTTGGTCAATGTTTGAGGGTCTTTTAGAAGAGTTAGGTGAAAAACGAACTACTCGAATGTCATACAGTGATGGGATGTTAGAAATTATGGCACCACTTGCAGTACATGAAAGTGATAAGAAAATCATTGGTAATTTTGTTGAAGTGTTACTTGAAGAACTGAATATTGAATTCTGGGCTTTAGGTTCTACAACATTCAAAAACGAAAAGATGGCGAAAGCGGTTGAACCGGATGAATGTTTTTATATTCAACATGAAGCGAAAGTCAGAGGCAAGGATCGAATTGACTTAACCATTGATCCGCCACCAGATTTGGCGATTGAGATTGATATCAGTTCTCGAACCCGTTTTGATCATTATGAAAAATTGGGAGTCAAAGAACTCTGGCGATATGACGGTGACACACTCGAAATCAATGTACTAACAGATAGTCATTACATCACTTCCCAAACCAGTTATCACTTTCCCAACTTAGCGGTGCTAAAAACCATTCCACATTACGTCAAAAAAAGTAAACTTGAAGGAAGAAATGCGACAATGAAAGCATTTCGAGCTTGGATAACAGAACAAATTTCTTCTTAAATGGGGAATGGGTAATGGGTAATGGGAATTGGAAATAAAAAAATAAGGTCATTTTGAGTGAGTAAAGCTATACCGCACGCGGGCACAATTTAAACTTTTATGTAGGGTGGGTAAAATCTTTTTCTTGCCCACCAACCTCATTAGAGAAGTTAAGTTTGTTCCCGTTTTGTTTCCGTGTTGAGTATAGAAATATTATTTAAAAACAGATTGATTTCTCTTCATTACTTCATTACTCGTTTGGCTAGAAATCACAATATTTAATATTTTTTCCAATTCCCAATTACCGATTACCCATTACCAATTACCCATTACCCATTACCAATTCCCAATTCCCAATTCCCAATTACCTATAACCAAAATGAAACACAATTATCGACATTTTATTCTTTTTACTATTCCTTTGTTATTGATGAGCTGTTCTACTCAACAAGTCCTTTTTTCTAATCAAGAAGGCAAAATAACTTCAAACAATGCTTGCTGGCAACAGACACTTGATACCTATGGCACAACAACCGAAAGCAGGACACAACTGCTTGATAAAGAAATTGAGGAATATCAATCGTTGGTTGAACAATCTTTGACTTATCGTGCTGGCATAATCCAAATTGCACAACGATTAAAGGAAAATATTGATCAAGGTAAACCGCTATCTGGACAGGATTTAGATATTTTAAATCGTGGCATGATTACCTATTTAGAACATCGGCAACAACTCTTAACCGTTGCTAAAGCACGTGGGTGTTGGATAGATATACCAACACAAAAGTTTAAGCAATTAAATGTAGAACCGGTTTCACCCAAAAATCAACTGAAAGGCATTATGTTGTCACTATCTGCTGCCTTAGTGCTATATGATAATTATTTATTAGGTATTTCAATCTTTGAAGAAGATGGGAAGTTACGTCGAATTCTCAATGAACATGATCCAGGCTATGCCATTGGACGCAATCAATTAGCTGAACTTACGCAGTCTTACAATTCTATCAGCAATCGACAACGGGTCCAAACCGGACTGGACTTTTATGAGAAACAATCGAAGAACGTTTCTGAAACACTTCAACGGGATTCCAATTTCAGCTATTTGAAATTGTTGATAGAACAAAGTACCTCTTACAATATGACTCAAACCTATTCGCCCTTGTACGTCATTGGTAGAAAACTGAAGTTTATGGGCGAAATTACAACTGATATCCTTTATGAATTAGGACAAGAAGGACTCAATCTGTTTAGTGGTTTGTTTGGTAATACAGTTGGATTGGTAGAAACCCGCAAAGGTAAACTCTATGATCGTGCTGATGTTTATAACATGATTACGCCCCAAATGAAGGCTGGTGATATTCTATTAGAAAAAACACCATTTCGTCTTACCGATAAATTTATCCCCGGACATTGGGGACATGCTGCCATTTGGGTTGGCACCGAAGCCGAATTAAGAGAATTAGGTATTTGGGAACATCCCATTGTCAAAGCCTATCGTCAAAAAATTCAAATAGGCCATTCTGTGGTTGAAGCCCTTCGCTCCGGTGTTCAAATGAATTCTTTGCAACACTTTCTGAATATTGATGATTTTGCGATTTTGCGTCGTCCTGATCTTGATAAAGCGGCAGTTGCAGAGCGTATTATTTTGGCATTGCGCCAAGTGGGGAAAGAATACGATTTTAATTTTGATGTTGAAACCACAGATAGAATTGTTTGTTCTGAATTGATTTATGTGGTTTATACCGGCATAAAATGGCCCACGGAAAAAACCTTGGGCCGTTTTACAATCAGTCCTGATAATGTGGCTTCTAAAGCGTTGAATAATGGTCCTCTACAATTAATAATGTTATTTCATGATAGCGAACTGGTGACCAATAATCCACTTCAGTTGATGAATCAACTCATCGAAAAAAAATGATGATGAAGACAATCCTAAGCCTGAAAACGATCTCTCCCTCCCCCTAACCCCCTCCCGCTGGGAGGGGGGATCGACCGGTGGAGATTTCCTATTGATTTAAAAAGTATATATAATTTTATGTATTTAGCTAACAGATAAGAAAATTCTACCGAGCGGTCCCCCCTCCCAGCGGGAGGGGGTTAGGGGGAGGGCAGGGTGGAGGCCCTCAAGAAGAAGAATGCGTAACATGAGTTTGTTTAAGATGAATTACAGCCAGTTTCCAATCAACAAAAACGGTGCCCAATAAGCAGGATGGCGAAATACTTGATTGATAAGCAATTTGTGTTGGGCTTGTTGTAAAGCTTTCGCTTTGGACCAAGTAGGATTTTGCATTAAATTCTGGTAAAACCCTGAAATCAATTGAGAAGTGGAATCATCATTGACAAACCATAAACTCGCTATGGCACTTCTTGAACCAGCCTTAATCGCCACACCCGCCAATCCCAATGCAGCCCTTTCATCACCCACCGCCGTTTGACAAGCACTTAATGTGAGCAATTCCACCGGTTTTTTGCGAAATTGACTAAATCCTAATAAATCCTGTAAATGATCCATCGTCAATTTTTGGTCGTAAGTTAATAAAAAAGTTTTTTTAGGATTACGATTAAATTGACCATGAGAGGCAATGTGTATCATTTCATAGGGCACCCGTTGCAAAGTGTCGCTGAAATTCTCAAGCACAAATGTTTGATCAAATAAAATGTCGTTATTATCAAACAAACTATCTATTTTATTAATTTCTTGGGAAACACTGGGCAATGGCGAAAAATTCTGTACTCCTTCCGATAATCCATTCAGTAGTACCAGGAGGTTTTTTCTCGGAAAAGGACGTGCATCAGTCAAATTTAAACCCGGTGTAATAGCAAGCGCAAACTGGTGGATAAGAAATTTCTTAACACTAGCATCATACAGAGCGGCTAATGGCACAGTACGAAGTGGACCATCAGGCACAATCACCAGCGTGTTGATATTGTGAGCAGTCAACTTGTGCTTAATGGGCGTGATTAACCATTCATAAAGTTGTTTAGATTGTTTAATAAAACGGGGACTGGTGCTAAATTGCAAATTATTACGCCATTCATGCACGACAGCCCCCAATTTTTCCGCACCAATTGGTACCACGAATTGATGAATGCTATTGGTGAAACTTAATAATAATTCCGTGCGATCCGGCAATAAAATGGGATAAAGAATCGCGGTATGTTCATCCAAATTCTGCTCTATATCTGTAGTTGGAGTTCCAACCGCAGAAATACACTCATTCTGAAAATACTCTTGTAATTCAATGACTTTAAGTTTTTCAATGTTATCTCGGGCTTGCCTTAACAAATCCTGTTTCATCGTCGATGAAGTAGCCGCTTGTTGGAGCAGTAAATCAGCCAAACCCAAATACACCGGTCGTATGCGTTCATGTAGCACTGCCAATGTGTCACGTTGACCAATAAAAAGTCTGGTTCTTATTGGTTCTAGGTGTTCTAGTGCTTGTTGATAAACCTTTATTGCAGCCGGCAACTGTTGTTGGGCTTGTAAGAGACGCGCTTGTTGCCATTCCCAAAAATATAAAATATCAGGGAAGTTCTGGGCAAAAAAGATCGCTTGACGAGTCAATTGTAAAGCTTCTTGATAACGTTGCTGTTGTTCATAAATTTGTCCCAAAAAACCTTTGGTGTATGATTTTAAACGGTCATTCCCCTGTTGTTCAGCAACTTGCAGAGCTTCTGTCAAAATATGATAGGCAGTAAGCTGATTTTCAGGTTGATGTTTTTGAAGCTGTAATGCCATTTGCCCTAAACTGAGAAGCTGAAATCCTTTGTCATAATTGGTAGGCAATTTCTGTACTTCAGCTAAAGCCGTTTTTAAGGTGGTGAGGCCTGATTGCAGATCGCCCAATTTTAGGTAAGTGGGTATTTGATTGGTTAAGGCTTGAATGTAGGAGGTTTTATCGCCACTCTGTTGCGCCAATTCAGTTACTTCTTGATAAGTCGCCAGGGAATCTACATACTCTCGCAACACGTACAACGCATTGCCTAAATTATTTAACAAGTGGGCCAACATCACCGGATCATTCAAAGTACGTGTGCGGTCCACGTTATTTTGGAGAATTTTTTTTGCAGCATCCGGTTGCTGCATAGCCAGTAAAACATCACCCATCAAGCTTTGCACCCAAATTTGTTGTTTTAGCGTGCCACCGTTTTCAGTATGATGTTGTGCTTGTTCAAGTGTTGCGCGAGCCATTGCATGATTGCCGACTGCTTGATAAGCATTAGCCAGTCGAATCAGGATTTCAAGGTATGAATCGCTTTTGGGATCGGTTTCCTTGAGTACCGCTTCCCAACGTTCAACGGCCTTTGCAAATGCACCCTGTTGGAAAAAATGTTCACCTTGTTGCAATTCGTTGGCTATTGCATTCATTGCAAAGCCGATAAGGCTACAACTCAATACAATAACAAACCATTTTTTAAAACATAAAAATACTGAGTAAATTTTAGTATACATTTTCAGTTACCAGTTATCAGTTATCAATTATCAATTATCAATTATCAAATTGCTTCTAATAATCGAGAATTGATCCTATAACTATTGGATGATCTATTTATCAATCGTAAAACAAAACAAATGCGATTTCTTAAAAAAATAGTATTTATGTCATTATTGTAAAGCAAATGCGATTTCTTAAAGAAATAGTATTGGTTTTATTTTATAATAATTTTTATTAACAATCAGTTATGAAATTTTCGATTCGTAAATCCTAACAATACATAAAATACTCAAAGCTTTGCTTTAAACTCTAAGATTTCTCTTATTATTTCTGTTAAAATTTAACGAGATGGAACGAAAAAACTGTGAAAATATCTAAATAATCTAAGAGACAAAAAATCTACTCAATCGGACATAAGAAATTCTTCATTCATAATTCACCATTCACCATTCATAATTATATAAATGTTCAGTCAAGCTTTGCAGCGCAGTTATACTTTATTAGCTCCACTTTATGATGGTTTCGTAGCAGCACCTACCCGTGTAGTACGGCAACATAGTCTTGCCCAATTAGATAATGTACAAGACATGAATATTTTGTTATGCGGGATTGGGACCGGTTTAGATATTCCTTATCTGCCAGATGGCGCGTGTTATACCGGGATTGATTTGACGTATGCCATGTTAAAACGGGCTAAACGACGAATAACCACGCAAAATATCAGTTTACATCAAGGCAACGTCATGCAATTGCCTTATCCAGATGAATATTTTGATGTGGTGATTATGCACTTTATTTTGGCAGTTGTGCCTTTCCCCCAAATTGCTTTAGACGAAGCAACACGGGTTTTAAAGCCTCATAGTAACATTTTAATTTTAGATAAATTTTTACGGCCCAAACAAAGAGCCCCAGTGCGTCGTTTGTTAAGTCCAGTGATAAGCAAAATTGCCACACGTACTGATGTTGTATTTGAAAACTTGGAACATCCGACTTTGACAGTGGTGAGTGATATACCTGTGTTAATGGGAGGATGGTTTCGACAAATTCTGTTGCGTAGGGATAAAGAAAACTACAAGGATTCCTGATAAGAAAGGAGTAAAGCAAAAAGCGGTCCTTCCCTATTTCCATCCTAATGCCTTCCTCCTAACCCTCACGGAGGGAGCTCATCGTTTAAATAATTGAAATATCAAGGTATTGTGTAGGGTGGATAAAGCGAAGCGTCTCCACCAATTTACACGACACGTGAAAAAAAAACTGTAACCATTTTTTGTTAATAGCGTTATAATGGGCATCCCTTTGTTTTGAACCAGATTAAACGGATTAAAGAATTGACAGGATTTTATGGGCTAAGATAAAGCAAAAATGAAGAAAGCTCTATGTTTTTAATCCTGTTAATCTTTTAATCCGTTAAATCTTGTTCAAAGTTTCTTATGATAGTTCAAAGTAAAGTTGATAGAATGTAATTTGGGATTATTAGATAAGCTCTAACTTTATCTTGGAGGCATACCTATCAGCGGCTCAAGAATGGTGTTAGTTAATACATAGTATAAACAAAAACTAAAGATAACCATAAAATGAATGATGTTTTTGAAGATTTAGAAACAGAAGAAGAGCGGGAAGACTCAGAGGAAGTGACTTGCCTTGATGGTAACGTAATCACAAAACAAAGCGATCCTGAAATTGATTCCTTATACAAAAAATATAAAAGGGGAAAGCTTATATTACAGCCTAGCTTCCAAAGAGGATTTGTCTGGGATGCCGCAAAATCCAGTAAACTCATTGAATCAGCTTTATTGGACATTCCTATTCCTATGATTTATTTGTCAGAAGAAGATGACAATAAGGAAGTTGTGATTGATGGTCAGCAGAGATTAATTGCTTTCTTTTCATTTATTGATGGATATTTCGTAGATGGTAAGCCATTTAAATTGGTAGGACTCAAAAAATATGGAAATATTGTAGGAAAACAGTTTAGCCAACTTTCTGAGAATTACCAAGATAAAATTATATATTCTCAAGTTCGTACAATTACAATAAAAAGAGAGTCATCGGAAAATCTAAAGTTTGAAATATTCGAGAGATTGAACACTGCATCAGTTGGTTTAAATCATCAAGAATTAAGAAATTGCATATTTAGAGGAAAATATAATAAGCTTTTAGTAGAACTATCTAAAAATAAAGAATATCAAAAAATGTTAGGTTTAGATTCTCCTCATAAAAGGATGCAAGATATTGAGTTGGTTTTGCGTTTTGCAGCATTTTTCCATGTATCTTTTTTAGGTTATCGTGCTCCTATGAAACAGTTTCTAAATAAAGATATGGAGAAATATCGTGATATTTCGGATAGCGATGCTAAAGAGTTGGAAAAGGTATTTAAACAGTCTATTTCCTTAGTAAAATCAGTTTTTGGTGATAAATCATTTAAAAGGTATTATATTGGAAATAAAAATAAGCCTGCCCATTGGGAGAAAAAATCATCGTTTAACAAAGCACTATTTGATGTATTAATGTTTTCGTTTTCTAAGGTTGAGAAAAGAGAAGTCTATAAAAAATTGGACTCTATTCGCGAAGCGTTAATTCATTTAATGTCTACTGATGATGACTTCATTGAAGCAATTGCTTACTATACCAATAATCCAAGTAAAGTAAAAGTTCGGTTTGAAAAATGGCAGAAAATATTTGATGAAATTATTGGAGAAAAATCAAATACGCCACGTTGTTTTTCATATACACTGAAAGAAGAACTATTCAAGAAAGAACCAATATGTTTAATTTGTAATCAAAAAATATTGGATATAGATGATGCACATATTGATCATGTTGTTCAATATTGGAAAGGTGGCGAAACAATTCCAGAAAATGCAAGATTAGCCCATAGATTTTGCAATCAAAGTAGGCCACTAAAAGATTAAATAATAATTAGGGTCATTGGTGTCAGAGTAAAATTAATTCTAACTTACCCTTGCTCCCGACGGAAAAAGCCGCACGGCTGAAGAGAAATGTTATCCTGCTGAGACGCTCTACCCTATTGCACTTAATCCCTGTCGCTACGGTCGGGTGTCACTCAAGATAACTAGGCGTTGGAGCGGCCCATTTTACGTCCTTGGAAAGTGCCGCTTAACAGCCGGGCATTAGAAATCAATATCTAAAAATTATCATCGAAAATTTATTAGTTTGTAATTTCTGCAAAGTGCTATATAAGTTATAAAACGGAGAAATTAAATGAATAAAGAAACTTTTTTATCAAAACTTACAGAAGAATCTGAGCACTACAATAAAATTCTAGAAACAGATAAAGGCGATTGGATAGTAAAGGGGTTTATTGATAGTTATAAAAAAATATATACTATATCTATTGATACTAAAGTTGTCTCAAAAGTAATTGAAATTTTATTAACTCCAATGTTTGAGGAATTTGCGAATAAAAATAATTTAACTCTTGAAACCCAAGAGAAGCAAAATCATTATCCAGACCTTACTTTTATATCAAATGAATCAAGAGAAAAATTTGCAGTTGATATTAAAACGACAATACGGAAAACTAAAGATAAAATTAATTCTATGACATTGGGAACATATCAAGGTTATTTTCAGAATAGAAGTGAAAAAGATTGTATATCATATCCATACGATGATTATTCTGCCCATATAGTTTTTGGCGTATTGTATTCTAGAAGGGAAGAAAACCCTAATGAAAAACAAATATTCTCTTTAGATGAATTAGAAAACATTCCCTCTGTAATTAAGGCGTTTCAATTTTTTGTGCAAGAGAAATATAAAGTCGCATCTGCTACTAAAGGAAGTGGAAACACAAGAAATATAGGCTCAGTAACTAATGTTGATGATTTAATAAGAGGAAATGGCGTTTTTTCAGAGTTTGGAGAGGAAGTTTTTGATGACTATTGGATGCATTATATAGATCAATCTCGTGCTGATGAACTTGGACAATCTAGGCCATATAAAAATATAAAAACATATTTTACCTATAAAGACAGTATAAAAGAAATCGAAGAAGAAAAAAAACAGAAAGCTATCATAAAAGAGCAGAGTGAATCTGATGAATAGCACACAGATACCACCAATAAAATCACAGGGTATAAAAACAAAACTTGTGCCATGGATAGAATCTATTATGCCATCAAATTTTACAGGGCAATGGGTAGAGCCATTTATGGGGACTGGTGTAGTTGGTTTTAATATTCCAGCAAAACAAACTTTATTATGTGATACGAATCCACACCTTGTAAACTTTTATAATGAAATTAAAAAACAGAAAATAACAGATATGATAGTAAGGGAATATCTAGAAAAAGAGGGGGCTGTTTTATTAAAAAAAGGGGCAGAGCATTATTATTTTATAAGAGAAAGATTTAATAAAGAACACAGTCCTTTGGATTTTTTGTTTTTGAATAGAGCCGGATTTAATGGGATGATTAGATTTAATCAAAAAGGAGGATTTAATATTCCTTTTTGTAAAAAAGACAATAGATTTGCTAAAGCTTATATAACTAAAATAGTGAATCAGGTTTATGCAATTAGTACTATAATAAAATATAAAGAAATTATTTTTAAATGTCAATCTTTTGAAGAAACTATAAAAGAAGCATTTGATGACTCTTTAGTATATTGTGACCCTCCATATATTGGAAGACATGTTGATTACTATAATGGTTGGAACGAAAGTCATGAAAAGAAATTATTTAATTATTTAGATGCATCGGATAAAAAATTTATTCTTTCTACATGGCATCATAATGATTATAGAGAAAACGAATATATAAATTCTCTATGGAATAAATTTCATATTTTAACAAGAGACCATTTTTATCATGTTGGTGGTAAAGAAAAAAACAGAAATCCTATGGTAGAAGCAATTATTACTAATTATAATCCTTCAAAAATCAATAAAGAAGGTGTTGAGAAGACTAAGTTGCAACAATTGTCTTTTCTTGTTGATTTAGCAGAGAAAGCATAATGAGTAATATTCAACGCGGTTGAGTGTGCTAAAAAGACAAATAATTGGGGTCAGAGTAAAATTAATTATCTGGCCCATTCAAATACAATTTAACAAACTTGAAAAGCCCCAAAGCACAAGCCAAGGGGCTTTTTTTTTGCCTTTCCATCAAATCCTTCCATTCTGCTTAAACTTCTTCTGCCACTTGCCAATATTGCCTTGCAGATAAGGTTTCACTTCACCGAGCAAGCGAGCGTAGGGTAGAGCGAAAGCGCGGAGAAAAGGGGTCAGGCTCGAATTAAATCTGGCCCAAATTCAAACTCAATAAATGTTCTAACTTGCCCTTGCTCCCGACGCAAAAAGCCGCGCGGCTGAAGAGAAATGTTATCCTGCTGAGACGCTCTACCCTATTGCACTTAATCCCTGTCGCTATGGGTGGTTATCGCTCAGGATAACAAGGCGTTGAAGCGGACAATTTACGTCCTTGGAAAGTGCCGCTTAACATTGGGCATTATACATACATCACCTGTAGCAGAAAGTGAAAAATTTGAGTAAAGGAAAGACACAAAATGTCCAAAATAAATCAATCAAAAAGATTAACTAATCAACATAAAAAGTCTCAAGGTGTTGTTGGCATATTTGGCGATGAAGCAAAATCGCACGATATAACAGTTGGGGAAATTTCACATTTTGTAATTGCCCAACTTAAAAAGGAGTTTCCTCAATTATCTTTTCAATACAGAAAAAGTATAAAAAAAGAAGAAATAAACGAAGCTTTAAAAAAAGTTTCCCCAGAATTAGGGCAAACCCTTTTTGTCTCAAATTCTAGTATTAAACCTGATGGTGGAATAATAGAAGTTAAAGACGATAACGGTAATTGGAGAATAGTTTTAGTATCGGAAGCTAAACATCAAGGAAAAGACATTGAAAATATAAAAAAAGGCCAACTAGTTGGTAAGGATAACAATCAGGACTTGATGGCTGCTGGTAATGCAATAGAAAGGTCGCATAAAAACATATCAGAAATCGCCAATTTGATGTTATCTGAATCTCATTTCCCTTATGTCCTATTTCTGGAAGGCTCAAATTTTTTAACAGAAACTATCTCAATTAAAAGACCCGATGGAAGGGTTGTAAAGCTTGAATACAATTCAGGAATGCTAAACAGATTAGATAGATTGACCTCTGCAAATTATGGAATGCCAATAAATACCAATTTATGTGAAAATAAATTTGTTAAGCATAAAGACAAAACAATTATGCTTCAAGCAACTTCGATATACACACAAGGGGATGGAGAAAAATGGGATGTCAAAAAAATGTTTGATATTATGATTGAGATTTCCAGAACCTCTCTTAGAGCATTGGGAAGTGAAATATTTAATCCGATAACAAAAAGTAAATAACTAACTAAAGACAAAAGATTTATTACATTTAGATAGGTTGACAATGGCAAGAAATGCAACAAATAAATTATTGCAAAAAGCTAAGAAATCAAAAAGTGATGAGTTTTATACACAACTTTCAGATATAGAAAGTGAATTACAACATTATAAAAGCCATTTTAAAGACAAGATGGTTTTTTGCAATTGCGATGACCCTCGAATTAGTAATTTTTTTAATTATTTTGCTTCAAACTTCAAAGAATTAGGTCTTAAAAAATTATTAACAGCTTGTTATAGAGAACAAGTAAGAGATTTATTTAATACAGAAGAAGATGAAAATGGTTTTTTCTTTGAATATACAGGTACAGAGGGAGAAAAAAACAAACCAAGTTCAACTGATATTCTTTACTTTAATGGGGATGGGGATTTTCGTAGTTCAGAAAGTATTGAACTATTAAAGCAGTCCGATATTGTTGTTACTAATCCACCATTTTCATCATTCAGAGAGTATGTAGCTCAATTAGTTAAATACGATAAAAAATTTTTGCTAATTGGCAATATCAATGCAATAACCTATAAAGAAATTTTCAAACTGAT
>Ga0233403_10000272_pt1 | contig 24254 bp, 21 predicted proteins | sample Na_oxic_1_MG_FD_179866 | JGI IMG/M metagenome (GOLD analysis project Ga0233403, IMG submission 179866) | Seawater microbial communities from Saanich Inlet, British Columbia, Canada - Na_oxic_1_MG | ecosystem: Environmental > Aquatic > Marine > Inlet | place: Canada: British Columbia | collected...
TTATTTGCATACGAGTGGCGTGATGCAGTACGTTTCTTACCAATTCCCACCAATCCAGAGATTTTCATGGTCCAAAATGCGGGTAAACAAAAGGGACGTGGATTTGAGGTGGAAGCACGTTGGCTCGCTACTAAAAATTTTAGTGTCTTAGCTAATTATGGTTATCAACATGCGGTTGATGAAAATGACCATGATCCGGGGCTTGCCCCACATCAAACTTGCTATCTCCGCACCGATTGGCTTGTTTATCCTAACTGGTATCTCAATACCCAAGTCAATTGGATTGCTAAACGGAAACGGACATTTGATGATCCAAGAGCGGCGATTGATGACTATACCACTGTGGATTTAACTTTACGTCGTAAAGATATTAGACAAGGTAATTGGAATTTTGCGGTTGGGGTACGCAACTTGTTTGATAGTGATGTACGTGAACCAAGTTCTGGACCCGGTCAAAATGGTATTATTGACATTCCTAATGACTTACCATTGGCCAGACGAAATTATTTTCTGGAACTTCGCTATCGTTTTTGAATGTGTTATTCTGATTGTCCACGCGCTTTTCTTTCCGCCAAAAAATCGGCAACCTTCATATTCCAATAAGTGAACAGCCTTAGAATAAATTCTAAGGCTAAAAGCGAAAGTAGGCTAAAGCCTACTGAATTAGTTAGTGCCGGTTGGGTCAATGCTATTAAGTTAAGCTTTGGAGTCCAAACCTTTAGATTTGGAAGTATTTGATATTTAAGTTAAATAATCCAATTTCTTTTGGTTTGGACTCCAATTAAATATTCTCTTAACTTAATGGCATTGGCCCGGTTGGGTACGAAGCGCATAGCCTCAGAATTTATTTTGAGGCTGTAAACTACCTTAAATAACATTAGGTGATTAAAATTATGCAATTTCAATACAAACCGGATACCAGATGTGTCCAAAAGTGGAAACAGTGGGCCATGATTATTGGCCTTATTATCATATTGGTAGGCTCACTGACTTATGCTGCGGTATTACTAACTCCAAAGGAGTACCAAGTAAAAGCGGTGTATTTATTTAACTTTTCTAAATTCACCCGATGGCCAACTTCGGCATTTAGCAGTTCGCAGGCTCCAATTCGTATCTGTGTCTTAGGTAAAAATCCCTTTGACGATTTTGGCGTACTCGTTAAGAACAAGATTGTCAAAGGGCGCAAAGTCACTGTAGCACAGCTCCATGATTTTAGGAAAGCTAACCGCTGTCACATTTTGTTCGTTAGCAAATCAGAACAAGGCGATCAAGCCGCTATTTTAGCCTACACCCAGCAATATCCGATTCTCACCGTCAGCGATATTAAAAACTTTGTAGTACGTGGTGGGATGATTCAATTTTACATTCGAGGTAGAAAGGTGCGATTTATGATTGATCCCAACACACTAAAGGAAGCTGGGCTAAGTGCTAGTGCTAATCTACTCAGAGTTGCAAAAATTGTTAAGTGAGTAAATTGGCTTAAATTGTTCAAAACCTAGAGGCAACATTATGTTTAAAATTCATCAAACCAAACGTTTAATTATTGGTGTATTTCTGCTCACGTTGGCAATACCCAATTACGCGAGCAATGATCCCGATGCAAAAACCATCTTTGACCAATTGACTGAGTTAAGCTTAGAAGAACTAGGTGAAGTTGAAGTGACGCTTTCTGATGCTTTTGATATTTTTGATGCGGTTGTCGCGGTACGGGAAGTTAGTGTCGCAACCGGCACGAACCAATCAACAGCCCGCGCTCCAGCCATCACCAGCGTTATTACCGCCTCGGATATTGAAGCGATAGGCGCAACGAATTTAGATGAAGTGTTAGAAACCGTGCCAGGGTTACATGTGTCAAGAAGAGGTTTTGGTTATGCGCCCATTTACAGCTTTCGGGGTATTTACACCGGAAATAATCCACAAGCATTGGTACTTGTTAACGGTATTCCGGCAACGACATTAATTTTCGGAAACCGAAGTTTTGTATGGGGCAATACGCCAGTTAATGCGATTAACCGGATTGAGATAATTCGTGGGCCGGGATCAGCAGTCTTTGGCGCAGATGCTTTTTCTGGTGTAATTAATATTATTACTAAAACAAAAAATGATATTGATGGTACAGAAACCGGTTTAAAGATGGGCAGTTTTGATACTTATAATGCTTACATCTTACATGGGGGAACGTTATCCGGGTTTGATGTTGCTCTATCGTTAGAATATAGTGATACTCAAGGGCATGGTGAATTAATTGAAGAAGATGCCCAAACAAATTACGACAAAATTTTTGGTACTAACGTTTCTCTTGCTCCCGGACCGGTCAATTTGCAACAACGTAACCTCAATACCGGCTTAGATATTTCGCGTGGTCATTGGCAATTGCAGGCAGCTTATCAAAAACGTTCTAATTTAGGTACCGGTATAGGCGAAGCATCGTTACTAAATGATAATCGTTATACTGAAGACCGTGTAAGTGCTGATTTGATTTATCATAATCCCAAATTAACTAAAAATTGGGATGTGACGGCACATCTTAATTTTTTAGATGTTCAAGCTGGTTCTCCAACAGATCATTGGTTCTTTCCTCCTGGTGCTTTTGGTGGAGCTTATCCTGAAGGCATGATTACCAGTATTAATCTTTCTGAACGTCATACCTACTTAAATTTATCCGGTATCTACTCTGGGTTTAAGAAACATCTTTTTAGATTAGGTTATGGTTATCATTATGGCGACTTGTATGAGGTTAAAGATATTGGGAATGTTGGCCTCGATCCTACAACCGGCTCTCCTCTTCCACCTGGCAGTGGTTTGGTAGATTTTACCGATACTGACTACGTGTCTATGCCAGAAAATTCTCGTCAAAATTGGCATTTTTATGTGCAAGATACATGGGCTTTTGCCTCAAATTGGGAATTTACCGGTGGTATCCGTTATGATGAATATTCAGATTTTGGTTCAACCATCAATCCTCGTATTGCTCTAGTATGGCAAATGACACCGGATATGTTCGGTAAAGTCCTTTATGGACGGGCTTTTCGCGCTCCATCGTTCCGTGAATTATATGGAAATCACTTTGCAACTGCTAAGGGTAATCCTAACCTGCAACCGGAAATGATTGACACGCTAGAATTAGCTCTTGACTATAGTGCTAAAAAGAATTTGCATCTAGCTTTGAATTTGTTTGCCTACGAATGGCGTGATGCGGTACGCTTTGTTCCTAGTGACATAGAAGGTAAATTTGTTATACAAAACGCCGGTAAACAAACGGGTAGTGGTTTTGAAGTGGAAACACGGTGGCTCGTCACCAAGAATTTTAGTTTGTTAGCCAATTATAGTTACCAACATGCGGTTGATGAAAATGACCATGATCCGGGACTCGCTCCACATCAAACCGGCTATCTCCGTACTGATTGGCTGGTTTATCCCAACTGGTATCTCAATACCCAAGTCAATTGGATTGCTAAACGGAAACGGATATTTGGTGATCCAAGAACGGCGATTGATGATTATACCACTGTGGATTTAACTCTACGTCGTAAAGATATTAGACAAGGTAATTGGAATTTTGCGGTTGGGATACGCAATCTATTTGATGCCGATGCGCGTGAACCGATTTATGGCCCCGGTACTGATGGCATTATTGATGTCCCGAATGACTTACCACTGGCTGGACGGAATTATTTTATGGAACTTCGCTATCGTTTTTGAACGGTTATTTCGGTTGCTTACGCGCTTTTATTTCCGCAAAAAAAATCGGCAGACATTGGAAAGGTTCATTGCGATGGTGAGCTTTTCCAAACTCTGTTAAAAATGGAAATCCGTGTTTGTATTCATACATTGCCTTTTCGACTCCTTCAGTACTCATTATTTTATCTATATTACGACTGGTTACATCAATAAATTGCGCGGCTGAAATGGTAGTTATCATCTGACTGAGTGGGGGAGTTTGGTATTGTGCATAAATTTGGTTAAATTCTGCAAGTTCCTGCTGCTCTTGTTCTGATAGAGGCGCTTCTTTACTGAAAACATCTTTGATATAAAGCTTACCACCCTCTTTAAGTACCCGGTAAACCTCGGCAAAGAGTTTATGTTGATCATAAGAATAGCCAGTCGATTCAAAGAAAAATACAATATCAAAAGTCTCATCTGCAAAAGGGAGATAATGATAATCACCAACATGCACCTGAATTTTGTCGGTTAATTGGGCTTGTTGTATAAGTTCCTTTGCCGTTTCCGCTTGAGCCGTAGATAAGGTAATCGCATCAATCTTGATATTTTCAATATGTTGGGCAATATCAATACTGGGACCACCGGCACCACAACCGGCATCAAGTATACGCTGTCCAGCTTGTATCTCGGCTTGCGAGGCAAGGTAAATATTTGTAGCACGATAGGGATCATCAACCGGGGTATCTGTAATAAGTGTGCCGGCTTGGTAGGTTTTTCCAACATCCTGCACAATAATAGAATTCATAGTGTTATAGTAATTGCGAACTTTTTGCCGGGTATTTTGTTCAATCGCTTTGTCACTATCATTTTTTTCAATATCCCCTTTGGAGGATAGATGGTTGCTACTTCCATTTTTCTGGTGTGATTCCTCCAACGTTAAGGTACTACGATCTAACCAACGATGTCCAAATGCTAAATAGCTTTTAGCTTCCAATGGTTTATCGTATTGATAAACTATTTTTATATGATTTATTTTTCTAAAAAACACACTAACGGCTTTATCACCTAAAAAGGCATCGCCCCAACTTAAATTATTGGGCCACAAAGCCGGCTCAAGCTCTTTCTGAAAAAAACCCGGCCATACTTTCATTGCATCTCGTTTGGCTGGGCTACATAAGCCTTTTTCAATTAAATAGTCAAAAAAGAATTGCCAACGCGCTTCATGTTGGGGTTGCTTGGCAAAAAAACACTCCAAACCAATCTGAGGGTGAATAGTCTCGCCTACATCAATATCCAAAAAGCCAATACGATCAACTAAATTTTCGAGGGTTGGTATAATTGTTTTTAGTGTATCAGTTGGGTTAAACCAATCAATTTGTAGCAAGTACTCTAAAATTTGTTCTGGTTGAAGATCTTCGATAACGATTCGTACCGCCTCCGTTGGACGAGATAACATAATACCAAGATAGATAATCCTTGCATTTTTTGGTAGTGCGTGAATGCAACGCTGAAAATTAAGAGCTAACTTTTTAGAAAACGGACGCTTAAATTGTTTAAGGATAGTGTTACTAAGTGCCAATATATCGTCACCGCTTAATCCCTGATTGAATTCAACAAATAGACTTGGAATGGGTATTTGGGAAGGTTGGCTATCAACATCAAATTCTAGGGCAATATCTTTCACACCTTGGAACGACGTGGAATTTACCCATTCGTTATGAAATGTTTGAAGTGTTTGCCATACCGAATTAGTCAAAAACGGTGTCCGGAAATTTAAGATATGTTGAGGCAGAGAAATGAATAAATCTACCGCTGGAGACGAGCTTGTTCCTAACCGACATTCCAATCCTGCATAGGAAAATGGCGGTAAAAATTTGGCTAAAATTTGGAGATGGGATAAGGCTTGGGGAGAAACTAAATCAGTATGAAGGTGGGGAGCTACTACTTTTAAATAATCTTCCATTGAGTAATTCATAAAACCTAATATCCTTATGTAAAAACCTCAAAGGTTTTTAAAACCTCAGAGGTTTAGTAAAACACTTTAGGCTGGCACCACCTCACCTAACCTTGCAGCCAACCAAGGTCCGGGTATGGGCACAAGACCTTCATCAAATCTTACCGGTTTTGTTACTTGTGTTCCTTCCCGCTTACGAATGGAAACCGCTTTGACATCCTCAACCGTAAAATGGTAGCCCGCTTGCTTACCCAATTGAACGGCCAATTTGGCAAAACTTTCCAGATTAATAGCCTCCTTTAATTTGTCTTGTATGGCAACATCTTGCAACATTAATTTTTGGAACTGCTCAATATTTCTTACTGACATTTATTGTACGTCTCCTTATGAATAGTTATAAACTTTAGCGAGTGACTTAAAGTATTTCGTCGTATCAATAACCGGTTGGTTCATAATACACTAATTTATGAAAATGTAAACACCTGCTAGATTATCAAATTTTAGGTTCAAGTTAGTAAATAAGAATATTATGAATTACAAATATGGACATAATATACTCAACACTGGCAGTTGAGCCTTCGGTATTTTCAATGACTTATGGAGCGGGTTGCCAACACCAAACGGCAAACAGCTTACTTTGTGACAGTGCCAAGTGTAACCGGTTGAGCCATAATACACTAATTTATGAATGAAAATGTAAATACCTGCTCGGTTATGAAATTTTTAGGTTCTAAATTAGTAAATAATAATATTATTAAATAACCAAATATGAATATAATAACCGACCATTTGTCTTGATAGGTGATAATGATGTCCATGCGGCGTTCATCGGCTATAATTGGTCCCTTGAACTCAAATCCTCTGCCGTTTTGGATGGGTTTGAGAATGCACACACCACAATCGGATTCTGCGACAATATCAATTTCCATTCCTTTACCATAGCTAATGTAGGGTGGGCAAGGTGTTGCCCACCATTTTAGGTCAGTGGGCAACAAAAATACCTAAGGAACTCTACAAAAAAACGTTACATTAAATTGAGATCACCCCCCAAAATTATTTATGATTAAAAACCACCTTTCTAAAATGCTATATGCGTGTATTAGCGTATGCTTACTCACGTTGGCAATACCCAATTATGCGAACAATGATCCAGATTCAAAAACCATCTTTGCCCATTTGACTGACTTGAGCTTAAAAGAACTAGGAGAAGTTGAAGTGACCCTTTCTGATGTTTTTGATATCTTTGATGCTGTAGTCGCGGTTCGGGAAGTCAGTGTGGCAACTGGCGCAAACCAATCAACCTCCCGCGCTCCGGCCATTACAAGCGTCATCACTGCCTCGGATATTGAAGCGATTGGCGCGACGGATTTAGACGAAGTGCTAGAAACCGTACCCGGATTACATGTTGCCAGACTGGATTTCACGTACATGCCCATTTACAGTTTTCGTGGCATTTACATGGAGCGTAATCCGCATGCACTGTTGCTAATTAACGGTATTCCCATGACATCATTGGGTTCTGGAACCCGAAGTCTGGTTTGGGGTGGTATGCCGGTTAACGCTATTAAGCAAATTGAAATTGTCAGAGGCCCAGGTTCAGCCGTATTTGGTGCAGATGCCTTTGCCGGCGTGATTAATATCATTACTAAAAATAAAGATGACATTGATGGTACTGAAATTGGATCAAGGTATAGCAGTTTTAACACTTATGATGCTCATCTTCTCCACGGTGCTAACTGGCAAGGATTTGATGTCGCTTTTGCTTTGGAATATCATGATACTAAAGGACATAAGCGGCAAATTGAAGCCGATATTCAAACTACTTATGATAATATTTATGGGACAGATGTTTCGCTTGCGCCGGGGCCAGTTAATGTTCAACGTCGCAACCTAGATGCCCGTTTAGATATTTCGCGTGGATATTGGCAACTACGTGCTGGTTATCAGGGACGACGTAATCTTGGCTCGGGTGCTGGGAGTATGGGAGCATTAAATCCTAATCTTCATAATGAGGATCGTATCAATGCTGACTTAACTTATCACAATCCTAAATTGACCCAAAATTGGGATGTAACAGCAAATGTTAGTTTCCTCAACACCAACTGGTGGTTACCTAAAGACGGATGGCTACTTCCCCCCGGAGCTTTTGGAGGAGCTTACCCAAAAGGAATACTCAATAGCCTTAATATTTCCGAACATCATACTCGCTTGAACCTCTCCGGTTTTTATTCCGGTTTCAACCAACATACACTTCGTTTAGGAGTCGGTTATTATTATGGTGATCTTTATAGGAGCGCAGAACAGAAAAATATGGGGATTAATCCGACGACCGGTTTACCTATTCCCACCGATAGTGATGCTGTCGATTTTACCGATACGCCTTACATCAGCATGCCCGAAAGAGCCCGTAAAAATTGGCATTTTTTCATACAAGACACTTGGGCTTTTGCCCCCTCTTGGGAACTGACAGCTGGCGTTCGTTACGACGAATACTCAGATTTTGGTACTACAATTAATCCCCGTCTGGCATTAGTCTGGCAAATGAATTCGCGTTTATTCAGTAAACTCCTTTATGGGCGTGCTTTTCGTTCCCCCTCGTTTTTAGATTTATATTCTACCAACTTACTGCTACCGGGCAATCCTAACCTAAAACCGGAAACGATTGACACACTGGAACTCGCTTATGATTACACGGTTACTGATGATTTACACCTAGCTTTAAATTTATTTGCTTACCAATGGCATGATGTAATACGCTTTAGCAACATAGAAAAGAGTTGGTTGAACATGGGTGAACAAACGGGTCGTGGCTTTGAGGTTGAAGCACGCTGGCTCGTAACCAAAAATTTCAGTGTCTTGGCTAATTATGGGTATCAACATGCGGTTGATGAAAATGATCATAATCCGGGCCGAGCTCCACATCAAACTGGCTATTTCCGCACCGATTGGCTTTTTTACCCTAACTGGTATCTCAATACCCAAGTCAATTGGATTGCTAAACGGAAACGGATATTTGGTGATCCCAGAGCAGCGATTGATGATTATGCCACTGTAGACTTAACTTTACGCCGTAAAGATATTAGACAAAGTAATTGGAATTTTGCCATTGGAATACGCAATCTATTTGATGCTGATGCCCGCGAACCATTTTATGGCCCCGATGATAATGACATTATTCGTATTCCTAATGATTTACCACTGGCAGGACGGAACTATTTTGTGGAACTTCGCTATCGTTTTTAAACAAGCCATTCATCAACATAGGACTTGTCCCTTAATAAGATATTTTCGCTTCGTATTTCAAAAAGTTACCCTAATTTAGAAACAAGTATATAATTAGATTTTCAGGTAAATAATTTTTTGAACCTCATACCCACACGGCAAAAATCTCTTTATCCTGAAACTGAATCAGTTCCTCTTTATAGCTTTTGCCCTTATTAAAATCATAAATCAGCAGATACCCCTGCTTGAGCGAGTAGATGTCCAGATAATCACTTAGCTGTTGCAAGCCCAGTTGATGATATTTATCCCCGTACCAGCGTTTTAGCTCAATGACATAGCGTTTGTCTTGATAAGTGAGCACGATATCCATGCGGCGTTCATCGGCTACGCTGGGTTCTTTAAACTCAAAACCTCTGCCATTCAGGATAGGTTTGAGAAAGGCTAAAAATAATAATCGCCCTTCTCGTTCCAGAAATTTCACATCCAGCTGAGAATGGTTTTCCTGCATAAATGATTGAAATCGTTGTAATATCAGCTTAACATCCAAATCTTCAGTGGTACAATATTCTGGCCCACCGAAACCATTAATGTCCCCAAATTGGGTTTGCATAGATTTCGAGATCATATACGCATAAATTCGTTGCTCGAAAATGCGGTTATAGATATGACAGTGTCCCCGTTCTGAAGGTCTCAAGATGCCATATAAATGCGCTAAGTTAATCACTGGATTTGCAATGGTAAAATTGAAACTTTTACCATTTATGACGATATGGAAAATCAGCTCATACAACTCCCGATGGTTCTCCAAATTTTTGATTAAACTATCAAATAGTGTAGTCGTGTAAGCATCATCCACAATCATTTTAAAGGCCGCTTCCACATCATCAACTGACCAATTCTTTTCCAAACGAGAAGGGATAATCTCCTCGTCGATAAATTTACACAGCTTACTAACCAAGTAAGGATAACCCGAGGTATAATAATACAATCGCTCCGCAATAGCCGGGATGTCGAGCTGTATCTGCTTATCGATGCGGTAATCCTGCAACATAGTTTCAATCTCATGCGGCGCAAAACTCAAATCAACCTTAAAGTCAACCGCAATATTCCACGGGCTGTTGTAGCCAGAAATATCATCCGGGCGGATTTTTCGTTTAAGGGTTTTTATATCATGCACCCCGGCCAAAATAATTGATTGGAAAGTGTCTTCACCATCGTCTCGAAGCAGGTATTTATTCCGTAACAGACCTAAAAAATCTAGGAATAACTGATTATTACTGCTTTTATCCACTTCATCTATCATCAATACCCACGATTTAGTGGGCATCGTCCCCACCAACTTCGTGATGAAGCGAGATAATGCCGGCAAATTAGTGATCTCCGAGCGATGTTCTTCAATAAATTGGCTGAGATGTGAAAACCTCAACCACTCAAGCCGATGGGCTAGCATGATTAGAAATTCTGTGATAAAGCGTTCTTGGTGCTGATAGGTGTCGCTATCTATTCCCTCAAAACTAATCTTCAACGCCACATAATCATCTCGCAGATTCAGTGCTTTGTCGAGCAGAAACAGGGTAGTCGTTTTGCCAAACTGACGCGGCCGATTGATGGTGAAATATTTACCTTTTTCTACAAAGGCAATAATCTGCTTAAGTTTATCTGAATTATCGATCATGTAATGACGGTTGGGAATACATAAACCAGTATCATTAAACTCTTTTTGCATCATTTGCTCCATTTTATTAAGCCATTCGTTTTCCAACTATAAACCGGTCAGGTATTCAAAACCTGACCAGTTTTTGATTTATCTGAATTATGGCCGTTTTTTAAAATACCAAATATAATATTAACCAGATGTCGTAAGTCTGATAAATAAAATTTACGATCATGTTGATACACCAAGTTCTTGTCTGGAAAAATTTCTATGAAGAGCCAATCATCGCCGGTAGAGATAATGCCATACTGTACTTTTTTACCCAGTTTATTTAAAGCTATTAATTCTGCGGAACATTGACTTAGGGCTTCTTCTACGGTTTTCTTCTTAGCTTCTATAACAAGTAATGGTTTATCTCCTAAAGTATCATTAGTGTCATCGTCTTCTACCTTAGAGACAATGAGATCACACCTCCCCCTCAAATCATCGTCAACTTCTATATATTGTTCGTATAAAATACTATATCTACCTTTCAATAGCTTGATAATATAGACAAAAACCGGTGTTAAAATAAGTGCTTTAACAGCTTCTTCATTACTATAAAATAACTTGACGAATAACTGGATACTATCGTAGGCCTCATCACTTATACGCTCTTCTTCCGGTAAAGATAAATCCTTTTCTTTTATTTTATATCCAATTCGTTCTAAATCAGTTTTAACTTTAAAATCACTAAACATCTTTATATACCTAAGAGAATACCAATACAAATTGTCGGTTGGAATACAAAGCTTAAGCTTTGTTAATAATTTAGTACAACGAATTAAGAAATGAACGAATTTAAACCCCTTAAGAAATGAACGAATTTAAACCTCCACGTAACAACAATCTATCCATAATTTAATTCGATTATTTCTCAATTCGTTGTACTTTGTGGTTTATATGTACTTATCGTGTGCATTATATGCACTAATGAATACAAAATCAACCCTATAAAAAATCAAACCGAGAATAGGTAATTAACAATGTGTAATTAATTGCTTATTTTTTATTACCATTATTTGGCAGAAAATCACTAATTCTGTTATCATTCGTGTTCAAAATCACTTTTCATTGATAAGGAAACTGAATGACGACAACTAAAACCATCGAAATTCCAGCTGAGCCAAGTACTGATATTGCTTGCCGTACTTTTGACCAAGCAGAACGTTCATTATGGCGTAAGGTAATAGATCGTATCGCGGATCGTTGCCGTGCTCGCTCTTTGTTTATTTTACATTATTGTACCGGGTGTGGTGCGATTGAGTTACCACCCACTATAACTTCGCGCTTTGATTCAGAGCGATTGGGAATCCAGCCTATGGTTACGCCGCGACAGGCTGACATTTTACTGATTACCGGTTATCTCTCCGTTAAAACCTTGAAGCGGGTTATTTTAAGTTATGAACAAATGCAAGGGCCTAAATATGTTGTCGGCATGGGTTCTTGTACTATCAACGGTGGTATGTATTGGCACAGTTACGCGACGATTAAACGATTGCAAGAATATCTTCCGGTAGATATGTATATCGCCGGTTGTATGCCGAGGCCAGAAGCCATTCAACAAGGATTTTTGCAACTCATGGATAACATTGAAAAAGGTCGTGCTAATGCTTGGCGGGAATATTATTATAATTATGACAATTATTTAGGTAATCAACAAGCGTTATTTGGCCCCGATTGGCATACGCCAACGGATGTAATTGCTGAGGCACAACATTATAAACTTTTCACGGAAAATACCATTGGTGAACATACAGCTCTGCTGGCCAAATTTGCATCCCAATATGTCACCCAACCAATCCCGGCTAAAATTCCAACACGCGAGGAGGCAAGAGTTGCATGAGTGAACAATTACCGGAAGTTTTGGAATCCGTGTTTCGGGAAATCCCTAACCTTGTTTTTGAACAACAAAGTTCGCGTCGTTTACAAGTTAAACTGCGAGCGGATGCCCTCCCAGCTTTATTGGAATTGCTGAAAGGCCGGGCTGGGTATTTACATCTATCTGCAATTTCCTGCGTGGAATGGCCGGCACTTGATGAATTTGAATTGGTTTATCACTTGTGGTCTTACGAGGTAAAAACACTGGTATCAGCCCATATTTATATTCCTAAAAAACCGGGGCGTTATGTGTCAGTGTACGATATTTATACCCCGGCAGCTTTTTTTGAGCGCGACATTCACGAAATGTTTGGGGTGTACTTTGAAGGCTCACCAAATATGGAACCGTTTATTCTCACCGAATGGTATGGCCCACCTCCCATGTTAAAATCGTTTTCTACTCTTGATTACGTTAATGATACTTTCAAGCAGCAAGAATATTCGCCTGACTGGTTAAAAGAAATTGAGGCACAAGGAGGAGGGATTGTTTAATGGTGAATGGTGAATGGTGAATTATGAATTATGAATTAATAACTGATAACTGAAAAAATGCGTCCAGAAAATTATCAACCGGTAGAACATCCAGCGAGCCACGAATTTGAACTCTACTTTGGTCCTAATCATCCCGGCATTGAAGGTAATTACGCCCTCCAAGTTCGCTTTAGCGGCGACGAGGTTGTGGGTATTAGTGCTGATGCCGGTTATTTGCATCGTGGCTTTGAGAAAATCATGGAAGAGCGTTTATGGATTCAAAATGTCGCGCTAGTTCCCCGTATCTGTGTGCCGGATCCACCACCAATGGAACAAACTTATGCAGTAGCAGTGGAAATGCTTGGTGGCTTAGAAGTGCCAGAACGCGCCCAATGGATACGGGCTATGATTCTAGAAATGTCACGCATCGCTGCCCATTTGTTTATTGTTGGTGGCACCTCCGCCACTATTGGACAATACAGCAGTATGTTCTGGGGTATTCCAGATCGTGACTACATACTTGATTTGTTTGAAGAACTCACCGGGGCACGTATTTACCAAATGTTTATCACCCCCGGGGGAGTGCGTCGTGATATGCCAGACGGTTTCCTTGATAAGCTCAGTCATCTTTTAGATTATTTAGAGGCTCGATTGCCAGAATATGATGATCTATTTTTTGACAATCCGGTATTTCGCCGGCGGGCGGAAGGTATTGGCAAAATGAATGCTGAACAAGCATTAGCGTGGGGAGTCACCGGGCCTAATTTGCGTGCCTGTGGTTTACCTTTCGATGTGCGCCGCGATGATCCTTATTCGGTTTATGACCAATTAGAATTTGATATTCCCACCGAAACCGGCGGTGATGTTTTAGCGCGAACCATAGTGCGCCGTTCAGAAATAATCGAATCTACCAAGATTTTACGGCAAATTATTCAGCGTCTTCCTCACATTAAAGGCCCTATCCGTTGTCCAATGCCTAACCCGTTAGCTTGGAATATACCGGAAGGTAACGCTTACGCTCGCACTGAAGCGCAAAAAGGCGAATTAGCTTTTTATGTAGTTTCCAGCGGAGGTGCTAAACCTTGGCGTGTGCATGTACGTGGGCCATCAAGTATGCACGCCGTGCAAGTGCTTGAAAAATTGTGTCTTGGTGGTAGAGTTGAGGATATTGCTATGATTATGTTTTCTTTAGATGCCTGTCCCCCGGAAGTGGATAGGTAAAGTTATACTCAATATCGGCATAACCCCCCGCTTTTTAAATTTCCCAACACACCATGATACTGAAGGACGGGGTTGCAAACCTACTCTATGCACAGAACCTTTTAAGTATTTGATTTTTAATGATTTTAAAATTGGTCGTTAAATCCAATAATTCATTTAAAATCAATTGATTACGCAAACTTTTAGCCCGTTGTGTGCATAGAGTAGGTTGCAAACCCCGTCCAGCAAAAAACGTTTCGTTTCGGACGGGGTTGCAAACCCCGTCCAGCAAAAACAATTTTTTCCAACACGTTTTGAATTCGTATAGCGAAGAACAGTTCACTCACTACAACCTACGGATTATGATTAGGAACGTGCATAAATTAAATTCGACAACATAAGGGCAACCATAAAGGATTGCCCCTACATAATATGATGATTCGTAGGGGCAATCCTTTATGGTTGCCCTAATTATTTCATACACATTCCTAATTGCATCAATTCTATATGTTCTTCATTTTTGCCGGTACACAGAATTAAGCCAATGGGTTGATTTTCGCCTTCAATGGTTTCGTATGTTTCAAGATAGCGAAGATATAATTCCATTTGTCCTTTGTAACCAGCTTCAAATTCGCCAATTTTTAAATCTATGGCAACCAATGATTTTAACCGACGATGATAAAAAAGTAAGTCAATATAGTAATCCTTATTATCAATAGTAATGCGTTTTTGACGGGCCAAAAAGGCAAAATCATTACCAAGTTCTATGATAAACTGTTGCAACTCAGCCAAAATAGCGCTTTCTAAATCTTTTTCGGAATATCTATCCAAAAGTCCTAAGAAGTCAAGAACATAAGGGTCTCTAAAGACTAAGTCCGAACTTAATTTTTGTTCAGTTTTGAGTTGCTCTAAATCTTCCTTTATGGTTTCTTCCGGTTTTTTTGATATGGCAGTTCTTTCAAACAACAGTGATTTTATGCGTTCTTGTAGTTGGCGGACAGACCAATGTTCATATTTTGTCATTTCAATGTAAAATTCCCGTTTTAAGGGGGCATCTATGAACATTATTAGGCGAATATGCGACCAACTCAATTGTCTACACAGTGTGTATACAATTTTTTCGTCAGAAAATGTTTCGGCAAAGTGAATACAATGTCTAAGTTGCTTTTCACTCCAACCTCTGCCGTATTCTTGAGTTAAATGTTGCGACAAATTAGCAATAATTTGCTTGCCGTATTCAGCCCTTTTATTATTCAGGATATCTGAATTAATGCGATTGCCAATATGCCAATAAAGTATACTTATTTCAGAATTGATGGCAACAGCCACATTTTGTCTGCTTTGCTCAATAAGTTGCTTGATTTCAACAATAAGGTTTGTATTTATTTCTTTCATCTTTCATAGTCTGGTAGGGTGGGTAGAGCCATGCTATACCCACCATTAGTCCAATTTGCTAAGAAAATGGTGGGTTACAAGTTCCTACCCACTACCAATTTTCTAAATTCTAGGCGATACTTCAACTTTCTTTAAAACCTGCCATTCAGTTGGCAAGGTGTTGTTAATATACGCTTTTCTATCAGCCGCGTCGGTTGCAACGGCGGTTAGGCTCCGGCTAATTGGTCCCACGGTTAAAACACTTAACATTAGTAAGGCAACCAAACTAAATGCTGGAAGCAGTTCGCGTTTATGCGGGATATTGATTGGTTGTTGAGGTTGCGATGCTTGAAACATCAAACGGGCAATGCGGAGAAAATATGCAGTTTCTATCACTGTCGCGACTAAAACTACTGTTATCGCCATTTGGTACCAGCCAACATTTGCGGTAACTTCTAAGGCTCCTTTTAACAGTAGGAATTTGGCCCAAAATCCCGGCAGTGGTGGTATACCAATCAATGACAGTGCCAGCACTAAAAATAATATGCTACTCAGCAGAGAAACTTTGGCAACACCGGCTAAACGGCTTAAATGTTGGCCGCCCCATGCTTCGGCGAGCATAAATAGAGCTGGTTTCACTAAGATGTGGTGCAGGGCAATAGCGACTCCAGCAATAATTCCGGCTGGCCCCGGAATCGCAAAAGCGATGGCAACTAATCCAAGTTGACCTATTGAGGAGTAGGCTAATACTTGCCGCAGTTCGGTAGCACGGAGGGCCGCTAATTCACCGGTTAGGACTCCTAAAATTCCTAAGCTGAGTAGTAATAAATGGGCGTTGGTGTCGGCATACATTAATACCAGTAGGCGTACTACTATCAATAGTGCGAGTTTGGAGATTATTCCACCCAACAAAGCGGAAACGCGAACTGGGGCGGTGGTATATACTTCCGGTACCCATGTGTTGACTGGAAATAATTCGGCTTTAACTCCAAGCCCTATCAACATCAAAGCAAATGCAACTAAGCCAATGGAGCTATTTAACATTTGGGGGGCAAGATAGGCAAGGTGGGCTAAGTTGAGGGTACCGGTGACAGCGTAAATCAGGGCTATGCCGAATAGTAATAGGGATGAACCAAGCGCACTTAGAATCAAGAAACGAATGCTGGCAGCATAACCGGCTCCAGTACCACGGCTGGCAGCTAAACCATAGGAGGCAACCGCGACTATTTCATAGAACACATAAATATTAAATAAGTCACCCGATAGGGCCAATCCACAACTACCACCGACAATTAATAAGATTAAGGTTTCTTCCTTAATGCGTCCTTTTTCATTGCCGAACCATAAAATAAGAGTTCCTAATATCACTGCTATTGCAAATAATAAGGCTAATTTATCAACATAAAATATGATTCCCAGTGGCGCGGGGAAGCCACCCATAGCAATACTTTGTGGCCCTTCGGTGGTGACACGGTACCAGAGCAATAGGGCAATGCATAAATTAAGAATAAGTATTGCCGGTGTGCTCCAAATACCAATTTGGTTATGCCGACGATACACAATGGGCAGCAAAAATGCGCCAAGTAAAGGTATAGCTACTAACAAAATGCCATTCATTTAGATTTTTTCTCCTCTATTTGGTAGTTGGATGGTACTGGCACTGGTAGGGATATCGGTATGCCGTCAATGACGCGAGTACCACTTTCTTCAGCAATCTGCCTAGCTAATTTCTTGGTATCCAAGGTGCCATAAGCTTGGTAAGTTTTGACAATTAAGGCAAGAGCCAACGCTTGCACACCAACGCCAATGACAATGGCAGTTAATACTAAAGCTTGGGGGATTGGATCTACCATAGCCAGTGCTGGCATTTGCCCATCCACTAAAATCGGGGCTACGGCGTTAGGACGAAAGCCGACAGTTATCAAAAATAGATTAACTCCGGCTTCTAAGAGCATTAATCCGAATATTATCCGAATCAAATTTCGATACATTACCATTGCAAATATGCCTAATAATATTAAGCCGATTGCGCCACAATATAAAAAGATATATATCCACGCGGTTTCTGTCATTAGATTTGTTTCCTTTTCTAAGAACTACAAGGATTGTTTAATTTAGTACAACGAATTGAGAAATTAACGAATTAAATATTTAGTACAACGAATTGTAACTACTCAGGTAATATCCGGTATCTAGTACAACGGATCGGGGGAGTGATCGGATTGGTGTGTGAGGTGTCTCTCGTTATGAGCTGGTAGGGGGTGCCTTTGTTTGATAAGGAATGTGCATGAAATAATTAGGGCAACCATAAAGGATTGCCACTACATCAATTGAGATATCGTAGGGGTAATCCCTTGTGGTTACCCTAAAGTTGTCGAAGTTATTTCATGCACGTTCCTAAGGTGAGCCTCGCACCAATCCGTTCAATCCCCTGATCCGTTGTACTTAATTCGTTGTACTGATGCTGGACGGGGTTTGCAACCCCGTCCGTAACGTTTCAATTAAGTTCATTATTTATCAATAGCTTCAGTTTCAGCCAACCGCGCTAATAATCCCGCTAACTCGGCTCCAACTTTGAGCCCGACAGCTAGATAGAGTAATGGCAAACTGCCGGCTGAAAAGAAATGCCCTACTTCACCTTTCCCTAATAAGGGAGCCAGAAAATAACCTTCACCAAAAAGTGCTACTAAACCAATGATGATAAAAGCAGCTCCGGCTAAACCTTCCACTAAACTGCTAACGTTATGGTTAAGTGGACTCGCGGGGGAGGCTAAAATAGGAATGAAAAAAGCTGCCGCTAAAATCGCACCGCCTTGAAAACCACCGCCGGGGGTAAGATGTCCATGCAGAATAATATAAACACCAAGTATGATTAAAAATGGGAATATTAAATCGGTGGCAGTTCGCAGGATAAATCCAGCATCCGGATCATACGGTGCGTCGGGGCGACGTTGCCCTAAAACTAATCCGGCTGCAGTTGCAGCGACAAATAAAACGGTTAATTCGCCAAGAGTGTCTAAGCCACGGTAGGCTAATAATACGGATGTCACGGTATTAGCCGTTCCTATTTCTTGGGGGGCAACCGCGAGAATTGTCGTTCCGACATCGCCGGTAATGCCAAAAGCCAAGGTTTTTAGAACGGCACCAATGAGTAAACCAAGGCCAATTATAAAAATCAGGCCGGTTATTTCACGTAAATTCATTATGTATCCTTATCAGTTTCGATTTTCCAAAGCCCGACACGGCGTAAGGTTAAAGCCAGAATAACGCTACTGACACCGACACCAACGGCGGCTTCAGCTAACGCTACGTCTGGGGCTTGCAACGCCACAAATAATACAGAAAGGGCCAAAGAAACAACGGAGATTGCGGCAGTTGCGGCTAAATAGTTTGGTAAAATTAGTACCGCAACAGCGGCTCCTAACATTATTACGACACTCATTAATATTACCCAAAATAACATTATGTTCCCTCCGATTGGCTCAAGTTTCCCGGTGATGATTTAAGGGTGAATGGTCGTAAACCCACCAAATTGGCCGCACGCGCAATGGTGGACGATGCCACTGGTGAGGTGAGTAAAATAAATAGTGCAATCAAAATCAATTTAGGTATCCATGCCGGGTGATGAAATGCCACTCCCATTATTAATGCAAGAGAACCAAGGGTGGTGGCTTTGGTGCCGGCTTGGATGCGGTTATAAACATCGGGCATTCGTACCAGCCCAAGGGCACCTAAAAATAAAAAGGTAGTGCCAATTAGTAAAAACACATTTCCGAGTATTTCCATGTTTAATTGTGAATTGTGAATTGTGAATTGTGAATTAAATCAGATATTCAAATGGAACGGAGATTCACTGGCAGTTAATTCCTTTTAGGTTAAAAACTAAAACTTAAAGTAAAATCCGAGCTGTAGCATAATGTGACGGACAATGTATGTCAAGTGAAATTTTCTGGTTTCCACGCCGGCGCGTCACTGCCATTAAGTTAAGGGTTTTGACAAGGGCAACCACAAGGGATTGCCCCTACAAATCAATGTGTTTTCTGGTTCCCACGCGCCGGCGTGGGAATCCAGTCTCGACGCGCCAGCGTCCCGTCTTTTTCTGGTTCCCACGCGCCGGCGTCAATGCCATTAAGTTAAGGGCAGACACGCAGGTCTGCCCCTACAAAACCCCGCATATTTAAAGGGCTGTAGGGGCGAACCTGCGTGTTCGCCCGGCTTAACTTAATGGCATTGACGCGCCGGCGTGGGAACGAGAAATATACTTTTATTTCAATTACTTAAGAACTTATGTATAACGATGAGTGCCGGCGCGTGGGAACCAGAAAATGCGTTCCCACGCCGGCGCGTGGGAACCAGAAACCAGAAAAGTTCAATATTTGGATGGAACAACAGTCTCTGGCACAAGCATTGATTCTGGCTCTTCAACTGGTGGATTTTGGAACAAATGACGCACCCATTTCAATAAATACAATATGCCCCCAGCTATCACGAGCAATAGTATTCCCAAAATGGGGCTATAGGTTATCCAAAAACCGGCAATAATGATAATAGATAAACTGGCAGCGATAATAATTGCGATGATGATTAAAGAAATCCAATTTACCCAATCAAGGCTATCCTCAAAAGAAGAGCTAAAATTCAACAGTTTTCTTAACATAAGCAATGTTATATAAAAACCGAAAAACAGGATTATAAAACTGATCAAACGTAGATGTAAGCCATCGAAATGTACGTCATCGAAAAAGCTAGATATTTTGGCATTTCTAAACATGGTTGATGGGGGTACATCGCCATATTCATATAATCCAATCTCAACACTAAACTCATAACCTGATAATTCATTCTTACCACTTACTTTTTGAGTTTTGTAGGGTGTTAACAGTGAACCGGATTGTTTGGCGATAACACTTAATATTTCCGGCTTCATTACTTCAAATCTTATCCGTAAATCCCCGATTTGAGGATGAGCCGGATTTTTTCCAAGGTAATAATTTCCGTCATTAAGGTGTATTGGTTTATTCAATTCGGCATGGATATCTTTTGGTAGTTGATAAAAGTTATCCTTCTGCATTGGTAACCATTGATAGTGGTCAATTTTTTCTATATCCATCTTTTCGAGAAAATGGGAAGAAAGCGTAAATGCCCCCAGTTTTACAGTATTGGCAATAAAGGTTTTTCCTTTCACCGGCATAGCGGGATTATGATGTTCGGCAGATTCACGAAACTGCTTGGAATCAATAACCGGTTCTGACCACACCGGGGAATAGCTATAATAAACATAGCCATACGCGGATTCTTCCCACTGATACATCTCTACCACACGTTTTAACTTAATCATGTTAGCAGCAGTAACATCAAATAACTTATCCGTTAAAATCTCATTTGTAGTTGCTTCGCCACTCAGATGAACAAGTTGGCTCTCATTGAAATTGTCAATCGAATAATTATCAATTAAGATAATGGTATTTTCGCCTTTTTCTAGTGTTTGAACGCGAAGCAGAGCAATTGATTCGCTAAGATTCAATAAACGAAATGTTGCCCCCAACGAAATAAGCATAATCAGGATACTCACCAATATAACGATAAAACGACTAAGACGACACCATGAAGTACAAGATTCTTGGCGAGATGAGCTAGTCACTTTAGCCGGCACTTCATCCGGCACTTTAGCCATCAAGTTTTTATCAAAGGGATTCACATTCAAAGGCAAATTTTGGCGGGTATTTTTAAAATTAACACTTAAATATTCCACAATTTCTTTGCCTATTTGCAAATATTCAAAAAATTCTTGGATAAGCTCAAAGTTGACTACCGACGAAAAAATCGTGGGTTCAAATAAATCTTTATGGACAACGATTGCCAAGTACAACTTACCATCGACAAATGACAAATGCACTTTCTTTTTTGACCAACTTTGAAGTGCCAGTAAACGGTGCATAAAATCGTTGGTAAGAACTTTATGTGCGAAAGTTAAATTATCACTTTGAACCGTGAATTCGTGCTCCAATTTCGGATCATCAAATTTAAATTGAGAAGGAACAATTTTTTTAAAAAATCGCTTTAAAACCGTGGAGGGTGATACTATCGTAGTCCCTTCAAAGTTTAGGTTAAAATTGAAGACAAAAAATAGTCCCTTATAAATGCTTACATAGTAACTAGAACAACCGTTTTCATCACAGTATATCTCTTCTTCTTGGGCATTTACTTCGGAAAATTTCAGGGTGGTATTGCCCACAGTCCCTTGGACATAATCTTCGCCTTCCCATACATCCACTGCGTGTCCATACTGACGTTTAAATAATTGACTGGCATGAAATTCGCCCACCGGCACCTTTTTTTCAGCGTCATAAGTCAAGTTTCTGTCAATAAAGGTGACGATACTATTAATAATCTCTTGTTTAAATTGGAGCTTAAAAGGTGATGTCATGCGGCCATAAATGAATATCACTCCCACAGTAATAACTATCATAGTCACAATTGCGATAATTACTTTAAGGTCTGAGTCTACGGTAATAAAAGAAACATCTAAAACATCTGACATTACCAAAATCAATAATCCCATCAGTACAAAATAACTGATAACAGTAAAACCAAGCTTAAAAGCCAAACTTTGACGTTGTTTATCAAGGGCGATTAACTTCGGTTTTAAATGAACTTCGTAAAATACTTTAAATTCTTCTTGGGTTGCCATGATTGCTGCTAATTTTTTAGGTGATATTCTGCCCTACTGGGGCAACTTATGGTTACATAAACGTAACTACTCAGGTAATATCCGGTATCTAGTACAACGGATCTGGGGAGTTATCGGATTGGTGTGTGATGTGTCTCTCAACTTGAGGTTCAAGTTAATGGTTTCAAAAATAAATTTTGGACTCCGTTATCCATATTGAAAAAATAAATTTTGGACTCCTTTAGCCGGGTGTTGGAGTCCAAAATTTATTTTGGATAGCTCCCACCCATGTACTTTTAATCATTGAACCAAATTAAAAATTAGGTTACACTCCAGAATTAAGTTTTTTTCCAAAATTAGTATAACTACAAGGATTGTATATAAAAAGGGATTAAAACGAAATTGCATTGCAAATTCAATCCTTTATTATATACAATCCTTGTAGTTTAAAGTAAAGGTTCCAAAACTTGAACATTGAATTACATTTTTTCCGGAGTTTTCAGGAAAAATAACTTCACAAAAAACCTCAGAGGTTTCCAAAACCTTTGAGGTTTGGCTGCAAATATTTTTCTGAAAATCTATAAAAAGGGATTAAAACGAAATTGCATTGCAAATTCAATCCTTTATTATATACAATCCTTGTAGTTTAAAGTTTTTTCCGGAGTTTTCAAGATAAATTCTAATGCCACTTGATCCAAACCAAGTCACTAAACGCCCGATTGAAACCGACGATTTACCGTTTTTACAACATTTATTTGGCACAACTCGGGCAAATGAACTCGCTGCCATTGATTGGACTGACGAAGAAAAAGCGGCGTTTATTGCCCAACAATTTCAGGCTCAGCATCATCATTACACAACTTATTATCATGATGCTGCTTTTGATATGTTATTATTAGACAATCAATCCATTGGACGGCTTTATGTACATCGTAGCACATCAGAAATTTGCATTATGGATATTGCCCTATTGCCAGCTTATTATAACCAAGGGTTGGGTTCATTTTTGATTAAACAATTAATGGCAGAAGCTTCGGTACATAATCAGAAAGTCACACTTCATGTTGAACCCCAGAATCCAGCAATGCGCTTGTATCAACGTTTCGGTTTTCAGTATATTGAACAAAATGGGGTGTATTATTTAATGTGTTGGCAACCAAAATCAACTGGAGAACAATTGAATGTTTGAGGCGGAAAAAGATGATGTTCTAACATATGAGGATTTTGCGCCTTATCTCAACCAAATTTTCCAGATGAAATTGTCAGAAGGAGAATCGGCTGAGTTAGAACTTATTGAAGCAGAAATAACAGGACCTTCTCCTTTCAAAGGCTATCGTGATCATTTTTGGCTCCAATTTCGAGATGCCAGTGGAATTAAACGTTGGCAAGATACTTACGAATTAGAACATCCCCAAAAAGGCAGTATCCAAGTTTTTTTAATTCCTTATGGAAAAGATGCCGAAGGCATGTACTATCAGGCGGTATTTTCTTAATAACATAAGTAGTGAACAGTTGTTTCGGGAAATCCGCTCCGCTCCATTCCCGAAACAACTGTCAACTACTTTTGAAGGGTGCCTAAATTTTACTAATAATTCACGAAAAACCTCGGAGGTTTTGAAAACCTCCGAGGTTTGGCTGGCTCCAAACCTTTAATAACATGAATTAGGTTTTACTAATTATTAATTGACGAAAAACCTCGGAGGTTTTGAAAACCTCCGAGGTTTGGCTGGCTCCAAACCTTTAATAACATGAATTAGGTTTTACTAATTATTAATTGACGAAAAACCTCGGAGGTTTTCAAAACCTCCGAGGTTTGGCTGGCTCCAAACATTTTCATAATTAGTTATTAAGGACCAAAAACTGGTATAATTTGGGCACCTTTCAAAAGTAGTTGACAGTTGTTTCGTTCATTGCGTGGAACGGATTTCCCGAAACCAAAGCCAAGTGTAAGTTTCGGGAAATCCACTTCGTTCCATTCCCGAAACAATTGTTCAGTTTCGGGAAATCCACTTCGTTCCATTCCCGAAACAATTGTTCAGTTTCGGGAAATCCACTTCGTTCCATTCCCGAAACAATTGTTCAGTTTCGGGAAATCCACTTCGTTCCATTCCCGAAACAATTGTTCA
>Ga0233403_10000273_pt1 | contig 24200 bp, 22 predicted proteins | sample Na_oxic_1_MG_FD_179866 | JGI IMG/M metagenome (GOLD analysis project Ga0233403, IMG submission 179866) | Seawater microbial communities from Saanich Inlet, British Columbia, Canada - Na_oxic_1_MG | ecosystem: Environmental > Aquatic > Marine > Inlet | place: Canada: British Columbia | collected...
ACCAATATTCAAAATTATAAATTTTAAAATAAAATTTACGACCACTTATTTATTAGGTGACCAACGTGTCACACATCCTGATTCAGATAATGGTACGTGGGACGCACCCTACGCTTGCTCAATAATTTTTCCAGAAATCTTTTTTTATGGCCCCAACTTGTTGCCAGTAATCAAAATTCTGTTTATTTGACTCATCAAGGTCTATGTATTCCCAAAATAGCTGATTAATGTACTTTTTGGTATATTGACATTTTTCATGACCCATGGTGCCAGAATCACCAAAATGGGTGTATCCATAATTTTTACATCCATATTGCTCCCAAGCGGCAGCCGCACATCCGCTACCACAAAAAATGAGATATTCACAGCTTTGACAAGGATTTTTTTGCTCAGTGTTGCAATAAGAACAATGGTTAGGCTCTGAACACGTATGCGTTTTCTCCATAAAGGGAGTCAATAGTGTTGGACTTCGCTTATTTTCTGGCACATGTTCCAATTTGTCAAAGAGATCATCATCAAAAATGTTAGCGACAAAAAAATTTGGCACTCTCACTCGTTGACAGGTGTGAATATCACCATTAGTATTTAGAGAAAAGAAATCACGTCCCATGCCACAGGTTTGTAAACTACCTCCGCTCATAATCGTTGACATCATATTGGCAACCGGATCAAATCTAAAAAAGTATCCTTCTTGATGATAGAGTTCCTTGACATATTGAAGTGTTGCAGAATAGGCTGCCATCAATTTTTCTGGTTCTGGGGGGGATAAATCACAATTTTGTGCTTTAGCGTATGCTTTTTCCATTCCAATAAAAGCCGCATCACGAATACCAAGTGCTTTCAAATATTGGATGGATTCAATGATTCGACTTTGATTTAACGTGGATAAGGTCACTCTGACACCAGGAGATATTTCCTGTTCAAGCAGACGTTTTAAATTTCTATCAATTTTGGCACTAGAGCCTTTTCCGCTTAGAAAGGGCCTATGTTTATCATGGACATCTAATGGCAAATCGAAAGAAACAGAGACACCAATCTGATGTTTTTTCAGAAAGGCTATGAAATCTTCATCTAATTGGGTGGCATTTTCAACGACGGCTAAATGAAGATGGATTTTTTCAGAAGCGGCTTTTTCTAAGGCATATTCAGTGGTTTTCAATAAGAGATGACGCGGTTTTCCTCGGAGAGAGGGTTGTCCACCAAAGAAACTTATACTTAACGTGCCATCACGATATTGCGATTTTAAGTAGGCCATCATCTTATCAACGGTGGTTTTCATCACATGTTCTGGTATATGTAATTCTGATCCAGCACGTTGATCATATTCCACGTTTCCTCTGGCATAGCAATATTGACAAGCCAGGTTGCATTGATTGGTGATGTTGAACATTATCCCAACTTGACCATTTTTTCCTTCTTTTTCTGGCAAAATATTAACCGTTGTATCAACCGGCTGAAAAAACTGTCCTTCTTCAAGTTCTTGAACAAGCGTTTGAACTTCTTCAGTTGTCTTTGCTGTTTTGCTTTTTAATTGTTCTAGCGTAACGCCATCAAAAAAATCCAATAAATAATCCTGTTTTTTATCAAAAACATAATATTGTTGTTGGTTTTTGTGATTGAGGTTAATTAAACAAAACCTAGCTTTTTCATCATCCTTAATGACTTTGACGGCGTTACTGAATTTGATTTTTTGAGTAAAAGATGAGGGCATGATGTTGTTCTATCTATGGTTCGTGGTATTTTGATGTTTCGGGAATGAAGAATGAATTCCCGAAACAACTCAAGACAATATTAACCCCTAGTTACATGACATCTTATGCAATGCGCTGCTGCATGACATTGGATGCAATGACGTGAGCATCCAACTATATCATTATTCAATTCACTGGAAGTTAATGTCCTCACTTCCTTCATTGAATTTTGCCAAAGGCTTTTCGCGCCAGTATTTTTACTTTGCGATGGTTGATAAGCATAGTTTGTCATGGTTTCCATTTTTAATTCCTTTGCAATAGAGTGGAATATTAGGATGGGTAGAAGTTTTTGCTAAACCCATCAAAAAAAGTTAAACCAATTGAACAAGGACATTGTTTTTATTTCCAAATTCAACGGATGCCTATAATAACAAATTGGCCATCAGGTCGCACAACTTTTTTTTGAATAACTGAGTAAATAAATCTATTTTTTTGATAAAATTATTATAAATCATATAATTAATTTTTTTCTCAGAAGAAAATTTTCAATGGCGGATGGAATGTGGAATTAGAAATTAGGGAAAAAAGTTCATTTCTATAATCCCAAGCGAGTGTAGCGAGTTACAGCTGACGCAAGTAGAACGCTCAAAAAAAAAGCCCCTTGGCTCTTCTTTGCCTTGGGGCTTTTTTTGTCTGCTGAAGTACAACGAATTGAAAAACACACAACGAATCATATTTTGATTTAAAATTAGGTGGTTAAGAAAAACCTTCGAGGTTTTAAAAACTTCAAAGGTTTTTCCCAAAAAAAATCAATCAAAAATTCCCAAAAAGACGGTAAACAATTTTTCTAAATCGGCTGGAATGGCAAACGCATCAATATTTTTAGAAATCATTTTATTTTGCCTATCCAAAAGACCAAATTGCCAAACATTCCCCGTGGTGATAACGCCATATAAAAAATTCTCTGCCACTTCCTCTAAATATTGATCCACTGCAATTAACTCAACGGCCAATTGCGTAAAGCCTCGTTCCATATCAGCATTTTTGGCTTCAATAATGATAAAATTGGTTTTAGAATGAATAAAATAATCAATATTGCCTTTGAGTTTATCATTGACTTTAAGAGGGTATTCTACGTCTATTTCAACATCTAAATAATCCAGTAATTCTAACAATAATGGCGAGATAAAAAATTCACGTTTGGCGGCTTCAGAATTTAACGAAATATGGGGTAATTTTTTATAGAAAGTGGTTCTTAATCGATCAAGCGTTAAATGTGCAATCTCTTTTTTGGGCAAAGTCAGTTGTTCTAATTTAAACTGATAACCAAATTCAGCAACGATATCTTTAGTTGAATAGGGCAGTTTGAAATAATCGGAAAAGGTGTAACTGTTTTCAGTCAGAATGGATTTTTTCATAAAATTTTCTAAATTTGTCCTCATCAACCGAGCTCACTAACAAAATTTTTGAGCCAAACCTGACAGGTTTTAAAAACCTGTCAGGTTTTTGGTTTGATTGAATTCTCAATCATTAAGAAGACAAACCTGTCCCCTTTCTCCGGTTCCCTGTTTAGGTAATGACTGAGGGTTTATCTCGTCCGGTGTATTTTTTGATGCCAGCAAGTTCATCAGCCACTTTAATCAATTCTGCTAATGCTTCTTGTGCGTCTAGGTGATGGTTAGTGGTGTCTTTCTCATACGATTCGATGTAAATGCGCAAAGTCGCTCCTTCAGTGCCGGTGCCTGAAAGACGAAAGATAATCCGTGATCCATCTTGAAAAATAACTCGCATACCTTGATTGGTACTGATGCTGTGATCGATGGGATCGATGTAACTAAAATCATCGCAAAATTCAACGGTGTGTGAACCAAATTGTTGGCCTTGTAAGTGACTGAAGGTACTATATAAATGTTCCATCAAGTCTTCAGCCGCTTGGTTGTTTATCCCTTCATAATCATGTCGGGTGTAAAAATTACGCCCATATTTTGCCCAATGTTCCAGTAGAATGGTTTCTACCGATTGTTGGCGTACTGCTAATATATTGAGCCAAAATAAAACGGCCCATAATCCATCTTTTTCCCGCACATGGTTCGATCCGGTGCCAAAACTTTCTTCACCACACAAGGTTGCATCGCCGGCATCTAACAAATTACCAAAAAATTTCCAACCGGTTGGCGTTTCATAACAGTCGATATCCAGTGCTTCTGCAACATGATCAGCGGCTTCACTGGTTGGCATGGAGCGAGCAATGCCAGCTAAGCCTTCTTTATAACCGGGTACGAGATGGGCATTGGCGGCTAAAACAGCAAGACTGTCAGAAGGTGTGACAAAAAAACGTTGTCCCAAAATCATATTGCGATCTCCATCACCATCTGAAGCGGCACCAAATTGTGGTGCGTTATCGCCATACATAATATCAACTAAATCATGAGCATAGGTTAAATTAGGATCAGGATGTCCACCCCCAAAATCCTCTAAAGGCACACCATTCATCACCGTGCCAGCCGGGGCCCCCAGTTTTTCTTCTAAAATGGTGACTGCATAAGGCCCGGTGACGGCGTGCATGGCATCAAAACGCATCGTAAATCCAGATTGAAATAAGGCCCTTATTTTTTCAAAATCGAACAATTCCTCCATCAGCACGTCATAATCGGCGACTGGCTCGATGACTTCTACTGCCATGTCTCCCATTTGCGTTTCGCCCAATAGAGATAAATCAATATCGGCGGTGTCAAGAATGCGATATTCAGTGATTTGTTCGGAATGTTCATGAATGGCATTGGTGACTTTTTCTGGGGCCGGCCCACCATTGCTGATATTATATTTAATACCAAAATCACCGTTTGGCCCACCTTGATTGTGGCTGGCAGAAAGAATAATACCGCCATAAGCTTGATGTTTGCGGATAACGGCTGAAGCGGCGGGGGTTGACAAAATGCCATTTTGTCCCACCAAAACATGCCCAAATCCGTTAGCAGCAGCCATTTTCAAAATAGTTTGGGTGGCGGTTTGATTGTAATAACGTCCATCGCCACCAACGACGAGTGTTTTACCTTGGAAACCTTCCAATGAATCAAAAATAGATTGCACAAAATTTTCCAGATAATGCGGTTGCTGGAAAATACTAACTTTTTTACGCAAACCCGATGTACCGGGTTTTTGTCCATCAAAAGGAGTCGTAGAAATGGTTTGAATAGTCATATAAAATTATATTCCAAATAAAAATTTGCCTACGGTGAATTGGTAATCGGTAATTGGGAATCGGTAATCGGTAATTGGTAATTGGTAATTGATAATTCGCGTTTTTTGTCATTTCGAGTGAAGCAAGAAACGAAATAACGGAACGAAATGACAATTTTAGGTGATTTTTGGAAAAAATGGCTTGGGCTTGTCGAAGGGAGTTGTTGCAATTGCCTTCGACATGGTTCGACAAGCTCACCAACCGCTCAGGCAACGGTATAATTTTTTCTGGAAATCACCTTATCAGAAATCACCTAAGGTGATAAGGCAGTTGCGGGAAAATAATATACCCAAAATCCTTCTAACCCCATGTTTCGACAAGCTCAACAACCGGGTTAGTGGGGATTTTATTTTCCAGCAACTGCCTAAGTGCTATATTCATCTTTAGAAATCGCCTTAACCCATTTTGAAGTATTTTCCCGATTACCAATTACCGATTCCCAATTCCCAATTCCCAATTCCAGATTACCTATTTCGTTATTAAATTATTTTAACCTAAAATGGATACAATAATGAAAATTCTCTTAGTCGATTTTCAACAACCGTTGATTGATGCCTGGCAACAGGCTTTTAAGAATATTGAGGATGTGACGGTGATGTGCCATTCCATATTTGAGGTGCCCGCTGAGGCGATTGTTAGTCCAGCAAATAGTTTTGGTTATATGGATGGGGGGCTTGATCTCAGAATTTCGCAATTTTTTGGTTGGCATGTTCAAGAACGACTTCAGGCATTGATTCGCTCTAAGCATCATGGTGAATTGTTGGTTGGGCAAGCGGAGATTGTGGAAACGGATTCTAAGCCAATTCCTTATGTGATTTCTGCACCAACGATGCGCGTTCCGATGATTTTGGGGAGAGAGACGATTAATATTTATTTGGCAATGCGAGCCATTCTGTTATTGCTGAAATATGGAACGCTTGAAGATGGGACTGAAATTAATGATGTGGTTGAAACGGTTGCGATTCCGGGGATGGGCACTGGCGTTGGTAGAGTACCGCCTGATATTTGTGCCAAACAAATGAAAATTGCGTTTCAAGAAGTGATGGAAGAAAAATATGTTTTTCCCGATTCTTGGCAAGAAGCCCAAATACGTCATCAATTGCTTTATTCTGATAACTTTAGGGATATTCAATATTAAATGAATGATGAATGGTGAATAAATTTTGAGAATGTCTAATATGACAAATTTCTCGTGTCATAGTACAACGAATGATGAGGATAAACGAATTGATGAATTGGAGTCCAAAATTTATTTTGGTATTGGAATCCAAAGCTTTAGCTTTGGGTAATTGAGGAGTCCAAAATTTATTTTGGTTGGTAAAGGGGGAGAGTAAAAAAATGGTCGGAGCGGCGGGATTTGAACCCACGACCTCTTGCGCCCCATGCAAGTGCGCTACCAAGCTGCGCCACGCTCCGATAATTGATGGACACATTCTACACAGTTTTTTTTTAACTGTCACGTGTTTTTTTTGCACGATCAACAAATGCTATTTCTTTAAGAAATAGTATTTGTAAGAAAAGAAATTACACCTTTCTTGCCAAGCGATTCATCACTGGTGGATAGCGCATTAATAACAAAATACTCACAATCGCTGCATAAATCAGTGGCTCTTGCACATCCACTTTAGCTTGCGCTAACCACCAAAAATGCAGTACGCCACTAATTGCAACCAAATAAGTCAATTGATGTAAGCGTTTCCAACGTGGCATACCAAGACGATTGATCATTGCACGATTGGAAGTCACTGCCAAAGGAATCATCAACACAAAAGCGATAAAACCGATGCTAATCGCTGGTCTTTCCAAAATATCATTGAAAATTTCTATCCAATCAAAAGTGTGTTCAAATATAAGATAAATCAATAAATGTACACAAGAATAGAAAAACGCATAAAGTCCAAATAATTTCCCTAAATTAACCGTTTTATTGAAATGATGCCAACCGGTGATTTGATAAAAGGGACTGACACATAAAGTCAAAATCAACAAGCGTAAAGTCCACTCGCCGGTTTCACGCAACAAAGTTTCAATCGGGTTAGCACCCAAATTGTCTGTTATTGCTCCAGTAATTAATCCAATCAAAGGCAATAAACATACGATAAAAAATAGAGCAGATAAAAATCGTTTCATTTTAAAAAATACCAAAGCTAAAGCTTTGGACTCCAAAAATACCAAAGCTAAAGCTTTGGACTCCAAAAATACCAAAGCTAAAGCTTTGGACTCCAAAAACCCAGCTTGGAGTTCCAAAGCTTTAGCTTTGGGCTTTAATAAAATTTCTTCAAATCCATACCAGCATATAAAGAGGCCACTTGTTCAGCATAGCCATTAAACATTAATGTTTCATGTTTAAAAAATTCACCAATACGTCGTTCTTTTTTCTGACTCCAACGAGGATGATCGACTTGAGGATTCACATTCGCATAAAAGCCGTATTCAGAAGGGCCCGCTTCTTCCCAACTCGTCTGTGGTTGTCGTTCAACAAAACGAATTTTAACAATCGACTTAATGCTTTTAAAGCCATATTTCCAAGGGACAACTAATCGTATCGGGGCCCCATTCTCATTAGGCAAAACTTTTCCATATAAACCCACACTGAGAATCGTCAATGGGTGCATAGCTTCATCCATACGCAAACCTTCAGTATAAGGCCAACTCAAAATTTGACGTTTTTGCCCAGGCATTTGTTTTGGATCATGTAACGTGAAAAATTGCACATATTTGGCTTTGGAAGTCGGTTGAAAACGTTTGATAAAATCACCCAGCGCAAATCCTACCCAAGGAATCACCATTGACCACGCTTCGACACAACGCAAACGATAAATGCGTTCCTCTAACGAAAACTCTCGCAAAATCTGTTCAATATCTATGGTCCCCGGTTTTTCTACTTCTCCATCCACATCAATTGTCCAAGGGCGTGTCACAAGCCGATGGGCATTTCTCATTGGCTCAGACTTATCCGTGCCAAATTCATAAAAATTCGCATAAGACTTAATATTTTTAAGTGGCGTTAATTCTTCATTAGTAGAAAATGGCCCTTTTTTAAGGGCCAAAAAATCTACTGGTGTGGTATTTGTTGACGGTGGAGTAACTCCCCTGGCTTGGGCTAAAGGAGATAAAATGGGTATGCTCCCTAACGCCGTTACTGCCGTGACGTTTGCCAGTCCTTGCATAAAACGACGGCGTTCTTGATAAATAGATTCTGGCGTGATTTCAGAAGGTGAAATATCATGAGAATGTTTGATAAACATATTCAAAAACCTCTTCAAAAACCTCAAATTTAGCAAATAGGAAATGGCGAATGGCAAATATCATCCGATCCGTTTTCTATTATAGCAATCCTAAATAAGTTATAAGGAGTGACGCGGAGCGTCACGGATGGATTCCAACGCTGGAGCGTTGGAACCAGATACAAATCATTTAGGATTGCTATATCATTTTTTATGGTGAAAAAGGGGAAAAGGGAAAGGCTTTAAAATTTTAGCAAATATTATAGTGTGATTTTGAATCAAATCATAGAAGCATAAAAAAAGCCTCTTGGTGATTGCCACCTTGAGGCTTTTTTAATAACTCATCTCTTCCAAAAAGCTTGATTCTTGATTTCAAGAAAAATCTTTCCTAACTGAGGTTATTTTTTAGAACCACGATCTCTCCCTCCCCCTAGCCCATGCCATTGACTTAAGGAATTTGATTAGGGTAACCACAAGGGATTACCCCTACGAATCAATATGTTATGTAGGGGAAATCCTTTATGGTTGCCCTTAAGTTAATGGCAGTGTCCCCCTAGCCCCCTTCGACAAGCTCAGGGACCACCGCTGGGCGGGGGGACCGTTCAGTGGAATTTTTCTCTCTGTGAGTTGAAACGATAAATAACTGTATTATATATTATTTTGTATTTGTCATTTATTGGAAATCTTCACTGGGCAGTCCCCTCCCAGCGGGTCCCTGAGCTTGTCGAAGGGGGTTAGGGGGAGGGAGAGATCGTGAATATCAAAAGCAGATGAAAAAATAAGGGCCAAAAAGCTCAAACTGCACAGCCTAGGTTAGGGAGAGGGAGAGATCGTGGTTTTAAAAATACTTAAAGAATAAATGATGACTAACATCACAAATAATTTAGGATTGTTATAGTTTACGAAGGAATATGCGAGAAAGTCAACCCAATCGAAAAATGCTATAGTGCCTCTTTTTGGATAAACACAATGACTAATAATTCTAATATGACCAATTCAACCCGTAATCTTGGCTATCAATTTTACTTCTTGTTTCGTACCCGTTGGTGGAAAGACGATCAATTCATTCAAGAACCTTATGCGCCAGGGCAATTTGGCTCGTTGGGTACCATTGGTATTCAAATAGATAGCGATAAACGCTTATTTTGTCGTACTGTCCCCTGGAAAAATACCGTTGAAAAACTGGCCAACGTATTTGAAAACCAGTTGGCAGAATATTTTGCAAACCTACGCCAAAGCCTTTCATTCTCAAAATGCTAAAGCTGGCATAAAAGAGGCCCAGGAATTTTGTGCTGATAATTTATTGGGTGTAGTGTTATTGATCACGGATGCCAGTTTAGAATCGCATGAAGTCGTTGTCGATTTGTATTATCCCCCATCGGACCAATCAAGATCAATTAGCTTTAGCTATGATGAAACGGTGCTTTTTAGCATTAAGGATAAACAAAACCAGATGCCAGCAGCGGCGACTTTTCATGCGTTTAAACCGACATTGGGACATCAAGTATTAAAAGCCGATAATTGGACTTTGCAGTTGGATGAGGCTAAGTTATTGCCCATAGAATCTGTCAAAGGGCCTAATTATCCCATTTTTTTGGTTTATGGATTGGCGCATGGTGACACGGCAACGGCTGAGGAACAACAATACAGTTGGCCTGATTCATTACAAAAGATTTTGCTTCACGATGTGGGTAAAGGGCCCTTGAAAAAAACGGCCCTGTTAAATAGTGCATCGGCCCGTTTTATTATCAGTCAATCGGTTTTTGAAATATTGGATTGGGAAGCACGTCAATTGAGGACTACATTACAACGAGAAACGGCACAATATTTTTTGGCTTCAAGAGATACGATTGAGAAAAAACCCGATAATGTGCTTGAACAAGAATTGCGCAATATGGAGAAGTTAATTGCGGATACCGATTTTTATTTGGGTCGGCTTGATCAAGCGATCACAACCCTAGAAGTCAATCAAGAAAATTTTGAATGGCGGCTTAATCATTTGCAACTCGAAGACCTCAACTGGGCAATTAATTGGCAACAAGGCCATCGCTATCCGCTGTTGTTAGAACCCTTATATGCAGACATCAAAAATCTACAAACCCATGTCACTTATATTGAAGGTAAATTATCGCATTTAAAGGGATTACGAAATCAGTGGCAGTCTTATATTAGCGAAAATCGTCATGATTGGACCGAACATTTGGGTTATCTTGTACATGTCATCATATTTTTGGTGACCTTGGCTGAAATGGGGAGTGTATTGAGTTATGATGCTGACAAAACGGATATCTGGAATGAATTGATTGCTTGGCTCCATCATCCAGCTCCCTATTTGATTGTGATTGGTTTTTATTTTCTACTATTATTTCCAGTCATCGTTAAAAAATTTGTCAAATGGTTACGATACCAATTTCGCAAAAAGTTCCAAAGCTAACCAAAAGACGCAAAGCTTTAGCTTTGGACTCAAAAATACCACGCAGGAGTCCAAAGCTTTATACTAATGATAAGCACTGGGCCAATATTTAAGCACTTTGCGTCATTAAAAAGAGACTAAACAGATGCCAAAATTTGATACTAAAGCTCATGTTTTTACGGTTTTAATTGAGCAAGATGAGGATGGATATTATGTTGCCACGGTGCCAGCTTTAAAGAGTTGCTACACGCAAGCGAAAACACTTGAAGCACTTTATCCAAGAATTAAAGAAGTCATTGCGCTTTGTCTTGAAGAACAAGAAGCGATTCCAATGAAATTTGTCGCTCTTCAACAATTGGAATTTTCACGCCAAGAGATTTAGATTATGAGTAGAAAAATACCAATGATTACGGCGACTACAATGATTAAATTTCTTGAAGATCATGGCTTTGAACAAATGAGACAAAAAGGAAGTCATAAATTTTTTCGGCATTTTGATGGCAGAACGACTACCGTTCCAGACCATTTTGGTGAAGATTTAGGAAGAGGAATCACTCACAAAATTCTAAAAGATGTTGAAATGACAACCGAAGATTTTTTACGTTGGTATTTGCATTAGTTAAAGGTCTGTTTCGGAGAAGGGTTTGATGGATACGCTGACGCTTTATCCACCCGACAAATCCTAATTTTTAATGAATTTAAAAGAGTTCAAAGCGTTAGCTTTGAAATCATTTTTAATCACGAGGAAAAAACCATGAGTTTACGCGATTATCTTGAAGAATACCTGAATGCTCTCAATGAAGTATTGCAAAAAGATGATTCAGAAATCAGGGCTGCTATTGATGAACAATGGCCCGATGAGTATGACATCCGACGCGTGGTATTTTTGCAACCAGCAACGCGCTTTGGTAAATTATCAACGGAGGACGCAACCGGCTCGGAACCGGGCTATTTAACCAATGAGATGCCATCTGGGTGGCTCCGTCCCCCGGTTGAAAAATATAAGGAGGAAATTCAAGACATTTTGCATACCCACCCGGATGCAAACGAACAAACCCTCAAAGAATTTGCTCGTAAACTTTGGGGCCATAAAGATGCACGATTTTTGGCGTTTATTAAGGGGCTTGTCAAAAAATAATGGCTTTGAGATAAATCTCAAGGTGTAGATGTAGGTCGGGTTAGCGAAGCGTAACCCGACAAATATGAGCAAGCGTAGGGTCACTTAAGGAATTTGATTAGGGTAACCACAAGGGATTACCCCTACGAATCAATATGTTATGTAGGGGCAATCCTTTATGGTTGCCCTTAAGTTAATGGCAGTGAAGCGTAGGGTAGGTTCACTCATGCTAGAATATTGTTTAATTTGTGACTACGAAGAAGCACTTGAACTCAAAAGAGAATCCGTGATAATCACAGTACGTGGTGAAACGATTGAAGCAACAGAAGAATTGTATCAATGTCCGGCTTGTGGCGAAAAATTTACCAGTAGCCACGGACATGATGCTTTAGAGGAAGCTTATCGTGAATATCGTCGCCGTCATAATCTGGTCCAACCCGAAGACATTCGTCATTGGCGTGAACACTATGGATTAACGCTAACTGAATTAAGTCATTTGTTGGAATGGGATGAAGCTACTTTAAACCGCTTTGAACAAGGTGCTTTACAAGAAGTATCTGAAGATAAATGGCTTAAATTTATTATGATACCTCAAAACTTGTTGTATTTAATCGTCAGCAAACCAGAAACTTTTCGTTCTGAAAAACGAGAACAATTGATAACCCAATTGTCTACTAATCAAATTGTCGTTGAGGCTTTACAACGGTTTTATAGCCTATTGCGTAAAAACTTTAAGAAGCAAGCGTAGGAGGCTGGTTTTTCTTGTTCCAACGCGCCAGCGTTGGAATACATCCGTGACGCTCTGCATCACTCCTTTTTTTCTCGCTGGACTTGCCCCAATACGCTAAACCCGGCCCATAGCCAAAAATCTTCAAAAGGTGGACTATGAGCATTTTCGGCTATCGTTATATAGCGGTTGATATCGTCTCGACAAGGTTGCTCTTTATCATGCCAATCTATTTTATCAAGTATGGCTTTTGCGGTTTCAAATGACATGGTTTGCAATTTTTTTCGGGCTTGCGTGGCCAGTTGGTGCCAAGGGCAATTCGGTTTTTCATCCATCAGTTGATAAAAATGATAGTTGAAAAAGAAACAGGCGGCTCCGCTCATTTCCCACAAGGTGCCGACGACGGTTTTGGCCCCGGCTGCGGCTAATGCGGGCCCGATGCCGATGGGGGTTAATAAATTTTCGGTGTCGCGCCCGTTTAAATTGGATTCACAAGCGGATAGCACCAGTAAATCTGCGGGAATGCGGACAGCGGCACTGATCCATAATGGAAAATAAAGCCCTTGATGGTCATCTAAACTCAAATGACTCGCTATGGGATCATCACGTCGAAATGCGCCATGAGTGGCTAAATGCACATGTTGGCTTTTCGCTAGATTTTGCAAGGCTTCAAATATTGAAGCCTTTTTAACGGATTGCGTGTTTAAGTAGTTGGCGACCCATTGTGTTTCTTTGACCATGCAGTGTTGCTGACCGCTGGGATCACTGAATATCCAATGTTTTCTTCCTGTGGGCCCTCTCCCTAACCCTTTCCCAGAGGGGGAGGGGACTAGAAGGTCGGGGGCTTTCATTGCTTGCCAATGCGCGACGCTGATTTCTCGTGCTAACAGATTTTCCAATGATGACAGACTTTCCCAAGGCAATTGCCCTAACGGGGCCGGGAAAATGACGGTTAATTGTTCAATTTGGTCCTGTTGGGCCCAAGTCGCTAAATGGTCAGCAAATAGAGTGACCGGGGCCAGTTGCATGACATCTTCCCAATTTTCATAGTTTTTAGAATCGCGCTTATTTATTTTGTATTGTTCGAGGTAGTATGTCCATTGAGTAATCACATCTTCTTCACTGGTGATTTTCTCTTGGTCTTCTTTTTTGTCTGTTGTCCATAAAGATTGCAAGGCACAATTTTCTGGTAATTCGCGCAATTGCAAACCGTTTTTATCGAGCCATAATACGTGCAAACGTTGTTGCCCCGGATCAAAAAACGGTTGTACGAGGGCTTCGTTATGTGCCAAAAGCGTATGACAGTCTTCAACGGAAGGCGATTGGTGAGGCATCCATTTCTCTATTTGCTGAAACCACGTTTCTAATAAGGGCCACATTTCATCTTCAGAAGGCGGTGGGATTTCGTCATCTATTAATTGATAAATATTAATCTTTAAATCATTCCATAATTGTTTTCCTAATTGCTCGTCCCAATTGTCAGGTAATTCTAAAGTCAATCCGATTAAACCAATTCGTGATCTTTCTAATACATTCCAAATTTCTTCAATATTTTCAATCTGTTCAGAAGACAATAATTCTTGCAAATCGGTTTGTGCCCAATTATGCACGGTTTGTTCTAAATGAGGACGATAAGGTCGATAAAGATTAATGGCACGAGTGAAGCGATATTTTAATGCGTTGAATATTTCTAAAATGGGCGTGTTTTGATTAAAGGGGGCTTGTTGAGTGAGCCAAGTTTTAATGACTGTTTTTAAATAGGTTTTAATATCACCGAGTATGATTGTTGCTAATACTGTTTCGGGTCTTTCTGGCCCTACCCATTTAGAAAAAATGCTTGAAATTATATATAAATCATCTATTTGCTGATTAGCATTCTCCCAAGCTCGTGCTAAATTGTCGCGCAAGGTTTGCCCGTCCTCGGTGAGGAGTTCTTTGAGCCATGTTTGCAATTCGGGTTGGGCTTTATTTTCTTGTTGCCATTGGATGGAAAGACGGCGCGTGGTGTCATTGCGTTCTAACGAATAAATCCATGAAGATAAATTGGTTTTTTCATTATCGCTCCAGGTTTGCCAATTGCTTACGTCAAAAATGGCCCGTAATTGTTCCGCACTTTCCCAAGGTGGATTGTATTGCCAAGTTTGGAGACAAATTTCAACAGGCTGTTTGGTTTTTAGGCTATCGCAAACTAATAATAGGCCCAACGCAATAGCGGGTAAATCTTCTAAACCTTGCGTTGAGAATACCAAATGTTTAAACACAGCAGCACTCAACCAATCGACCAATGCCGATTCTGTTTGTTGCACGGCTTTTTGCCATTCGGAATGCGTTTCCCAGCTTTCTTTGATGTAGACACTTTGTTCATTTTCTTCTGCAAGCAATTGATATTCATGATAGTCTTTATTTAATTGCCAACGATAAATAGGCCACCACAGTCGTTTCAACAATGAATCAGGTTTGCCTGATATATCCGTTAATTTCTCTTTAATTTGACGTAATTGATTCTCATAGCTTAAAGCCATTTCTATCCATTCCGACTCAGTCAGCACGGTTAACTGCTGATAAATTTTTTGTAGTCGTTGATTTTGTTGTGCTTGCTCAATCGTATATAAACTTTCACTGATAGCCAATAATTTTTCGGTGGGCAAAAAACCAAAATGCCGATGTGTTTTTTGTGGTTCGTGCCAAACAGTGACAATAGTATAAAGCAACTCTTGAAAAGCGGCAGTGAAATGAGGAAAGGACGGTGAAATTGTTAGTTTATTTTTCCAGTTTTGCAAAATAAATTCAGACTCATCAAATTCTTCTTTATTTAATTTGACCCATGACCATAATCCTTTATAGGGTAACAAGGTTATGACTTGGGGGCTTTGTCCCATATTGTGGTATGTATTTGAATATCTATCATACAGTATAAGCACCAGCTCCCGAATACCCGGGGCCGTTTCCCCGTCGTTGAGAAAGGCTTGGGCGTGTTGGAGGCCTTGTAATTCATATTGAAGCATTTCTTGTCGCTGTTCAAAAATATTTTTAGCGGTATCACTAGCAATCCAATGTAAAAATAAATAGGCAAAGCGTAAAGTAGAACGTTTTTCTGGAGTTTCGGTTTGGGTTAAGCGGGTTTGTAAGTTTTGGTCAAATTGAGCCACACACTCGCGCCATTCCTCCACCAACGCTAATCTTTTGGACTTCTTCGCCTTGAACGCCCATTTCTGAAAGATTTCTTTAACAATTTTCAGGGCCCAGGCACGTTCTTCGGGTGAGAGACGGTTGCCAAAAAAGCGGTTGACATCTGCTTCGGCACGTTGTTCGATGGTATCGTTCATGGTGTTTGTTGTCAGTAGTCAGATAAAGTCAGTGGTGAAACGTTCTTTTTTCTGGTTCACGCTGGCTGGCGCGTAGGAACCAGAAAGTGGTCAGAAGGGCCCATTGGTTGGGCCATTTTAGCTATTTCCGCCAGTGCATCTAAGCTGTTGTCTGTCGAGGTGTTTTTTTTCCAGATTTGTTGCCATTGTTCGATGGGCAAAATGACACCGGTTTGGATACCGCTTTCATTTGAAATATATTGAATGGTGTTCATCAGTTTTATGTCCAGTTTTGTTCTAAATTTAGAAACGTAGGTGGTGTTTGTTGGGTTACGCTTCGCTAACCCAACCTACGTTCACTTCATTATTTGGATTTAGATTTGAGTTTTGCTAGGTATTCTTCAAGTTCTTCAGGTGAAAGCCCTTTAAGGCGTTCTTCGGGTGAAAGGCCCTTTAATCTCACATCGGGTGAAAGGCCCTTCAATCGAACTTCTGGTGATAGAGACTCAATATACGGATCAACGTGTTCTCGGTAATAATCTTCTAAGGTGTAAGGCATAACAACCCCCTCTTTAAAATAGAGTTCATACAAATCATTGAGCAATTTTTTGGCTTTGGAGCCACGCCAATGATAATTTTTATCACCAAACATAAACCCGGTGTCATTGGCCCCAAATAAATTCCATAACGCATTTTTGGGTTGTTGCGCGATTTGGTTTAAAACAATGAGACGAATTGGACGAGTATAACTGCCAATTTCATAAACACCTTTTTTCAGGGTTTTGGCTTTCCATTTTTTAATTAAGCCTTATGGACGACGAGTACAAACAGCATACAGTTGAAAAGCCTCAATGGGCAATAATTCTTTGAGAGTAGGACTGGCTTGTTTGCGAAACATCGTATAATAACCAATCAATTCATCAAGGGCCCAATCGTCCAATGGTTCGCGTAATGATTTGTAAGTGATTAAATTATAATCTGATAAATTTTCCAATCCATCGGGTAATTCTGCGGGTGGTTTTCCCTCGGATTTTTTTAAAATAATCACATCCAAAAATTGTTCTTGAATGCTCAAATCTTTTTCTAATTCCACTTCATAAAAGGAATCGGTAAAAAAATCCATCAAGGTTAAGCCAAATAATCTATGCCATTCAATCATGAGTTATCAGTTGTCAGTTATCAGGTATCAATTATCAATTATCAATTATCAGTTTATCTGGTTCCAACGCTCCAGCGTTGGAATCCATTCGTGACGCTCCGCGTCACTCCTTTATAACTCATTTAGGATTGCTATAATATTATCTCTATTCAACCAACCAAATTTTGAGCTTCTTTTCTAAAGAAGTTTGTAGAATCGGTTTAGCCAAAAAGTCATCCATACCGGCTGCAATACATTTTTCAACATCTTCATTAGTTGGACTAGCAGTAATAGCAATGATGGGTAAATGTGTATTTGTATGTTGCTCTTGTTGGCGAATATGTTTAGTGGCTTGACAACCATCAATGACTGGCATCTGTACATCCATCAGCACCAAGTCATAGTGGTTTTTAGCTATCATATTGATAGCTTGTTGACCGTCGTTAGCAATATCTACTTGATAATCCATTTCTTCAAGCATCATTTGTTCTACAGCCTGATTAGTTTCATTGTCTTCTACCAATAATATGTTGAAAGTCGATTTTGCTGCTGTTTTGAAAGTCGACTGCCTATTTTTGTCATAGAACCATTTTTGTAACAGTTGTTCAAGGGAGACTTTGCTAATCGGTTTAGCAACGGCATCATCCATACCAATTTCTAAACAAGTGCCCAAATCCCCAGAAATCAAATCAGCAGTCATGGCAATAATCAGTAGATGGTTCTTAGTCTCTTGTTCACGTTGTCGGATAGCTTGGGTAGCGGCATAACCATCTAATACCGGCATGTGAACATCCATTAAAATGAGATCATAATGCTGATTAGCTGTCATATCGACGGCTTCTTGACCATCATTAGCCATTTCTATTTGGCAATCAAGTGTTTCAAACATCATTTGTGCAACCATTTGATTAATTTTGTCATCTTCGACTAACAAAATTTTGGGTATGTCGAGTGGCTGTCGTGGAGATGAATCTGGTTGTTTTTCTGAGGAAGTCGGCTGTTCAGCAATAGGCAAAGTTAGCGTGAACCAAAATGTACAACCTTTTCCTACTTCTGATTCAACACCAATCTGTCCCCCCATGAGTTCGATTAATTGGTGACAGATAAATAGTCCTAAACCAGTACCTTCGTAGCGACGGCTGGTTGAAGAATCTACTTGGTGAAATTTGTCGAATAGGTGGGGTAAGGACTCTTTTGGAATGCCAATACCGGTATCAATGACTGAAAATCTTAACTGTGCTTCATTATTGACGACTTTGTCTAATACAATTGTTACAGTTATGCCACCTTCATTGGTAAATTTAATCGCGTTACCTAGCAAATTGATGATAATTTGTCTTAGGCGATTGTCATCACCTATGACTTGTTGGGGAATGTGTTCATCTGCTTGTATTTCTAAAATTAATTCTTTTTCTTGTGCTTTGATGCGTAACAAAGCAACAGCATCTTCAATGACTTGCAACCAGTTAAACGTTCTGGCTTCTAATTCCATTTTCCCCGCTTCAATTTTGCTTAAATCAAGCAGTTCATTGATAATATCTAACAAAATCCGAGCAGAATCATAAAGAATATTGAGTTGTTGATATTGTTTTTCTGACAGCGGGGTATTTAAAATTAATTGGGCCATACCAAGAATACCATTCATCGGTGTGCGTAATTCATGGCTAATATTAGCAACGAACTCACTTTTAGCTTGGTTAGCCGCATCTGCTTTTTGGCGTTGTATTTTTAATTCTTCGTTGACTTTTTGCAGTTTTAATGTACGAACTCGAACGATTTCTTCTAAGTTAGCATATTCGCATTCGATTTCTTGCAATCCGGTTTGTAAGCGTTTCACCATCTCGCTAAAATCTCGGTAAAGTAAACCGATTTCATCTTGCACACGAGGGGACAATTGTATGTCTAAATTATGGGTATTAATGAGGTGAGTAGTTTCCGCTAACACTTGTATTGGGTTAATAACCAGATAATTGAGTACGAAATGAAGTAGAATAAAAATGATAACGAGACTAGTTAAGGTAACAATAACAAACCCGGTTAACAACAATTGCCCTGTAACTAAAACTTCCTTTTCAGGCAATAGTGCCAATAAATATAGGTGGTTATTAAGTTGTAAGCCTTTGAAATAGAATACCTGATTTTTATAGGTGATTTTTCTGAGTACATTTTTTTGAGGTTGTTCTTGAAATTGGGATAATAATGGTGCTAATAGTTGGGATTCTTGGATTCCTCTATTTGTAGCGGATTGATATAACACTTTTCCTTGTTGATTGACTAGAAGTAAGTGATTTCTTTCAGGAGTTACCTTTAAAGGTATTGATAAATTTTTAATTTCTTGCGGTAAGGTTGGTAATTGAGATTGAATGGTTTGAGCGGCTTTCTCCAAAAGAACATTAATTTTTATTTCTTCCTTATCAAGAGCTATTTTAATGGTATGATTGTATGATAATTTGCCTAGTACGATAAATGGAATTACTACTAGTGGAATTAAAATTAGAATAAGTTTAGTTTTTAGTGTCATTGTTATTTTTGGAAATAGGTAATCAGTTATCAGTGAGCAGTTATCAGTTATCAGTTATCAGTTATCAGTTATCAGTTATCAAAATAATGGTATTTATTTCTGATAATTTCTATCATCAAAAAAATTTATGGTTGAGATGGATGATAAAATACAGATAATTAAACAATAAGAACGACTAGCAAATATTATTTTTAGTAGAAATTTTACCAGGATTGAATAAATCATTTAAAAATAATTAATGAAAAATTATGATTTGATATGTGTCTACCAATGAATTTTATAATATACTGTTTTTACTAGATGAAAAAAATTTAATGTTTAATTCGCATAACTGGTAACTGATAACTGATAACTGATAACTGGAATAAATATGAATGAAAAACCTGACTTGCGTCATGATTGGCATCATGACGAAGTGATTGAATTATTTAGTCGTCCATTTAATGATTTAATTTTTTCTGCCCAAAATATTCATCGTTTTTATTTTAATCCTAATCAAGTGCAATTGTGTACTTTATTGAATATAAAAACGGGTGCCTGTTCAGAAGATTGCGCTTATTGTTCGCAAAGTGTGCGTTTTGAAACTCAAGTCGAGCCCCAACCTTTGATGGAACTTTCTACTGTCGTTAACGCTGCTAAGGAGGCGAAAGCTAATGGGGCAACTCGCTTTTGTATGGGAGCGGCATGGCGCAATCCAAAATCAAAAGACTTCGGTAATGTATTAGAGATAATAAAAGCGGTTAAAGCACTTGGTTTGGAAACTTGCATGACTTTAGGAATGCTTAATTCTGAACAGGCGCAACAATTAAAAGCTATTGGTTTGGATTATTATAATCATAATCTTGATACGTCAGCTGATTATTATCATCAAATCACAAGTACACATACTTATCAAGATCGTCTTGAGACGCTTACCAATGTGCGTGCTGCCAATCTTAAAGTGTGTAGTGGTGGCATTATTGGTTTGGGCGAAAATTTAGCGGATCGTGCAGCATTGTTACAAACATTAGCCAATTTACCGGTTCATCCTGAAAGTGTGCCAATTAATCAATTAGTGCCAGTAGCCGGAACGCCTTTGGCAGAAACACCGTCTGTTGATCCATTTGACATAGTACGTTGCATTGCGGTTGCCCGGATTTTAATGCCGAGTTCTCACATTCGATTGTCCGCCGGTCGTCAAGATATGAGTGATGAGCTGCAAGCGTTATGTTTTCTTGCCGGCGCAAATTCCATTTTTTATGGAGAAAAATTACTCACAACCGGTAATCGTGCAACAGAGCAAGATATTCAATTACTCAATCGATTAGGCATTTCTGCTGTCAATGATCAATGATCAATGATCAATGATCAATTACATTGTATTTTTATTCATTCCATTTTAAAAAATCTACGGAAGATTTAACGGAAGATTTAATTGCTCATTGAGCATTGATCATTGATCATTGTTAAATTTCAACCACAAATATTGAACCTTGTGGTTGATTAGATTTGACATAAATTTTCCCACCATGTGCATCCACTGCCATCTTACAAAATGTTAATCCTAATCCAATCTGGGCAACCCCTTGATGTTTTAAGTTCACCACCTCAAATTTTTCAAATATACGATAACGATATTCTTCTGGAATACCCGATCCTTGATCAATCACTTGCATGCGTAAATGCGGCACATTGTCATCACCATATTTCACACTCAAATTTAACTGAACTGTCGTACCGCTTGGTGAATATTGCAAAGCGTTGGAAAGTAAATTAGCAATCACGCGACGGAATAAATTAGGGTCCAAAGACACCGTTAATGGTGGAGTAGGCAATGCTAATTTCAATTCAATCCCTTTAGAATGCGCAATAATGCTAAAATGTTTTTCCGTCTCTAAAATTAATTGATTAATGTCTTCCATCGTGGAATTTAAACGTAACTTACTTTCCTCCATCTTTGCCAACATCAACATATCGTTGACAAATGAATCTAAACGATCCGCAGCCATACGAATCATCTCCAAATGCTTAAGCAATCCCGTATCAGTAATTTTTTCCTCCATTAAAGTGGCATGTAATAATACCGAAACAATGGGTCCTGACATATCATGCACGATCATATTCGATAACTCTTCACGCATCTGTAAAGTGGCTTGAAGTTCATCGTACTGTCTCTTAATTCGTAGCATAGAGCGTACTCGCGCTCGAAGTTCTAATTGACTAACCGGTTTTTGCAAAAAATCATCTGCACCGGCTTCGACACCTTCTGCTAATGCTTTTTTAGTATCTAAAACCGTGACGAGAATAATTGGAATATGTTGAAATTGATGATTCGCTTTAAGTTGGCGGCAAATTTCAAAACCATTGACGCCCGGCATCATCAAATCAAGAATAATCAAATCAGGTGCGATATCAGCTAATTTTTCTAGTAATTCTCTGCCATTCGCCAATAGTGTGATGTCATAATTTTCAGTTATCAACATGGACTGAATTTGCAAGCGCGTACTTTGCTCATCATCGACAATCAAAATTTTACGACGCGGTGTCATGCTTAAATGTCCTTTCTTATTAAGTAAATCAAATTGAGTTAACTCACCCTCACAACAGTTTAATTATTTTTATTTTACCATCTTGACTCTCTCGCACGGTCCAATATAAATCAATTTATTTAAAAAACAACTGTTTAAAGAAAAATCAATCCAATATTCATTTATCCTTCCCCTTTCCCCTTATTAAAAACAGGTAATCCAAAATTTATTTTGGAGAAAAAAACCACATTTTTAATTGCACACGATAGTGGGGATTTTCTTTACAAATCATTTAAAATGTCTATATATACCAAAAAATTTTCCGATATTTTCAGTATGAATTCTACTTTGTTACATTTAATAAAATTAAGGATTTGTAGGGTGATAAAGCGAAGCGTATCCACAAAAAATTTATAATAATCAATTTGATATGCTGAATATTTTTCCACTACACAAATCTAACAAAGTAGAATTAATCTATAATTCAATATAAGGTATATAGTTTTTTAGATAAATAATTTCTATTAAACACTTTAATCAATTTTCAAAATCTTGAAGGTTTTACGCTAAAATTTTTTTCATTAGGCTATCGTTTTATAATCTTCGCCAATATTAACTCTTGATATTTTGGGAATAAGGTACGAATCCCTAGAATCCAAATCACCACCCATGTTTTAGGAATTCTTTCATAATGAACGAAACAGCCAAGACTGGCATAATTTCTTTAGCGAAGGTATTTAGTTTTAATCAAAAAATTATGTTAAATGAAATTTTCTTATAATTAAAAAAGATCAACAAAATAACTACCCCATATAAATCAAATGGATATAATTAAAAATTGATATGTTTTCTACAAACCATAAGGATTCTACTACTTGCTTTTTTTGGAGTTGGCCTCTTATTTTGGAACTCCACTAAGAAAGGAGCAATTTTGGAGTCAAGGTGAGTTAATGAATACATTTATGAATTCATGAGTTCGTAAAAAATGGTCAATTTACGACTCAATAATTTTTGTTAAGTTTATCATTTATTATGTTATAAGGGTTACTAGCTAGATTAAAATACAAAATAGATTTCAAAATGGATCAAAAATAGTTTTACCATAATTTCACTGAAAAATGCTTTTTATCACAAAATTGAAGAAATTATATTTTTGGTGAAAATAGCATTTCTCATATTAAGCGCAATTCATACAACGCAAATTAAGTAGGTCGGATTAGCGAAGCTAACTCGACCTACATTAATTAGGATCACAATATGGAACTTGCAGACATCGGACTCATTGGCTTAGCTGTCATGGGCCAAAATTTAGTTCTCAACATGAACGATCACGGTTTTAAAGTGGTTGTTTACAACCGTACCACCTCCAAAATTGACGATTTTATTAATGGCCCCGCTCAAGGTACAGCAATTAGAGGAGCCTATTCAATTAAAGAATTAGTCACTACCCTCAAAGAACCTCGTGCCATCATACTCATGGTGAAAGCCGGACCGGTCGTTGACCAATTTATTGAACAACTTATTCCTCATTTAAGGTCAGGCGATGTCATCATTGATGGTGGCAATTCCAAATATACTGACACCAATCGTCGCGTTGAAGAATTAGCAAGATACGGCATTCATTTTTTAGGGGCCGGCATCTCAGGTGGTGAAGAAGGCGCACGTCATGGCCCCTCCATCATGCCAGGGGGGAGCTTACCAGCATGGAAAACCGTCAAACCCATATTACAAGCCATTGCCGCCCAAGTAGATGGTGTGCCTTGCTGTCAATGGGTCGGTGAAAATGGAGCCGGGCATTATGTCAAAATGGTACACAATGGCATCGAATATGGCGATATGCAATTAATCTCAGAAGCCTATCAACTCATGCGTGAAGGCTTAGGATTAAGTATTGATAAATTACAATCGGTATTTGCTGACTGGAATCAAGGCGTATTAGATTCTTATCTGATTGAAATAACAAGCAACATATTAAAATTTAAAGATAAAAATGGTACACCACTCTTAGACAAAATATTAGATAGTGCCGGACAAAAAGGGACTGGCAAATGGACTGGTATTGAAGCACTTGATTTAGGTGTACCACTGACATTGATTAGCGAAGCGGTTTTTGCCCGATGCTTATCTGCCCGTAAAGAGGAACGTATAAAAGCGGCTCAAATATTTACCAAAAACCATACGGCTTTTACCGGCGATATTGAATCGGCTATCAAAGCCATTCATGATGCCCTCTATGCTTCCAAAATGATTTCCTACGCACAAGGTTATATGCTACTACGCGAAATTGCAAAAGAAAATGGTTGGCAATTAAGC
>Ga0233403_10000274_pt1 | contig 24177 bp, 21 predicted proteins | sample Na_oxic_1_MG_FD_179866 | JGI IMG/M metagenome (GOLD analysis project Ga0233403, IMG submission 179866) | Seawater microbial communities from Saanich Inlet, British Columbia, Canada - Na_oxic_1_MG | ecosystem: Environmental > Aquatic > Marine > Inlet | place: Canada: British Columbia | collected...
ATATTAAGACTGGCAAGGTAATCTATCACGGATTGTTCTAAGGCTTGTACCAATTTTTTAACGCCCCACTTGCGCCGCTTAATATCCATTAATATATAGACAATTAATTGCCCGATACCATGATAAGTGACTTGCCCCCCACGATCAATGGGATAAACAGGAATATTATTCGTGTTGAATAAATGTTCAGGTTTGCCGGCTTGCCCTAATGTATAAACGCCCGGGTGTTGAAGTACCCATAGTTCATCAACGGTATCTTTGCGACGGGTTTCGGTAAAATGCTGCATCGCTTGATAAGTCGGCTCAAAGGGAACAAGCCCAAGGTGGCGAATAAAAACGGTTTTTGTATACAAGCGATTGATTTTTAATAATTTTTGTCAAAACCTAAAAAATTTAAAAACAGGTTAAAAACAGGTTAGCAGGACGGAAATTTTTTCAAATTATTGATTTTTAATCATTTTTTTATTTTTACCTAAACCTCTGATGTTTTTAAAGCCTCTGAGGTTTAAAACTTAAAGGGCTTTATTTATGCTCTTCTTCAGAATGTGCGTTGGGCGGGTGCATAATCCTTTCCATGAGTGCAAACAATACCCCTGAAATCACAAAACTCATGTGGAGTATGATTAACCAAAAAACTCGGGCTTCCCATACCCCATCATTCGCAAGTGATTGAGAACCCCGTTCTGCAACGTGGATAAAGACTTTTAACAATTCAATTGACGAAATAGCCACAATTGAACCAATAACCTTGATTTTTAAACCGGCAAAATCCACTTTGCCCATCCATTCAGGGCGATCAACATGATCCTTGACCATATCAATTTTCGATACAAAATTTTCATAGCCACTGAAAATGATGATCAATAACAAGTTGGCAATAAGGACAATATCAATTAATCCCAATATACTGAGGATCAAATCGGTGCTAGAACCAGAATATACAGATGGAATAAGAACAAAAACAAACTTTTTGCCAAACATAAATAGCAGGACAATCAAAGCTGCGATTAAGCCAAGATAGAACGGAGCCAATATCCATCGGCTCCTAAAGAGTAGTGTTTCAACAAATTTTTCAAGCATGTTCAATTTCAATAAACTCCAAAAAAAAATAATATTTAGGGTTATTTTTGGTTTTTAGTCAATGTAGTTAATGTAGGGTGGGCCCGTTTTTTTTTGCCCACCTGAGATTAGATGCTCAACTTAAGGGCAGACACACAGGTCTGCCCCTACACACCCGTATTTAGTGGCTGTAGGGGCTAACCTGTGTGTTCGCCCTCCTTAAGTTAATGGCATTGAGATTAGATAGTGAGCAAGAAAAATATCTTGCCCACCCTACAAATCCTATTAAAATCAAAATCTTAAGCAATTATATCTCACAATGAGTGCCATAGCGTCTGGAACCAGAAAGTCATGATGATCTATTTTTTAGTCTCATCCTCAATACGATCAATTTCCTTTTTTGTGACGACGGGATAATTGGATTTACCTTCTTCAGTTTTCGCTTTTTTGGCAGGTGTCATACGTGCAAAAAATAAACCTAACTCGAATAATAACCAAATAGGCACTGCTAATAGGGTTTGAGAAATCATGTCAGGCGGAGTCATTAACATGCCTATAACAAACGCGCCGACGATGATATGAGGACGTTTGTTTGCTAATGATTTTGTGCTGACAATACCCATTCGTACTAATACAATAGTGACAATAGGTACTTGAAAGGCGATACCAAAAGCAAAAGCAAGTTTGAGTACGAAGTCTAAATAGCGGGTGATGTCGGTCATCATTTCTACCCCATCAGGGGTCATACCGATCATAAAACCGAACACGAGCGGAAAGACAACATAGTAGGCAAACATGATGCCCAGATAAAACAAAAGAGTACTCGACATCAACAACGGAAAAATCAATGATTTTTCATGTTGATATAAGCCGGGCGCGACAAATGCCCACAAATGATAAAAAATGACAGGCATTGCCAAAAAAATGGAAAGCACTAATGTCAATTTAAAGGGCGTTAAAAAGGGAGACGCCACATCAATGGCTATCATATCCGTACCTTCGGGCATGAGTTCCAACAAAGGTTTAGCTAATAGCCCAAATAAATCACTCGAAAAAGGCATCAGCACTAATAGAATGAGTACGACAGCCAAAATCATTTTTAAGAGGCGATCTCGTAATTCTAATAAATGCTGAACAAATGGCATGTCCTGGCTGGGAGTATTGGGGTTTGTCATAACTTACTTAATAGACAAATTTTTGAAACCTATCAGGTTTTTTCTACAAGAACGAATTTTGGTCGTCCCAAATAAGTCGTGATTTTGGAGTCCTAAAGCTTCAGCTTTAGGGGCCGCCAAAGCTAAAGCTTTGGAGTCCATAAAAAAATATTTATTTGGAAGAGATAAACTTAAGGTTTGTGCTCCTTCTGACTGGTTTCTGTTGATGTATCGGGGGTGGGCGTATTGCTAGATAAATCCGGTTTTTTTTCTATTAGGTCCTTTGGATCAATGCTCATCTGTTTATTCAAATCGCTTAAGCTAGTTTTAGTTTCTTCAATAAACTGATGAATACCATTTTTATCACTTTGTTGGATAGTCTCTCGGATTTCTTCGAGATGTAATTCTCGGCTAACATCTTGTTTGACTGTGCTCATAAAACGACGGGCACGACCCACCCATAGCCCTGCACTACGCGCCATTTCCGGCAATTTTTCCGGCCCAAACACCAGTAGAGCGACAACCGTTATTAAGCAAAGCTCCCAAAAACCTATATCAAACATAATAGTTGTGAGTTGTGAATTGTAGATGGAAAATGGGAAAATGGCACATTTATTTAGACTAAGCCTTTGATTTTATTTAAAAAATTATATTTTAATCAAATCAAGTTATGTAGGGGCAATCCTTTATGGTTGCCCTCATAACTGGCATAAAACGTTTCGGACAGGGTTGCAAACTCCGTCCAGCAAAAAATTTTATGGAGTCCAAGCTTTAGCTTGGGATAAACACAAACTAAAGTTTGTACTCCTACTATCACTGCAATTATTTACAGATGGAGTCCAAGCTTTAGCTTGGGATAAACACAAACTAAAGTTTGTACTCCTGCTATCACTGCAATTATTTACAGCAAGAAACATATTGGTTCCCCATTTTCCCCCATTCCTTATTTAAACAGCCTTATTTACCTGTTTATCTGTGATTTGTCCTTCAAAGATTTTGTCAGTATTATCTGGAGTAACTTGTTTATCTGTGATTTGCCCCTCAAAGATTTTACCTTTATTATCTGGAGCGGCTGGCGCTTTAGCAGTTTCCTGTGTTTGAGATTCTTTGTCAGCATCTCCATCGTGCATGGAGGCGCGGAAATTTTTAATCGCACCCCCCAAATCAGCACCAATATTCCTTAATTTCTTTGTGCCAAATAAAACAACAACAATTAATAATATGATTAATAATTGCCAAATACTAATACCCATCATATTGTATTCCACCCAATGAATGACGTTTTAAAGCATGGTTAAAAAAAAGGGTTAAATCGGTTTATCAACTTGGAGTCCAAAGCTTTAGCTTTAGGGGACATGCCAAAAGCTGAAGCTTTTGGACTCCATGCGACCTTGAATTGAATCATGCCTGTTTTAGAAGCCAGCGCCGCCTAAACCGCCGCCGCCTAGCAAGTGAACATGTAAATGAAAAACAATCTGACCGCCCGCTGGCCCCGTATTTATAATAGTACGAAAGCCATTGTTCAATCCTTGTTCTTTAGCCAGTTTCGGCAACAAGCGCATGATATACGCCATCAAACCGTCGTGCCTTTCTTCAAGCTCGTTGAGACTGATAATATGGTCACGCGGTACGATTAACAAGTGAATACGGGCTTTTGGATTGATATCTTTAAAAACGACGACATGTTCATCGCTATACACTTGATCCGAGGGTAATTTCCCCGCGATAATTTTACAAAATAAGCAATCGGGATCAGTATTCATATTGACTCCGTTAGTTATTATCTTGCGCCGCCATGCCTAGAGGTTGAGCTGCTTGGCTATTTATGACGCTGCGCCTTTTCTTCAATGCCTGACAACCCAAAGCGACGTTCTAATTCGCTTAATACTTTTTCGGGTCCCAAACCTTGGTGAACTAATAATACCAGAGTATGAAACCATAAGTCTGCTGTTTCATAAATCAGTTGTTCTTTATCCCCATTTTTTGCAGCGATCACGGTTTCTGTCGCTTCTTCGCCAACCTTTTTTAAAATGGTATCCAAGCCCTTGGCATATAAACTGGCTACATAAGAATTTTTTGGATCAGCTATCTTGCGTTGTTCTAACACTTGTGCCAATTCTTGTAATAAATGGCTCATATTTCTTCAATCATCAGTTATCAATTCACAATTCACAATTCACAATTAGAAAATTATTTAGAATATAAAGTCGTAGGGTCTTTTAAAACCGGTTCCACCGTAACCCATTGATTATCTTGTAATTGTTGAAAAAAACAATGATGTCGCCCCGTATGACAAGCGACACCGCCCACCTGTTCAACTGTCAATAACACCACATCATTATCACAATCAAGGCGGATATCTTTAAGTTGTTGAACATGTCCCGATTCTTCTCCCTTAAACCACAGTTTACGACGAGAACGAGACCAGTAAACGGCACGCTTTTGCTGAACCGTCAATTCTAAAGCTTCCCGATTCATCCAAGCCATCATTAAAACTTTACCCGTTCCCACTTCTTGGGCAATGGCAGGCACTAATTTTTTTTCATTCCAGCGTATTTCATCTAGCCAATTTTTCATAACCATTAAATGCAATAATGACGATGTTCAAGTTTTTTTAAGCCATTTATAACGACAAGGATTATTTATAATAAAGGATTAGATTGTGCCAAGTTTCTTTATTCGTTATTTCATTCCGTTTAATTTCACCTTGAAATGAATGAAGGTGTGACGATTCTCACAATCTTATCCTTTATTATAACTCGATGATCAGGTTTCCTTTTCTGGTTCCCACGCCGGCGCGCTCATCGTGAGACATAAGTATTTAAGCTTTTGATTTAAAACATTTTTTTTGTAGGGTGGGCAAGTGTTTTTTTGCCCACCAAAAATACCCGATAATTGTAATGGTGGGCAAGAAAAAGACATTGCCCACCCTTTTAACTTATGTATAACGATGAGCGCGCCGGCGTGGGAACCAGAAAAATAAGTAAAAAACTATCAACACCTTAAGTCACGTTTTTCGCCAGTTTCGTTTTTTACTTAGAGTAAAATCTATAGCTATTATGTGACAATCCTGAAACCTCTGAGGTTTTAAAAACTTCAGAGGTTTTTTTGATCGTGCTGCAATGATCGTGATAAACCTTGAAATAAGGTAGTTTCTATAAATAAATGGCGATTCCAAAGCAATAAGTCATGGCTATTTTTAATGAATATTAGTATATTAGTAAACTATAATATTAACTTTAGAAAAAGATCCGCGCCCGCATGACATTAATAAAGCGATAGGCACCTCTCTTTACTCTATTATACAAAAATGAATATAATGTTTCTAATATTCACTTTATTGAGGACTTGTCTAATGATTGATACGGATGGTTATAGAATGAATGTTGGCATCATTCTAACAAATCCGGCGGGGCAAGTGTTGTGGGCGAAACGGATTAGGCAAAAAGCTTGGCAATTTCCGCAAGGCGGCATTAAAGCCTCGGAAACGCCAAAACGGGCGATGTTTCGTGAACTACATGAAGAAGTTGGTTTAACAAGCAAACAGGTAGATATATTAGGTGCGACTCGTGGATGGGTACGTTATCGTTTGCCACCTCACCTGATACGCCATTACCAACGACCTTTATGTGTAGGCCAAAAACAAGTTTGGTATATGCTACGCCTTTTAAGTAGTGACAACACTATCCGCCTAAATGCTAACGAAATCCCTGAGTTTGACCGATGGTTATGGGTAGATTATTGGCTTCCCTTAACTCAAGTGATTTATTTCAAGAAAAAGGTGTATGGACAGGTGCTGAAAGAACTTCAGCCTTTAGTGTCTTGCAAAACGAAAAAACGCAAGTTGACTTATAAATTATCCCTTTAAGGAAATTAAATATGTTAGTCATACCTGCCATTGATTTGAAAGAGGGTCAATGTGTACGGCTCAAACAGGGTCGAATGGAAGATGAAACGGTTTTTTCTCGTGATCCTGTTGCCGTGGCAGATCGCTGGATAAAAGCCGGCGCACGTCGAATACATATTGTTGATTTAAACGGTGCTTTTGCAGGCAAGCCTGTCAATGCGAAAGTGATCCATAATATTGTAGAGGCTTACCCCAATATTCCGATACAAATTGGTGGTGGTATTCGTGATGAGGAGACAATACGTGCTTATCTTGATATTGGCATAGAGTACGTAATTATTGGCACAAAGGCGGTTCAATCTCCAGATTTTGTCGCCGATATGTGTCAGAAAATGCCGGGGCATATCATTGTTGGTTTAGATGCGCGTGATGGTAAAGTGGCGACAGATGGTTGGTCATCCGTGTCCGATCATAATGTCATTGACCTAGCACAACGCTTTGAACAATATGGCGTTGATGCCATTGTCTTTACGGATATCCGTCGTGATGGCATGTTACAAGGTTTAAATATTGATTCGACGATCAAATTAGCGGAATCAATAAAAATCCCTGTGATAGCCGCAGGGGGTGTCACCACTATCGATGATATTCAAGCCTTATGTGATGTAGCAGATAAAGGCATTATGGGTGCGATTACAGGGCGGGCGATTTACGAAGGCACTTTAGATTTTGCGCAGGCGCAACAGCTTGCTGATAGTTATTCAGTAAAATAAATTATCTCAATAAATTGTCTGAATCAGAATTTGCAGAATTTGAAAATTCACAGAATAAAACTTGAAATACGGTAACGACTCAGCCTTGAAATAAATTTCAAGGCTGAAAGCTAAAGTCTCCTAAAGGAGACTGAAATAAAGCAGATAGATAAATTAGTTAGATTTTAGCTGGCTTTAGCCTGCTTGAGCTGTTAGCCTTGAAATTTATTTCAAGGCTGAGTCGTTACGAAATACGATTGAGATTGACTCTGAAACTTCGTTCCGAGTGAAGCGAGATCAAATTCTTAAATTTTGTAAATTCTGATTCAGACAATTATTTTTTTGGGATTCCCTAACTGGATAACTGATTAATAACTAAATAACGAATAATGGGACTAGCAAAACGAATTATTCCCTGTCTTGATGTTGATGCAGGGCGAGTAGTTAAAGGCGTTAACTTTGTCAATATCCGCGATGCGGGTGATCCTGTCGAAGTCGCCAAGCGTTACGATGAGCAAGGTGCGGATGAAGTCACCTTTTTAGACATCACCGCGAGTTCTGATGATCGTGATACAATAGTACATGTCGTTGAGGAGGTTGCCAGCCAAGTGTTTATTCCCTTAACAGTGGGGGGAGGCATTCGTCAATTAGCCGATATTCGGCGAATGCTCAACGCTGGTGCAGATAAGGTAGGCATTAATACTGCCGCTGTCTTTAACCCCGATTTTGTCAAAGAAGCTACCAATCATTTTGGCTCCCAATGTATTGTGGTAGCCATTGATGCTAAACAAGTGAGTCAAGAAGGTGAACCGCTCCGTTGGGAAATTTTTACACATGGCGGGCGCAAACCGACGGGGCTTGATGCGGTGGCATGGGCAAAAAAAATGGTTGATTTTGGCGCAGGCGAAATACTGCTCACCAGTATGGATCGAGATGGCACCCGCAATGGTTTTGATTTACCTTTGACGCGCACCATCAGTGAAGTCGTAAGTGTTCCCGTCATTGCTTCTGGGGGCGTAGGCACTTTAGAACACCTTGCCGAAGGCGTACTTGAAGGTAAGGCGGATGCGGTGCTGGCTGCCAGCATTTTTCATTTTGGAGAGTATTCCATTGCCGAGGCGAAACAGGTGATGGCGGCGCGGGGTATTGAAGTGCGTTTGTAAGCAAAGCACTGCCGCTCAACTACTACAGGAGAGCGAAATTTTCGGTACCACCCTCGTTAGTACAACTACTCGAATTTCAAATTTTTGATGCTATTTAGCTTTGCGACGATCTATTTTCGCGCGTTAAAATATGCAAATCATTGATTTTTAAGGTTATTTATTGAAAGGCTAAAATTATATTTTTTTATAAATCAACGACTTATAAAAAAATGAAGTTCGAGTATTTATAACGACATAGACGTTCAGAAAAATAGAGTTTAGAAACCTTCAAGGTTTTGGCAACGAAGTAGCGGAACGCTCAACCTTGAAGGTTTTGTCGTTACATTATTTATCTGAACGTCTATAGAAATTTAGTTTTTTTAATGAGAGGAAAATACGATGGTAAAACTTAGGTGCAGGTTCCGCACCGTACTTTTGATGGCTCCGATAATGGGATTATCTTGGTTTCCGGGGGCGCGGGCTGACTTAAATGATGGGTTGGTTCTTCACCTCAAATTTGAAGGGGATGCCCAAGACAGTTCCTCATCTGCCAATCACGGTACAGAAAATGATGTAGAATATGTCGCTGGAAAAAATGGGCAAGCCGCCAGTTTTGACGGAGAAGAGGCTTTTATTAAAATTTCAGATACTGACTCCTTGGATACCGATTACGTTATGACAATAGCCACTTGGATTAATCCAAACAGCGCGACGGATCCAAATAGAACCAGCAGTACATTTGCCTCAAAGTGGTATACCACTGACGCGGAAAAGAACGAAGGTGATTGGCTACTTGACTGGTATGGTAAAACAGACGACAGTATCACATTTGGGATTGCTAATTATCCTGATATTGGAACTGAAAATGGCTTTTTATCTGTCACAGGCGGTGTCGTGCCTAAAAACAGTTGGCACCATATTGCTGCAATTTTTGACAACGGGCAGATAAAGACTTATCTTGATGGTGTTCTTATCCATGAAGAAATTTCTGTTATCAAATATACTGCGAAAAATAAATATCCCAATGATGATATTTTCTTGGGACAAACTTGGACAGGCAGTTATGCTTATAAAGGGCTTCTCGATGATTTTCGTCTGTACAACCGTGCCCTTTCCGAAGCTGAAATCCGGCAACTCCATCCAATAGATAATCCGCCACCGGTAGATAATCCACCAGTACTACCTAAACCAACCACTAATGATTGCTGGGCAATTTATGAAAATGGCAATCTCCACATACCCTGTATTAAAGTCATTGGTCCATTTGAAGATGAATTGCGTTATGAGGCGGATATGCAATATGAAACATCATCTGATCCAATGAAGTTTAAGATAACTGGGGCAACACAAAAATAATTTTTCTGGTTTCCGACGCTACGGCGCTCATCGTGATATTTGCTGGAGCAGGTTTGCAAGCTGCTCCTTCACTATTCCTATCAATTAAAAAATCGAACGGGAAAAAACGTTTCGGACGGGCTTGCAAACCCCCTCCAGCACAAATAAAACGAAACCTCTTTTGCTGGAGCAGGTTTGCAACCTGCTCCTTCACTATCCCTATCGATTAAATCGAACGGGAAAAAACGTTTTGGACGGGGTTGCAAACCCCGTCCAGCACAAATAAAACGAAACCTCTTTTGCTGGAGCAGGTTTGCAACCTGTTCCTTCACTATCCCTATCAATTAAAAAATCGAACGGGAAAAAACGTTTCGGACGGGGTTGCAAACTGGATTCGAGGTTTTTTGTTTTTGCTTCGCAAAAACAAAAAACCTCGAATGTTAAATTTGAATGAATTTTGCTAATTTTTTTCACCCTATTTTTCTGTCTGAATCAGAATTTTCAGAATTTTAGAATTAACAGAATAAAACCTAAAATTATTAAGCATTTATTCTGAAAATTCTAAAATTCTGAAAATTCTGATTCAGACAAGAATGGGGTGAAAATTTCTGAGCAAAATCACCTCAAATTTAACATTCGAGGTTTTTTGTTTTTGCTTCGCAAAAACAAAAAACCTCGAATCCAGTTGCAAACCCCGTCCAGCACAAAATCCCGTTCAGCGCCAAAGAAAAAACTTGAGAGCGATAACGAATCGTTTCACTTTATCCACATTACGATACGACGAAACTAGACATTAATATTTTTTTGATGAGAGGAAAACATGATGATAAGACTTAGGTATCGGTTCCACACCGTACTGTCGATGGCTCTAATCGGATTATCTTGGGTGCCAGCAACGCAGGCTGGCTTAAATGATGGATTAATCGCCCATTATCCGTTTAATGGGAATGCCAATGATGAGAGTGGGAATGGGAAGCATGGTATTGCACAGGGTGATATCCGCTATGTGACAGGCCATTCACAAGAGGCTATCCATTTGAGCAATGAGACGCATACTGGTATGCACCAATGGGTGCAACTACCGAGTATAGATGCGTCAAATGATTTGTCACATGCGCTTTGGGTGAAATTTGAGACTTTGTCATCTTCCCATTCCGAAATGATTATTTCGTATGGCACACAACCTATTAGTTCTTACGGCATACTGATATCTCCTACCGGAGAGGTATCAGTACAATTGACGAAGGATGGCAATGAAGAGACAACGGCATCAACCAATATCAATGATGGTAACTATCATCATATAGCGGCAACAAAAAAAGGCAGTGTGCTATCCTTTTTTGTCGATGGCATTTTGATTGGTCATCTTGACATGCCTGCCGGTTTTACTTTGTCGAATGATATGGGATACTTAGGTGGACATGTTTGGCGGGAAGACAACAGTTCCAGATTCAATGGCGATATAGATGAACTCAGAATATACAACCGCGCCCTTTCCGAATTGGAAATTCAGCAACTCCATAAAAAAGATTGCTGGGCAGTTTATCAAAACGGCAGTCTGCACTTGCCCTGCGTCAAAGTCAAGGGTCCGTTTAGTGACGATTTAAAATATGAAGTTGATATGCAATATCAGCCATCATCTGAACCAATGAGTTTTCAAATAACTGGGGCAAAACCAAAATGAAAAAGGGGTCAGGCTCGAATTTTTTGCTAACTGTTTAAAAAATAATCCGACCCTGGCCCCTTTTCCATTTTATAACTTGGCGCTCAATGCCTACCACCCGCCGTTGGGTTTTTCTGGTTTGATTTTGGCTAAGTGGCGGCTTAGCGTTAGCCCTTCGGGATTAGGCAATGGATATTGGAGAAAGAATGAGAAATACTTTCAAAAAATTGAAAAATATGACGCACGCCTTTAAATGGATGCCTGAAGGGAGTAAGAATTGAGCTACACTGTTTTAACGTCAAGGGAGAGAGAAGAGCTGGTTGATACTTTTTTCCGATTAAAGGGAATGGGCGAGCGTAATCCTACCGCCAGGATGGAGGCTATGACTGCTCTTCGATGCCTGAAGGCTGTTCACTCCAACGCTATAGAGGACAAAATGGTGGATCGAATTTTTCTTCAGGTCCTGCTCCACAATGCAGGAGTGCCCGATAAGTCGCTGATTTCTCAGCACTATTTAAATGCATCGAATGAGCTAAGGGGTCAGGAGAAGATGCTTCGTCGGCTTGAGGATAAGGCGATTGAAGGGGAAGAATTCTCGATTTCCTTTTTGCTCGAAATGCATAGAACCGTCTTTAGGGAGAGTATGCAGGAAGCATCTGGCAAATTCCGCCAGGATGAGGTTCGGATAAAGGGAATGGCGCATCGGCCACCCCATCATTCGAAGATAGCGGAGATTCTGCATCAACAGTTTCAAGGCATCAACGAACGACTCTTCCGTATTGGGCTAGTAACACGAACTAATTTCTTTGATGTCCTGCGAATCTCCGCTGAGATTCACTACCTCATAGCCAGTGTTCATCCCTTCGAGGATGGGAATGGGCGCATTGCAAGAGCAGCCGGAGATTACGTTATGCTGATTCACGGATTTTACTATGACGTAATCATGACAGATTACAGGGATATTTATCTTGACTCATTGGAAGAATGCACGGCTATTGATGTTACTCCACTTTTGAGGTTTCTTGAGTGCAGTTACCTTGAGACGTTGAAGCGAATTTCCGGTTTCTTCCAGCTAGCGAGCGTAGGTGGGTAGGCGCTTCGCTGCAACCTAACAGAATAAAAGGGGTCAGGCTCGAATTTTTTGCTAACTGTTTAAAAAAATAATCCGACCCTGGCCCCTTTTCTTCTTTTGATGGCGATATAGATGAACTCAGAATCTACAACCGCGCCCTTTCCGAATTGGAAATTCAACAACTCCATAAAAAAGATTGCTGGGCAGTTTATCAAAACGGCAATCTGCACTTGCCCTGTGTCAAAGTCAAGGGTCCGTTTAGTGACGATTTAAAATATGAAGTTGATATGCAATATCAACCATCATCTGAACCAATGAGTTTTCAGATAACTGGGGCAAAACCAAAATAATAACCTAATACGAACTTAGCGATAGCCCCTATATATCGGGTATTTTGTAGGGGCAAACCTGTGTGTTTGCCCTTTTATGATTTTATAGGTTATCAAATCACCTCAGTAACGCGGCACTGGGGTCATTGAATGGGAATGCTTCATACAAGGGCAACCGCGGACTTGCCCCTACAAATCATCTTTTGTAGGGGCAATCCTTTATGGTTGCCCTGATGTCATTACCGATTTGAAGCATTCCCATTCAACGACTCCAGTGCCATATTTTTCTGGTTCCCATTAATTGAAGTTTCCACCCATTCAGAACGTGCCAGCGTCCTGTTTTGGCGTGACGCAGGGGCGTATAAAATCGGTTCCCTTTTGCTTTCATCGAGCGTCAGCGCGTGGGAAACAGAAAATCTTACCCATTACCCATTTTTTATTTATGAAACTAATTGACGATAAGAACAAAGCAACTCCAGAAGGAACATTTGTTGTAGAGACTCCCGTTTCACAGCAACGACTCGAAAGAGCAGGCACCCATTCTGGACATGCCAGCATCCTGTCTCACACCTTATACCCAGAAAAAAATCTTACCTATGACCAATTTTTTATGAAACGGATTTGCGACAAGAAAAAAGCAATCCCAGAAGAAAAGGTTGTAGAAACGCCTGTGGCAAAAAAAACGTCAGTGATCGGGCGATTTCTGAGAAATCAACCAACACAAAAGCCTATTTCCCCTCCCACAATCACTTCATCCCCATGGAAAATACTTGTGGTTGATGATGAACCAGAAATATATGCTGTCACTCAGTTAAGTGTTGGCGATATGGTATTTGAAAACAAAAAAATTCAGTTGTTCAGTGCGAACTCTGGCCAAGAAGCACGGGAAGTTCTTTCCACCGAATCTGATATTGCCGTCGCTCTGATTGATGTGGTGATGGAAACTGAGGATGCTGGGTTGCGTCTCGTGGAATACATCAGAAATGAACTCAACGACCGACGTATCCGCCTGATTATTCGTACCGGGCAAGCGGGGATTGCGCCAGAACCTTACGTGATAGACAACTATGATATAGATGACTACAAAGATAAAACCGAACTGACAACGCAAAGCCTTTATACAACGCTTAGAACAGCACTCAAAGCTTACCGAGATTTAACCATTATTGATCATAATAGGCAATGCTTGGAAAAAATTCTATCTGCTGCACCTGATCTTTATCGTATTCAGCCGATGGAACAATTTTTAGAGGGTATTCTCACCCAGATGAACAGCTTATGTCCTATTGGAGAAAATAGCCTGATTGCAACAAGAGACAGTGCGCTTGCCATACTGGATGATGACTCAAAGATGGTCATTCGGATAGGTACCGGCAAATTTGACGACAAATCTTCAGCAGATGTCATCATTCATATTTGTAATACTATCCTGCACGGTAATATTCCTGTAAAGCCCTTACCGGAAAATTCTTTGCTACTTCCTATGGAAGTGTATGGCAAAATACTCGGTTTTATTTATCTTGATGAAGTTGGTTTTCTGAAAGAAAACGACCAATATCTGCTCCAAATCATGGCAACGCAATGTGCAGCCGCACTAAAAAACCTCGAACTTTACACAAATCTTGAAAAAGCTAACCGACAAAACGAACGGAAAACTCAGATTCTTGGCATGGCAGCGCACGATTTACTCAATCCGATCGCTGTGATACAAGGGTATGGACAGATATTGGAGTCAAAAATTTCAGAACTTCTCACAACCAAACAGCGTGAATATTTGATGGGGATACAAACGGCCAGCGAATTTATGCTAGGTTTAGTGAATGATCTGCTTGATGCTGCTAAAATAGAATCAGGCAATTTGGAATTAGAGCGAGAACTGACGAATTTGGTACCCATTATCACGCAAGGCATATCGTTTAACCGCCCTTTGGCAGACAGCAAACAGATTAAATTTTTATTTGATTATGATGAAAATATTCCTCAAATAATGGTTGACAGTTCAAAGATTCAACAAGTTCTGAATAATTTGATCAGTAATCCGATAAAATACTCCCATTCGCACACAACAATTAAAGTGCGTCTCACCAAAGATGAAAATGATATCGTCATTTCCGTCAAAGACGAAGGGCAGGGCATACCAGAAAATGAACGGGATAAGCTATTTCAAGCATTTTCAAAAACCAGTGTTAGAGGAACGGCAGGAGAACAAAGTACAGGCTTGGGATTATTGATATGTCGGCAAATCGTTGAAGCGCATTGCGGTAAGATTTGGCTGGAAAGTAAAGTTGATGTGGGTTCAACATTTTATGTCTCGCTTCCCATTGAGAGTGATAATCAGGGAGCATAGAGGGTAATGCCATTTCAGGAATTTTTTCGTAAGTTAAGGTAACTCGCAAATAATAAAATACCCATTTCAAAAATGTCCAGGAAAAGACCTGTCAGGTTTTGAAAACCTGACAGGTCTGGACATGGGTATATTAATTTTTGCGAGTTACCTAAGGCTATGTAAGGGACCGATAAAGCGTCAGCGTATCCACAACAATTCAAATAAAATCAGGTGGATACGCGCAGCGAAATCCACCCTATTTTTAAATAGGGCCTTTTAACTAATACCTTCGCCAGTTCACGGATTAAAATTATGGTTATTAATATAAAATACCGGAAAGGGCTAAAATTGATCATTTTGCCATTCGGAACATTTTGGGACATGAAAAATTAAAGTCTTTGATTTTTAAGGAATTTTCTCGTTCCCAACGTCTTCGTTGGGAATGCATATCGTGACGCTCCTGCGTCACACCTTATAAAAAAATTGTGAACCATGTTAAAACGTTTTAGTCGACGCAGGAGCGTCGTGGTATGCATTCCCACGCTGGAGCGGTGGGAACGAGGAAAAATATCTCATTTAAAATCAATAGCTTATAAAAAACTTGATAGTCGAATGTCAACGAATGACGAGTTGAAGTTTTTGTTGTTTCGGAAATTCCCTACGTCATTCCAGAAACAACAAGGGCTTCTGGATGAACGCTCGGTAATTTTTGGAACCGGAATGGTTTAATTAATTGCAACTCAACTTCTTCCGATCTTTTGGCATTGTATAAGTCCCATCTCAATTGCAAGTTTATCCAGAAGTCTTCTGACATACCTAAAAATTTTGCGAGCCTTAACGCTATACTTGGAGTTATCTCTCTTTTTTTATTAATCAAGTCGTTAATTATTGGATACGGCACACGAATGGCAATAGCTAAGTCTTCTGGGCTCATTTCCATTGGGATTAAAAACTCCTCTAATAACATTTCTCCGGGATGGGTTGGCTCTCTATGTGTAGGAATACGCATCAATTGTCACCTTTAATATGGTTGTAATATATTAAATCCCGCTTGTGCAATTTGCAAGGCTATTACCAATTTCTAATAAAACAACATCGGTTATGACAGTCGGGTATCCTTCAAATAGACTAAATAACGCCAACTATACCTGCCAGGTATTTAAGACTTGGTAGGTATGAAATCCGAAGTTCTGAACGTTTGGAGTATATCTCTCTCTGAATAAGTAGTCATTTTGGAGTCCAGAACGAAATTTATAGCACGACCAAAATATTTTGACAGCCTCTAAAAAACAACGATATTAATACTGTGTTCTGCGTTAAACACAATGACACCATCGTTTAAGCGGTAGCCAAAGTAGATTCGTACTTGAGCGGGTTCTTGAATAAATGGTCCTTCATATATTTCCACAATGCGTATTTCAGGAAGAATTGAAATGTGCTCGAATGACGCTAAATTCTCCATCACCCCATCCCATAGCTGTACAGCCTTTTTACTGTCAAGCATGACGGCAATTTCTGCTTGGTTTAAAGGTTTGTAACCTATCAAAAGAAAAAGATCAGCCGATTTGCCAACGTGATTGCTATCAATTCTTATTTCTCCCTTTATAAGAACAGAATCATCAGGGGCAACAATCACTTCTTGATTGAATGCGCCGCCATTAATTGAGATGCCACCATGAAAAATCGCAGTCGTTTCAACCAGTTTTCCCTCTTTATCAATCGCGCCGCCAAATCCTAAACTGGGTCCTTCAGGAAGAGGCGCTGTGACTTGCACAGTGGCGTTAGTTGTTATTGTGTCATCAGTATTGAGTGAACCAATAATTTTGTAAGTGCCTTGGATATCCGTGGCATTTAAATATATCTTTCCTTCTCCTTTGTCGTCAGTCGTTGCTAGCACTGTGGATAAACCTGTCCTGGTGAACTCATTATCTGGATTTTTTAATGTAAAATCAATGATTTTATTTGAAATAGGATTATCAAAAGCATCGGTTAACTTAAAAAGAATGTCAGCGGAATTTCTGCCGGCGGGTATTGTTTGATGCTTGCCTTGACTAACCGTCAATTGAGCCGGAATCCCTGCGATAATTGTCACATCAGCCGTAGCGGATTGCGTTGTATCCGTTGCCAATGTCGCTGTCACTGTGTAACTGCCTATAACCGTACTATTAAGATAGGTAAAAACATGACCCTTGTTATTCGTTTTATCACTATCTTTTGATAAGCCAATACTCATCATGTTCCCCACCGCATTGACTAAAGTGAAATTCACAACAGCATTTGTATTGGGATAGCCCACTTCATCAGTCACAAAAAAAACAATATCCGCAAAATCATCATCCGCAGATATTTGTTGATTATTGCCAGATAGCACTGTGATTTCCGCTAATGCCGGTTGAAACAGGGAACATATCCCATTAATCAGTAGAACAAGGAGTAATAATCTCTTATTGGGAGTGCTTGTGTGCTTGACATCAGTTTTGGTTTTCAACATGATTAACTCTTTTGGTTGGCTTTGTCGCATAAACGGAAACGACATTTCTTTAATCAATTAATGGTATTTATGCCACAACGCCCTTTTGGTTGATAAAATATATCTTGCCTGTAAATAATATTGTCATGGATCGCTTCAGTTTTTTGGTTTTTTCCTTTCACTTAAACGACAGGGATTGTATTTTATAAGGGATTGGATCGTCGTCTGATTTGATTTTTTTCCTTGAGTTAAAGCGATTGTGCGAAATATCAGTCTGATCTAAATCCTTTCTAAAATACAATCCTTGTAGTTATTGTCATGGATCGCTTCAGTTTTTTGGTTTTTTCCTTTCACTTAAACTACAAGGATTGTATTTTATAAGGGATTGGATCGTCGTCTGATTTGATTTTTTTCCTTGAGTTAAAACGATTATAGCAAGTTATTAAGTCTGATCTAAATCCTTTCTAAAATACAATCCTTGTAGTTATTGTCATGGTTCGCGGAAATTTTTGTGTTTTTTCCTTTCACTTAAACGACAGGGATTGTATTTTATAAGGGATTGGATCGTCGTCTGATTTGATTTTTTTCCTTGAGTTAAAGCGATTGTACGAAATATCAGTCTGATCTAATCCTTTCTAAAATACAATCCTTGTAGTTATTGTCATGGTTCGCGGAAGTTTTTTTTTCACTTAAACGACAGGGATTGTATTTTATAAGGGATTGTATCGTCGTCTGATTTGATTTTTTTCCTTGAGTTCGTTAAAGCGATTGTGCGAAATATCAGTCTGATCTGGGGTGTTAAATCTGTCATTCCTATCAATTTTCACCCCAAATATTTCCATAGGTTTCACCTATGGCTATTCATGTTTTACCCCTTCGGGGTTATAAATTTTCGTTGATGTACCAACCCCAAAGGGGTTAAATGTGAATAGCCACCGATTCCATCTATGGAACAAAATTAGGGTGAAAAATTATTGGTCATTTTTTGACAGATTTAACACCCCAAGTCTGATCTAATCCTTTATAAAATTCCATTGTATTAATCCAGAACTGACGGAAAATATAACTATTTGATTTTATTGAAATATTTTTTAATATGGCTTATTTGTGAATTTATAACTTGATGTTCAAGTTTTTTCACTTCCACTATATAACTACAAGGATTACTTATAATAAAGGATAAAAACATCACAATGAGTGAAGAAACACAGCCCCGCTCGAATCATCGAACACAAAAATCACCGCTAAAAGAAAATAACAGAGATCATCTCCTACGTGTTTTGATTTAATCCTTTATTATAAACAATCCTTGTCGTTATAGACTTTGGAAGGAAACTTGATCATTGAGTATAAACAATCCTTGTGGTTATTGTTGTTCGATTCAGCCCTTATAATATTTAGTACTTTGGCTCGGGGGAATGATCAGATTGGTGTGCTTCAGTGTCTATAGTTATGAGGCTCGTTTGGGGTTGCCTTGACAACCGCCTTTGCACCAATCCGATCATTCCCCTGAGCCAAAGTACTAAATATTTTAGTGTAAAATGTCATTATATCGCTAACGGGAAACGCTATAACGCAACTATTGGTTTTTATTGGTTTTTATTTTTTCGTTTGGTTCAAAAAAGCATTTTTCATAGTTTTGATCGATCCGCTTTTAATTAAGATTTCGTATTAATCATAGGACTTTCGCTTGTTATTTAGTAACATATTGATTTAAAAGGAAATGCAATATCATCGCTATTAAAATTAAAGTAAAATCAATTAGTTATAAATTTTTAAGCGAAAGTCCTAAATCATATATTATTACCAATATTCATCACATAAGATATATGAATTTTAGATTATGTTCACAGCATGATAGCGAAAAATAGCAACACATTATCATTTTTATATATAGACGTTCAGAAAAATAGAATTTAGAAACCTTCAAGGTTTTTGGAAACTTTGAAGGTTTTTTACAAATTAATGAAAATTTTTTCATTCAAAATATAAGTATTTGATTTTTATTGAATAAATTTAATTGCCTTATGATATGTGCATGATGATCGCTACGGTATTGTTAAAATGGTATATGGTATTAATGGCACGCACGATATTTTATTGTCTGAATCAGAATTAACAGAATTTTAGAATTAACAGAATAGTAGCCCATTCATAATTCTAATGAAAATTCTGAAACGAAGTAACTTCGCTGTGCGGAGATCAAATTCTTAAATTTTGAAACGAAGTAACGAAGCTTCGCTGCGATCAAATTCTGATTCAGACAATAAAAATGAGGGATATTAGCTATCGTGCGTGCCATTAGTAGACATATTTCCTAAATAATTTTTTACTTTCTATTTCAATATCTCACAGTGTAAAATTATAACACATTGATATAAAAGGAATTTAATTTATTTAGGAAAGATGTCTAGTATATGCTATGATGAATGTCGCTTATAAAATAGTTAATTAGATATTTGGAAAAGGAAGTCATAATATTTTATTTGTTAAAAAAGGGTTTATTCGTTTATCCCCGTAATCCGTTGTACTCAATCTATTAACAAACTGAAAGACTGAAGAAAAAGGAGGATGTCAATTTGGATTCTACTTATGTCACCGTTTTTAGCATCTTTATAATAAGGAGGTTCGCATGAACGAAAAAATAACGCTTCCAGACCCGAACCAATTTTTTGGTATTAGGTTCGAGTCTGTGGGCGGCATGGGAGCACACACGGCAGGGAAAATTTTAGCGACTACCGCAGTGCTACGCATGGGACTTAATGGCGCATATTTTTCATCAGCCGGTGCCGAAAAAAATGGTGCTGTCGTGCGTTCATTTATCCGTCTCGCATCACATGAAAAGCCCATTAGAACGACTGCGCCTATAGAATCGCCAGATGTGTTAGTCGTTTTCCACAATGCGCTACTCAAACACCCAGCAACCATAGCTGGGATGAAAGCCGACGGCATACTCATCTATAACGGTGCTGAAGGTGATGAACTACCAGCCATTTTTTCTCGTTTACCGAGTACCACAAAAGTGATTCGAGTCGATGCACAACGCATTACACTTGAAGAGAAATCCAGACCCAATGCCGCCCTTTTAGGAACGCTGACAGCAACCCTCCCTTTCCTTGACTCTTCCATTATCCTGCAAGCCTTTTCCGATGAAGGTGCCCAACTTCATCCCGAGGCTGTCGCAGCCAATGAAAAAGCTTTCCAGCGTGGCACAAAAGAGATAACAACGCTTTCTGACGTAGGAAAAGCAAACGGTGATTTACCTATCGCCAGAAACAATCCGGTTTGGGGTTATGAAACGGCTCCGATTGGTGGAATTTTACCCTTGAGTGGCAATACCGTTTCAAACGATCTGACTGCGACGCGTGCGGGAAAAATGCCCGTTTATCATGTTGACAAATGTATCCATTGCGGCATTTGTGATATGGTTTGCCCGGATTTCTGTTTGGTTTGGAAACCGGCAGAGAATAATCAAGTGCATTTAGAAGGTATAGATTACCGGTACTGTAAAGGCTGTCTTCGCTGTGTGGAAAGCTGTTCAACGGGTGCCTTGAGGAGAAAAACTGAAACGCCCGGCTTGGCAGATCAACTACGGGTTAAACTGTTCCCCGAATTGGAAGGAGGGGCATAACAATAATGAGTGATATTGAAATGAATAAGGGCGCAAAGGGAAATAACCAACGTACCGATTTTCTCACGGGTAATGAAGCTGCTGCACTGGCCTCACGGGACATCAATTATCATGTCATGGGATATTACCCAATGCCGCCTTCGACGGAAGTGGCTGAAAACCTATCCCAAATGCAGGCAAACGGTGAACATAACATCGCTATGGTATCCGGAGACGGCGAACATGGTGCTGCTGGCATTTGTTATGGTGCTTCTTTAGGGGGTGGACGTGTTATTAGTGCAAATTCAGCCAATGGTTTGCTCTATGCTCTGGAACAGCTTCCGGTTCAGTCGGGCACCCGTTCACCGATGGTTCTTAACTTAGTTGCTCGTACTGTCTCAGGACCCCTTAATATCCGTTGTGATCACTCTGATCTGTATTTTACCTTGAATACGGGATGGATTATCTTGCTGGCAAGAGACCCCCAAGCCGTTTATGATCTCAATTTGGCTGCCGTTAAAGTGAGCGAACATCCTGATGTACGATTGCCTGTTATTCTCTGTTATGATGGCTATTTTACCAGTCACCAAAAGCGTCGTATTAGCGTATTTGAAAATGCCGATACTGTCAAAGCTTATGTGGGCGAACCAAACTCGCCAATCACCGCCTTGGACCCAAAAAATCCGATAACTTTCGGGGCATCAATGAATGACTCCGATACGATCAATAATAAAAAACAGCTTTCTCTTGCAATGGAGGCAGCTCGTCGGGTCATTCCAGAAGTGCTACACGACTTAGAAAAAATCACCGGGCGGAGTTATCCCATATTGGAAGCATATCGCATGGAAGATGCTGAATATGCGGTCATTCTGCTCAATTCCGCAGCAGAAACAGCGAAAGAAGCCGCTGATAAACTGCGGGAAAAAGGACAAAAGGTTGGTGTACTCTCTCCCAATGTGATGAGACCATTTCCTGCCGAAGCATTCAGAACGGCACTAAAAAACGTTAAAGCAATTGTTATTGGTGATCGAGCTGATTCTTACGGTGCAGATGGCGGCAACTTGTCACTTGAAATACGGGCAGCATTACAACAAGACCCTGAGAATAAAACGGTGGTGTTGAGTCGCATTTATGGTTTGGGTGGTAAAGAATTTTATGAAGCCGACGCGAAAGCTTTTTTTGAACTCGCACAGAACAGCACTAAAACCATACCCTTTGACTATTACGGTACCTATAAAGGAGAACCAGACCGCAATCCACCAAAAGGGATACCTGTGGTTAATGCGAAAGAATCATCCCGAAAAAGTATGGCAAAAGTCACTCAAGTGCCAGAAACCGGAAAATTACAGGTAGAATTGGACTCCTTATGGGCAATGGCTGAGTTCAAAGATAGGATTGCTCCCGGTCATGGCGCTTGTCCCGGTTGTGGTATCTTCCCCATATTGCATCAGATATATAACGTTTTAGAAGGCGATCTCGTCATTTTATTTCATGGCGGCTGCGGCATGATGGTTACAAGCGGATATCCAAAAACAGCACACCGGATCACTTACATTCATAACCTGTCTCAAAATGGTGCCGCCACACTTTCTGGATTAGTAGAAATGTACTATGAAAGAGTTCGTCGCGGCGAGCTACCGGCATCTGATGATTTGACATTCTTGATGATGACGGGAGATGGGGGCATGGATATTGGTATGGGTTCGGCAATTGGGGCTGCCAATCGCAACCATAGAATGATGATCATTGAATATGATAATCAAGGTTATATGGATACCGGTGGTCAATTTTCATCAGCCACTCCTATAGGGCACCGCACTACGACAAGTGAAGTTGGCAGCGTTCTGTCCGGTAAACCATTTCACCATAAAGATACGACCCAAATTTTTGCGGCTTGTCACCTGCCTTATGTATTTACAGCCAGCGAAGGCTTTGTAGAAGATTTAATGCGTAAGGTTGCTAAAGCCCAATGGTATGCAAAAAGAGAAGGTTTGGTCTATGGTAAAATAATGTCATTCTGTCCGTTGAACTGGGATACCCCTGATAGTGTGGCTCAATCGGTGATGCAAGCTGCTATTGACTGCTGTTTCTTTCCCTTATATGAGGTAGAAAAAGGCAAAACAACGATTACCTATGAACCGGATGTTTTGGGTAAACGTATTCCTGTGGTCAATTGGCTTAAAAGAATGGGGAAAACCAAACATTTGCTCAAGCCTAAGAATGCGGAAATTTTAAAGTCCTTTGAAGCGGAAGTGAATCGTCGATGGAAACGCATCAAGGCTATGCACGAACATGAGGAACTGTAGAGAATATGCCAAAGATTATTGAAAAACGACTTTTAACGCCCATTACAAAAATGTTTCGCTTTGAAGCACCAATGATAGCCTCCGCCGCTCGACCGGGACAATTTGTGATTGTTCGGGTACGAGAAGGGGGAGAACGTATCCCGTTAACCATTGCCGATTTTGATGCCAAATCAGGGACAGTAACTATTGTGGTTCAAGAGGTTGGCGTGACCAGCAGACTCTTGGGTGCCCATAAAGAAGGAGATAATATTCTGGATGTGTTGGGTCCACTCGGTGAACCTGCCCATATTCCGCCCGGTGGTCATGTTGTCGGTGTTGGCGGTGGCTTCGGGTCAGCTGCCTTATGGTGTTTAATGCGCGAACTCAAGGAACGAGGGGATCGTACCAGCATCATTATGGGAGCGCGTCATGATCATTTATTGCTGTTGGTTGACGAACTGCGTGAGGTGTGTGATAACTTATTATTGTGTACTGATGATGGTTCTGTTGGTTTTAAGGGATTCGTCACAGAGCAGCTCCAACAATTGATAGATGGAAAGGGTCCCGGTAAGCCCGATCATGTGATAGCCATTGGACCGATGCCCATGATGCGTGCCATTGCCAATACCACTCGTGATACCGGAATTGCTACCCAAGTTTCTATGGATCCGTTGATGATTGATGGTACCGGTATGTGTGGATGTTGTCGTGTTTCTGTTGGTAATGAAATCAAATTTGCGTGTGTGGATGGCCCCCTATTTGATGCGTCCAAAGTGGATTTTGATGAAGCAGTCAAACGAAATAAGATATATGCCAAGGACGAGAAACGAGCAGCCGAGTGTCAGCGGAATCAAGGAGGAATAAGCAATGCCAGCTAAACGAGTCAAAAAAACGTCAATGCTTGAGCGTGATGCCAAACTTCGAGCAAAGGATTTCATTGAGGTGAACGAAGGTTATACCATGACACAAGCTGCCTTTGAGGCAGAACGTTGCCTTCGATGCCAAGACCCACGTTGTGTCGCCGGTTGCCCTGTTCATATTCCCATTCCTGAGTTTATTCATGAAGTGGCTACCGGTAATATGGAAAAGGCAGCTAAAATTCTGCGTTCGTCCAACCCCCTACCCGCCGTTTG